>JAANMY010001532.1_pt1 | contig 25540 bp, 14 predicted proteins | sample 7279691 | NCBI WGS metagenome assembly JAANMY01 (sample SAMN14094543, study PRJNA606508) | bioreactor metagenome | isolation source: A lab-scale SPAN reactor treating ammonium-rich wastewater day 388 | place: Ireland: Galway | collected 2018-02-07
GACTTACCTTGCGACGACGGTCTCTTGATTCCCGAGGTCGGACCGTGGGCGAAGCGAAAGTACCACTTTCTCCAGCGGTATCTCGACCTGTTTTCCACGGGGATGAAACGGAAGTGGCCAGAGCGCCACTACATTGACCTCTTCGCCTCCGCCGGCCTGGTGAGGCTTCGGGACTCGGGCGAAATCGTCCTTGGGAGTGCACTGATCGCGGCGACCGTTCGTGATCCCTTCACGTCGCTGCATTTCTGCGAGCGAGACCCGGCGGCCGCGGGCGCCTTGCAGGCGAGACTCGCGCGAATCGGGGCGAGTGACCGTGCTCGCGTTGTCGTTGGAGATGTGAACGAGCGTATCGCGGACTTGCTCACACCTATCCCATCGCGTGGCGCCCTCTGCGTCGTCTTCGCGGACCCATATGGCCTGCATCTCGACTTCGAGACAACCCGGGCAGTCGCATCGAAGCAGTGTGACCTGATCGTCCTGCTCGCAGACAACATGGATGCGCTCCGCAACTGGGCGACCTACTACGCGGCGAATCCAGGCTCAAACCTCGACCGATTTATGGGAGAGGGCGGCTGGCGGGAACTGCTTCAATCGACGTCGTCATCACAGCAAGCGTCGGCGCTGCGTGATCGGTACTGTGAACGGCTCCGCGAGATCGGGTACGCTCATTTCGCGTTTGAACGCGTTCAAAACTCCCGCGGACTAGACATCTACAGCCTGCTCTATGCGTCACGCCACCCGACGGGGCTCAGTTTCTGGCGCAAGGCATCCGCTGTCGACGAGGAAGGGCAACGAAGCCTGCCGTTCGACGGCTGATGCTGTGAGGCGAGAAGTTGTGCCGATCCGCGTCGAGCCGCCGTCCGGCCCGAAGCGCTTCACTTCTACAACTCCACCATCTCCACCGCCGCTTCGCGCCGGGAGGCCGGGGCTGGCGGGACCACGTCGCTCGCTAAGGCGGCCAGCGCTGGGGTGGCCTGGGCCATTTCGGCTCGGACCTGGGCGGCGTTGAAGAGGCGCGAGCGGGGGAGGACGACCTCGGTGGCCTGGGGGACCATGCCGGGCTGCTCGTCCACGACGACGACCTTCACGCGGCGCGGGGAGGCGAGGGCTTCGCCGTGCAGGACGGCGAGGAGGTCGAAGGCGGTCTGGCCCTCGGAGCGGGCGAACTCGACCGGCGGGATGGCGGCCTCGAAGGCCTGCAGCATCCCGCGGGCGTTCTCGAAGGTGCCGGCCTTCTCGGCCCAGGTGCAGCCGGGCAGGACGACGTCCGCGCCGTCGATGAGCGGCCCGCCGAGGGTGTCGATGAGGACGACGAACTTGCCGTGGCGTCGGTCGGCGGCGTCGGCGAGGGGTTGCGGCGCCCAGTCGCCTTCGGTGTAGTTGCCGGTGAGGATGACCGCGCCGACCTCGTCGCCGGCGATGCGCCTCACGAAGGCGTCGTGGTCGAGCGTCTCCCCCCCCACCGCCGCGAGGACGCGACGGACGCCGCGTGCGTTGGGGGCCTTCTCGGCGTAGACCGTGAAGGCGCGGGGGTCGTCGTCGGCGACGCCGGGTGGGAAGGTCTGGTTTTCGCCGCGGCGGGGGACGGGGCCGACGCCGAGGATGGCGCGGGGGTCGATCTCGCGGGCGAGGGTGGCAAGCGCCCAGGCGTCCTCGCAGGTGAGCATGGGGCTGACGAGAAGGGCGAGGCGGCGTCCGCCCTCGGCGGCGCGGCGCAGGCCGTCGATGGCGTCGGCGTAGCAGCGCTCGGAGTCGTCCTCGACGAGCGTGCCGTACTGGCGTCGCAGGCAGGAGCGGAGTCGGCTGTCGCTGTGGACGTGCTTCCAGCCGTAGCGGACCTCGTCGGTGATCCACCACTTGTTGACGGCCATGTTCTCGCGGGGCTTGATGCGGTAGACGCGGCCCTCGTTGTGCTCGATCCAGATGTTGTCGCCGCTGGCGGTGATGCCGTCGATGGAGGGCGTGGAGCGGAGGAACCAGACGCGCTGGGCGAAGAGGAAGTCCTTGTCGAGGAGCGCGCCGACGGGGCAGAGGTCGATGACGTTCGCGCTCAGTGGGTTGGTGATGCCGATGCCGGGGAAGACGTCGATCTCTTCCTTGTTGCCGCGCCCGTCCACATACAGTTCCGCGGTGCCGGAGACTTCGCGTGTGAAGCGGACGCAGCGGGTGCACATGATGCAGCGGTCGGCGTAGAGGTAGACATGCGGGCCGAGGTTCTTCTTGGGGTTCTTGACCTTCTGCTCCTGGAAGCGTGAGACGCCCCGGCCGTACTTGAAGGAGTAGTCCTGGAGGAGGCACTCGCCGGCCTGGTCGCACACCGGGCAGTCGAGCGGGTGGTTGATGAGGAGGTACTCCATGACCGCCTTCTGGTTCTGGACGGCCTTGGGGGAGTCGGTGTGGACGACCATGCCGTCGGAGGCCGGAGTCTGGCAGGTGGGGAGGAGCTTGCCGCCCATGAAGGGTTCGAGGCGGTTCTCGTTGCGTGGGTTGGGGGCCCAGACCTCGCCGAGGCAAATGCGGCATGAGGCGACGATCGAGAGTCCGTCGTGGTAGCAGTAGAAAGGGATGTCCACGCCGGTGGCGTTGGCGGCCTGGAGGATGGTCTGGCCGGGGGTGAAGGGGCACTGGACGCCGTTGATGGTGACGGTGGGCATGGGACGGGAGTGTAGGGGAGAGGCGGTCGCGTGCCACGAGGGGCCGCGCGTCGGATAGCCTTGCGGGCATGTCGGACACGGGATCGAAGCAGGGGACGCCGATGCAGGGGCCGCGCGGGACGCGCGACCTCTACCCGGCCGAGGCGGCGCGGCGTCGGTGGATCACCGAGCGATGGCGCGAGGTGGCGGTGCGGCACGGGTTCGAGGAAGTGGACGGGCCGACCTTCGAGGAATCCGACCTGTACGCGGTCAAGAGCGGCGAGGGCATCCTCGGCGAGTTGTTCCAGGCGTACTCGGGCAAGAGCCACGACGAGGTCGAGCGGGTGAAAGCGACTGGGCGCGCGCCCTATGCGATGCGTCCGGAGTTCACGCCGACGCTGGTGCGGATGTACGCGGCCCGGGCTGCGGGGCTGCCCAAGCCGTGCAAGTGGTTCCAGATCGGGCCGTTTTTCCGGGCGGAGCGGCCGCAGCGGGGGCGACTGCGGGAGTTCTTGCAGTGGAACTGCGATGTGCTGGGGCTGGACGTGCCCGTGGAGAAGCGGAACGCGGAGGACGCAGAGGCAGAAGCGGAGGTCGCGGAGGCGAAAGCGAGGATGGACGGGGAACTCCTCTGCCTCCTGATCGACTACTTCTCACATGTCGGGCTGTCCTCACAAGAGGTGATCATCAGGTTCAACAGCCGCTCGATCGTTGAACGCAAGATGAACGCTCTCGGCATCCCTGACGACAAGCGACCTCGCGTGCTTGCGTTGATCGACGCGGCTTCAAAGCTGGAGTCGGGAGAGTTGTCGGCGCGCCTGCGCGACCTGGGTTTGGACGAGGGGGCGTTTTCGCGGCTCTTCGGCAGACCGCTTGTGGGCGAATCGATCATCATGGGTGACTCGGACGTTCTCGGGTTCGTCGGCGATATCGTTGCTGCCGTTCCGTTCAACGACTGCGCGGATTGGCTTCGATATGACCCGGGCATCGTCCGCGGCCTTGCGTACTACACGGGCACCGTGTTCGAAGTGATCGCCGAGGGAGAGCGGGCGGTGGCAGGGGGGGGGCGGTACGACAACCTGGTGGAGTTGTTCGGCGGGCCGCCGACGCCGGCGGTGGGGTTCGCGATGGGCGACGTGGTGCTGGCGAACCTGCTCCAGGACAAGGGGCTGATGCCGAGCGATGCGGAGTTGATGGGGCTGGTGGGGCAGACGCCGGACGTGTTCGTGCTGGGGAACGGGACGGAGGAGGCGGAGAGGCAGGTGCGGCCGCTGGTTGCCGCCCTCCGCCGCGGCTCACCCTCGCCCCAGGACTCAAGGCACAGGACGCAAGACTCACTCCACGTCCGCCACTCGTACAAGGCGACGAAGAACGTCGGGAAGTTGCTGAAGGAGGCGGCGCAGCAGGGGGCGCGGTTCGCGGTGATCGTCGAGAGCGGGGCCGATGCGACGGTGAAGGACCTGCGCACGGGCGAGCAGTGGCCGGATCGCGTGCCGATCGGCGATGTGGGGCGTCGCATCGCGGAGCGGGTGCGTGGCGGATAGAACGCACGGCGCGCCTTCGTGCTGATCGCGGAATGCGGTTGTGCGTTGTTGCCGGAAGCAGAGGAGAAGCCGCACGGAAAGGCGGGGCATAGGCGGCACAAGGATGTCTCCGGATCGGAGTGCGGCCTGCAACGCCGAAGGCGTGCCATAGCCGGAGCCGGGGGCAACGCCCCTGGTGCGGTGCATTGTGCGTTGCGAGCCGCATCGCGTCGGGCGAACGGGGGCGGCGCGCACGACGGGTTGGTACGCCCTTGCAGGGCTTGTCCGGTGGCGGGTCTCGGTCCAGGGGCGTTGCCCCTGGCTCGGGCTGGTTCACGCCTTTGGCGTGGGTCAGAGACCAAGCGGGTCGCCCGTGCGCGCTCGGATGGCTGTCGATGGATCGCGTGCGGCAAGTGCGCGGACGAGCGTGGGAAGGAGGGGTAGGGGCGAAGCCGCCACGGAGTGGCGGGGTACCCAAGACAGAGGCACCACGGAGCGAGCGGGTACTCGATTCGCACGAACTTCGTGGAATCAGCGTCACTCGGACGGTTCGTCGCGGTCCCGTCCTGTGAGGTTCGCGCGGTCGAAGAACGCGCCGAGCACGTTGGTCGTGTTGATCTCGGGGAACGAGAGCGGGCGGTCGCGGCGGACGAGCGCGCTCCCCACGTCGCGCGCGATGCGCACGACCGTGCCGACACCCGACAGCACGGACGCTCTCGGGCGGTGCTCGTTGGGTCGAACGAGGAGGAGCGTCATGTCGTCGACCGCGTCGCGGCCGCCGGCGCGGTCGGCGAGCGCGCCGAGGAGGGCGGGGATAAGGGCTTCCGGGCGTGACGCGTCGAGGCGGGCGAGGAGGTCGAGCAGGCCGGCCTGGCCGAGGAGACGTCCGTCGGCTGTCGGCATCTCGGTGACGGCATCGGTGTAGAAGAGCGCGAGGTCGCGCCTGCCCAGGTGCACGCGCACCTGCCCGAAGGTGGCGTCCTCGATGCCGAGCGGGATGTCCGACGCCGCGACGGCCGTGTCGGGGGGCGGGGCGATGAACTCCCACGCCCCTCGCGCGGCGCGGTAGAGCGCGGCGGGCGGGTGGCCCGCGGAGGTGATCGCGAGGTCGGACGTGGGCGTCCAGACCGTGGCGACGGAGGCGGTGGCGAACTGGCCGATGCGGGCCAGGCCGACGAACTCGCGGTTCAGGTCCGCGACGAATCGGCGTTGATCGACGTAGTTGACGTAGCGGCGGAGGAGTTGGCGGAGGCGCTCGGCGGCGTCCGCGACGGCCGCGCCGTGCCCGCTCACGTCCGCGACGAGGAGGCGGATGACGCGGCCGGTGACGCAGGACGAGAGGTAATGGATGTCGCCGCCCTCGGCGTCGCCCTCGACGGGGCGGCTGAAGACCCAGGCGTCCAGGCCGGGCATGTTGACGGCGTGATCGACGGCCCGGTTCCCGCCCCACACCTCGAGGCACTGCATGGTGCGCGGGCCTTGGGCGGTCGCGTCCGGCATGGCCAGAGCGTAGCGTGGCGGGCGGGGTGTCGAGCGGGCGTCGTGCCGCCGACCTGCGGCGGCACGCGACATCGGCGGTTGTCGTATCCTGCGGCCCCCGGGAGCGTGCCATGCAGTTCGCGTTGATCCTGGTTCTCGCGTTCGCCCTCGGCGCGGTCGCGCTGGGGGCGGAGCGCCGGCACCGCCGGCTGCGGCGGCGCATCGCGCGGCTGGACCGGCGCGAGATGGAGATGCTGCACGCGGTCAAGCCGCTCTACGCGTTCCGGGCCGAGGAGCGGCTGCGGGCCGCGGGGCGGGCGGCGCGAATGCCGGTCGAGTTCCGCTCGCAGTTCGGCGAGGACCTGTTTCTGGACGAGTTGTTCGCGGGGCAGGCGGAGGGGTTTTTCGTCGAGGTCGGCGCGTACGACGGCTACACCTACGCGGTGACGTACGCCTTCGAGGCGATGGGGTGGACGGGGCTGCTGGTGGAGGCGGTGCCGTCGCTGCACGCGCTGGCGGCGGCGCGTCGGCCGGGGTCGCGGGTGGTGAACGCCGCCCTGTCGCGCCGGGGGTCGTCGGGGACGGCTTCGTTCACGCACCTGATCGACTCGCGCGCGCCCGGCGGCGGAGGGGGGGGCTACGACGCCTCGTCGTTCCTGGACGACCCGGCGGGGCGGGGCTTCACGAAGCGCCCGCCGCGGACGGCGGAGGAGCGGGTCGAGGTGCCGCTGACGACGATGGACGACCTGCTGTCGGAGCACTCGGGGGCGATCGACCTGGTGGTGATCGACGTCGAGGGGCACGAGATCGCGCTGCTGGACGGGTTCGACCTGGCGAGGTTCCGGCCGAGGGTGATCCTGATCGAGGACCACGGGCTGGGGGCGGACCCGACGCTTGCGGAGTATCTGGAGGCGCGGGGGTACGAGCACGTGTGCTGGCTGTCGTACAACCGGGTGCTGGTGCGCCGCGACGAGGGCGCGCTGCTGGAACGCGCGCGGCGGATCGCGCAGCACACGGCGACGGCAAAGACGGCAGGGTGAGGCCGGGTGCGCCGTCCGGGCCGTTCCGGCTGTCGGTCTACATATGGATCGCCTTCCCCTCGCTGGCCAGGGCGGCTTCGCGGACGGCCTCGTGCATCGTCGGGTGGGCGTGAACGGTCACGATGAGTTCCTCGGTCGTCGCTTCGAGCCGGCGAGCGAGGGTGAGTTCGGCGATGAGTTCGGTGGCCTGGTCGCCGAAGATGTGCGCTCCGAGGATCTCTCCGCGGGGCAGGCCGCGGATGATCTTGACGAAGCCGTCGGTGTGGAGTGCGGCGATGGCCTTGCCGTGGGCCTGGAGAGGGTACGAACCGACCTCGTAGTCCTCGCCCTTCTTGAGGCCGCGTTCCTTGAGGGCTCGCTCGGTGAAGCCGACGGAGGCGACCTGCGGCTGGCAGTAGGTGCAGCCGGGGATGACGGAGTAGTCGATGGGGATGGGTTCGTGGTGCTTCTTCGGGTCGCTGCGCCAGGCGATGCGTTCGACACAGATGATGGCCTCGTCGCTGGCGACGTGGGCGAGCCAGGGGGGACCGATGACGTCGCCGACGGCGTAGACGCCGGGGACGCTGGTCTTGTAGTCGATGGGTTCGTTGGCGGTCTTGCCGGGCTTGAAGTCGGTCACGATGTGGTCGCGTTCGATCTTGAGGCCGAGCGAGTCGTCGAACAGCCCGTCGTATCGGCCCTTGACGCCGATGGCGAGCAGGACGCGGTCGGCCTCGATGGTCTCCTTCTTCGACTCGTCGGGCTTGCCGTCCTTCACGGGGGCGATGGTGACCTTGACGCCGGCCTTGGTCTTCTCGACGGCGGTGGTGAGGTGGCCGGTGCGGATGTCGAAGCCCTTCTTCTTGTAGAGGCGTTCGATGGCCTTGGAAACGTCCTCGTCCTCGACGGGGAGGAGGCGGTCGAGCATCTCGACGATGGTGACCTTCGTGCCGAAGGAGTGGTAGAAGTAGCCGAACTCCATGCCGATCGCGCCCGCGCCGACGACGACGAGGGACTTGGGCATCTCCTTGTTGAACATGGCCTCGCGCGCGCCCCAGATGCGGTCGTGGTCGAACTTCGCGAAGGGCAGGTCGCGGGCGACAGAGCCGGTAGCGACGAGAACGTTGGTGGCGGTGAGGGTCTCGCGGGGCTTTGCGGCGGGCTTGGCCGGGGCGTCGGTGCGCTCCTCCTGGACCTCGCAGTCGTAGACCTCGACGCGGCAGGGCTGGTTGCCCTTGGCGCCGCTCACGATCTTCGCGCTGCCGACGACGTGCTCGACCTTGTTCTTGCGGAAGAGGAACTCGATGCCCTTGTTGAGCTTGGCGGCGACGTCGCGCGAGCGGCCGATGACCTTGGACCAGTCGAAGTCCACCTCCCCCTTGAGCTTGAGGCCCCACACGTCGCGCTCGTGGAGTTTCTCCATGAGTTCGGCGTTGGAGAGGAGCGCCTTGGAGGGGATGCAGCCCCAGTTGAGACAGACGCCGCCGAGCTTGGCGCGTTCGACGCAGGCGACTTTCATGCCGAGTTGCGCGGCGCGGATCGCGCCGACGTAGCCGCCTGGACCGCCGCCGATGACGATGAGGTCGAAGTGTCTCTCAGCCACGCGAAGAGCCTTTCTTTCGGGGTGTTTCCCGCGGTGTGCCCGCGGTGGGTTGGCAGTATAGGGAGGGGCGTGCATGGCTTCGGACACGGGCGATTGGGTTTGGTCGGAGCGGGGCGATCCTGTAGACTCGCGCGGTCGGCGGGGCGCGTGCGCTCGCCGGACAGGGGGCGAGGATGGCGAGACAACGGGCATGGGCGGCTGCGCTGGCGGCGGGTGTGCTGGCATGGTGCAGCGCGTCGGCGTTCGGGCAGCGGGTGGTCGCGCTGATCGCTGATCGGGCGACCCTCGCGCCGGGCGAATCGGCGACGCTGCGGCTGGCGACGGTTGGCGCGGACGGCGCCCGAGAGATCGCGTGGGGCGAGGCGGGGGTCGAGTGGATGTTCGTCCGCGACAGCCGCTCGCAGCGGAACCACGCGAGCGCGCCCGTCGAGGCGGATGGGAAGACGGTGCGGGTCTCGCCCGCGCGCGCCGGCGTGACGATGGTGGGCGCTGACCTTGCACGCCGGGTGGAGGTGATGGGGGCTGGGGAGTTCGAACGGCTGGTCGAGCGGACGGGGAAGAAACCGCAGGAGTTGGAGACGGGGCCTGGAAAAGCCCCGCCCCGCGAGCGGGACGTGCGCGTGGCGCGGGTGGAGTCGGCGTGTGTGCTGGTGCGCGTGGGCGGCTCGGCGACGGACATCGCCGTGAGCAAGTCCGGGCTGGCGACGGAGATTCGCTCGCTGATGGACCCGACCGCGCTGCTGCTGCCGAGCGACATGGCGGTGCGCGTCTACGCCGACGGGAGCGGCGTGCCGGGCGCCACGGTGATCGCCACCCACACTGCGAGCGGCGTCGAGCGACGGACGACAGCGGACGACAAGGGGATCGCGCCCGTGCATCTCGACAGGCCCGGCGCATGGCGACTGGAGTTCCATCACGCCGCGCCGGCGCGCGATGACACGGCGGATTGGGTTATCTACTCGTGCGTGCTGACCTTCGAAGCCGGCGCTGCGGAGGGGGGGGCACGATGAGGCGGTCGCTCGCGGTGTCGGTGTGCACGGCTGCGGTGGCGACCGCGACCGCGCTCGGGCAGGGGTGGGAATCGCTCGGTCCAGCCCCGGCGAGCGTGTCGGGCGGGTCGGCGGGGAGGATCAGCGCGGTGGCGTGCAGCCGCGTGGACCCCGACCTCTACTTCGTCGGCGCGGCGGACGGGGGCGTGTGGCGGACGACCGACGGCGGGCAGACGTGGACGCCGCTGACGGACCACCTGCCGACGACGTCGATCGGCGCGATCGCGCTCGACCCGCACGACGAGCGGATCGTCTACGCGGGCAGCGGCGAGGCGAACTTCGCCAACCACTCGCGCTACGGACTGGGGCTGTACAAGTCCACCGACGGCGGAGAGACATGGAGCGTGCTCCCGGCCGAGACGTTCGCGGGGCGGTGCTTCTCGCGCATCCGCATCGACCCCACGAACACGGACGTGCTCTACGCGAGCGTGGCGCGGGCGGGCGGATTCCCGACCCTGGCGGCCGCGAAGGGGCACCCGGGCGCGGCCGGGCCGGTGGGCGTGTTCAAGTCCGCGGACGGCGGGGCGACGTGGACGCACCTGACGAACGGGCTGCCCGCGGTGGACGCGACCGACCTGGCGATGGACCCGGCGGACCCGGCGACGCTCTACGCGGCGATCGGGCACATCTTCGGCGACCCGGGGAACGGGGTCTACAAGTCAACGGACGCCGGAGCATCGTGGACGAAACTCGGCGGAGGGGGGGGGTTGCCGGGGCCGGTCGGGCGCATCAGCCTCGCGGTCGCGCCCAGCCAGCCCTCGCGCGTGTTCGCACTGCTCACGATGCCGGCGGACGCGACCGGCGGCGGGGCGGAGAACATCGGCGGATTCCGCTCCGACAACGGCGGCGCGACGTGGACACCGCACGGCTCGGTGAACCAGGCGACCTACGGGTGGTACCTCTCTGTCGTGGGGGTCAAGCCCGACGACGCGAACGTCGTCTTCTACGGCGGGCTGAACATGCGCCGCTACGTCAACGGCGTCGGCGCGAACGTCACGCCCCCGCATGTGGACATCCACGCGATCGAGTTCGACGCGGCGGGACGGATGGTCGTCGGCGATGACGGCGGCGTCCACCGGAGCGCGGACCTCGGCGACTCCTACGTGAACCTGAACGATGGTCTCTCGACCGTGCAGTTCTACGCCGGGCTGTCGCTCCACCCGACCAACGAGCGCTGGGTCATGGGCGGAACCCAGGACAACGGCACCAACCGGCGCAGCGAGAGCGGCGTCTCGTGGACGACGGTGCTCGGCGGCGATGGCGGGTGGACGCAACTCGACGTCACGCGCCCCCACCGCGTCTTCGCCGAGTACCAGGGAACCGGGAACCTGTTCCGCTCGACCAATGGCGGCAACTCGTTCACGCACGTCGGCGGCGCGATCAATGGACGGAACTGCTTCCTGCCACCCTACCTGATCGACCCCGCCAACCCGGACAGGATGCTCTACGCGACACACCGCATCCACCTGAGCACCAACGGCGGCACGAGCTGGAGCGTGCTGAGCGGAGACCTCACGAACGGCGCGGGGGCGATCCGTGCGCTGGCGATCGCGCCGTCGGACCCCGCCTTCGTCTATGCCTCGACGAACGACGGGAACGTGCTCGTCTCGCAGAACGGCGGGGCGAACTTCGGCCTGGTGATGACCGGGCATCCGGGCTGGCCCCGCGTGACGCGCGAACTGACGGTCGCCCCGGATGATGCACGCGAGGTCTACCTGGCGACGGCCGCGTTCGACGGGCCGAAGGTAAGACGGTCGCGCGACGCGGGCGCGACGTGGGACGTGCTGGACGGCAACCTCCCCGACCTCCCGGTGAACGTCGTGGTCGTCGATTCGTCGTGCGGGCTGCGGCCGCTCTATGCGGGCACGGACGCGGGCGTGTACCGCTCGCTGAACGGTGGCGCGTCGTGGCAGCGGTACGCGGAGGGCATGCCGAACGTGGCGGTGATCGACCTGCTCCTGGACGGCCCGCGCAACCGCCTCGTGGTGGGCACGCAGGGACGCGGGGCGTGGGCCGTGCCGGTCTTCGAGCCGGGCGACTTCAACATGGACGGGGGCACCGACACGGTGGACGTCCTGCACTACCTGAACGCCTTCGTGGCCAGTGACCCCGACGCGGACCTCGACGGGGACGGCGAGGTGACGACGCTGGACTTCCTGGCCTTCCTGAACCGGTGGGCGGTGGGGTGCGGCTGACTGAGGCCCGGGGTGAACGCCGGATCGGCGACACCGAGCGTGTTTCCCGTTGGTCGAACCGGGACGCATGGTTAGATTGGGATGGAATGATACGAAGGAGGTTGGGTATGGCTACGCGCGTGGCGGCCGCGTTGGCGGCGATGTCGCTGGGCTTCGGGGCGATGGGACAGTCGGCGTCTCGGGCGGTGTTCGTGGGGCACTACCACACCACGACAGCAAGCGTGACCTCGTTCCGAGTGAACCCGGACGACTCCCTCACGATGGTGGGGAACTACCCGACCGAGATGTGGACCTCCACGCTCGCGCTCTCGCCGGACGGATCGCTGCTGGCGGCGGCGGACGCGGCAGGCTCGCAGGACGGCAGTTCGACGATGGACCGCTTCCATGTCTTCGCGGTGGCGCCGGACGCCTCGCTGACGAAACTGGCGTCGTTCTGGATCGACAACTCTCCCCTCGCGGCGGCGTGGCTGAGCAATGAAGTGATCGCGATCACGAGGTCCGAGTTCGGGGCGTCGCAGATCCACGTCTGGCAGTTCGACCGGGACGCATTGACGCTGACGAAACTCTCGTCGCAGGCGTCGGGGTCGTTCAACACCGCGCTCGCGATGCACCCCGTGGACGGCAAGCTGTACTCGCAGGACTCCACCGGCCTGAACATCCGGCGCTGGACCATCAACCCGGACTGGACGCTCACGAACGACCTGACGGTGGGCACGCCGAACTACCCGCTGAACATCAGGATCAGCCGCGACGGGACGAAGCTGTACGCCGGCGGGGGCATCAGCGGCGACGGGAAGAAGATCCTGGGGTACGACGTGGCGGAGGGCGTGCTGATGCCGCTGCCGGGATCGCCGTACACCTCGCCGGGGGCGTCGCCTGCGTACCCGGCGATCACGGACGACGGGGCGTACCTCTTCATGGGGCACGGCACGGACGCGACGGTGCGCTCATTCGCGATCAACCCGGACGGCTCGCTTACGTCGACCGGGTTCATGTTCGACGTGGGATTGCAGGGGACGATCGGGAACATGGACAGCATGGACGACCTGCTGTTCGTGACCGACGACTCGACGGCGACGGACGGGATCGCCGGGCTGTACGTGTTCAAGGTCCACGCGAACGGCTCGTTCACGCTGACCGCGCCGATCTACGACACCGGGGCTGTGCGGGCCGAGGGGGGGATGGCGGTCTGGCGCGGCCTGCCGCCCTGCTACGCCGACTGCAACGGGGACACGATCGTCAACACGCTGGACGTGCTGTGCTACCTGAACCTCTATGCGGCAGGTGATCCGGCAGCGGACTGCAACGGCGACACGGCGGTGAACTCGCTCGACGTGCTGTGCTTCCTGAATCTCTACGTGGCCGGCTGTGAGTGAGGGCTGGGGGCTGAAATAAGGGGAATCTTGGGGGTCTGGCGAAGAGGTGAGCAAGGGGTTCAATCCGAATTGATCGTGGCCGTTTCGCCGGCACGTGGCACACTGTAATCTGGGCAGGAACCGACGGCTGCGGCGTGCCGAATGGCCGCGTGGTCAGAGGGGGACTCCGTGTCCGCTGTCGGGCTGTTGGAGCGGGCCTCCCCGTCGGTTGCCTTGTCCCGAGCGTCGGGGCGGGCATTTTCGCGCTTTGCGCCTGAGAGCGGGCGGAGGAACCCAGATGTCCAACTCGATTCGACGGATCGCGATCGCCGCGCTGGTCGGCCTTGCGGGCACAGTGTCGGCCATGTCCAGCGGCACGATGGGAGGGATCGAGGCCCTTCCGACGACGCCTCCCGGCTTCCTCGACCTGACCCGTCAGTTCCCGGGCGTGCAGGCCTGGGTCGCCGAGGACCGGGTGAATCTGATCTACGGCAAGCCCATGACCGCAGCGGACACGCCCGACGAGGCCGCCGCCAAGTGGTGGGCGGACCACGGCACGGCGTTCGGCGCGGGCGACCTGGATCTCGAGCAGCTCTGGGTGGCCGAGACGGGGATGGGCAAGTTCACTGTCTTCGGGTACCAGCAGCACATCGACGGCCTGCCGGTCGAGTACGGGATCGGTCGCCTGATGGTGCTCAACGGGTTCGCCGGCGAGCAGGATCGTGTGGTTTACGTGGCGGGCAAGTTCGCCAAGCGCCCTGAGGGCGGGTTCGGGCTGCCCTTCGTGCAGGCCAACCAGGCGGTCGGCTCGGTGCGCGACATGATCAACTTCGAGCACCTGCCGGTGTGGACCGACGCGGAGATGGTGATCTTCCAGGGGGACGACACGCGGCGTGACCCGGTCCTGGCCTGGAAGTTCGTGGGCGAGGAGCCGAACCTGGAGACCCGCGAGCGCTACACGTTCTTTGTCGATGCGAACTCCGGCGCGCTGCTGCACGTCCGCAACGAGGTGCTGAACATCGACGTGATCGGGAAGCTGGAGGCGATGGGCTCTCCCGGCACGAACCCGGACATCGGCTCCAACCCCCCGGTGATGATGCCGATGCCCGACATGCGCGTCGTGGTTCAGGGCGGGAACAACTCGTACTCGCAGGACAACGGCGACTTCGTCATCACGCACGGCGGCGTGAACCCCGTGACCGTCACCAGCAACCTGGACAACGGCCTGTGGGTCGATGTCAACGACCAGTCGGGCACGGGCGTGCTGTCGATCAGCGGGACGTTCACGCCCGGGGTTCCCGGGACGCTCCAGTACAACACCAGCCCGTCGCAGTTCACGACGGCGCAGGTGAACGCCGCGATCCACACCGCCAAGACGCACGACTACATCCGCTACCGCACCACCTGGACGGGCATGGACTTCAAGTGCCCCGCGAACGTGAACATCAACTCGAGCTGCAACGCGTACTTCGACGGCTCGTCCATCAACTTCTACCGGGCCGCCGGCGGGTGCAACAACACCGCGTACTCCTCCGTCGTGGCGCACGAGTACGGACACTACATCGTGGCCCGGCTCGGACTCTCCCAGGGCGCGTTCGGCGAGGGCTACGCCGACACCTGCTCGCTCCTGCAGTACGACGACCCGATCATCGGCCGCAACTTCACCACCAGCGGCGGGTACGTTCGCTACCCCGTGCTGGCGAACGTCCAATACCCCTGCCCCGGCGGCGGCGTCCATAACTGCGGGCAGATCATCGGCGGCGTCGCGTGGCGCATCCGCGAGAACTTCGGCGCGACCTACGGCTCCGCGCCGGGCCTCGCCATGGTCCAGCAACTGCACGTGGACTGGTCGCTCATCACCATCGGCGGTATCGGCGACAACTCCGCACACCCCGCCACGGCCATCGAGTGGCTCACCGTGGACGACAACGACGGCGACATCTCCAACGGAACCCCCAACTTCTCGCTCATCTGCGCCGCCTTCGCAGCGCACAGCATCTCATGCCCCGCTCTGCCACCGATCGTCTTCACCTACCCCAACGGTCGTCCGACGATCCTGCCCCCGGGGCAGTCCTTCGGCGTCCGCGTGGACATTGAGGCCGGTACCAAGACGCCCGCCTTCGGCACCGAGCGGCTCTACTACTCGGTCGATGGCGGGACGTACCAGATCACAAACCTCACGCACCTGGGCGGGAGCCAGTTCTTGGCGACGCTGCCCGGCATCACGTGCGGGTCGAAGATGGACTGGTTCATCCAAGTGCAGGACACGCAGGGAGGCTTCCACACCAACCCCTCGAACGCCCCGTCGAGCAGCTACAGCGCTTCCGCCTACGACAGCATCGAGGTCGCCTTCCATGACGACATGGAGACCAACAAGGGCTGGACCGTGGGTGATGTCGGCGACAACGCCACCACAGGCATCTGGGGCCGCATGGACCCGCAGGGGACACCGGCGCAGCCCGAGGACGACGTCTCCAACCCCGGCACGATCTGCTACGTCACAGACGGCCGAGCCGGCACCAGCATCGGGCAGTACGACGTCGACGGCGGCAAGACCACCCTCATCACGCCCACGCTGAATCTCGCGGGACAGCCCTCCGCCAACATCTCCTACTGGCGCTGGTACTCGAACGACCAGGGCGCGGCCCCGAACACCGACACGTTCCGTGTTGACATCAACAACGGCTCGGGCTGGGTGAACGTCGAGACGGTCGGCCCCTCCGGCCCGGGCACCTCGGGCGGCTGGATCTACCACGAGTTCAACGTCGCTGACTTCGTCACGCCGACTGCGAACGTGCGAGTCCGCTTCATCGCCGAAGACCTCGAGCCCGGCTCGATCGTCGAGGCGGCCTTGGACGAGTTCATGGTCAAGATCGGCGTCTGCAACGAGTGCCCCGCGGACTTCAACGGCGACACCGTCATCAACACACTCGACGTTCTCGCCTTCCTCAACGCATACACCACCAACGATCCGAAGGCGGACTTCAACGGCGACACCGTCATCAACACACTCGACGTGCTCGCCTTCCTCAACGCCTACACGGCCGGCTGCGATTGATCGTCGCTCGCCGACCCTGACAGCATTCGAACACCCCGCGGGCAACCGCGGGGTTGTTCTTTATCTGGTCTCAGTTGGCGGTTTCGGATTGATCGGGGCTGCCTGTTTCTGCTACCAAGGGCAGTCGGGCGCGAGAATTCGGCTCGTCCGGACGCGCCCGAGGCTCGTATGGACATTCGCGGCCGCGCGTCGTGCGGGCGTTCATGCCGGCGTGCAAGCAGTTCGAGGAGGGGCCGAGAACCGGGGACATGACGGACGGTGCGGCGTGGAACGCCGCGGGACGCGCGAGCACGGGCGGCGGCTCGGGCACAGCGTCCAGCCCGACGCGGGTCGGGCCGAATTGGGAGTCAAACATCCGCCCCCGCCAGCGGCACGGGGCGTTCTGGAGGTTGAACAGACATGGGCAGCAGGAAATCGGGATCGGGTCGCCTGTCGGCGGCGTGGCTGTGCGTGGCGCTGGCGGTGAGCGCGGGGCAGGCGTGGTCGGCGGCGGATGACGTGGCGTTTGACGCCGCGCTGGCCGGACTGGCGCCCATCAGCCCGACCGCGCTCTACCTACGGACGGGAACGATCGACACGACAGCGGGGCGACCGGGCGTGGCCGCTCTCGCGGGCCAGCCGGGCCGGTGGGTAATCCAGCTGGACGGCCCGATGACGCCGGCGCGGCGCGATGCGCTGCAAGGCGCGGGGGTGTGGCTGGGCGACTACCTGCCGATGAATGCTTGGATCGTCCGCCTGGAGGGCGCGGACCCTGTCGCGTTGGGCACGCTCGGCTTCGTGCGCTGGTGGTCGCCGTTCGACGACGCCTGGAAACTCGCGCCGGAGATCGGCAAGCGCGCATTCACGACGCTGGAACGCCAGGCACTGGCTGAACAGGGGATGTCGCAGTTCCTCGTCGAGTTGTTCATCGACGCCGAGTTGCACGCGACGGTGCAGGCGGTGGCCGCCATTCCTGGCGTGAAGGTGGCCGCGGTGGACTGGATCGGGACGCACGCCTCGCTGCACGTGGAGGCGCCGACACTGGCGGCCGGCGCGATCGCGAAGGTCGCCGGCGTCCAGTTCGTCGAGGACTTCCCCGAGACCACGCTGCGCAACAACACGACGCGTTGGATCCTCCAGACCAACATCACCAACGACCTGAAGCTGTACAACAACGGGCTGTCGGGCGTCGGGCAGGTCGTCGGGATCCTCGACGACAAGATCAACGTGAACCACTGCTCGTTCCAGGACACCGTGAACCCGATCGGCCCGAACCACCGCAAGATCCTCGCCTACAACACGACACTCGGTTCGCAGTTCCACGGGACGCACGTGGCCGGCACGGCCGCGGGCGACGCCGGCAGTAACAACGACAACCGCGGCATGGCCTACCTGGCCAAGATCGTCTACAACACGATCCCTTCCTTCTCGGAATCCGCGGTGTTCGCTCGTCTCGAAACGCACCACAACCAGACCGGGCGCGACCACACGAACAGCTGGGGCAACGACGGCACCACCGCCTACGACGGGATGTGCCGCGGGTTCGACCGGTTCCAGCACACCTACGAGGACAGCCAGGTCTACCTGGCGGTGACGAACACCAGCACGCTCAAGAACCCCGAGAACGCGAAGAACCTGCTTGCCGTCGGCGCGTCGCGCGACACGCCGAACCAGGGCCAGCACTGCTCCGGCGGGACCGGCCCGACGAGCGACGGCCGCCGCAAGCCGGAAATCTACGCGCCGGGGTGCAGCACGAACTCGAGCAACTACACCACGTCGTGCGGCACGACGTCGGCGACGGGAACATCGATGGCCAGCCCCGCGATCGCGGGCATGGGATCGCTGGTGCGCCAGTACTACGTGGACGGGTACTACCCGACCGGCGCGCCGAAGCCCTCGGACGCCCTCACGCCCAGCGGCGCGCTGGTGAAGGCGACCCTGATCAACGGCGCGGTGGACATGACGGGCGTCGCGGGCTATCCCAGCAACCAGGAAGGCTGGGGACGCCTGCTGGCGGACGTGGCGCTCTACTTCCCCGGCGACGCGCGGACCATGCTGGTGCGCGACGTGCGCAACGCCGTGGGGCTGAGCACAGGCCAGAATGAGCAGGTGCAGTTCAACGTGACCGGCGCGGCCGAGCAGCTGCGCGTGACCGTGGTCTGGACGGACCCGGCCGCGAACGCGGGCGCGTCCTTCGCCGCGGTGAACGACCTTGACCTCGAGGTCGTCTCCCCAAGCGGCACGACCTACAAGGGCAACGTGTTCAGCGGGGGCGTCAGCGTCCCGGGCGGCAACAAGGACGACCGCAACAACGTCGAGCAGGTCCACCTGAACTCACCGCAGGTCGGCGTGTGGACGGCTCGCGTGATCGGCGCGGGCGTTCAGCAGGGCAAGCAGGGGTACGCGCTCGTCGTAACCGGCCAGGTCGCGCAGGAACTCCCGCTCCAGGTGGCGTTCCTGAACGCGCCGGCCTCGCTCACCCCGCTCACGCCCTTCGATCTCGACGTGCTCGTCGCGCCGGGAACCGACACCCTGATCGTCGGCAGCCCCACGCTGCACTACCGCGCGGGCGCGATCGGTTCATTCACGAGCGTTCCGCTCGTGCACCAGGGGGGCGACACCTACCGCGCGACGCTCCCCGGCTTCCCCTGCGGCATGATCGCGGAGTTCTACGCCACCGCGGAGAGCGTCGAGTCCGGCTTGGTGTCCGAGCCGGAACTGGGCGGGTACGCGCCGCAGCAGGCGACGGTCGGCCCCGTCGTGGCTCTCTTGAACGACTTCTTCGAGTTCGATACCGGCTGGACCAGCGGCGCGCCGGGCGACACGGCGACCGCGGGCCTCTGGAACCGCATGGCCCCGCAGCAGACCGTGAACAACGGGTTCGTGGTGCAGCCCGGCGAGGACCACACGCCCGGCGGGGTCGCCTGCTGGGTGACGGATGGCCAGGCGGGCGCGAACGCCAACTCGCGCGACGTGGACGGCGGCCGAACCACGCTGCAAAGCCCCAGCTTCAACATCGCCGGCTACCCCTACGCGATGGCGAAATACTGGCGGTGGTACACGAACTCCCGCGGGAACAACCCGAACCAGGACGTGTTCACGGTCCAGATGTCCAGCGACGGCTCGTCCTGGGCCAGCGCCGAGGTCATCGGGCCGGGCGGCCCGATCGCGGACGGCGGGTGGTACCAGCAGATGGTCTCGTCGCGCGGGCTGGCGACGCCGAACGGGACGATCCGGCTCCGGTTCATCGCGGAGGATCTCGCCCCCGACTCGCTCGTGGAGGCGCTTGTCGATGACTTCGAACTCTTCGGCTTCGACTGCGAGGACGAGTCCTGCCCTGCCGACTTCAACGGCGACACCGTCGTCAACACCCTTGACGTCCTCGCCTTCCTCAACGCCTACACCGCCAACGACCCGAGCGCGGACTTCAACGGCGACACCGTCATCAACACCCTCGACGTGCTCGCGTTCCTGAACGCGTACACGGCGGGCTGCGACTGAGAACCCCCGGGCGGGCGCGACCACCCGCGCGCCCTCCGCCCGCGACCGGCAACCACGAGCGTCCCCCGGGAAGCCAGGGGCCGCTCTTTCGACCCCTCCCCCGTCGCCACCACACCATGGAGAAGCGTCGTGCGCCGACCCTGCCTGACCGTTCTTGCCGTTCTCGCCTCGTTCGCGCCCGTGCTGGGCGCGCAGGAGACACGCGTCTCGCCCGTCGCTCCGCTGCGCGGCGAGGCCGGCGCGGGGTTTGAGCCGTTCGTCGCCGTGTCGATCGACACCGGCGATCTCGAACGATTCCGTGCCGGCACGGTGGCGCTGACGGGCTTCCCGCTCCCCGGCGGCTCGGCCGACCTTCGCCTCGAAGCGTTCGACGTGCTGGCGCCGGACGCGGAAATCGTCGTCGTCACGGCCCAGGGCGAGACGCCGATGCCGCGGCCCGAGGTCGTCACGCTTCGCGGCTCGGTCGAAGGCGACGCGGCGTCGCGGGTGTTCCTCAGTCTGTCCCCCTGGGGGAGTCACGGCCTGATCGAGACGGACGGTCGGCGCTTCGCCCTTGTCCCGCCGCCCGCGGGCGTCCAAGGCCCGCACCTCGTCTACGACGTGGCGGACCTGCCGGAGGAGTTGCAGCCGGACTGGATGTGCCACGTCGACGCGGCGAAGCACGACCCGCTCGGGCTGGCGATGGCGAACGCGAACGGCGGCGACGGCGGCGTGCGCAACGGCCCCTGCCGCATCGTGCGCGTGGCGATCGACTCGGACTTCGAGTACACGTCGTGGCTGTTCGCCGGCAACGCCGACGCCTCGGCGGCGTACGCGCTGACGCTCATGGCCGCGGTCAGCGAGATTTACACCTACGAACTCAACGTCCGGCTCGTCGTGCCGTACCTGCGCGTCTTCACGCAGGACAACGACCCCTACGGCGGGAGCGACAGGCTCGGCGAACTACTCAGCCACTGGCGCGCCACGAAGGGAAACGTACAGCGCGACCTGGCACACCTGTTCTCCGGCAACTACGGCGGTGGGGTGGCGTACCTCAGCGTCATGTGCTCGAAGGACTGGGGCTACGCGGTCTCCGGCCTGGGCGGTTGGTTCCCGTACCCCCTCCAGGATCACCACAGCGGCAACTGGGACCCGTTCGTCGTCGCGCACGAACTGGGCCACAACTTCGGCACGCTCCACACGCACGACGGCTACGACCCGCCGATCGACAACTGCGGCAACGGCGACTGTTCCCAGGCATGGGGCGGAACGATCATGTCGTACTGCCACGGCTGCCCCGGCGGCATGACGAACATCGTGCTGCGGTTCGGGCCGCTCGTGATCGACCGCATCCTGTTCTACCTGCAGTTCCAGGCCCCGTGCAACCTGACGAACCGCATCGTCGGGGTGGACGACGACGTGACAGCGATGAAGGACACGCCGACACGGATCGACGTGCTGCGCAACGACATCCCGCTGAACTGCGACGGGATCGTGCTCTCGACCGTTCAGGGCATCTCTGACGCCGGCGGGACCGTCTCGATCTCGTTCGGCACCGGCGAGGGCGGACGCGATGAGGTGATCTACCTGCCGCCGCAGGGTTTCACCGGCGCGGACCGCTTCGAGTATTTCATCTTCCGTGAGGGGGCCGGGTACGGTCTGGGAGCGGTACGGGTCAGCGTGATCGAGCCTCGGCCCGCGGACTCGCCGAGCGTGACCGCGCCGGGTTCGGCCGTCGCCTACTACGTGATCCCCCCGAGCAGTTCGATGCCGGACTACTCGGCCTTGACGCCCTACAAGCACGACGTGGTGCCGAACGTGAACTATCCCGCCACGGGCGGGCAGTTCGCTACGAGCGGACGGTCGAACTTCGTCGGCGCGGTGTTCGAGGGGTTCTTCAAGGCGCCGGAGACCGGCCTGTACGTCCTGTCCGTCGAGTCCGACGACGGGTCCATGCTCTACCTCGGTGATGCACTGCTCGTGAACAACGACGGTCAGCACGGGATGCAGGAGCGTTCCGCCCCGGCCGCGCTGGAAGCGGGGCTGCACCGGCTCCGCGTCGAGTTCTTCGAGAACTCGGGGAGCGCCGGGCTGATCGTGCGGGCCGAGGGCCCGGGGATGCCGCGCCAGCCCATCCCGGCATCGCGCTGGAGGCACGACGACTGCGTCGCGGACTGGACCCGGGACGGTGTCGTCAACAGCATCGACTTCATCGGGTTCCTGGCCGAGTGGTCGTTGCAGAACCCGAGGGCTGACCTGAACGACGACGGGATGGTCTCGACGCTCGACTTCCTCGCTTTCCTGAACGCCTACGCCGCCGGATGCCCATAGCCCGCGCAGGCAGGGGTCTCCCTGCCATTTGCCGCACGCGCGGTCGAGTTCGAGCGAAAGTCGTTGCATCGGGCAACGCTTGGCCATAGGTTGGTTTCGGCCTGCCGGTCGACCGACGGCGGTCGCACGCCACCCCGACAAAGGGGGAGGAGTCAAACCATGATGCACGCTGCTCTGCTCGTTTCCACGTGCGCTGCGCTCGCCGGCCCCGTGCCCGCGACCGGAAACGCGCCGCTCGCGCGGGCCGACTGGCGCGCGAGTACCTTCACGTCGAGCGCCCAGGCGGACGCCGCGCTGGCCGTGATGGACGGCGGCGGATCGCTGGTGGTGTGGACGAGCCGTCGCCAGCAGGTTGGGTCGTACGGCGTGTACGGGCAGCGGTTCGACGCCGCGGGCGTGGCGATCGGCGAAGAAACGCAGATCAACCTCTGGACGCGCTCGCACCAGTTCGCGCCTGATGCTGCGGCGACCCGCGACGGAGGAGCGTGGATCGTCTGGCAATCGCACGGGCAGGACGGGCACGCGGGCTCGATCATCGCGCGCCGGTTCGCGCGCGGTCTCGACGGCGGCGAAGAAATCCTCGTCAACGAGACGTGGCGCGGCGACCAGTCCGCACCGGTGGTCGCCGCCCGGACGGACGGGTCGGCGATCGTCGCGTGGGAGAGCGTCGAGCCGGGCAAGAACCGCCGCGTGATGGCTCGGCTGCTGGGATCGAACGGCGAGCCGCTCGGGCCGGAGTTCAACGTCGCGGAGATCGACGAGGGCGCACAGACGACGCCCGCGGTCGCGGCCCGCAACGACGGCTCGTTCGCAATCGCCTGGACGACGTTCGAGGGTACGCCGATGCTGCCCGCAGGCGTGCGCGTGCGAACCTTCGACCCGGAAGGGATCGCCCTCGCCGGGCCGAGCGCGATCACCCGGACACCCGCGGCCTCGCAGATCGAGCCTTCGCTGGCAGCGACGGCCGAGGGCTTCGTGATCGTGTGGCTCGACGCCGAGAGCGACGGCGACGACTACGGCGTGCTGGCTCGCCTGCTGGACGCTCGCGGCGTGCCGACCGATGGTGAGCCGGTCGTCGTGAGCGGCGCATCGCCGGGACCGCAGACCGCCGCGGCTGTGGCCGTATCGCCAGACGGCACGATCGCGGTGGCCTACAACGGGCTGGCGGACGCCGTGCCCGGCGTGTTCGGACGGCTGTACTCGGCATCGCTGGACGCCCTGTCGGACGAGTTCCGAGTGACCGAGCGGTGCGAAGGACCGCAGGCGATGCGCGTCGCCGCCGCCACATCGCGCCTCGCGTTTGCGCCCGATGGCACGCTGCTGTGCGCGTGGTCGGGCGATGGCGGGCTGGGCGATTCGTCCGCGGCCCACGTGACAATGCTGGCCTCTTCGCTCCCGGAGCCAGCAGGCGAGCGCGGCGTGACGGCCGCGATGAAGCCCGCGCTGCCGCCGCGCGACGAGGACGGGCGGATCGTCCTCGCACAGGGGCCGGGGCCGCACGAGCCTCCGACGTTCGATCCGCGCGACATCGAGCACGCCGAGCGCGAGTTCGTGTTCACGCCGCGCGGGGTCGGGTTCACGGCGATCACGAACACCGGCTGGACGCCCCCGGACCCGCACATGGCCGTCGGACCGAACCACGTCGTCGTGATGACGAACGGCGCGATCGCCTTCTTCCTGAAGGACGGCACCAAGACCTTCCAGGACGAGATCGAAGACTCGTTCGGTTTCTGGGGATCGGTCGGCGCGACGGGCTTCGTGTTCGACCCCGAGGTGCTCTACGACGAGTTGTCGGGGCGGTTCTTCGCCATGGCGGCGGAGGCGTACGCGCCGGGCAACCGCTCGTACGTGCTGATCGCCGTCTCGGACGACAGCAACCCGAACGGGACGTGGTACAAGTACCGGCTGGACACCACGGGCCTCGCGGGCAACCTGTTCGACTCGCCCAACATCGGCGTCACAAGCGACGCCGTGATCGTCACGGGCGACGGGTTCGGAATGGGCGCGAACTACCCGGTGTACATCTACGACAAGGCGTCGATGCTCGCGGGCAACCCGCCGGCCATCACCAAGTCCTTCACGCTGACGACGAGCACCCAGTCCGCGGGCCTTCCCCCGGTGAGTTTCGACAACCCGCCCGCGCTCTACTTGATCGAGCACCGGGAGCAGAACAGTAACACCTCGGTGCGGCTGATCGCGATCCGCAACCTGCTGACCACGCCGGTCGTGTCGGACTTCTCGCTCACGGTGCCGACCTACGGCCCGCCGGAGAACCCGCCCCAGCAGGGCACCGGCGTGCGCCCCACCGCGTTCGACGCGCGGTTCTGGTCGGTGGCCTACCGCAACGGCTCGCTCTGGGCCACGCACCACATCAACAGCAGCCGCGTGCTGGCGCGGTGGTACGAGATCTCGATGAACGGGTGGCCGACCTCGGGCAACAACCCCACGCTGGTGCAATCCGGGAACGTGGACCTCGGGCCGACCGTTCGGACGTACTTCTCGTCCATCACGGTGTCGGACGAGGGAGCAGCGGCGGTGTGCTACGCTCGCTCCTCGCCGACCGAGTACATCTCCATGGAGACGGTCTACCGCCTGCCCTGCGACCCGCTCGGCACGATGCGGCCGCCCGTGCGCCAGGCGGACTCGAACGCCCCATACACGACGAGTCGATGGGGCGACTACTCGGCGGTGCAGGTCGATCCCGCGGACGGGCGCACCTTCTGGTCGCACCACGAGTACTCGGTCAACAACTCCTGGCGCACCTGGGTCGCCTCGATCATCCCCGAATCGTGCTTCTGCGATGCCGACCTGAACCAGGACGGAACGACCGACTCGCTCGACTTCCTCGTCTATCTGAACCGGTACGCCGCGGGCGATCCCTCGGCGGACCTCAACGGCGATACGAAAGTCGATACGCTGGATTTCCTGATCTTTCTGAACTTGTGGACGGCGTGCCGCGACTGAACCCGCGACGCCCCACACGGAGGAGCCACGCCATGAGTACGGGAAAAGCCGCAGCGCTGCTGTGCGCCTTCGTCGCGGCGTCCGCCGCTTCCGGCCAGATCGCTGACCTAGCGGTGGACCAGTCGCAGTCTTCGATCACGGCGAGCATCTGTCTGGACCCCGGCTTCGGGAAGCGGTGCGACACGGACTCGTCGCCGATCACCGGCGGCGTGAGCGTCGAACTCGACCACTACGGCACACCGACGGCGATCGTGCTGCACGACTTTCACCTCGCCCTGACGAACACGATGGTGTACGACTTCAGCTGGGGGCCGTTCATCGGATCGCTCAAGATCACGCTGACGAACGTGGCGTCGTCATACGCAACCCCAGGCACGCCCACCGGGCCGGTCGGCGTGGACGGCGCGGGCGAGTTCACGTTCCAGGCGGTCGAGACGCTCCTGACCGGCCACGGCGCGTACGTCGGCAGCGGGCCGATCATCGGGCCGCTGATCGGGTCCGGCGAGTTCGAACTCGCCGACTTCGGCACGATGGAAACCGAGTTCACCGGGGTCGTCTGGGTGGTCGGCGATCAGGTGATGCTGACCAGCACGATGGTCTTCGCGGTCGAAGGCGAAGTGGAGGGCGTGCAGACGACGCTCGACGGCACGGCGACGATCGTCGCGACCGGCCCCGTGCCCCCGCCCGACTGCAAGGCGGACTTCAACGGCGACACCATCGTCAACACCTTGGACTTCCTGGCGTTCCTCAACGCCTACACCGCCGGCGATCCCGCCGCGGACTTCAACGGCGACACCACCGTCAACTCGCTGGACGTGCTGGCATACCTGAACGCCTTCGTCGCCGGGTGCGACTGAACGATCTGAACTCGC
>JAANMY010001534.1_pt1 | contig 25516 bp, 21 predicted proteins | sample 7279691 | NCBI WGS metagenome assembly JAANMY01 (sample SAMN14094543, study PRJNA606508) | bioreactor metagenome | isolation source: A lab-scale SPAN reactor treating ammonium-rich wastewater day 388 | place: Ireland: Galway | collected 2018-02-07
GGCTACCTCCCCGAGCCTTTCACCGTGGAGGACTACACTGCGCGTGTTGAAGGCCTCGAAGTTGCTGGCGGAGCGATTGTTTCCGGTTCTTTCCAGGCTTTCGACCAGGGCTACCTCAAAGATGCTCTCGCAGTGCTTGGCCCAGGCTATGTCGGTGTCACTCAGATCCCCGCAGATACCTCTGATCAGGAGATTCTTGATCTGGACAAAGCTGGCGTGAAGGCTGTGCGTTTAAACTTGAAGCGCGGTGGTTCGGCAGGTCTTGACGATCTCGAGACCTTGGCACGCCGAGTCCACGACCTAGCCGGTTGGCACACCGAACTCTATGTGGATGCTCGCGAACTAGACGAGTTGGAATCAACCTTGGCCTCCCTCCCTGCTGTCAGCATTGATCACTTAGGGCTCCACCGCGATGGACTTCCCGCACTTCTTCGCTTGGTAGAAAATGGCATTAAAGTCAAAGCAACCGGATTCGGACGAGTAGAACTAGATCCAACTGAAGTCATCCAGGCAATCATGGCTGTCGATCCCACTGCTTTGATGATCGGAACTGATCTTCCATCCACCCGCGCTAAGCGACCTTTCGAAGACGCTGACCTAGATTTGATCGCTGAAACGGTTGGCGAAGATCATGTCGACAACGTCTTCTGGAACAACGCTGCAGCGTTCTACCTCGGAGACCAGTAGTTTTAAGGCCCGAAATGTCTCTCCCGCTTTTAAGTTAAGCGGGAGGGACATTGTTATTTCGTGAGTTGTAGTAACCCCAAAGCCCACGGATTAATCAATAGTGAAATTCAATGATTTTCTTTTCCCACAGGCCTAAACTTAAATCATGAGCCACAACGACAGCCCAAACTTTGCTCGCCGAGCGCTCAATTGGCTCCGCCAAGGTTATCCAACCGGTGTTCCGCGGCACGATACTTTCGCTCTGTTTTACGTTTTGGAGCGCGAACTTACTGAGGAAGATCTCAATGAGCTCGCAGAGCTTCTCATCGCGGAAGGTGAGAACAATGGGCTGAACGATAATCCCATTACGCGTGAAAAAATCGGCAAGCTGATCACGCATGTTCACAGTCAGCCACCTGAGGATGAAGACATCGATCGAATTCAGAAAAAGCTGCAGGCTGAGGGCTTCCCCACCCGCAATTAATTAATTGGAGTTTTGTTGTTCACTCTTGAACAGTTGCGGTGTTTTGTCGCCGTCGCCAATCATCTTCATTTCGGAAAAGCTGCTGCAGAGCTATCCATGACGCAGCCGCCGTTGAGTCGTCAGATTCAAAAGCTGGAGAAGATCGTCGGTGCAACCCTGCTTGATCGTGACAACCGCAAGGTGGAACTGACCACTGCGGGTTTCGCATTTTTGAAGGATGCTCGCCTCATTCTCAATTCCACCGAGAAGGCGGCTGAGCGCGCACGATTGGCTAGCTCTGGCATGTGGGGACAGCTCAATATTGGATACACCGCTGCAGCGGGTTTTTCCATTCTGGGCCCGACGTTGAATCAGTTGCATGAGAAGATGCCGGGGGTCAGTGTCGATCTTTTTGAGATGGTCTCCACCGAGCAGATCGCCGCCTTGGAATCTGGGCTACTGGATCTTGGCATTGGCCGATTGAGCTCGCCAGTTGAGGGTCTTCAAACTCGACGTCTCCAGGCAGATTCCTTGGTTCTTGCAGCTCCGAAGGGGCATCCACTTCTTGATCAGAATCGACCACTGTTGCGGAAGCATCTGACTGGGGTTCCTTTTCTGCAGCACTCTCCCACCAAGGCGAAGTACCTCTACGACATCGTTGTTAGAAACTTCACGATCAATGATGCGCAGGTGCAACATACGCTGAGCCAGATCACCACGATGGTTAGTCTGGTGGCCTCTGGACTGGGTGTTGCGCTGGTTCCGGAGTCTGCGAAGAAGCTCAATTACAGCGGTGTTGAGTATCGCCATTTTTATGATCTACCTGTTGGTTTAACGGAGCTGCAGGCTATTTATTCCACCTCGAATGATAATCCTGCGGTGCGGAAATTCATCAAGAACATTGACGATACCTTTTAAGCATTTCAGCATGCCAAACTAATCTTGGACAGGTATCACTGGCTCCTCTTAGACTCCAAAGTGTCTTAAAAAAACACTCACCCAAGGAGCCCTCATGGCACGCTTTTCACCACAAGATCTCGCAGACCACCTCAAGGATGGACTGCTCTCTTTCCCGGCCACCGCTTTCCAAGATGACCTCGAAGTAGATGAAGCTGCTTATGTCGAGCACATTGAATGGCAGTCCAGCTACCCAGTCGCCGGCCTCTTCGCAGCTGGCGGTACTGGCGAAGGATTCAGCCTTACCGTTGAGGAAAACCACCGTGTCACTCAACTTGCAGTTCAGGCGTCCAGCCCGGAAGTTCCCGTGTTGGGGTCTGCTACTGGTTCAACTAAGTCTGCCATCGCAAACGCACAGGGCGCAGAGGCAGCAGGCGCGGAAGGTGTTCTCCTGCTTCCTCCTTACCTCACCGAATGCGACGCAGAAGGCCTGTACAACCATGCAGCCGCAGTATGCGAATCCACCTCTCTTGGTGTCATCGTGTACAACCGTGCCAATGCCATCTACTCCCCAGAGGTTATCGCTCGACTCTCTGAGCGCTACCCCAACTTCATTGGATTTAAAGATGGCACCGGAAACATCGAGCACCTAGCAAAGATCACCACGCTATGCGGAGACCGACTGTTCTACCTGGGTGGACTGCCAACCGCAGAAACCTTTGCACTTCCGCTGCTTCAGATGGGCATGAGCACCTACTCCTCTGCAATGTTCAACTTCATTCCTGATTTCGCACTGAGCTTCTACGCTGATGTTCGTGCGCAGGACAGCGCAGCAGTAAAGCAGAAGCTGGGCGATTTTGTGCTCCCCTACTTGGATATCCGCGATCGCGCACAAGGCTACGGTGTCTCCATTGTTAAGGGCGGACTCAAGGCTGTTGGCCGCAACGCTGGTGGCGTTCGCCCACCACTGCGTAACCTCTCCGAACATGACATTGCAGATCTCTCCGACTTGCTTGCCACCTCTGGCGCAGGTTCTTACCGCCTTCCAGTTGAGGTGAAAGCATGATTACCGCAACCGCACTGCATGGGTGTTCACTGATTGATGGCGAGTGGGTAGCTGGAAAAAATGGTGAGATTACAGGATTCGATCCGCGCACCAATGCGAGCCTGAACCCTTCCTACTCTTTAGCAAACAGCGCACAGCTGCGCGCCGCCACAACATCGGCGAAGCGAGCGTTTGAAAGCTACCGCCTCACTACTCCAGAGGTCAGAGCAGATTTCCTGGATTCCATCGCTGACAACATCGATGCCTTAACCGAAGAGATCGTGCAACGGGCGAGCCTGGAGACAGGTTTGGGGACTATCCGACTCACAGGCGAAGTAGCCCGCACCAGCAACCAGCTCCGCCTGTTTGCAGAAACCGTGAGAAGCGGACAGTTCCACCGAGTACGCATTGAACGAGGACCGCGGATTGATCTTCGCCAGCGTCAGGTCCCTCTGGGACCAGTCGCGGTATTCGGGGCAAGCAACTTCCCCCTCGCTTTCTCTACTGCAGGTGGCGATACAGCATCAGCGTTGGCTGCAGGCTGCCCTGTGGTTTTTAAGGCGCATAATGCACACCCTGGAACCGCTGAGCTCGTCGGGCAAGCGGTGCGGGGAGCCGTCGAAAAGCATGAGTTTGATGCTGGTGTGTTTAACCTTGTCTACGGCCGTGGCGTGGAAATTGGCCAGGAGCTGGCTGCGGATCCGAATATCACGGCAATCGGTTTTACCGGTTCACGCCAGGGTGGTTTGGCACTGTCACAGACTGCGTTTAGCCGCCCAGTTCCCGTTCCAGTCTTTGCAGAAATGAGTGCCACCAACCCTGTGTTCGTCTTCCCCGGCGCGCTGGCGGATTTGGATGCATCGAGTTCCTTGGCTGAGGCGTTTACCGCTTCTGTCACAGGCAGCTCTGGGCAATTGTGCACCAAGCCTGGCCTAGTTTTCATCCCGCGCGGTGTTGCTGGCGATGCTTTTGTAGAGCTTGTGGCTGCCAAATTTAAAGAAACCACGGGGCAAACCATGCTCACGCAAGGCATTGCCCAGGCGTGGCAGCGCGGAGTCGACACTCTCACCACGCAGCCAAGTGTAAAAATCCTCGCCCAAGGAACTCGAGGAGATGGCGAGAACGCGCCGGGCCCGGTGGTGCCCAGCGACACGCCGATCACCGGCCGCAACCAGCTGGCCGAGGTGCTGGCTTCGGGCGAGAAACCGCGCGACGCGTGGCGGATCGGCACCGAGCACGAGAAATTCGGCTTCCGGCTGGATGACCTGCGTCCGCCCACCTTCGATGGCGAGCGTGGCATCGAGGCGCTGCTGAAGGGGCTGGTCCGGTTCGGCTGGGCGCCTTACGAGGAAAACGGCCGGGTGATCGCGCTGACCCGCGATGGCGCGTCGGTGACGCTGGAGCCGGCCGGGCAGCTGGAGCTGTCGGGCGCGCCGCTGGAGTCCATCCACCAGACCTGCAGGGAGGTCGGCAGCCACCTGCGCGAAGTGCGTGAAGTGGCCGACGAGCTCAAGCTCGGCTTCCTCGGCATGGGGTTCCAGCCCAAGTGGCGGCGCGACGAAATGCCGTGGATGCCGAAAGGCCGCTACAAGATCATGCGCGACTACATGCCCAAGGTCGGCAGCCTGGGCTTGGACATGATGACCCGCACCTGCACGGTGCAGGTCAACCTGGACTATGCGTCCGAAGCGGACATGGTGAAGAAGTTCCGCGTCTCGCTGGCGCTGCAGCCGATAGCAACAGCGCTGTTCGCCGACTCGCCGTTCACCGAGGGCAAGCCCAACGGCTACCTCAGCTACCGCTCGCACATCTGGACCGACACCGACGTCGACCGCACCGGCATGCTCGACTTCGTGTTCGAGGATGGCTTCGGCTACGAGCGCTACGTCGATTACCTGCTCGACGTGCCGATGTACTTCAGTTATCGCGACGGCATCTACCACGATGCCAGCGGCAAATCGTTCCGCGACTTCATGCAGGGCCGCCTGGACGTGCTGCCCGGCGCGCTGCCGACCCTGCGCGACTGGAACGATCACATGACCACCGCCTTCCCGGAAGTGCGGTTGAAGAAGTTCCTGGAGATGCGTGGTGCCGACGGCGGCCCGTGGGGCCGGCTGTGCGCGCTGCCGGCCTTCTGGGTGGGCCTGCTGTACGACGACGCGGCGCTGGATGCCGCCTGGGACCTGGTCAAGGATTTCAGCATGGTCGAACGCCACGCCCTGCGCGATGGCGTGCCGAAGCATGCGCTGGGGCTGCCGTTCCGCGGCGGCACGCTGCGCGACCTGGCCCGCCGCGCGCTGGAGATTTCCGCCGCCGGCCTGCGCCGGCGCGCCGTGCAGGACCGCTGCGGCGCCGATGAGACCGGCTTCCTCGATCCGCTGGTGGAGATCGTGGAGTCCGGCAAGACCCCGGCCGAGCGCAAGCTGGCGCTGTTCCACGGCGAATGGCGCGGCAGTGTCGACCCGGTGTTCTGCGAGTTTTCCTACTGACCCTCAGCGCCTTCGCTTGCGGCTGATGCTGGCGCCTTCAGTGGAGCCCATCACCATCGGGATGCGGATCGTTGCCGGCTGCGTGCCGGGAAATGGCTCGAAGACGAATTGCCGCAGGCAGTCGACCATCGCATCGGCCACCTCCGGCCTGGGCACGAAGTTTTCCAACACGATCCTCCCCATCTGGCCCGAAGGCTGAACCTCCACGATCCAGGTGGCGGCAGCGGCACCGAGCCGGTCGATCTGCTGCACGTAACAGCGCTGCGGTCGCGATGCGACCCGGATCGGCCCGCCATCCTGCGCGGATGCCCGCCGGTGCAGGCCCTGCCGATATTCGTCGATCCGACGCGCGACCCGGTTGTCGTTCGCGTCCAGATAGGCCTGCAGGTCCTGGTCCACCAGTTTGCGCGGGAGGTAGACCGGGGCGTGTTGCCAGATCAGCGACACGCGGTTGAGCAGATTGCCGTTGTAAGCCGAACGCTGGTACTGCGCGTCGTCGGCGCTCATGCCGGGGTCGCGGAACCGGTCAACGTAGTGCAGGTAGACCTGGGTCCAGCGCATCGCTTCGCGCGCGTTGGCATGGCGCATCTCCATTTCCGCCAGATCGGCGAAAGCGGGCAGGTAGCCGGCCTCGGCCATCGGCTGGATGAGTGCGCGCGCCTTGTCCAGATCCTGCGGCAGCAAGTTGCCCGGCAGATATTCACCGTGGCGATAGAGCTGGCCCAGGGTGTATCCGAATTCAGGGCAGTCGGCCATCGTGGACAAGCGCCTGTACGCCGCCAGGGCCTCGTGCCGTCGCGGCTCAGGCGCGGCAGGGTCAAGCAGGTCGAGCAGCGTGCCCTCGGGCAGGGCGGCATAGGCGGCCTCGCAGCCGGCATCCGGCCGGGCAGCTTCCGGAGCGCCGGCAAGAGCGGACGCGGTGGGCAGCAGGCAAGCTGCCAGGAACCATTTCCATCGCTTCATCAAGGCCTCTCCCTGCGTGGGCGATCGTGCATGGATGACGGTATTGACCGGAACGGTAGCACCTGCAACCGTTGACGCGATGCAGCAAGAATCGCGCTAGCCTGCGGCCATGACGTCCGCCGACACGCCGCTGCGCGAGCAGCTCGAATTCGCCGACACCGATACCCCCCTGCGCGACGATGTGCGCCGCCTTGGCGCGATGGTCGGCGACATGCTGGCCGAGCAGGTGGCGCCGGTGTTCCTGGAACAGGTCGAGACGCTGCGGCGGATCGCGATTGCCCGGCGCGAGCAGGGCGAGCCCGTGGACGCGCTGGCGCAGCGGCTGGCGCAGGTGCCGTTGGCGCAGGCGGAGCCGTTGGTGCGCGCGTTCGCGGCCTATTTCAGCGCCACCAACGTGGCCGAGCGCGTGCATCGCATCCGCCGTCGCCGCGACTACCAGCGGTTGGGCGAGGCGCCGCAGCCGGGTGGACTGGAAGCGGTGCTGCGCGGCCTGCGCGACGAAGGCGTGACGCTGGCCGAACTGCAGGCGCAGCTGGCCGGGCTGTGCGTGGAGCCAGTGTTCACCGCGCATCCCACCGAGGCGGTGCGGCGCGCGCTGCTGCTGAAGGAAAAGACCGTGGTCGAACGGCTGATCGCCGATATCGACCGCACCCGCACGCCGCCGGAGCGGCGCGCCGACGACGCCCGCATCCGCCAGTCGTTGACCACCGCCTGGCAGACCAACGAAGCGCCGCCGCAGCGTCCCAGCGTGGCCGACGAGGTCGAGCATGTCGGCTTCTACCTTGGCAGCGTCCTGTATCGCGTGCTGCCGGTGTTCTACGAGACATTTTCCGAGGCGGTGGAAGCCGTCTACGGCGAACGCATCGCGCTGCCGCCGCTGCTGCGCTTCGGCAGCTGGGTGGGCGGCGACATGGACGGCAATCCCAACGTCGGCGCGGCCAGCGTGCGCGACGCGCTGGCCGCGCAGCGCGCGCTGGCGCTGGACTGCTACCTGGCCGACCTGCGCGCGCTGGGCGACATCCTCACCCAGAGCCATGGCAATGCCGGCATCGACGCGGAAATCGAGGCGCGTGCCGCCGCACACCGGGCGCTGCTGCCGGAGGGCATGGTGCGCAACCGGCCACGGTTGGCCGACATGCCCTACCGGCAGTTGCTGTGGGCGATGCGCGCGCGCCTGCAGGCCACCGGCGAAGGCGTGACGGGTGGCTATGCCGATGCAGCGGCCTTCATCGACGACCTGGTGCTGATCGATGCGAGCCTGGCCCGGCACCGCGGCGACCATGCCGGCCGCTTCGCGTTGCGGCGCATCCTCTGGCGTGCGCGCACCTTCGGCTTCCACATGGCCGCGCTGGACCTGCGCCAGGATTCCGCCGTGCACGAGCAGGCGCTGGCCGCGCTGGAAGCGGATGCCGAGTGGGCCGCGCGCCCGCTGCCGGCGCGGATCGAGCGGTTGCATGCGCTGATCTCGGGCGCTGCACCGGCCGACGCGGGCGCAGTCGACGCCACGGCGACGCTGGACGTGTTCCGCACCGTGCGCGAGCTACGCGCGGCGCTGGGCGAACATGCTTTCGGCCCCTACATCATCAGCATGGCGCGCAATGCCGCCGACGCGCTGGTCGTGCTAGCGCTGGCGCGCATCGCCGGCTGCATCGTCGATGCCGAAGTGCCGCTGGACGTGGCGCCGCTGTTCGAGACGGTGGACGACCTGGAGGCGGCGCCGGCGACGATGCGGGCGCTGTTCGCCGACCCGCTGTACCGCCGCCATCTGGCCGCGCGCGGCGGGCGGCAGGTGGTGATGCTGGGCTACAGCGACAGCGCCAAGGATGGCGGGCTGCTGGCATCGCGCTGGGCGCTGCAGCGCGCGCAGGTGGAGCTGCTGGAAGTGGCGCGGGCGGCCGGCCTGCAGCTGGTGTTCTTCCACGGCCGTGGCGGGTCGGTCAGCCGCGGTGGCGGCAAGACCGAGCGGGCGATCATGGCGGCGCCGCGCGGCAGCGTGGCCGGGCGCATGCGCGTCACCGAGCAGGGCGAGGTCATCCATCGCAAATACGGAATACGCGCGCTGGCACTGCGCAACCTCGAGCAGATGACCGGCGCGGTGCTGCGCGCATCGCTGCGGCCGCGCCCACCCGAGCCGCGCGAGGACCGGTGGCGCGCGCTTGCCACCGAGCTGGCACAGGTCTCGCGCGCGCACTACCGCGCGCTTGTGCACGAGCATCCGGACTTCCCGGCCTACTTCCGTGCGGCCACGCCGGTGGACGTGATCGAGCGCCTGCACATCAGCTCGCGGCCCTCGCGCCGCCGCGATGGCGGCATCGCCAACCTGCGCGCGATCCCGTGGGTGTTTTCGTGGGCGCAGAGCCGTTCCGGCCTGACCGGTTGGTACGGCATCGGAACCGCCCTGCGCCACGGCATTGATGTGCACGGACTGGACGCGATGGCGGCCATGGCCCGCGACTGGCCGTTCTTCGCCGCGATGATCGACGACGTGGAAATGGCGATGGCGAAGTCCGACATCGACATCTTCGAACGCTATTCCGCGCTGGCCGGCGGGCTGCATCCGGTGTTCTTCCCGCCCATCGCAGGGGAGTTCGATCGCACCCGCGAGGCGATCCTCGCGATCAAGCAGCGCGACGCGCTGCTGGCCGACGATTACCGGCTGCGCCTGTCGATCCGGCTGCGCAATCCCTACGTCGATCCGATCAGCCTGCTGCAGGTGGACCTGCTGCGGCGATGGCGCGAAGGCGGGCGCGAGAACGAAGCCCTGCTGCGCACGCTGGTGTCCACCGTCAACGGCATCGCCGCGGGCATCCAGAACACCGGTTAGGGGGCGTTGCGGGCATCGCGGGGTGTGTGCCGGGCCGGCTTCGCCTATACTCCCCTGCAGTATCGATGGGTGCCGCCGTGCCGCATTCCCCGGAAGACAAGAAGCGCGCCACCACCCGCCTGCGCCGCATCCGCGGCCAGGTGGATGCGCTGGAGCGCGCGGTGGAGGCCGGCGCCGACTGCGCGCCGATCCTGCAGCAGCTGGCCGCGCTGCGCGGTGCGGTGAACGGGCTGATGGCAGAGATCCTGGACAGCCATCTGCGCGGGGAATTCATTCAGCTCGCCAGCGACCCGAAAATCCGCAAGCAGCACCAGCAGAGCATCGACCAGGTGATCGCGCTGGTGCGTTCCTATCTCAAGTAGACCCACCGGAGCCATGCCATGAAATCCCGCGCCGCCGTTGCCTTCGCCGCTGGCCAGCCGCTGCAGATCGTCGAGATCGACGTTGCCCCGCCCAGGGCCGGCGAGGTGCTGGTGAAGATCACCCACACCGGCGTCTGCCACACCGATGCGTTCACCCTGTCCGGCGATGACCCGGAAGGCCTGTTCCCCTGCGTGCTGGGCCACGAGGGCGCGGGCGTGGTGGTCGAAGTGGGCGAGGGCGTGACCAGCGTGCAGCCGGGCGACCACGTGATCCCGCTGTACACCGCCGAATGCGGCGAATGCCTGTTCTGCAAGAGCGGCAAGACCAATCTGTGCACCTCGGTGCGCGCCACCCAGGGCAAGGGCGTGATGCCGGATGGCACCACCCGCTTCTCCTACAACGGCCAGCCGCTGTACCACTACATGGGCTGCAGCACCTTCAGCGAGTACACCGTGGTGGCCGAAGTCTCGCTGGCGAAGATCAACCCCGAGGCCAACCACGAGCAGGTCTGCCTGCTGGGCTGCGGCGTCACCACCGGCCTTGGCGCGGTGAAGAACACGGCGAAGGTGGCCGAAGGCGATTCGGTCGCGGTGTTCGGCCTGGGCGGCATCGGGCTGGCGGTGATCCAGGGGGCAAGGCGGGCGAAGGCGGGGCGGATCATCGCCATCGACACCAATCCCTCGAAGTTCGACATGGCCCGCGACATGGGTGCCACCGACTGCGTGAACCCGAAGGATTTCGACAAGCCCATCCAGCAGGTGATCGTGGAGATGACCGGCTGGGGCGTGGACCACAGCTTCGAGTGCATCGGCAACGTCAACGTGATGCGCGCGGCGCTGGAATGCGCGCACCGCGGCTGGGGCCAGAGCGTGATCATCGGGGTGGCCGGTGCGGGGCAGGAGATCTCCACCCGCCCGTTCCAGCTGGTGACCGGCCGCAAGTGGATGGGCACCGCCTTTGGTGGCGTGAAGGGCCGCAGCCAGCTGCCGGGCATGGTGGAGGAGGCGATGGCCGGCGAGATCCAGCTTGCGCCGTTCGTGACCCACACCATGGGGCTGGAGGGGATCAACGAAGCCTTCGAGCTGATGCACGAAGGCAAGTCGATCCGCTCGGTGGTGCGCTTCTAAAGGGGGATGGCCTGATGGAACGCATCGAACACCGCGCCTGCTTCGGCGGCTGGCAGGACGTGTACCGGCACCGCTCGGCGGTGCTGGGCTGCGACATGACATTCGCGATCTACCTGCCGCCGCAGGCGCAGGACGGACCGGTGCCGGTGCTGTACTGGCTGTCGGGCCTGACCTGCAGCGAACAGAACTTCATCACCAAGGCCGGCGCGCAGCGCTACGCGGCGGAGCACGGCATCGCGATCGTCTGCCCCGATACCAGCCCGCGCGGCGACGGCGTGGCCGATGCCGAGGGCTACGACCTCGGCAAGGGCGCCGGCTTCTACGTCAACGCCACGCAGGCGCCGTGGGCAGCGCATTACCGCATGTTCGACTACGTGGCGGACGAGCTGCCGGCATTGGTGGAAGCGCATTTCCCGGTGACGGACGCGCGTGCGATCAGCGGGCATTCGATGGGCGGCCATGGTGCGCTGGTGGTGGCACTGCGCAATCCCGGGCGCTATCGCAGCGTGTCGGCGTTCTCGCCGATCGTTGCGCCCTCGCAAGTGCCGTGGGGGCAGAAGGCGTTCGCCGCCTATCTTGGCGAGGACCATGCGGCATGGGCGCAGTACGACGCCAGCCAGCTGATCCGGACGGCAGCGGAAAAGCTGCCGGTGCTGGTCGACCAGGGCCAGGCCGACGAGTTCCTCGATGCCCAGCTGCAGCCGTGGCGGCTGAAGGACGCCGCCGATGCGGCCGGGTACCCGGTGTATCTGCGCATGCAGCCGGGGTATGACCACAGCTATTACTTCATCGCCAGCTTCATCGGTGAGCACATCGCCCATCACGCCACGGCGTTGAAGGCATAGCATCGTCCGCGACGCTGCGGGGCGCCTCCAGTCAGGCCAGCCTGAAGTCGGTATAGGCGAAGCGTCCGTCGCGCAGCACGGTGTCGCCAGCCTGCAGCGCCAGCGGCGCGGCGAACATCGGCCCGGCGGACACGCAGGTGTGGAATTCACCGTGTTCGCCGCAGCGGTCGACACCCGGCGGCAGTTCGGCCAGCAGCGCGGCATCGAAGGCGCGGCCGGCGAATGCGGCATCGAGCTGGGTGGTATCCACGCAGCACAGGTGCGCGCGCAGGCCGCCTTCGATCATCTCCCGCGCCAGCCGTGCGGTGTCGCTGTCGAACAGCGGGAACAGCGGCGTCCAGCCCAGCCGCGTGCACAGCGCTTCCCGCCAGCTGCGGATGTCGGCGAGCAGCAGGTCGCCATAGGCGATATGGGCGAGTCCCGGCCATTGCCCCTGCGCCCGTGCCAGTGCGTCGGTGAAGCTGGTGACGTAGGTCGCGTTGTCGGCGGCCTGCGGGATCCATGCTTCGATCAGTGGTAGTCCGGCGGCGCGGGCCTGCGCGTGCAGGACGTCGCGGCGGATGCCCTGCATCGACACACGATCGAAGCCTTCGGTGAGGGTGGTGAGCAAGCCGACCACCTCGACTTCGCCGTGCCTGCGCAGGGCGTGCAGGGCCCATGCGGCGTCCTTGCCGCCGCTCCATGACAGCAGCGCCGGGATCATGCGGTGGGAAAACTCAGACCGCGGTGACGTCGCGCAGCTGCCAGTGACTGCCGGCCAGCAGCGCCATTCGCTGGCGCAGCAGCGCCGAGGACAGGCGGGTATCCACGATCAGGTCGATGTGCAGGTCGTCCTGCTGGCCAGTGACGCGGGCGGCCGGGTCGGTGGCGGCCAGCGCCGGATCGACATCGTCAGGCTCTTCCTGCCTGGCCTGCCAGCGCAGGAACAGGGCGTCATCGCGCAGTGCCTGCTGCAACTCCTCGGCGAATCCTTCCGCGCCGCGCGAACGGAAGCTCAGTTCAGGGTCGTTGCCTCGTGCCTCGTCGGGATTGGGCAGGCGGATGTAGTAGCGAGTGGTCATGGTCGATCCCGGAAAGATGAGTCCAGAGGCTAGTGGCCTGGCCGTGGAGGCGCCGTCACTGCTCAGCCGAAGCGGTGCGGCGGCGCCGCGAACGCCACTACCAGCGCGCCGCGGCCGACGTTGACGAGGCCTGACAGGCCCATGAAGCTCTCGAACACCTCGACGCCGCGGTCCTTGCACACGTCGCGCAGGTGCTGGTAGCCCGGCAGCGCGCGCATCTCCTCCAGCGCACCGCCGTAGCAGAGGTTCACGGTGGGGGTCAGCAGACCGGAGGCCACGCGTTCGGCGGTGAAATCGAACAGCTTGCGGCTGGCCGCGGCAAAACCCTTCACCTTCGCCACCGGGCCGGTTTCGCCCTGGTTGCAGTGCAGGATCGGCTTGATGTCCAGTGCCGTGCCCAGCGTCGCGCTGAGGAAGCTGACGCTCTTGTCGCCACGCTTCTTGATGCGGTTGCGCAGGTAGTTCAGGTCCGGGGCCACCATGTAGGCGTGGGTCTTGCTGGCGATGGACTCCAGGTGCGCGCGGATCCGCGGCGGCGACTCGCCGGCGGCGCGCATGCGCACCGCCTCGATCACCGGCACGCCGACCCCGGCGAACACGTTCTGGCTGTCGATGACCCGCAGCGAGAACGGGGTGTTGTTGCCGGAGGCGGCCCGCACCGCCTTGTATTCGTTGAGGATGGTGAAGCTGGCCTGCTGCGCGTTGTCGTGGATGCCGCTGCGGGTACGGGTGGTGGTGATGCAGAACACGTAGTCGTAGTCGTGCACCAGCTTGCCCAGGAACAGGTCGTGCACCTGCTGCACGGTGAATGGCGTGGTTTCCGCCTCGAACGCCCGCGCGGCGGTTTCGCCGCTGAGGAAGTTCATCGTCGCTTCCTCGTTGCGCACGTCGGCCAGTACCGCCTGTCCGATCTGCACGGTCACCGGCAGGATGGTGATGTTCTCGCGCTCGATGAAGTCAGTTGGAAGGTCGCAGGCCGAATCCGCGATGATCCCGATGCGCATGTTGTCCTCCAGCCCCCGTTCAGTTGCACACGACCGTACCGCAAGTCGGACACGCTTGCATGTGGCGGGGCGGCAACGGCGGGGCCGCGGAGCGACGCCGTTCATCTGCTTGCCGGCGTCGCAGCATGGGGAGCACTCAGTGCCAGGCGCCGAGGATCAGCCCGTACAGGGTGAACTGCAGCGTGTGGTAGCCGCCGTCGATCAGCCACAGCCTGAAGCTGCGGCCGGCAAATGCGTAGTTGATGGCGAAGCCCATCGCGACATAGGCCAGACCGGCCACGAAGCCCGCGTGCAGGGCGACCGGCAATGGTGGCTCCGGCCGCAACAGGACGGCGAACGCTGTGGCCGCCACCAGCGCCGCGGCAAAGGCGGTGCCGAACACCTTCCCTGGATGTCCGCTGGGCGGTGCATCCGGGTCGATGCCGTTTTCGCGGCACCACGCGCGCCGGAACAGCGGCCCGTACCACAGCCCGCCCAGCAGGAAAGCGGACAACGCCGCCGCCAGGACGGCGAGCCAGTTGATGCCTTCGAACATCGCCATCGTCCTCCCTCCCCCATCAAGACTCCGCGGCCGGGCGTAACCGGGCGCGGCGACCGGTTTGCGTCAGCGCGCGTCGGCCGGGTAGGCGCGCGGCAGCTGGCCCTCCTGTGGCGTGCCGGCGGCGCGCAGGTAACGGTCGCGCAACTCCGTCTGGCGGCTGCGCATCGGGATCGCGCAGCCGTCCAGCCAAAGCTGCCGGGCGACGCTGGCCACGTCCAGCGGGTCGCCGCTCCACAGCACCAGGTCGGCGCGCTGGCCGACGGCGATGGTCGCGCCGATGTCCGCACCTGCGCCCAGCGCCGCTGCCGGCACCGAGGTCAGGCCCGCCAGGCCCGCTTCCCACGGCAGGCCGTTGGCCACCGCGTTGCCGGCCAGCTGGCGCAGCTTGCGTGCATTGTGCGAAGCGTCACCGCCCTGGAAGAAAGAGACTTTGACCCCGGCCGCGTGCAGGCGCGCGGCGTTGTCCAGGGTCGCGCCGATTTCATCGAAGTCGCCGGGCAGGTTGGCCAGCACGTCGACGAACACCGGCACGCCGGCCGCGGCGATCTGCGGCGCCACCTTCCAGCCTTCCGCCGCCCCCACCAGCGCCACCCGCACGCCGCGCTGCCTGGCCCAGCGCAGCAGCCGGACGATGTCGGCCGCGCGCTGCACCCGCGCCAGCACCGGACCGCCACCGCCCAGGTATTTCGCCAGGGTAGTGCGGCCGGCGGGGGTGAGCAGGGCGAACTGCGAGTCGGCCGGGATGCGGCCGCGCGCCTCGTCGATCAGCTGGTCGAGCAGCATCCACTGCGCCGCGCGCGAGCTGCCGCTTAGGTTGGCACCGGCGCTGCCGAGGGTGACGAACAGCGCGCGCGGACCGACCGCGTCGAGGCTGCCGTCCAGCCGCACCAGGCCGCCTTGGCCGCCGATCAGCGAGCCGCCGGGGCGAGTGCCGGCCGCCAGCAGCGTCCAGCCGATGCCTTCCACCCGCGCCACCGGCACCAGCACCGATTCCGGGTTGTATGCCAGGGTGACGTCGAACTCAGGCCGCACCTGCATGTCGGCGGCGTTGGCGCCCAGGGCCAGGGTGGCGTCGACGGTACCTGATTCGCCGGAAACTTCCTCCACGCCGATGTCGGTAATGCCGCCGAACAGCGACGGCGTCAACGGCTGCCCCTGCGCGTCCACCACCGGTGCATTGCCGGCGGCCAGGCTGCTGCCGATGGCGGCGATGCGGCCCTGCTTCACCAGCACGTCGGTGTTGCGCAGGGTGCCGCGCGCGCTGGCGGTGTGCACGGTGGCATTGCGGATCAGCAGGTCCTGCGCCTGGGCAAGGCCGCAGCCGGCGAACAGGGCGGCCGCCAATGCCAGCCGCTTGAGGGTGGGGGCGCTCATCGCACACCCCCGGAAACGATCTCCTGTCCGAGCAGGAAGTCCGATATCGGCTGCCTTGCCGGATCACGGCGGTCGTACAGCCGCGCGCCGTCCACGTAGACCTGTTCGGCCTGGGCAAAGCTGCTGAACGGACTACCGTTCCACACCACTACGTCGGCCATCTTGCCCGCCTCCAGCGTGCCGGTCTGGTCGTCGATGCCCATCGCCTTGGCGGGGTTGCGGGTGAGCCACTGGATGGCATGTTCGGGAGTGATGCGAATGCCGATGCGACCGGCGTTGGCGATCACCTTGGCCGCTTCCTGGTTGAGGCGCTGGATGCCCTCGGCGGAGTCCGAATGCACGATCGCGCAGCCGCCGGGCACGCGGTCGACCAGCGCGATGTTTTCCTGGATGCCGTCGAAGCTTTCCATCTTGAAGCCCCACCAGTCCGCCCACAGCGCCCCGCAGACGCCCTCGGCGGCCAGCCGGTCGGCGATCTTGTAGGCCTCCACGCCGTGGTGGAAGGCGGCGATCCTGAAGCCGAACTCCTTGGCGAGGTCGAGCATGATCGCCATCTCGTCGGCGCGGTAGCAGTGGATGTTGACCCGGATGTCACCGTTGATTGCGCCGGCCAGGGTGTCCAGCTTCAGGTCGCGCTTGGCCACCGCGTCCTTGCCGCCGGCCTTGCGCTTCTTCATGTAGTCGGCGGCATCGGCGAACGCGGCGCGGTAGCCGGCCACGTTGCCCATGCGGGTGGACGGACCGCCGCGCTGGCCGTAGACGCGCTTGGGGTTCTCGCCGCAGGCCATCTTCAGGCCCCAGGGCGCGCCGGGGAACTTCATGCCCTGGTAGGTGGTGGCGGAGACGTTCTTCAGGGTAACCCCGCGGCCGCCGATCAGGTTGGCGCTGCCGGGCAGGATCTGCAGCGCGGTCACACCGCCGGCCAGCGCGGCATGGAAGCCGGGATCCTGCGGCCAGACCGAATGTTCCGCCCAGACGTTGGCGGTGACCGGCGCGGTGGCCTCGTTGCCGTCGCTGTGTGCGCTGGCGCCGGGGCTGGCGTACACGCCCAGATGCGAGTGGATGTCGATGATGCCGGGCGTGATCCATTTTCCTGTCGCGTCCACGCGCACCGCGTCGCTGCCGGTTTCAAGGCCATTGCCGACCGCGACGATGCGGCCATCGCGCATCAGCACGTCGGCATCTTCCAGGCGAGCGCCGGTGCCGGTCAGCACGGTGGCGTGCTGCAGCAGCACCGGCGGCGAGGCGATCCGCTGGTAGGTGCTGGGATAGGGATCGGCGGCGAAGTCGTACGGCTTGGCGGGCGCTGCCGGTTTTTGCGGCGCACTGGCGCAGCCGGCCAGCAGCACCGCCAGCACGGCGGCGGTCAACGGTTTCATGCGGTGGGTCCCCTGGTGCGGAAAACGATGCACGCACCCTAGCGTCATCGCGCGCAGGCCGCCACATGACCGAGGTCATGGGGCCGGGCTTAGAATCCGGGAAACGAAAAAGGAACGCGATGAAGAGCAAACAGGAAATCGTCGACAACTGGCTGCCGCGCTACACCGGGGTGCCGCTGGAGGACTTCGGCCAGCACATCCTGCTGACCAATTTCGGCGGCTATCTGTCGCATTTCTCGGAAATGACCGGCGCGCCGGTGGTCGGGATCGACCGCCCGATGCCCAGCGCCACTGCCGATGGCATCACCCTGATCAACTTCGGCATGGGCAGCCCGAACGCCGCCACGGTGATGGACCTGCTGTCGGCGATCTGCCCGAAGGCGGTGCTGTTCCTCGGCAAGTGCGGCGGGTTGAAGAAGAAGAACCAGCTGGGCGACCTGGTGCTGCCGATCGCCGCGATCCGCGGCGAAGGCACCAGCGACGACTACCTGCCGCCGCAGGTGCCGGCGCTGCCTGCGTTCGCCCTGCAGCGGGTGATCTCCACCAGCATCCGCGACATGGAGCTGGACTACTGGACCGGCACCGTGTTCACTACCAACCGTCGGGTCTGGGAACACGACGACGCCTTCAAGCATCGGTTGCGGGCGATGCGCTGCATGGCCATCGACATGGAGACCGCGACGATCTTCGCCGCCGGCTTCGCCAACCGCATCCCCTGCGGCGCGCTGCTGCTGGTGTCCGACCAGCCGATGATCCCGGAAGGCGTAAAGACCGAGGCCAGCGATGCGCGCGTGTCCGCGGAGTTCGTGCGCAACCACATCAAGGTCGGCATCGAGTCGCTGAAGCTTATCCGCCGCAACGGCAAGTCCGTGCGCCATCTGCGGTTCGACGAATAGAGCGTCCGGCATCGCCGCTCCGACTTCCGATACAGGATCCGCGCAAGCAATGAAGCTGCTGAAGAAGATCGCCCTGACCTTCCTGGCCGTACTGGTTCTGTCGCTGGCCTGCGGCTATGTCTATTTCGACCGCAAGTTCAGCCCGGCAGAGAACGCCCTCGACGTCGCGGGGAGCGCGGAAGCCGTGCCGATCCATTGGCAGGCGATGGACGGCAACGCCCATGGGGCGTTGCTGCTCCCGGTGAAGATCGCGGGCATCGACAAGCGGTTCTTCGTGCAGCTGGACTTCGGGGCGCCGAGCACGGTCCTGTACAGGACGCCGCTGCAGTCGATCCACGACCGGTTTCCAGCGGCATTCGCGCTCGATGCCGCGTCCCCGGAGGTGGCTCTGGGGTTCGGGGTCGGCGGCCTGCAGGTTTCCTCGCGCAAGTTCGAGATCAAGGCGTACGGCAGCCCGGTGGATTTCGACAAGCCTGACGCCGAGAACATCATCGGGACCATCGGCGCCGACGTGCTGGAAAAGCGCGTGGTCGTCCTGGACATGAAGCGCGACGCCTGTTCGTTCGTCGAGCGCGTCGCAGGCACCGGGTTCATGCCGTTCGAGTTCAAGAAACGCAAGATCCTGCTTCCGGCGACGCTCGGCGATACGCGCCTGAAACTGCTGCACGACTCCGGCAGCAGCGGTTACCAGCTCATCACCACCGAGGAAAACTGGAAGCGGCTGAGGACGGCGGATGGCAGTGTCAAAGTCGAAACAGGCAACTCGTGGGGAACGGCCTTGAAGGTCGTGTCCGCGCCGTCCGACCAGCAGGTCCGGATTTCGGGCACGACGTTGAAACTGTCGGAAGTGACTTATGTGGAAGGGATGCCGGCCATGCAGCGGTGGCTGATGAAGGGCTCCGGGATGGAAGGCATGGTCGGCAATGCGCTTTTCCTGGGTCACACGCTGACCCTGGATGCGCGGAACAGGCAGTTCAGGATCGAGTGAGGCTCCAGGCCTGTCGCGACTGTGCAGGCGCAGGAGGAGAAACCGGTTTCGGGTGGCGGGTATCGGACATGAATGGAAAACATGGTGACGCTGCCGGCATCGTCGCCTTCTGGCGCGACGCGGGCATGGGCAAATGGTTCGGCGGCGGGGTCGCCTTCGACGAGGAATGCCGCGCGCGCTGGCAGGGCGCGCATTTCGCCGCCGCCCGGCGTGAACACGATGACTGGATGGCAGATGCCGAGGGCGCGTTGGCACTGGTGCTGCTGCTGGACCAGATCCCGCGCAACATCTTCCGCGGCAGCGGCCACGCCTTCGCCACCGATCCGCTGGCGCTGCACTACGCCACGCGCGCCATCGACGCCGGTTTCGATGCACGGGCCGAGCCGGCGCTGCGGTTCTTCTTCTACCTGCCGTTCGAGCATTCCGAGGCGACGGCCGACCAGCAGCGCGCAGTGGCGCTGTTCACCGCACTGGGCGATCCCGACCTGCTGGGTTACGCGGTGGCGCACCGCGACGTGATTGCGCAGTTCGGCCGCTTCCCGCACCGCAATGCCGCGCTGGGTCGGCTCAACACGCCCGGCGAGCAGGCCTGGCTCGATGCCGGTGGCGGATTCTGACGGATGCCGGCGCGCACCGCAGGGATGCGCGCCGGGTGGAGGTCATTGGCACCCATGCGCCCGCGCGGCCGCCGGGCAGCTCAGTAGCGCGCCACCGCCGGGTCCAGGTCGGCCCAGGCCACGATGCCGCCGGCCACGTTGTAGAGCTCCTTGAAGCCCAGCGCGCGGAAGTGCTCCGCGGCCTGCGCGCTGCGCGCGCCCGACTGGCACAGGAAAGCCAGCGCGGTGTCCTTCGGCAGCGCCTCGATCTCCACCACGCCGTCGTCGAAATGGCGATAGGCCACCGGCGCTTCGGCCAGCGCGCGCTCTTCCGCCGGGCGCACGTCCACCAGCACCAGGCTGCCGGCCTGCACGCGCTCGCGAACCTGCGCCGGAGTCAGTGCCTTCACCTTCGGCGGGGCGTTGGGGTTGTCGATCACCAGGCCCTTGCCGCGGGCGTCGTCGGCCCAGTCGATGGTCATGCCGCGCGCGCGCTGCGCGCTGACCAGGTCGAACTGCGCGCGGATGCCGGCGGATTCGCTGGCGATGGCGGCTTCGTCCAGCGGTGCCAGCTGCAGTCGCGCGTTGTAGCCCTTGTCCACCTCGACCTGCAGGGCATAGCCCTCGCCGGCATTGGCCAGCGCCTGCTTCAGCATCTCGGCCGCGGCCGGGGTGATGGTGATTTCCGGCGGCGTGCGGTCCGGTGCCGGCACGCCCAGTGCGGCGTGCAGTTCGCCGCTGGCGGCCATCTGGGTGACGATGTCGCAACCCCCCACCAGTTCGCCGCGGATGTACAGCTGCGGGATGGTGGGCCAGTCGCCGTAAACCTTGATGCCTTCGCGGATTTCCGGGTCGGCCAGCACGTTGACGTGGGCGTAGTCGGCGCCGGTGGCGTCCATCGCCGCGGCGGTCTTGGCCGAGAAGCCGCACTGCGGCGCATCCGGGGTGCCCTTCAGGAACAGCACGACGGGGTTGGCGGCCAGCACGGATTCGATGCGGGAGCGCAGGGCGGGGTCGAGGGACATGGTGGAGCTTCCAGCTTGGGGGTATCCGCCAATTCTACGCCCCCCGTCATGGCCCTCCGCTGACCCCGGTCAAGCGCCACCGGCGACCGGTGCGCGATGCAACGGCGGCAGGCATGCGGGTATCCCTTGGCGCAAAGCGTACACGGGTATGGCCGACAGGAGTGCTGCATGAACAAGAGGTTTCCCCGCTGGTCGCTGCTGGCCGGCTTCGTTGTGGCGGGTCTGTGCATGCATTCGCCGGCGCATGCGGCCGATGCCTGCACATCGGTACGCGAGGCGATGGCGCAGGCGGAAACGCGGCTGCCATTCGAGCTGGTGGACGGGCGCATCTACGTCGAGGCCACGGTGAACCGGCGCGGGCCGTACCGGTTCGCGGTGGACACCGGCGCCAGCGGGATGGGGCGTGCGGATGCGCGACTGGCGGCTGCGCTGGGCCTGCGCGCCAGCGGCCAGGTGGCCAATTCCGATGGCGTGCACACCACGCAGAGCGACACCGTGCGCCTGGAGGCGCTGGCGCTGGGTGGACTGGTGCGGCGCGACGTGGAGGTGATCACCCGCGACTACGCCGCGCGGCTGTCCGCTGCGCAACGCTTCGACGGCATCCTGGGGCGGGACTTCTTCGGCGACGGGCTGCTTGTCATCGACTATCCGAACCGCCAGCTGGCCTTCACCACCACCGGCGCGCTGCCGCCGGAAGCACGCGGCGGCCTTGCCTACGCGCGACCGTTCCGGGTGCAGGTGTCGATCGGCGGCGTGCAGGCGATCGCGCACCTGGACACCGGCGCAAACGTGACCGCGGTGGTGCCGAAGGCGCTCTACCAGCGCCTGGATGCCAGCCCGCTGCAGGCGGCAGCGCCGGGCCGGCTGACCAATGGCAGCATCGATGCCAGCCGCGCCACGCTGGCGGGGCCGCTGGTCATCGGTGGCGCCCGCCTAGCGGGGCTTGAGGTCCGGGTATCGCAGCAATTCCCCGAGCTGCTGGTCGGCGCGCATGCGCTGCAGGGCCATGTGCTGGCGATCGACCAGCGTTCGCGCATGGTTGCGCTGTGTCCGCCGGCGGGCGGCTAGCCGAACCTACGGCGTTGCCAGCAGCCGCTGCGCAACCGGCAGCGCCGCCTCGGCCCAGCGTGTGTATTGCGCGGCCGAGGGGTGCAGTCCGTCCTCTGCCAGCATGTCGGTGGCATCGTCTGCGCGGGAAATGGCGGTGATGTCCACGAACGCCACGCCTTCGGCCATGCACAGTTCCCCCGCGGCGGCGTTGTAGGCGTCGAGGTCGTCGGCGATCGCCTGGCGGTCGCGGCCGCTGGCGCGTGCGAACGGGGTCACCCCCCAGTCGGGGATCGACAGCACCAGCACGCGGTCGGCGCGGCCGCCGGCCAGCGCGATCGCCCGCCGCAGCAGGCGATGGAACTCGCCGACGTACTCGTCCACGCTGCGGCCGCGGTACTGGTTGTTGACGCCGATCAGAAGCGAGACGAAATCCCAGTCGCCCAGCGGTTCGGCCGCCTCCATCGCCGCCGCCAGTTCGTCGGTGGTCCAGCCGGTGGTGGCGATGATCCGTGGCTCGTCGATCGTGATCCCCGCGTCGCGCAGTCGCGCCGCCAGCTGCGCCGGCCAGCGGCTCGCGTCCTCGACGCCTTCGCCGATCGTGTAGGAGTCACCGAGGGCGAGGTAGCGGACCATGCGTCATGCCTACGCCACCGCGCTCTGCCGCTGCGCGCGTTCGGCGCGGCGGGTCAGCACGCGGTCGATGCGGGCGAACACCTCGCGCAGCACCGGTGCCTCCGGCAGCAGGGTGACGCGGAAGTGGTCGCGGTAGGGCACGTTGAAGCTGGTGCCGGGGACGATCAGCACGTCCTCCTGTTCCAGCATCTCCAGCGCGAAGTCGTGGTCGTCGAAGCCCCGCGCGGCGTCACCGACCACGCGCGGGAAGCCATACAGCGCGCCGGCCGGCGGCACCAGCGACAGGTGCTGGCTGGCGGTGCAGCTGTCGATCAGCGCGCGGCGGGTTTCGTACAGGCGGCCGCCGGGGCGCACCAGCTCGCCGATGGTGTCGGTGCCGTGCAGGGCCTGTTCGATCGCGAACTGGCCCGGCACGTTGGCGCACAGGCGCAGCGCGCCCAGCAGGTCCAGCGCGTGGTGGAAATCGCCGCAGGCCAGCGGGTCGCCGCTCAGCACCGCCCAGCCCACCCGCCAGCCGCAGGCGCGATGCACCTTCGACAGCCCGCCGAAGCTCATGCACGGCAGGTCGCCGGCCAGCGGTGCGACCGGCTGGAACACCGCGTCGTCGTAGAGGATGCCGTCGTAGATCTCGTCCACCAGCAGCAGCAGCCGGTAGCGCTGGGCGATCTCGACGATGCGCTCCAGCAGCGCACGCGGATAGTTGGCGCCGGTGGGGTTGTTGGGGTTGATCAGCACGATCGCCCGGGTGCGCGAGGACACCAGCGATTCGATCTGCTCGGGATCGGGCAGGAAGCCGTTCTCGCGATCGCACTTGTAGTAGACCGGGCGGCCGTCGTTGAGGATAGTCGCGGCGCTCCATAGCGGGTAGTCCGGCGAGGGCACCAGCACTTCCTCGCCGGGATTGAGCAGCGCGCGCAGGGAGATGTCGATCAGTTCCGACACGCCGTTGCCGACGAACACCCGCTCCGGCGACGCGTTGGGCGTGCCGCGCGCCTTGTGGAAGGCGGCGATCGCCTCGCGCGCTTCCGGCAGGCCCTGCTGGTGGGTGTAGGGGTCGGTGCGGGCGATGCCGCCGGCGATGGCATCCTGCAGGTGTTCCGGGGCACGGAACCCGAACGCGCCGGGGTTGCCGATGTTGAGCTTGATCAGCCTGCGGCCTTGCCCTTCCAGCTCCCGCGCTCGCCGCGCCAGTTCGCCCCGGATTTCGTAGCGGACCTCGGTGAGGCGGGTGCGGGTGGCGATCCTGTTGCGGGGGTTGAACGACGACATCGGCGTGGGCGCGGGGAGGGGGGAAGCAAAGCCTAGCGGAAAATGGCGCGCCGCCGCGGCCTGCCCGGCCGGGCGGCGCACCGCATGGCGGCTTCCCGGCAGGGCTAGAATCCGCCGCATGAATGAAAACTGCCGCAAATGAGCCTGTCCGCCGCGCCTGCCGCGCTCCCTGCGCTTTCCGCGATTGGCTGGCGCTGGACGCCGCAGGCGCTGGATCCGGGCTGGGCGGCGCTGCTGGCGGCGCATCCGGCCGCGCGGCCGGCGCGGATCGTGGAGCAGCACCGCAGCGGCTACCGCCTGGCCGAAGCCATCGACCAGGCCGATCCGGCCGAATCGCTGCCGGAATGGCAGCGCGCGGGCAGCTACCGCAAGGGCGAGATCAATCCCGAGGCGCGGCCGGCGGTGGGCGACTGGGTGCTGGTGGAAGGCGAGGCGCCGAAGTCGCTGCGGATCGTCGCCCTGCTGCCGCGCTTTTCCGCGATCAAGCGCGGCGCCGCCGGCGAGCACTACCGCCAGCAGGTGATCGCCGCCAACATCGACACGGTGTTCGTGGTCTGCGGACTGGATGCCGACTTCAACCCGCGCCGGATCGAACGCTACCTGCTGCTGGTGGCCGGCAGCGGCGTGCAGCCGGTCGTCGTGCTCACGAAATCCGACCGGGATGACGCCGACGTCGGGGCCGCGTTGCGCGCGCTGCGCGCGCTGGACGTGCCGGTGCTGGCGCTGAACGCCAAAGACCCGGCCGCCGCCGCCGCGCTGGCGCCGTGGCTGGGCGCGGGCTGCAGCGTGGTGCTGGTGGGCAGTTCGGGCGCGGGCAAGTCGACCCTGACCAACACCCTGCTTGGCATCGAGAAGATGAAGACCGGCGCGGTGCGCGAAAGCGACGCCCGCGGGCGCCACACCACCACCCATCGCGCGCTGCTGGCGCTGCCCGGCGGTGCCTGCCTGATCGACACCCCGGGCATGCGCGAACTCAAGCCCACCGGTGAAGAGGATGTTGCGGAAAGCTTCGCCGACGTCGAAGCGCTGGCGGAACAGTGCCGCTTCCGTGACTGCAAGCATGCGAAGGAACCCGGCTGCGCGGTGCGCGCGGCGGTGGAAAGCGGCGAGCTGGATGGTGAACGCGTCGCCAATTTCCTCAAGCTGTCGGACGAAGTGGCGGGTGCGGCCAACCGGCTCGCCACCCGGCTGGCGCAGAAGGCGGACGCCAAGGTGCTGGGCAAGACCAAGGCGCAATACAAGAGATTCGACGAGAAACATGGCCGGCACTGACGCCATCGCCCACCATGCCGCGCTCGACGCGCGCATGGCGCGCGCGGCCAGGCCCATCCGCCTGCTCAGCCTGGCCAGCTGGCCGGCCAGCGAGCGTCGGTACGCCTCGAGCGCCATGGTCAGGCCACCCAGGTCGCCGATGTTCTCGCCCATCGACACCTTGCCGTTGATATGCATGCCTGGCAGCGTCGGGAACGTATACGACTCGTACTGTGCGCCGAGTCTGGCGGCCTGTACCTCGAAGCGCGCCGCATCCTCGGCGGTCCACCAGTCGCGCAGCACGCCCTTGCCGTCGGACTTGCGACCCTGGTCGTCGAAACCGTGGATGATTTCGTGGCCGATCACACCACCGATCCCGCCATAGTTGACCGCGGGATCGGCCGCGGGATCGAAGAATGGCGGTTGCAGGATTGCGGCCGGAAACACGATCTCGTTCTTGACCGGACTGTAGTAGGCATTGACGGTCTGCGGCGTCATCCCCCACTCGGCCTTGTCAACCGGCTTGCCGATGCGCGCGCGGCGATAATCCCACTCGAATGCGCGCGAACGCTGCGCATTGCCGAACAGGTCGCCATTGACGACAACCAGGGCGCTGTAGTCGCGCCAGCTATCGGGATAACCGATCTTGAGTCCGAAACCGGCCAGCTTGGCGCGCGCCTCGGCCTTGGTTTCCGGCCCCATCCATTCCAGTGCATCCAGACGCGCGCCCATCGCAGCCTTCACATTGGCGACCAGCGCGTCCATCT
>JAANMY010001540.1_pt1 | contig 25458 bp, 17 predicted proteins | sample 7279691 | NCBI WGS metagenome assembly JAANMY01 (sample SAMN14094543, study PRJNA606508) | bioreactor metagenome | isolation source: A lab-scale SPAN reactor treating ammonium-rich wastewater day 388 | place: Ireland: Galway | collected 2018-02-07
TCATGATTTCATCCGGATCCTGATGGTATGGATCGCATTCTTCCTCAATGGGAGAGAGATGCTGGAATTACGGACTTCAAGTTCAGAGAGCGCCTCTTCGAGGAGATTGACTTCGGTTGCGGACTCGACTGGAAATCCGGTTTTGATCACCACCAGTTTTGATTTTCCATAATACTCGACTACACGAATGAGAATCACTCCAGGTTCAGCTGTCCCGGATACAGAAGTGATCACTGCATTGTCGCAGTTGATATGAAACATGGATTCTTCTTCAGGCAGAAAGCGGCTCCGGCGGATCGGCTTGATGGGAAAGCAGGTTGTCATGGTGCAGGCATATAATGGGCTGTTATAATCCCATCCATTTTTATGAGTTCCCGCTTTTCTCCACCTCCCGAGATGTGGAGTCAGTGAAAAAGAAAACGAATATGGTTTGTTTTGTTCTTTGTGATAAAAAATGGTTCCACAATCCCTCGAGGTACGCAGAAGAATCGGCTCAATTGAATCTTGCTGAATGGCATGTGAAATCTGTCGGGTTGCCAGAGTGACCCCGAAATCGGTGTTTGACAGGTCAATCCATTTCTGGACCCAGCGCTCCCCATGTCCACGAAATGTTCCAGGCATTTCATCATCCTCCATCCGGACTGCCGCATAGGGAGATTCGTAAGTCGCAGTCGCTCCGTTGATCGAGAATGGATAGGAGATCCTTGTTTGAGAGTCCGGCTCAGGCTTGTAGTTGATATTGTGAATGAAGTCGAGGCGTTCGAGTTGGGCATACAGAATGATGTCCTGGGTAAACGTACTCTCTCTGATTTTGCCGGAAAGCCTCAGTATCAAGCGCACAGGCCCTCTTTCGACAACTTCCGCTTTAAAGATATCACCGTTCCATTTCTTTCCCGTATAGTTGTCGTCAATCGCCCAGGGAGGCGCCTCGGTATTATCCATTTTGTCTTCGACCTGGAATATTTCATTGAATGAAAAGGCTGATTTCCTGGAAAGCTCAATTTCATTCCATTTGATGGATGTAATCTTGTTATTGCGCAGCCGGATGTCGAAGAACCGGTTGCGTAAACGTGTTGTTGAAATGGTTAAATCCGATTTTGTTTTGTCCGGGGATTCTGAACAGGACATGTAATAAGTCGAATATCCCAGCGGTGGAACATCGACTGCAACAAAGAGAAGATAGAGTCTTGACCAGCCATATTTAACGCTCTCCTCTTTGCGAATGATCTGGCAGGGAATCTTCCGGCCGGATGGATGAGTCAGGCGGACACTTTTAACACCGGCAGCCGGGACCTCAACATAGACCTCCACAACATCACTCCGTGTCCAGCTGTTGCTGTTGAAAACGACAATCGGATATGAATCCCGTGGTTGAGATCTAAAGTCGATATTGACTGTAAATGACATCGCTGCTTCCTGGAGGATGGATTCTCCTTCGAGCCGTGCATGAAGAGCATCTTTATACCGCTCGAGGTCATTGATTTCCCCTCGCCGACCACCGGTGTTATGGTCATGGGGAAGCGCCAGCTGATCTTTGGCTCGATCGATACGTTGGTGTTGGGATCGTCCGATATGACGCGCCTGCTGAAAGGCTGACCACTTCGATGCGGCAGAGAGAGAGTTCTCAGCGGCACGCAGTTCCTGTGATGATTCGGTATAAAGGGCAGGGAGCGCAAAGAAGGCATAAGGCGCCTCTCCCTGATAGATTGGAAGCTTTTCATTTTCAACATGCCGAAAGAAATCGGAGATGGTGCCGATGCGAATCGGATCCACTGGATATTTCTCATTCCACTGGCGGATGCGGTCGATCATCAATGGATCAGATGGCTGGAGATCCGATTCGCAGCCCATCAGAATCGGCTGGTCTGTTGACGGCCAGAAGCTGCGGCTCTTAAGAATCTCGGGTGGGAGTTTATCGAAAGTCTCCTGCATGTCGCTGACAGCGACAAATCTCAGCCACCCCCATCCATAACCTTCCCAGGAACAGGGCTTATCCAGCGCAGTATGCTGGTGGCAACAGGCAGTGACAATTGAACCATCCGGTGCACGCCAGCGATGCAGCGGTACGGGCGGGTGGTACCTCGAGTAGGCAAAGTTGGAGATCCCGCAGCCAAGCAAAAACTGGGGGATTTGAATGATGTGTCCCGGCAGGTCCGTATGCTGTGCTGTGACCGGATCGACACCAAAGGTCTCCCGGATCCATCTTTTCCCTTGGACCAGCTGATGAATCACCATTTCGCCATCCATAAAGTGTTCGATAAATCCAGACATGGATGGGCAGATCTCGATCTTTCCCTTCTTAACAAGCCTTTTTAAGCGGGGAAAATATTCGGGGTAAACCTCGAGAAAATATTTCGCGAAGATGGCGTACTCAATGGTGAAGCGGAAATCAGGATGTTCTTCGATGTCCTCGATGGCCATCCGGATAATCTCCGAGACATAAGAGAAACATTCCCCGGGTGATGCCGCCCATCCATAATCGAGGTGTGAGGCGGGGATGATGTAAATATCCGAAGAGGGTTTCATGCAGTGTTCTCCTTAGCCTTTGATGCCGGTAAGTGCGATGCCTTCAATAAAGTATTTCTGAGCGATGAAAAACAGAATCAGCAATGGAATCAGAAGCACAGTGGAAAATGCCATTAGTTGATTCCAGACAGCAAGGTTTTCTGTGAGGAATGACTGCAAACCCAGAGCGAGTGTGTATTTGTCCTCATCGGCGAGATAGATGAGAGGCCCCATGAAGTCATTCCAGGATGCCATGAATGTAAATATGCCGACTGTCGCAAGCGCGGGTTTGACCTGCGGCAGCATGATGACCCAGAAAGTTTTCAGTATCCCGCAGCCATCCACCCTGGCTGCATCCTCAAGATCGACAGGAAGTGTCATGAAGAACTGCCGCATCAGGAAGATAAAGAAGGCCGATCCTCCCAGGAAAGACGGGATCACCAATGGCAGAAATGTGTTGAACCATCCGAGAGATCTCATCAGCATGAAAACCGGGACCATCGTTACCTGAGGCGGAATCATCATGGTGGCCAGCGTGATGCCGAACATCAGGTCGCGCCCCGGCCAGCGCACCCGTGCAAATGAATAACCCACTGCAGCCGATGAAAAGACAGTGCCAATGATGCTCCATGCCGTAATCAAAAGTGTATTCTTCAGATAGAGCAGGAAAGGGATGGCTGAAAGAGCCTCGGTGTAGTTGCTCCATTGGACCGGGTCGGGAATCCAGGCGGTGGAAAACATCTCAGCATCGCTTTTTAATGAAGTGCTCAGCATCCAGAAAAACGGCAGCATGAAGATGAAGCATCCAGCAAGGAGGACCGTATGGAGGAGGATCTGATTTGTCGTCCGCCTGCTGAAAAAAATGGCCATCAGCGCCCACGCCCCTCGTAATACACCCAGTGTTTAGCCAGTATCATTTGAAAGACTGTGACTGCAAGCACCACCAGGAAAAGAACCCAGGCCAGTGCCGAAGCATATCCCATGTTGAAATATTCAAAAGCATGGCGGAACAGATAGAGCGCATAAAACAGGGTCGAATCAGCAGGACCACCCTTTCCATCGGTCATGACATAGGCCTGTGTAAATATCTGGAACCCACCGATGAAGCCGACAATCAGGCAAAAGAACAGGGTCGGTGTCAGCATTGGGATTGTGACATGAAGGAACGAGCGCCACCAACCCGCGCCATCGATGCGCGCGGCTTCATAGAGGGTCGAAGGAATCCCCTGCAGACCGGCCAGGAAAATGACCATCCCTCCACCCACTCCCCATAAACTCATCAGGACAATGGCCAGCTTGGACCAGTTTCTGTCCTGCAGCCACAAGGGGCCAGGGATCCCGATAAGTTCCAGAAAATGGTTGATCAGCCCGCTTTCCGGATTGAGCAGCCACATCCACAGCACACAGACTGCTATGCCGGAAACAATCGATGGGGTGTAGTAAATTGTCCGGTAAAAACGGATGCCAGAAACCTTGGAATTCAGCAGCAGCGCCAGCGACAAAGCCCCGATGATGGAGAGCGGAACATAAAAGGCTGTGTAATAAAGAGTGTTGAATAAGCTTTTTAAAAACAGTTCATCTTCCAACAGAAGCCTTTTGTAGTTCAACAGTCCGAGATATCTTGCTGGAGTCAGAACCTGGTAATCACACAGGCTGTAAACCAGCGAGCAGAGGATCGGACCCGCCACAAAAACAGAAAGGCCGATCAGCCAGGGGGATGCCATGACATAACCACCAAACGCCTCGCGCATTTTTAAGCGGGATCTGGAATAACGATAAAGCAGAAGCAGCAGGGCGGATGCGCCAGCAATCAGGATGACAGCGAATCCCCGAATGATGAGTTTCCAGTCAATGAGCGGATATTGGGCAGCCTGTGTGTATCGATCCAGCTCCTGCTGAACCTTGGCATTGGAATCATCCAGCGCCTGGCGGGGGCTTTTGACCCTGCTGATCGCAAGCTCCGATGCTCGCAGAGCTTCATTATAGCAGAGGCTGTTGACAGGAATGACCGGTCGATGTTTTCCAAACTCCATCCCGTCAATAAAAAAATGCCAGGCGGGATCATGCATGTAGTAGTCGGAGTGGGCTGCAGCACGATTCGCCGGAATGCCTTCGACCAATGGAATAACTTTCTCCTGAACTTCCTGGGAAACACAGTAACTGATGAACTTCCAGGCAGCCTCGATGTTGCGGCACCCTTTGGGAATCCCCAGTGAATAACCTGCGGAAAGGAAAGTGACTTTCCCTCCCTCCGGGATCGGAATATCACCCAGGCCGAATTCCACATCCGGGCCATATTTGCGGAGGGTGCGCAGATACCAGCAGCCCTGCTCCCACATGGCGATCTTGCCTGTAATAAAGGGATCCTGCCCATAGGCTCCGGTATCCCCGAGGGAGCCCAGCAGGCCCTTCAATCCCCCTCCTGGATACTGATCCACAAAATCAATGGCCCATTCCAGCGCCTGGAGCCACTCCTTTGTGTTCATCGTCACGCGTGTGCCATCGGCTGAAACCGATTCCCCTCCCAGCTGCCAGGCATAGGTTTCAAGCCCCGCAGTCCCAAAGCCTGATGCCGAAACCAGCGGTGCAAACCCGAGCCTTTGAATTTTTCCCTTGGAATCCAGAACTGTCAGCTGATCGGAATATCTCTTCAGCTCATCCCAGGTCCTGGGAGGCTTTTCCGGATCCAGCCCTGCTTCCCGAAAAAACTTCCTGTTGTAAAAAAGCGCACGCGCATCGGTGTTGAATGGGAGAACCCAGTGGTGCCCATCATAGAATGTTTCTTCCCAGGTGTGCCTGAAAAACTGCCCGCCATCCAGCTGGTCGCGTTCGATCAGTTCATCCAGTGGCACCAATGCCCCTCGAGAGGCCCACTGCGACATGATCGGACGGTCGATCATGGTCACATCCGGTGGAACTCCACCGACAATGGCTGTCAGCAGCTTTTGAGCATTGTTCCAGGGAACCACCAGCAGTTCGATTTCGATGCCGGGGTGAAGGGAGCAAAAGCCATCACGGATCGCCGCCCAGGCCTCCTGGCCGTTGCGGTCACCCCAGCAGTGCCAAACCTGCAGAGTCGTCTTCGATTCCGCCGACCGGACAAAACCACCCAGCAGGGCGGCTGCAATGATTACCATGGAGAGTGGAAACTGCATGAATTGAGTTCCGGATCGGGGAATTCCAGTCATGGCCAGATGGCGCCTGCTGCCGGGTTTGTCTCCTGGCACATTCTGCCTGTACGATCGAGTCACGCTCGATCAGGGGCCATAGGCCAGCACATCACCCACACTCACTGTCCCATTGGTGGGCGAATAAACATACATGGCATCCACCTGGTACCCCGGTCCGAATGCAAAATCCCAGACCTGATTCGGACCCTGGCTGCCGATTCCCCACCCATTGTTGGGAACCATATTCCAGTCCGGTGTTCCTTTGCAGGCGGGTTTTGTGGTCCACAGCAGTGATTTTTCTCCGGGGAAACAGCTCAGGTCTTCACAGGGATTGAAGATGTCAACTGGAACCCGGACGATATAACGGACCGGGGTTGTAATCACACGCAGTCCATCTCCGGTGGTGTAAACTCCATACTGGCACTTGCGCTTGCAGGTATAGAGATCCACCGCTGAACAGGGGTAATTCCGGTAATCGACCTGGTAACTTTCAATCGCGGTGTGCATGGCCTGCATGTCGGCCTTCATTCGGGTCACCTTGGCACGCAGTTGAGCTTCGAGGAAGTTGGGCAGGGCGATCGAGATCAGGATCAGGATGATGGCGATGACGATCAGCAGCTCGATCAGGGTGAAACCGGAGTGCCCCTTGAATCTCATATCTTTCATCCTCCCAATGCCTTCCTTTCCTGGCTTCATGGAACAGACCCTCGATCAGGATCCATTTCCGGCGGGACTGCTGCCACCTTTTCCCGCCGCCCGCATCTCTCGGCGAATCTCCCCTTCAAAATTGCCACAGTAAGCACAAACCGGGCGCGCGATCATGGTCTGCGGGTAAACCGATTCCTTGCCGCAGCGCTTGCACTCAAAAAGAATCACATTGAACTTCGGAGGGGGTTGAATGGCTTCCCAGCGGGAGTACATGCGATATGCGAAGCCAGCTAATGCGACTGCGAGAAGGCCCAGGATGATGTAGTTTCGAGTCTGCTTCTCCATCTCATTTCTTTCCTTGCGGTTCACCGGGTGGCTTTCAGCAGTATCGATACACTAAGACTGTAAAACCAGCCATCCGTGTTGTCAAGCAAAATTCGAGGATTATTTTTCAGCCAGCAAAAGAAGCGTCCAGCCTCCCAGGTTCCAAAGATAGTGTGCTGCAGTGCAAAAGCCTTCCAGATCTGCCTTATTCCCAGAAAAATTGGAGCAGACACAGGAAAAGAGCTTGCCATTTCCAGAGACTATCGATAGAGTGATTCGGGGGTCATGAAAGGAGGCGGATAGTGGGAGTCCGAAATCGCGGGTTCACTTTAATCGAACTGCTGATCGTGATCGCCATCATCCTGATCCTGATCGCGATCGCTCTGCCCAATTTCCTCGAAGCTCAAATCAGGGCCAAGCTGACACGGAACTACTCCGAATTCAAAAGCATCGCGGTGGCGCTCGAAATGTACCGTGGGGATTACCGCGAATATCCCGGCAACAACAGATGGACACGTGGCGCCAAGGATGAACTGCTCTCACGCTATTTCGAACTGACCACGCCCACCGCCTATCTCAAGATGATTCCGGTCGATCCTTTCGGCCCTGAGGAATGGGAGTACCCGGTCAAACATGGCTCCTATATTTTCTGTGGGGGATGGTGGCAGTCGGTGGCCGGCGGCGGGGGAATGCGTTTCCTGGGAGCCTGGAACCTGGTGGGGAAGGGTCCCGATACACTCGATGGCAATGGTGAGTGGGCTACAGTCCTCAGCATCCCCGAAGCCACCCGCCTGGGATTTATCTATTCCCCGACCAATGGGACTGTCAGCTACGGCGATACTGTCCGCTGGGGGCCTTCCTGAAATGACCCGCAGAAAAATTCTGCTTGACACTGTTCCGATACGGTATGATAAAATCAGTCACAAATTCCGATTCTGGACAGAGACTATCGATAGAGTTAGTCTTTTTCCGGAAAGATCTGGCGATGAGGAAATAACCGGCTCCCTGATTCTGCACAACTCCACCATCGCATGGTCTGAAGCAATTGGAAGGACACCCTGGGAGATGCATTGTTCGCAGGCTTGCCAACCGCATTCGAGGGTCATCAAACAGCAAAGGAGGCTGATAAACAATGAACGTAGTCCGGCTGGTCATCATCACTGTCCTTTTGGGTCTTCTGGGGGCATCCCCCGGTCTGGCAGGAACTCAGGTTTTCGATGTGGTCAAAAATTTCTCAAATGCGCCTCAAGGCAATCCTCATAACAGCTACCCTTATGACATGTGGGTGGATGAAGCCGATGCGGGCGCATACAATGGCGGCTTCCTGTGGGCTAACCAGCAGGTTTCTGGGATGCACCTGTGGGGAGTCGGGACAGGCCTGGCTCTGCGAGTCGTCCAGCAGGGAAATACCCGTCAGATCTCCTGGAAAATCGATGGCGGCAGCGGTGGCTCGGGAATCATCGATACCAACTTCGATACCGGTGACCGCCCCGGTGTCCGTTACACCACTTATGTCCTGGCTGCCACCGGAACCCTTTCCTCAGGCTTCCATATTATTGAAGTCGATACCAACAACAGCCTGGGACTCAATGAAACCATCATCCTGGATGCCCTGGAAGTTTATGATGGTGTCCCGACCACCCTCATCGACCAGGTCAACTGGTACTATATCGGGGGCCCAGCCACCTGGGCGGTCAGTGACAACACACTGGAATCCGATAAATATGCCTATGGTGGCAGCATCTGCTACACCTTGGGGGCGGGAGCTGCCTGCCAGGCCAGTTTCAATGGGACAGGTGTCATGCTGATCATGTCCTCACGCTGGGACTGGGATACCAAAATTGACTGGAGCATCGATGGCGGCCTTGCGAGCGGAACCCTCCTGCCTCCTCATACCCGTCTCGGTGGAGCTTCCACCAATTTTCGCGCCCCGGTTGTTCTGGCTCAGGGGCTTCCTTATGGAGCTCACACACTCACTCTCACCAATGGCGGCGGTGGAACCGGCTGGGATCTGATCATTCTCGATGCCTTACAGGTCATCAACAATGCTCCTCCCAAAACACGTTATGAGGTCACAAAAAGCCCTGCCGACAATAAAATGGGCTTCATTCACTGGAACAAGTGGTACCAGGAAGGCAATGCCGAAGCCAGCGCCGGCAATCAAGTGTATGCTTTTGATTACCCGGTCGAAAGTGCAACCCAGACCATGACCTTCCTTTTCTGCGGAACCGGTGTGGATCTCGGCATCTGGCGTTATGGAAATGGTGAATTTATCGGATGGAGTGTCGATGATGGGGCTTATGCGGGTTCCTATGATTCCTGGTGGTGGCTGGCAGCCCCTCCCGCGCAAGGCGACCGCCCCATCCTGCCACTGAGTGGACCGGTTTCTCTCAGCAGTGGGCTTCACAAAGTGGAAGTCACCAACCTCAACCGGAGCGCAGCCCAGATCATCGTCCTGGACTTTTTCGAGGTTTACAATGATGGCTGGGCGGGTGTGACCGAAGTGGAAAACACCGATCCAGCCCTTGCATACACTGGATCCTGGGTGGTGGCTGACCCGGAACCCAATTCCAGTGGCGGAAGCCGTGCCACCACATCCGACCCGGCTGCGACTCTGTCGCTGACCTTCAACGGCACATCGGTGGCTGTGGTCGGCTGGAAACAGGACATCTGCACCACCTACAACTGGAGCATCGACAATGGCGCAGGCGGCTCCGGAGTGATTGATCAGTTTGACTCGGTGGATGCCAGTGTCCGCCCGGTCGATTTCATTGTGAATGGTTTGACCGATGGGCCTCACACCCTCACCATTTCTCACGGAGGTGGGTCCGGGTACATCGAGATTGACTACATCGCTGTGAAAGGCACAACCTCCACTCCTGTGATGGATTGGGCCTTGTACTGAAAGGATATAGAATCAGTTGATCAGACAACCGCGGCTTTGCTCATTGTCTCATGTCGTGGAGCCGCGGTTGTTTCTTTTGCCCTGCCGCCTGGTTGCCTTCCTGACTGTTCTCACAGGACTTGCTGCCTTCACTCAGCCCGGATCGGCCGCTTCATTTTTTGAGCAGGTATTTTCTCTCAAGGGCGGCAACTGGGCTGGAGATGCCTTTACCGAAGGCGGCCTGGATGCCGGCCTGGATGGAGACAGGGATGCCCTGGTGGCATCGGCTGACCAGTTCCTCGGGTATCCCGGCAAGGTTTCTCTGTCGGTTTTCCTCGAAGAAGACTGCACTCGTGCCCCGTTTGTCGAGATCGAAATCGGTTTCCGGACCAACTCGATGCAATCAGCGGGTGGAGTCATCACCTGGGATGGGAAACCACTGGTGACCTGCCACCCGCAAGGGCCGATTGAAAGCCTCAAAACGAAAAAGGTCCTGATCCAAACAATGGATTTTTCTTTTTCGATGGGCACCCACCTGCTGGAGATCACCGCTCTGGGGGATGCGGGCAGCACGACAGACCTCTTCGAACTGGATGCCCTGGTGATACGCCGTGTCGGGGAGCTCCATCTGCCACCGGAACTCGGAAGGAACTGGCTGATTGTCTGCGGCGAATCGATGTCTGTGCCGGAGCGGCAGAATATCAACAGGCTGAAGACCGATCTCTCCACCCTGCTGGCATTCGATGTCCCCATTGTTTCGGCAACTGGAATCACTCCTGAAATGCAGTCCGAAGCGGATCTGATCGTGGTGGGGCAGTACTCCGGCAACAGTTTCCTGAAAGAAATCCTGGATACGCATTCAATCACCAGCCCATTTGCATCCGATCCGCAATTTGTCCAGGAACAAGGATACTTCACCGCGGTCTATCCCAATGAGAAAGCAGTCGGCCGCAAGGTCTGGATCGGTGCGGGCTGGCAGAGCCTCGGGGCTGTGTATGCGGTCTCACACCTGAGGACTCATTTCCAGGCGGATGGGGGCCGCCTGTATCTGGATGTGGAAAATTCCCCTCTGAGCTTGGTACGGTTCGAAAATTATTTCAGGCCTGATATCGAAGAACGGGCTGTCTATTACAACATCGCTTATGGGATCAGCTTTGGCTCGCTCACCCCCGATAACTGGACTGATTCGCAGTGGGAATACTGGGTCGATCAGCTGGTCTGCTCCCAGATGACTCACCTTTACTTCTTCCTGTGGGGGGATTCTGAAGTGTATTTCCCCCCCTCTCCCTTCTGCAACACGGACCGTAACAGAATCCTGCATGAACGCCTCAAGAGAATGATTGGCTATGCCCACCTGCGTGGGCTGAAAGTGACTTACCTGTTCAGTGCGACCCTGGTTCCCAAAGACATCTTCAATGCCCATAGAAACCTCCTCAAGGCGACTATTCCGTATGTCACGTATGGATTCCCGGTCCTGTGCCAATCGGTCCCGAATTCCTTTTCCTTTAATGGAACCACCTGGAATGGCGCCACAGACCTCATGATCGATGTCTATGAAAACCAGCTCGAATGGTTCAAGGATGCGGATGAGTTCCAGATCTGGTTTTATGATCCCGGTGGATGTTTCTGCGGATCGGATCACTATGACTGCAGGAATCACCAGGCCGAACGCCTCATGGAGCAGGTGAGCACCTTCGATGCCATCATCCAGCAGAAGAACCCGGCCGCGAAGATAACAGTGATGATGTGGCCGGTGTGGGTGCTTGAACCGGAATACCAGGTCTATTACCGCCAGCAGTTCCTCGACTTGCTGAAAGCCAGTTATGCCTCAAGAATGGACCGGATCACAGTCGCCGATTCAGTCGAGCATGGCGATACCAGCCTGAATCAGGCCAGCTCCCGAGGCTTTCGGTTGAATGGTTTTGTTTTTCAAACCAATGTCGAAACCGGCTATCCCTTCCTGCTGCCCTTGCTCAAGTACCTCAAATCCTCATCTGCCACTGGGGCCAGCCGCGGCGTGAAAGCCCTGTACTGCATGAGGATCGAGGAAGGCTCCAAGTTCCCCAACACTTACTTCGCTTCACGATTCTTCTGGGATAAGGATGCCGCCGAGAGCCTTCCGGTCCAGGAATATGCCCAGTGGATTGCGAATTCGAACAAACAGGCTGCAGTCCAGCTGAAGCAGGCGCTCCTGCTGCTCGACACCTTTACGACCGATGGGAGCGCTGCGCAGGATTTGCAGGCCAAAGGCACACAGATCCGCCAATTAGTTGAAAACTCACTCAGCCTGCTCCCGGCTGCCAGGCAGAACGAGCTGGAATGGCTGCTGACCACCGCACGGGCGATGGAGATCCTCGGACAGGCGGTCGAAAACAAAGCCAACTCCGCCCTCCAGAATACTTTGAGAACCCAGTTCACCAACCTGATGCTGGGCTCTCCTTCTTTCATAAGCTTTGCCCCCTGGGCTTCCTCCAAATTCAACCAGTTTGTCAGCTGGCTCGATTCGGGCTGGTGGGCGATTCATTTTTAGGAGCCGGAAGAATGTTCACAGGGAGCCAGCGATTTTCTCTTTCCCCGGTGTCTAGAACCTGGATCCGGATGATTTCTGTGTTTTTTCTCCTGTTTTTCCTTTCGATCGGTTTTTCACACGGCCAGCCCAATCCAACCACCGGCCGGATGCAGGTTTCTATTGCCGGCGAAGAAGCCCTTTCTCCCCAGGTATTCCCCTCTGGAGAATCGGTGTGTGTTGTCTGGTCTCAGTTCGAAGATGATTTTTACCGCCTGTTTTCGAGGTACTGGAATGGCTCCCAATGGTCCTCACCAGCCACGATCGAAGCGGGCTACGGAGACGCGCTCTATCCGTTGGGTACCCGTTCGGGTGGAGCACTGCTCGTGGCCTGGACAGAAAACCAGGGTTCCGGATTCGGCAGAATCCACATGATGCGCAGCATGGACCAGGGCCAGTCCTGGCAGCCTTCAGAAGCCCTGTCGGACTGGCACACAGGGGCTGGAGGCGCTGCACTGGCCGCTTCCGGAAATCGTGTCTGCCTGGCCTGGACCGATTCTTCGAATGGCTTGATGGCGCTTCGTTACAGGACCTCTCTCGACCAGGGAACGGTCTGGACCGCGGAGAAAAGCCTGGCTGTTTCCAGCCAGGACTGCCGGCACCCCGCCATGTGCGTATCAGGGAATCAGATCTATGCTGCCTGGGAAGACTGGCGCCATGGCCAGCCGGAAATCTATTACCAGCGCAGCCTGGACTATGGGGAAACCTGGTCCAGCGCCACAGCCATGAGCGTGGTGGATTCATTTGCATCGGAACGCCCCGCCATTGCCTGCTCAGGCCAGGTGATCTGCCTGGTATGGCAGGAAGACACCCTCACCAATCCTGCCCTGATGATCATCCGCAGCACCAATGGAGGAAGCTCCTGGACACGCCGAAAATTGGCGGAGGCCGAGGGATCGCTCGTTTCTCCGGTTATCGCTGCCGATGGGAATCAGATGGTGCTCGGATTCATCGAGGGGAATGGCCCGGCCGCCCGCCTCGAGATTCTGAAAAGCTCGGACTCGGGGCAAACCTGGAGTTCATTTGATTCCTGTTCAGCCGATCCGGCAGCCTGGCTGGGGCTTCCCTCGCTGGGGGCTGCCGGGGGAATCATCTATGCCGCATGGTGCCAGCATCATTCGCAGGGCTTCAGCAGCCTGATATCGCGAAATCCCCCTTTCGCCCCTCCCGCATATCCATTGCTGCTGATTTACTGATTCGCTGGAAATCCAACCCATTCACACCGGCTTAATAAACCGGTATCTCATTTCATGCTCGGTTCGCTGGATTCCATTGCCGACAGTAATTTCACGATCCCCGATATGCTCAAATCCAATCTTTTTGTACAGATGAAAGCCGGCATGGTTCTGGGGATTGGTGGTCAAATCGATTGCCTCTTTTCCTGCAGTTGCGCAAACCCCCACCAGCAGAGTCATGAACAGGTGCCCCAGCTTGATCCCATGGCAATGGTCTGCAATCGCGATCCCCAGATCCGGGATGGCTTCTCCGAATCTCCCCAGAAAAAAGTGTCCGATGATTTTATCACCCAGCCAGGCATGGTAGAGCAGTATGTTCCGTTCCTCGCTGGTCGATAGAACCGCTTCCAGAGCAGCCCCCAGATCATCCTCATAAGGATAGGGGGCAAAGAGGAAGCGGCTGTGATCGCTCAGCCCCTCCATGAGGAATTCCCTCAAGGCGCTCAGATCCTCTGGGGCCGCCCGGCGAATGATCATGTCTCCAAGACCGGCCCAGCCTACACTCACACGCAGGTCCCAGGCATCAGAGCCGGTGACTTCGATGTGCTGGATCTTTGCTGCGGCTGCTGGATTTCCGCGGATGAAATCTTCGATCCGGCCGGCAAATGGATGGGGTCTATCGGAGGAGTTTTCCATCGCATCCCTCAGTCATTTTTTATGGGGTATTCCAGTTTTTCCGAATCAGATCGGAATCCCCTCTTTTTTCGCAACCGAACGGACATGCTCTGCAGCCAGATCATATTCCGCCTCATCGGGAAGGTGTTCCAGCATGATCGGAACTTCACCTGGAAGCTGGTGGATCTCCCGGAGAAATGTGGCGTAATCCAGGGAACCTGTTCCTGGACGGCACTCATTCAAATGCACCATGAATTCCGGGCCGAGGATAATATCCTTGGCATGGCAGCTTTTGATCATCGATCCCAATCGATCCACAAATTCATGGATTAACGGTCCATTGCCATAATATCGGGAAGGGCTGTTGATCAGGTTGACCGGGTCGAAATGAACTGCACATTGCTCACGATCGATCGCATGAATCAAATCGCTGTAGGACTGGACTGAATCCGGATACATCCAGGGCATGGTCTCCAGCACAAAAAAAGAGCGCTTCGGTTTGACCGCATCGACAATCGATCGTGTTGTCTGGACAATCAGATCGAAAGTTTCCTGTGTCAGGTTCTTCGGATGATGGCTGGCCCAGGGGTCTCCACGCGAGCCGGTGATATTCACACAGCAGCGTGCCCCGATTTCATCTGCCAGCGCCAGCTGCTTGCGGCAATGCTCAATCGCTTCCCTGCTTTTTGCAGAGTCCGGGCCGATTGGATTGCTCCAGGCGCCTACCTCCGCGATGACGATCCCGGCCTTTTCCGCCGCATTCGAAAAAGCTTTTATCGTATCGCTGCCAGCTTCATTCCCAACCGGGCAATAGGCCGCTGTATACCCTTTTTTGCGGAGCGCTTCGATCCACCGATCCGGATCGGAACAATCCTGAAACAACGGGCCACCGAATCGCACCATAGCCGATTCCTCCTGTCGATCAGAGCATTCTGAAAATCATGATCTCGAACCGGATGGAATCCAAGCGGGTATCTGATTCACTTCCGGACATGGAGCAGCCGGCCAGTGGCAAGCCATCGAAACATCCTTCCACAGGGATCCCGGTTTCTTTCTCCACCTGCTATTCTTATCCGATTGATTAAAGGAGTTTCCATGCCTATGTCTCACACTGAAGCCCCCCGTTTCGAATCTGTCCTCGATGCCGCCGATCTTGGCCAGCTGCAGTCATACCTCTCGACCTCCGGGGCGCTCCTCTCGGGCCATTTCCGGCTGGCAAGCGGGTTGCACAGCGATTCCTACCTCCAGTGTGCCCTGCTGCTGATGGATCCGGTTCGCGCCGAATGGTGCGGGCGGAAGGTTGCCGGACTCGTTTCACACCTCAAGCCGGAATGGGTGCTCTCCCCGGCGCTGGGAGGGATGATTATCGGCCATGAGCTGGCACGCGCCCTGGGAACTCCCCACATCTTCGCCGAACGCAAACAGGGAGAAATGTCGATCCGGAGGGGGTTCAGCGTTCCGGAAGGGAAGCCATTCATCGCAGTCGAGGATGTGGTCACCACAGGCGGCTCCGTGATGGAAGCAGCGCAACTCGCCATTGCGGCAGGCGGCAGATTGGCTGGGATCTGTTCGATTCTCAATCGTTCGGGCAGGCAATCTCCCTTTGGTGAAGAGGTCCCTTATTTCAGCCTCCTGGAGGTTCGCTTTCCGACCTTTAGCGAAACAGACTGTCCTTTTTGTGCCCAAGGAATTCCAATTGATGCGCCCGGAACCCGGCGTGCCGTTGAATAGTACCCGGTTTCTTCGGGTACCCGGATTCTGGAATGAATGTGCTTGAAACAAAGCTGCAACGGGTGGATACTTCAAAGTAGGAGAGCCTCGTAGAGGTTATATCCCGCCACAAGGACAAGACTTATGCTGAAACAGGAAGAAATAATCGTTGGCCGCCGCAACTTCGAGAGGGCAGCCATGCTTTATCCAAAATGGACTGAGCGCGAATTTCCAGCCAGCCAGGCCAAGCCGCTGGAGGCAGCCATTATTGGAACCGGCAACCAGGGGCGGGTGCTGCTGGAGAATGCCAATCCGGGGCATATTACTTTCAAAGCCTGCTGTGATCTTCGGCCGGACCATCGTGCTCTCGGTACCGGTGTCATTAAAAGCCGTTACAACCCCGATGTGCGGGTCTATTCCGATTTGGACAAGATGCTCTCCGATGGAGGGTTCGAGGCTGTCCTGATCGCCACCCCCCTTCATACCCATGCGCCACTCACCCTGAAATGCCTCTCCGCGGGAAAACATGTCCTGTGCGAGAAAACCATGGCATACACAGTCGGGGAATGTGATGAAATGATCCAGGCCGCCGAAAAGAATGGGCTGGTTCTGGCGATTGGCCATCAACGCCACGCCAATCCGCTTTACCTTCAGGCCCAGGGCTGGATCGATGAAGGCCTTCTTGGAGATATTTACCATATCCGCTCGCTGTGGCATCGCAATAACGAATGGCGCAACATCCCGGAATGGGAAAATGATTATCTCAAGGAAGTCTGGGGCAGCACCCTGCTTTCATGGGCTAGGAAGAAGATGCCGGATGCCAAGCCGGAAGACTTCAAAAAAATGTCCACTGTCGAGAAAATCAACCTCCATTTCGAATACCTCCACGAACAGGATCCCGAATTCGATTGCACCCGTTATGGTTATGAAACCCCGGACCAGATGGCCAACTGGAGGCTTTATCACAAGTTTTCGCATGGATTGATGAGTGAGTTGGGCAGCCACCAGATCGATGCCTGCAACTGGCTGTGGAAGTCTGCACCGGAAAGTGTCGTGGGTGCTGGCGGCATCTTCCATTACAAAAATGATGGCAGAGATGTCTTTGACCATGTCTTCACCACCTTCCGTTACCCGGGAGACCGCACATTGGTCTTTTCTTCCATCACAACCAATGATTTTGATAATTATTATGATCAGGTCATGGGAACACTCGGGACCATTTATCTCACAGGAGAATCAGATGGCCTGCTGTTCAAAGAGGGAGAACCCCGGACTGCGGAAGTGGCCATTGCCACCGACAAGAAATCCAAAAAACCGGTTCTTGTCACCGGTGAATCCAACCTGAAATTGGGCAGCACAGCCCCGCTGATGGATGGGACTGAACGCTTCAAAGCTTATGGCATCGAGATCAACATGTTTGCCGAAGCCTGCCGGACCGGAAACCCGGCCCTGGTTGGATGTTCCGGGCAGGATGGCCGAAAGGCGGCAATTGCGGTCTTTGCCGCCAATGAAACCATCCGGACCAATACAGTACAACCCTGCAATCTGCCCGAGGTGATTGCAGCAGCACATTGAGGATCGATCGATTTTGTCAGCCAGACAGGAAAGGTTCAGGCAACCTGCACTGTCAACAGAATAAGGGAGAAACCGATGCCGGAGAAGGAAAGATTGGTGATTGGGCGAAGGAATTTCATGAAGGCAGCCGCGGTACTGCCTGCCGCCGGAGCGTACACCTATGCTGCGCTCCAGGCCAGGCCGCTTCAGGCAGCCATTATCGGCACTGGCAATCAGGGCCGTGTGCTGCTTGAGAATGCAGACCCTTCTGTCATCAAGTTCAATGCGATGTGTGATTTCCGCCCGGACCATCGCCTGCTGGGGGAGGCGGTCATTCAATACCGCTACAACCCCCAGGTGCGTGTCTATGATGATGTCGATAAAATGCTCTCCGATGGAGGGTTCGAAGCGGTCATCATCGCCACCCCGCTGCATACCCATGGCCCGCTGACAGTCAAATGCCTTTCCGCGGGCAAGCATGTCCTGTGCGAAAAAACAATGGCATATTCACTCGAGCACTGCGATGAGATGATCAGCACAGCCCGGAAAAACAATCTCGTCCTGGCCGTCGGCCATCAACGCCATGCCAATCCTCTTTACCAGCGCGCAAAGAAATGGGTCGAGGATAAAGAAATCGGCGATGTCTACCACATCCGCTCTCTCTGGCACCGCAACAATGAGTGGCGCAATGTTCCCGATTGGGAAAATGAGCTGCTCAAAGAAAGATGGGGCGAGTCACCCCTCGACTGGCTGCGCAAGAAATTGCCGGACCTCAAACCGAAAGCTTTTGTGGCAATGCCCACCCCCGAGAAAATCACCCATTATTTCGATATGCTGAAAGAAAAAGATCCCAACTTCGACTGGGTTTCACATGGATATGAAACCCCGGACCAGCTGGCCAACTGGCGGCTTTACTCCAAGTTTTCGCATGGCCTGATGAGCGAGCTGGGTAGCCATCAGATCGATGTGGCCACCTGGCTCTGGGGCGCTCCCCCGGAGACTGTCTGCGGTGTTGGAGGAATTTACCACTACAAGGATGAACGCGACCTGGCGGACCATGCCTATGTGACATTCCGTTACCCGACTGACCGTGTGTTTACATTCACCGCCATCACCACCAATGCCTTCGATGATTACTATGACCAGATCATGGGAACCAAAGGAACCGTGTTCCTGACAGGTGAGTCTGAGGGCACTCTGGTCAAAACCGAAGAGGCCAAAGCGGAAGAAGCAGCCAAAAAGACCGAAGTCGGGGTTGCCAAAGGCAAGGCTGGAAAACCGGCTGCGGTGACTCACTCGACCGGAAAGGGTGCCCAGACCGGAGATTCCATTGGAGATGGCAAAGATCGCTTCAAAGCCTATGGTGAAGAAATTCGCATGTTTGCCGAGGCCATACGGGCTGGTGACCCAAGCCGGGTCGGCTGCTCTGGAGAAGGTGGCCGGCGTGCTGCAGCGGCTGTGTTTGCTGCTAATCAAGCCATACAGACCAATGTGGTCCAGACCATTCACCTCAATCCGGTCGCGATCGCCTGACCAGGAACTGAACAGCACAGGGGGTGCCTTTGACAGCACCCCCTGTTTTCTCAATCTCATCAACCGAAACAGCCTCAGAAAGTTTTTAATCCGCTTCCAGCATCCACCAGATTGACATCGGCACCCGGGTGATCGGCCGCAGCCTCCGGGGTGTGGTTTTCAACTGCAAGTGCATCTTTGGTCATGCCGACATGGTTCATCTGGCGTGCGACAGCCAATGCCTCCTGGTAACTGGAAAATGTTCCCACCAGAATCTTGTACCACCCTTTGGTTTTTCCGGATGTGGTCGGGATAATATAAACTTCCCCAAGCGGCTCGAACTGGCGGGCGGCTGACTCTGCCTTTTCTTTGCTTTTCACAGAGGCGACCTGGACACTGAAAACTTTCTCGGTGGCTGCCGCCTTCTTTTCCGGCGCCTTTTTGACCGGAGCACTGGGAAGGAGAGCCGGGGGTTCTTCCGGCGGGGCTGCTGGAAGAGCTGCCAGTGCCGCACCGGTGATTTGGGCGGGCATGACTGATGGAACCGGAATAGTTTCCTGGATTTTTGGCTGAGGTGGTGCCGGTATGGCAGCGGCGGGCTGGTCCTCTTCGAACATGAGGAAGGAGGAGGTTATCGCCGAAGACTGACCGGCTGCAGTTGGCTGAGGACTGGGCGCAGCCACCGCGACCTGCGCTGTTGGAGCGGCAGCGGCAGCAGGTTCGGTGATGGCCTCTCCAATGATCGGATCAGGCGAATCGACAACGACACTCGGAGCAGGATTTGCCAGGAAAGAGGCACTGACAATCCCGCCCTTCCCGGATGGCTTTCCGCTGGTGGCTCCGGAGGATCCATACAAGTTCCAGCCGGTCAGCCCCAACCCCACCAGAAGTGCCAGCGCGCCTGCCAGAGCCGGAATCAGCGCGCGTTTCTTATATCTGGATTCCATCCGGCGCGGCGCCGAGACCACCTCTTTGCTCCTGTGGAGGCGAATAGCCTCACGGGCTACTTTGTGAGTGATGGCATGGGACTCCTCGGTAAAGGCGATCACCAGGCAATAGTCGCACAGGGTGCTGATCACACGCGGGGTCCCTTTGGAGGCTTTGTAAATCAAACGGCTTGCGCTGCGGGTGAATTCCGCCTCAACCCCCTGGCCTCCGGCCACCACCAGGCGGTGGCGGATGAACAGTTCGGTTTCGGCTGCATTGAGCGGTTCGAGGTGATGACGGACATTGATCCGCTGGTTCAATGAGCGCAGGGGTGGCAGCTTCAGGATCAGGTCCAGTTCGGGCTGCCCCACAAGAATGACCTGGACCAGTTTCTCTCCCGCTGTCTCCAGGTTGGAAAGCAGGCGCAGCCTTTCCAGTGACTGGATCGACAGGTTGTGGCTTTCATCGACAATGATCAGGACCCGGTGCCCTTTGCTGTGTTCCTTCAGCAGGTAATCCACAAAGACCTCGAGCCTTTCTCGCAGACCCATGCTCGGATCGAATGGAATTTCGAGATCCTGCAGAATTGCGACCAGCAGATCATCGGGATTGAGGACCGGATTCAGGATCAAGGCACGCTTGATATCATCTCCCAGCTCCTGAAGCAGCATCCGCAGCAGATGTGTTTTCCCGGTTCCCACTTCGCCTGAGAGAGCCACGAATCCCATGCGCTCCTTGATGCCGTAACGCAGGTGTGCGATTCCCTGGCGGTGCGATTTGCTCGGAAAGAAAAACTCCGGGTCCGGGGTTAACGAAAAGGGTTTCTTATGGAATCCGAAGAAATTCAGGTACATGGTTTTTCTCCTTCATTGCAGCCAGGCGGATTGAAAAAGAAGCAGGTCCTTCTCATCGATCCGGCCCGATTTATCAGCATCTCCCAGCAGATCGGGAGTGAGTGTTTCCGGTTGTTTCTGCCAGCGGCGGCTCAGCTCGAAAAAGTCGATTCCATCCAGCTTTCCATCCGCTTTGAAATCGAACTGCATCGGGCTTTCCGGACTGGCTGGATTCGAGCCGATCTCGAACTCGGCCCCATCACCGATGCCATCCCCATCACTGTCGGGATTGAATGGATCTGTGGGAACTCCTGCTCCGAGCGTGACCTGGTAGGCTCCGGTGTTGTCTGCATACCCTCCGACCTGCTCATTGTAGGCCAGGAAAAGCTCCATGGATGACTCATCGAGCGGCAGCTGGATCTGCACAAATCGAACCATGAAATCATCGTAATCGCCGTTTTGGGGATCCTGCACGCTCTCGATGCGGAGTGAATTGCTTCCAACCTGCAGCAGTGAAACATCCACCTCGATCGAGCAGGGAGTCCAGTAATCTGAAAGCTGCGGATTGCGGGCGCATAAATCCCCGACATGAACCCCATTCAGGTACATTGGAAGCGGTGCCCGTGCAGTTGTGACATCGAATGTGTCAAAAGTGATGGATGCTGTCCCGTTGGAGGGCACCTGTGTCAGTGTGAAATTATCGGTAAACGATGCGCCTTCTGCTTCAGGGACCTCAAATGTGGAGACTGTTTCATCTCCGAGGTGATGAGGCTGGGTTTCGATAATGCGAATGCCGGTCGGTCTGAAACCGATGCGGATATTCCGCACCAGGAAGTCATCGAAAATTGAGGTGGTATCCAGTGTGTCATCATCCAGCCCGGCGAGGATCCGCAGTGTGTTCGCCCCATGTCGCAGCACTGACAGTGGAACCACGATGCGGCAAGGCTCGAAATTGTTGGTCCGGTTGGCGCACAGCCTCCCGAAGATCAGGTTGTTGATGGTCACAATGTTGTTTTCACGCGAACTGAGGACATCCATTTCCAGCAGCGCATCTCCGAGTGGAGTTTCGGGGATTGAAAAAGTGAAAGACTTGTCAGTCCCTTCTGGTTTTGGCACCTGCCAGGTGGATACTGTGTTATCGCCCAGGTGGGTGACTTTGTCGGAAATCAGGATGTCCTGATTCAATCCAACCTTTTTACGGGTCCCGATTCCGAACCACTCTCCAGCACCAAAACGGCCCAGCAGCTGGTAGATGGGAGAGTTCCGGCGGGTCAGCACCATCCCATTGGTGTTGAGGTCGGGGCGCCCATCGGGTGTGGCGGATTCGAGAATGGCTCCATCCGTGACAGTCCCGGTGGCGGAAAGGGTGATGAACTCCCCGAGGAGCAGCTGCAGGCCTGTTGAAACCACCGGCAGGCCGGCCGGGGTTCCGGTGGCTGGAACTGTGAAGGTTGTTCCGGTTTCCTCGAGATCGCTCAGACGGTCATTGTCATCATCCGGATCCACATTGTCTCCGATCCCATCGCCATCCGAATCGAGATGTTCTGTCGGATCGAGCGGAGCGCCATCGATGCCATCTTTGTATCCATCTCCATCGGTATCCGGTTTCTTCGGGTCGGTTCCAAGCCCTTTTCCAAGTGTGACTGTGAATGATCCAGAGTTGTTTGCGAAACCTCCGATGACATCATTGACTGCAAAGGAAAGCATCCCTTCGGCAGATGCTTCGATGGTTCTTGCGGCTCCTGCAGCAAACCAGTTTCCCTGTCCAATTCTTCCAATCAGGGAAAGGTGGGGCGCAGAATCAAGAACCAGCGGAAAAGAAGGTTTCTGTTCCAGGCCCTCCGGACCGCTCTGCAGCTGGGCCTGAACATCCCCGAAGATAGTCCCAACAGCTCCGATCTTCAGTTTCAGTCCCGGTTTGACCAGATATCCGGAAGCCTGCTCGAAAACATGATTATTGGATGGACCGGCAGAGATGCTGATCTGCGCAGAGACCTCATCGAGGTCGATCAGGCCATCTGAATCTGAATCGAGGCTGGCATCGATCTGGGGCCAGGCAGGAGTGCAGGCAAGACAGACGAAGAGCGCGCCCCATAGAATTGATGGGTAAAAGTGAGAAAAAGATGGTTTTCGGGGGTCGATTCCCCCATCCCAGCGATACATTTTCCCCCCCTCCAGGCACAAATACTTCCATCAGGGAGTATCGTCTATGGACGTAACATCTTTAATTTATTTTTATTATGAACATAAATCTGAGTTTTTAGATGAGATTATCTCAAGAAAATTCATTCCGAATCTTTGGCCCCAGGGAGTTTGATGCGAGGCAGGGGTTATTTCCGTATCAGGGAGCTGGCGCTGAAGCGGTCTGTTATTGGTTCAACCACCAGTGTTCGATGGTAGAAACCGGAGAAGTCGGTGTCGGAGTTGAGGTGGCTTGGGGAGGGAGGGTTGGTGTCGGTGTAAGGGTCGGTAACGGGGCTTCTGTCGGTGAAGGAGTCCGTGTGGAAGTGGCAAGAGGCGATCGGCAGACGCGCAAGGACACCTGGTCGAGGAAAAAAGAAGAAAAACCATTCTGGCTTCCAGAGACAACACTCTCGAAAGTAATCGAGTGGCTCGCACCATCGGCATAAGTGGAAACATCGATCTCGACCAGGCGGTAATCATAATAGTCGGGGGAATCGGCAGCGGTATAACTGGCCACCAGGTGGCCATCGATCCTGACCTTCAAATAGTCTGAAAGTTTGGCTCCAGAATTATCGATCATCAGGAAAAATGAAAGCTTTGCAGTGCCGGTGGGGATGCGGGTTGCCTGCGAAAGGCTCCCTTCTTCATAACCCTCGAATGCTCCAAACAGGGCGAATGTTTTCCCTGAATGGGCGCTGAGCGAATCCTGGAACAAGGGGCTTCCAAAATTGGTGGAATATTTGGTCCAGGAGGGATTCCCACGGTTGAAATCCTCGAAATCGCCATCCAGTATCCCCTCAGAGCAGCCATCTTGCAGGGTCGCTGAGGGTGTCGGTGTCGATGGATTCGGGGTGCGTGTTCTTGTAGGAGTCCGGGTGAGAGTTTTTGTCGGTGTCCGGGTGTGAGTGGGGGAGGCAGTTGGTGGCAGCGGGGTGGAAGTCCGTGTTGGAGAAGGGCCATGGGTCAGGGTGGAGGATGGAGTGGCTGTTGGAGTTGGACTGCCATCATTTTCACCAACAGCGCCATGGGCGGTCAGAGACCAGCTCTTCAAAGATCCCACATGGTTGTTCCTTCGGTCTGTGATCTGGAGTGTCCAGGTGCCTGAGGGATCTTCCCCCCAGTTGACCACGCTTGAGAATTCCCAGTTGGTGTAGTCGGCCTGAAAATCATTATGGAGTGTGGCGAAGGTCGAAACACTCCCCGATGGGGAGGTCAATGTGATTTCCAGGTCGCCCCGGAAAGGGTGTATGATGGTGACTTTCAGGTTGACCGACTCCATCTTAAATCCGGAAGGACCCGCCAAACTGAGTGTTCGAACCAGGCCATTCGGATTGTTATCGGGGATACCGGCGGCCACCTCCTCCGAGGCGGAGAGTGGTGTGGCTTCCGGTGGAACCGGGACCCAGGCCTGTGCGGCTTCTACCGCTGCCTGGGCATTGGCCCTCCCGAAACCGAATCGATGGCTGTGAAAAATCCCAGCCCCATTTTCCTGCCATGAGGGATCTTCAGGCAGGTTCCGTGTGGATGTCCTGGCAAGAATATGCTGGACATCCCGCCAGGTCAGGCTGGGATTGGCCTCCAGCAGCAGTGCGATGACTCCTGCTGCCAGAGGTGCCGCCGAGGAGGTTCCTCCAAAGCCAGTTGTGTAATGGTCTTCCAGGTCACCACTGTTGGTCAGTGCGGTTGTGGCTGTTCCATAACCCTCGTTGCTCGATCCCGTGTTGACAAACACACAGGCCCCCTCCTCGCTGTACCAGCTGGCGGATCCATCTGCCCCGGACGCCGCCACGGCGATGGTATAACGGTTGTTCGCCAGGCTGTCATAGTCTGTACGGTCTTTGCTCTGTTTTCCGTTTCCACCGGCCCAGACATAGATGATCCCCTTGCCCTGCCGTCCCTGCTGTATGCCCTGCTGCAGAGCTGACAGAATGATCGGGTTGAGGTGGGTCTTTGCCAGCCCGTCATCCGGATCCCCCCAGGAATTGCTGGAAATGTCTATGATATCCTGTGGGTTAATACTGGTGGCCTGATGGGTCAGGGCCTGCGCGACATCCAAATCCGAGAAATTGCTGGATATCAATCGCACACCCACCAGGCCCGCCTCCGGGGCAGCACCGCTGATTCCGATTCCATTGTTTCCCCTTCCGGCGGCGATCCCGGCACATGAGGTTCCATGGTTATCATCGGATGTCTCAGGAGTTGGATCGGAATCCCCATAATTGATATCGATATCGATATCTTTGCGTGTGTTGGCTGTCAGGTCCGGGTGAGTCACCTGAAGCCCGTCATCCACGATCGCGATATTGACCCCGGCTCCACGTGCATAATCCCAGGCTGGAACTGCATGGATATCGACTCCCTCAAGAGAGGGGAAAACCTGGTTCCCTGAGTTCAGCAGGTGCCATTGGTATTGAAACAGGGGATCATTTGGGATGAAGCGTTTTTGAGCTCGATGACGCAGGAGTGGCTGCGAAAAGACCACATCTGCCTGCTCATAAATCTGATTTGCGATCTCGAGGCTCGATAACAGGCCACCCTCCCTCGATTCCAGCAACCACATCCCAGCTCCATAGGGCAGGCTTTGGATCACTTTAACCGGGAATCTTCCCTCGATAGCCGAGATTTTCTGATCCGGATGCAGTTGAACCACAAGCCTTGACGAGAGCAGCTGGCGATGGAATTCGACCTGCGGAACCGCATGGGGATACAGGACTGCCTGGCGCACCTGTGCATCCAGCGAGTGGCGAAGTTTCTCACTCACTGCTGACAGAGATACCAGATCCGTGGCGGC
>JAANMY010001546.1_pt1 | contig 25343 bp, 18 predicted proteins | sample 7279691 | NCBI WGS metagenome assembly JAANMY01 (sample SAMN14094543, study PRJNA606508) | bioreactor metagenome | isolation source: A lab-scale SPAN reactor treating ammonium-rich wastewater day 388 | place: Ireland: Galway | collected 2018-02-07
CGCCGGTCACGCGGCGCGAGTACGGACTGCCCGAGGATGCCGTCGTGTTCTCGGCGCAGATGGGGGCCTACAAGATGAAGCCTCCCGTCCTCGCCGCGTGGATGCGCATCCTGGCGGAGGTCGACGGTTCGGTGCTGTGGATGCGCCAGCAGTCGATCGGACTGGAGGCGCGCCTGGGCGGCCTCGCGCGTGCGCACGGCGTCGATCCCGGACGGCTTCGCTACGTGCCGTCGCAGAAGGTTCCGGTGTATCTGTCGCGGTTCCAGCTCGCCGATCTGTTCCTCGACGCGACGCCGTTCGGCTCGCACACGACGGTCAACGACGCGCTGTTCGCGGGCCTGCCCGTGCTCGCCATCGCCGGACGGTCGTTCGCGTCGCGCGCGAGCGCGAGCCAGGTACATGCCGCAGGACTCTCCGATCTCGTCGTGACCGATCTCGACGCGTACGTGAAGAAGGCCGTGGCGCTCGCGCGCGATCCCGCCGGGCTGCGCGCGATCGGGGCCCGGCTGCGCGAGCAGCGCGCGAGTCTCCCGCTCTTCGATCTCGATCGGTACGCACGCGAGTTCGAGGCGGCGATCGAGTACGCGTGGGCCAACACTCCCGAAACCTGACGCGGGTCAGCGTCGCTCCGCCCCCGGGCCCTCCGACAGGAACGTTCCGAGCGCGGTCAAGGGTGCGGCGTCGTCGAATACCCGGGCGGCGCCGGCGGACACGCGGCGCGACATCGCCTCCCGGAAGTCGCGATCGGTCGCGAGGCGAACGGCGCTCGCCACGCACCCTTCCTCGTCGCTCGCGACGAGCTCGGTCGCGCCGGCGAGCGCGAGCATGCCCGCGCTCTGGCGCGCACGCATCACGGTCCCCGGAAGCGTCGCGATCGGCAGGCCGCAGGCGATCGCATCGAGGCTCGTGTTGCCCCCCGACCAGCGCGCGCTGTCGAGCATCGCGTCGCACGCGAGGTTGACCCGCAGGTAGTCGTGGTGGCCGACCTGCGGCCGCACGATGACCCGCTCACGCGCCACGTCGTGCGCGTCGAGGACCGGGTCGAGACGCGCGCGCCAGGCTGCCGTGATCCGCGGATGGCGGCCCGCGAAGGCGACCACCCGGGCGAGCGGTGCCGCAGCGAGCACGCGCGCGATGCGACGGTCGTCGGCGGGATGCAGCTTGAACAGCGACTGCGGCACGAGGAGCAGCGGCCCGTGCTCCGGCAGTCCCAGCGCGGCCCGGGAGGCCGGCTCGGGCAGGTGGAAGCGCGCGTAGCGCGTGCCCAAGCCGGGCAGGCGCACCAGGCGTTCGCGGTACTGCGCTTCTCCGCCCTCGGGCTCCATCGCGTCGCAGCCGAACATCGCGTCGACGGTCGCGAGTCCGCTCGTGACCGGATGGCCCCAGCCTGCCGCCTGCAGTGGTGCGAGGCGCAGCGATGCGAGCACGAAGGTCGTCGCATCCATGCCGAGTTCCGGATACACGATCGCGTCGGCAGCGCACGCGAAGACGGTGCGCGCGAGATCGGCCGTGCGCCTGCTCCCGATCGGCACGAAGCGATCCGCACGCGCGCGAATGCGCGCGGTGAGTTCGTCGTCGCCGTGCGTCAGGTGGAAGACGATCACTTCGAAGCGATCGCGTGCGAGGCCGGTGATCCAGCTCTCGAAATAGCGTCCCGCCGTGCCGTCCCGCAGGAACGCGGACACGAACGCGATGCGCCTGCGCCCGTCGCGCGGGCGCGCCGCGGCCTCCGCGCCCGCGACGAGCCGCGAAGGTTCCCTGGCCGCGCCGATCGTCGCGGCCAGCAGATCGCCGTAGGCCGCCTGCAGGTCGCGGTCGTCCTCGCCGTGGTAGGCGAGCAGGAAATTGGTCCAGCGCATCTCGTCGAGCACCCGGTCGGCGGGCATGCCGGACGCCCGGGCGGGCAACTCGTCGCGCAGCCTCGCCACGCCGGTCCGAAACCGTTCGCGCGCCTCCGCGATCGCCGTCTCGCTCGCCATGATCGAGGGCAGCGCCAACTCCGCGCCCAGGCGCGCGCGCAAGAGACCGGCATCGTCCCGGGCCGCCTGCACGTAGGCGGTGTGCGCGGCCTCCATGTCGTCGCGCTCGGCGAGCGTCCCGGCCAGCGCGAAACGCGCGCGCGCGTCGCCGGGCCGGTCGACGAGCGCGCGGCGGTAGCCGTCCACCGCGCCGTCGAGGTCGCCGCCGCGGCGAGCGATGCTCGCGAGCACGATGCGGGCGCTCGCCTGCCGCGCATCGAGCGCGATCGCGCGCCGGGCGGCGTCGGCCGCGCCGTCCGAATCGCCGGCATCGCGCCGCGCGACCGCGAGGTTGGTCCAGCCGAACGCATAGCGGGAATCGGCCGCGACCGCACGTTCGAACGCGGCGCGGCCGTCGTCGTGGCGCCCGGCGCCGCGCAGCGCGTTGCCGAGGTTGTTCCAGGCCCGTGCGTAGCCCGGATCGAGACGCGTCGCCCGCTCGAAGCACGCGATCGCGAGGTCGAGCTCGCCGGCATCCGCGGCCGCGATGCCGCAGCGGTGCCACGCGCGAGCGTCGCCCGGGGCGAGCACGGTCGCCTCCCGGGCGTCGTCCAGCGCGCCGGCCGTGTCCCCCGTCCCGGATCTCGCGTCGGAACGCAACCGGAACGCCAGGGCCCGGAGCGACGCCGGGGCGAGCGCATCGTCGATGACGCGCGTCGCGTCGCGCATGGCGACGGCGACCTCCCCCGCGTCGAGCGCGCGCTGCGCGGCGACGAGGCGCGCGTCGCTCACGTCGGCGCGGGCCAGCCCGCCGATGCGAGCGCCTCGGGGGCCTTCTGCCCCAGCGCGACGACGTACGCCGCTTCGAGGTGCCTCGCGTAGATCCGGCCGTCGGTGAGCGGCGAGGTCGCGAGCTTCGCGACGATCTCCTGCCGCGTCTCGCGCATGAACGCCTCGTCCTGTGCGAGACGAACGGCGAGTTCGACGTAATCGCGCCCGCTCGCGGCGACCGTCGAGGTCACGCCGAGGTTCGCGAGAATCGACCAGCTCGTGCGTTCGCCGTGGCGCTTGCCCATCATGGTCACGACCGGGACCCCCATCGACAGCGGTTCGATCGTGCCGTTGACGTTGCCGAAGGGCATCGGGTCGAGGACCACGTCGACGATGCGATAGCGGGCCCGGTTGCCGCCTTCGCCCGACGCCTGCGGCAGGAACGTGAAGCGTTCGCGGGCGATGCCCGCCGCCGCCATGAGCCGCTCGTACGCGCCGCGATGTTCCGGCCGCAGCGGCGAGAACACGAACAGCGCCCGGGGCACGCGCTCGGCGATTTCCTTCCACAGCGAGAGGCACCGGCGCGACAGCTTCATCGGCGTCACGAAGGCGCCGATGACGAACGCCTCCTCCGGGACGCCCGCCTGCGCGCGGCCGAGCGGAGGGATCTTGCCGGGCGCGACGCGGCGCCAGGGATAGACCGAACCGCCCATCACGAGCAGCGGCTCGATCTGGTCCTCCTGCGCTTCGGGCAGGTCCGCCCAGGCGTCGGTGAGCTTGTAGTCGATCGCCGAGAGGCCCAGCGTGCCGGCGGAAGCGACGTGCGTGATCTGCACGCGCGCCGGCTTGAGCGCGAGGATGCCCGGCCGCGCGCCGCGGGTGTGCGTCTGCAGATCGACGAGGAGATCGAGATCGTCGCCGTCGATGGCGCGGGCGGCGGCACGATCCGCGAGGCCCGACAGGTCGCGGAACGCCGTGGCTATCGACTCGTATCGTTCGGTCCAGCGGTCGCGGTCGGACGAGAGCGCGTAGAAGTACAGATCGAAACGGTCGCGGTCGTGATGGCGCACCGCGTCCCACATCATCTTGCCCATGACGTGGTTGCGAAGATCCGCCGACAGGTAGCCGATCCTGATCTTCCCCGGCTTGCGTTCTGCCGCGCGCGGCCGCGGCACGCCGTAGACGCGCCGGGTCGCCTGGTCGTAGGTGCGCGCGAAACGGTGGATGACCGACGGCTCGACGTCGAAGAAGAGCAGCAGGTAGAGAAGCTCCTCGAGGGCGTCGACGAGCGAGGTTTCCGATCCCGCGCGATAGCGCTCCTGCCGCAGGCCGTCGAGGTAGCGGTCGAGCCGGGTGAAGTCGGCCTGGAACTGGCAGACCTCGAGCGCCTGCACGGCGAGCAGCAACGATTCCGGGCACGCAGCCTCGAAACGGCGGAAATTCGCCGCCCAGCCGCCGAAGTCACCGGCCTCGCGCAGGACCTCGCCCAGGTTCTTCCACGCGGACTCCCGCGTGGGGTCGATCGCCAGTACCCGGCGATACATGCTGGCCGACGCCTTGCGCCGATCCTGCTGTTGGAACAGCACCCCGAGGTTGAACGCCGCGTCGGGGAACGACGGATCGAAGGTCATCGCGTGCCGGTACGCCTCGACCGCGGCTGCGGCATCGCCCTCGAGTTGCCGGGCCACGCCCAGGTTGTAGTGCGTCTCGGCGTCGAGCGGATCGATGAGTGACGCGCGCTCGAACACTCGCGCGGCACCGGCGCCGTCGCCGATCCGAAGGAGCGCGTGTCCGAGCGCGCGCCACAACCCGAGGTTCGCGCCGTCGCGCGCGAGCCCGTCCTCGGCGAGCGAGATCGCGAGTGCCGGACGTTCGGCTTCGAGCGCGAGCCGGCTCGCGTCCACGCGCGCCTCGGCGTACCGCGGCGCCTGCGCGAGGACGGCCTCGAGATCGTCCGCTGCGGCATCGATCTCGCCCGCGTCCCATTCCAGCCGGGCGCGGAAATGGCGCGCGGGCGCGTAGTCCGGCTGGTCGTCGATGACGGCCGAGTACGCGGCCCGCGCGCGGCTGACGTCGCCCGTCTGGTGCGCGCGAAGGCCGTCCGTCCATCGGCCGGCGATCGCTTCGGCGTCGAGCCGCGCCGGCGTGTCGAGAGTCACTTCGCCGAGCGCGGCGCGCAGCGCCTCCGCGTCGGCGGGGATCCGGCGGTCGACGAGCGGCGGCTCCAGGTCGGCGATCGTCCACAGCGCGCGCGCCGGCCGGGCCGCGAGCCAGGGCCCCGTCGGCGCGTCGAGACCGCATGCGTCGACGAGGACGTCGGCATCGCGCGCGGCGACGACACGCGGGGTCGATGGGTCGGGAATCGGCCCGGTCGCGATGATCGCCGCCACCGGGACGGGCAGCGCGTTCGCGAGCGCCCTCGCCTCCTCCGGCGGCGCGAGCGCGACGAGCGTCGTCACGCACCCGTCGAGCGCCCGCAGAGCGTCGATGCGATCGCGCGGCAGGCCGGGGCTGGCCAGCACCGCGACACGCAACGCCTCTCCCGCGGTTCGCCGCGGCCACGCGACCGGCAGCGCCGCCGCGTGGCCGCGCACGGTTGCCACGGCGTACGCAGCGGACAGGCGCTGTGCGCGTTCCGTGTCCCCGAGATCACGGGCTGCGCGGGCGAGCTCGCGCAGCGCGTCGGCATTCTCGCCTCGCGCATCGCGACGCAATGCCTCGTCGAACACGTCGACGGTCGACGATGGCGCGGCTGCCGGCCCTTCCGCGGCCCGCGCGGCGATGACCGCGAGCAGTTCGAGCGGCGCCCTCGCCGGCGTTCTGGCCAAGTCCGCCAGGAGCACATCCTGGCCAGGCGCACCCGCCGTTCGCGCGAGCGCGGCCGCGATCAGCTTCGCGCGTGCCGGCGCGAACACCATGCCGGGGTCTCCCCGCACCGCGTCGGCGACTTCGGACCAGTCGACATCGGCCTCACCGAGCGACGCATCGGCGATCAGGCGAAACGTTCTCGCGCGCGGCTCATCCGGGTGGAGCGCGAGCGCCGAACGCGCGGCGGTCCTGGCGGCCTCCGCGTCGCCGGTCGCGAGGCAGGCCTCCGCCAGTGCGAGCCAGCTCGCGAGATGCGTCGGCGCGCGTTCCGTCGCCTCGCGCCATTCGGCCTTGGCCTGTTCGAGGCACCCGAGTTGCCAGAGCACCTCACCCGAGTGGAACCGGGCGTCCCCGTGGTCGGGACGGCGTTCGAGCTCCTGCTTGAAGCAGTACAGCGCATGGATCGGCCGCGACGCCCATTGCTCCTGGCGTCCCTTCGCCATCCAGTCGACCGGCGCCTCCTCGCTCACTTGAGCCTGGCCTTCAGCGCTTCGCGCACGAATCCGGGCGTGATCGCGCGCAGCAACGGTCCCGCCGACGACCGGCGCAGGCGCAGCGCCGCGAGGGCAACGCGATGTCCGCTGCCCCCGGTCGCCTGCAACGCAGCCTGCGCGTCGCGCGAAGGCGTCCACGGGCGGTAGCCGAGCGCATCGCGCAACCGGGTCCGCGCGAGCGGGGCGTGCCGCGTCGCCGCAGCTCTTCCGATCCGCACGCGTTCGTAGCAGGCGAGTGTCGCGTCCGCCATCGCCTCGAGCGTAATGCGCGGCACCGCTGCCGCGGTGCGCGCCGCCTTTGCGAGTGCCTGCGCCTCGCCGGGCCCGACGAGCGCGAGGATGCGATCCAGCATCAGGGCCTCGTCGCGCCACTCGCCCTCGGTCATCACGAAACCCGCCCCCGTCGCGGCGACGCGCTCGGGCAGTGCGCCGATCGGCGGCACCAGCGCCGGCCGGCCCGCGCCCCAGGCCTCGGACAGCGTGTAGCTGAACGTCTCGGGTCCCGCCGAGGGAAAGAGCACCAGCGACGCCCGGTAGTGCGACAGGAGATCCGGCAGGTCCCGGGGGTCGTAGCGGCCGTGCACGGTGAAGCGCGCATCGTCGCTCTGCCAGGCCGCGTGTTGCCGGTCGAGGTAGCCGATCAGCACGAACCGCACGCGCGACCCGCGTGCGCGCGCGAGTTCGACCAGGCGCTCGATGCGCCGCGCGCCCTTGTCGGGACCGACCGCGCCCAGGACCGCGACCGTCGGCACGTCGTCCTGCGGCAGCATCACGGCGAGCCGGGTTCCCGAGTGCCGGGGCGCCACGTCGGGCACGCCATGCGGCACGATGACCGCACCCTTCGCCGCCGGGAAGTACCGCTCGAGCGTGTCCGCCGCCCAGCGCGACGGCGCGACGACGAATGCCGCGCGCTCGATCATTGCGCGATGGCGCTGGCGCCACGCGACGATGTCGATCTCCGCGAACGCCGGCTGCGCGGCAAGGCACGCCCGGCACGTCGACGGATCGGTCTGCGCGCCGCAGTACATGCCCCGCGCGTCGAGGAAGGTGATCGTCGGACACGCGGCGTTCACGTCGTGCACCGTGTAGCCGTAGGGCAGGTCGAGCGAGGCGAGCGCGGTGAGGAGTCCGTCGCGGCACGCCGACAGGTTGTGGACGTGCACGAGGTCGACGCCGAGCGTCGCGCACAACGCGCCGAGGAAATCGCGCCAGGGCTCGTCGGGCAGGCGGTCGAGGTCGAACGCGATCGCCGTGCCGTCGGCGCGGTGGGCCTCGATGCGCCAGCGGTCGCCGACCGCGATCGCGACCGCATGGCGGCAGCGTGCCCGCGTGGACGCGACGAGCGCGCGCACGTGCGTCTCGGTGCCGCCCCCCTGGTGGTGCAGGATGTGCAGCACGCAAGGAGCGGACGCGGCATCGAGCGCGATCGTCGCCGCGGCGCGCAGCGGCGCGAGCGGGTCCTTCGAGACGTACTCGTGCACGAGCGACAGGTAACCCGGATGACGCGCGGTGAGCGTCGCGGTGTTCCTCGGCACCAGCGCCTCCTTCTGCTTCTCGAAGGACCGGCCGCCGGTGTGCAGCACGAACGCGTCGTCCGCGAGCACGTTGCGCCAGCCGGCCGCGGCCGCGCGCATGCACAGGTCGTTCTCCTCGCCGTAGCCGGCCCCGAACGCGGAGTCGAAGCCGCCGATCTGGTCGAGCAGCGCGCGGCGCACGAAGAAGCAGAAGCCGACGCCAGTGGGAAGCTCCGGGTAGCTCGGCACCGCCGCGCGCGCGAACGCCTCGGCGACCGGGCGCGGGTCCTCGCCCGCGGGCCATGGATTGTTCACGCAGAAGCGCGGATACGACAGGATCTCGGCGTTGTTCGACCACGGCGTGATCGTTCCGATCGAAGGATCGGACGCCGCGCAGCGCAGGAGCGCATCGAGCCAGCCGTCGGTGACGACGGTGTCGCTGTTCAGCAGGACGACATCGCGGCGTGACAGGCCGAAGCCTCGGTTCGCGGTGCCGGTGAATCCGAGGTTCTTCCCGTTCGCGAGGACCTCGACCTCCGGGTGGCCTTCCGCCGCGATCGAGCGCAGCACGTCGGCCACGCGCGGGTCGGGCGATGCGTCGTCGATCAGGACGAGCCGATAGACGGGCGGCGTGCGGTCGAGCACGCTCGCGACGCAGCGGCGGACGTCGTCGGGCGCGTTGTACACCGGCACGACGACGTCGACCACGGGCGCGCGATCCATCGGAGGACTCATCCGCCGCGAAGGCGCTTCCACGCGAGCTTCCCGCGCATCCACGGCAGCACCGCCCACCAGCGGAAGCTCTGGCGGTAGGCGATGATGCGCTCCTGCGCCTCCAGCGCGCGGTCGAGGCGGACGCACTCGTTCGCGGCGGCGGCGGCCTCGCGCTTCGCCGCGGCGAGCGCCTCGCGGGTGTTCGCCGACTCACGTTCGAGATCGGCGATGCGGCTCTGCGATGCCGCCAGCGCCGCGTCTCGTTCCGCCACGAGATTCGTCGCGTACGCTTCGCGCGCTCCGACTTCCGCGAGCGCAGCGTCGCGGTTCGCCAGCGCGGCGTCGCGTTCGACGACGAGCTTCTCGCGGAACGACGCGAGTTCCTCCAGGTGCTTCACGTGGGCGTTCGCCTTGGCGAGCTGGGTGTCGCGCTCCCCCACCAGCCGCTCGCGCTCGGCGACGAGCGACTCGAGCGCTCCGGCGCGATCGCCCTGCGCGGCGAGCTGGCCGTCGCGCTCGGCGACGAGCCGGTCGCGCACGGCGAGGAGTTCCTCGAGATGGCCGACATGCGCGTTCGCCTTCGCGAGCTGGCCGTCGCGCTCGACGACGACGCCTTCGCGGTCGCGCAGGAGCGCGTCCAGCCGGATCGCCTCGGCGGCGGCCTGCGCGGCCCGCCGCAGCTCGGTCTCGCCGGCATCCGAGAAGAGCGAGATCGCGGGGGCCGGCGGGGGCAGCGCAACTGCGCGACGCGCCGCGACGACGACGAAGTACATCGCGGGGGGCACCGCCGCTGGCCCGACGCGCGACGCGTCGCCGTCGAAGGCCTCGACGTCCGTCCCGCCTTCCTCGCGCCACAGCACGGAACCCAGCCAGACGCGCTGGGCGTGCCAGCGCCGCGCCGGGAAACGCGCATCGAGCAGGCGCTCGAGTTCGGCCCGGTCGTGCTCGTGCCGGTGGAACGGATTCACGTAGCCGCGCGACTCCGAGTATTCTGGACGGTTGGGCGCGGAGAGCACGAGCACGCCGTCGTCGACGAGCACGCGCGCGAACTCCTCGAGCATCCTCGGCTGGTCCTCCGGCGCGAGGTGCTCGATGGTCTCGAACGACACGACCAGCTCGACGCTCGCGTCGTCGAGCGGCAGCGCGGTCGCGGACCCCGCGCGGAACGAGAGGTTGGCGCACGAGGCGTAGGCGGCGTTCGCGTGGGCCACGGTCGCCGCGTCGATGTCGATGCCGACGACCGACGCCGCGGCCTGGGCCAGGATCGCGCTGCCGTAGCCCTCGCCGCACGCGACGTCGAGCACGCGGCGGCCGGCGGCATGGCGTCGCGCGAACGCGTAGCGGTGGACGTGCTCGTAGACGATTTCGCCCTCGATGCCTGGGACGAAGCGCTCGCCGGTGAACGTCAGGGGCTCGGGCATGCGGGGCGCGAGGCGCGCGGGGCGCAGAACCGCGTCATTTTAGCCGATCACCCCGGTCGGCCGATGGCGCCGGTGCCCACGGAACTCCCGTCCTACGACCCCCGGTCCGTGTCGAGCCACTCGTGCGGCAGCCGCACCAGTCCGAGTTCGCGCGCGTCGCCGCCGACGATGAGCGGCGTCTCGACGTGGTCGAACAGGTAGATGCCCTGCGGGTCGAGCGCGTGCGCGCGCACGACGTACTTGCCCGGCAGGATCGCGAGCCGCGGCAGGCGCAGCGCGAACGCGAAGCGGTCGCCCGAGGCGTGGCGCAGCGTGACGTGCTCCATGTCGGTGGCGACGCCGTAGACCGGCGTGCCGTCGGCGCGCACGATGCCGATGAGCACGGCGGGCGGGCGCCCGTCGGACGAGAAGACCTCGCCGCTCACGGTCAGGGATTCGCCCATCCGGATCGACGCGCCCGGGTCGAGGACGAGCGAACACACGCGCGGGGTGTCGGTCGAGGTCGGGGCCGCGGTCAGCGATTCGGCGCGCTGCACGACGCCGGCCGCCTTCTCCTCGTGCCACGCGAGGTAGGCCTGCGTCACATCCATCGCCGGGCCGTAGCGTTCGACCCGCCCACCCCTGAGCCAGATGGCGTTGCGGCAGAGCTTCTGCACGTGGTACATGCCGTGCGAGCACAGGAGCAGCGTGCCGCCGCCCGCGAGGTAGTTCTCCATCCACGCCATGCACTTCTTCTGGAACGACTCGTCGCCGACCGCGAGCACCTCGTCGGTGATGAGCACGTCGGGCGAGAGCGCGGTCGCGACCGCGAAGCCCAGCCGCACCACCATCCCCGACGAATAGTGCTTGATCGGGTCGGCGAGGTGCTCGCCCAGGTCGGCGAAGCGCACGATCGACTCGCGCTTCTCCGCGAGTTCCGCGGGGGTGATGCCGAGGAGCGCCGCGGCGAGATCGATGTTCTGCGCGCCGGTGTACTCGGGATGGAAACCCGACCCCAGCTCGAGCAGCGCGCCGACGCGCCCGCGCACGGTCACGCGTCCGCGCGTCGGCGTGATGATGCCCGCCACGGCCTTGAGCAGCGTCGACTTGCCCGCGCCGTTCTCGCCGATCACGCCGAGCGACTGGCCGCGGTACATCGTGAACGAGACACCGTCGAGCGCGGTGAACGCCCGGGCGACGCCGCGTCCCCGCAGGAGGCTCCACACCAGCGACACGCGGCCGCCGCGCGAGTCCACCTTCGCGTAGTCCTTGCCGACGCCGTCGAGTTCGAGCAGCGGCGCGGTCACACGAAGTCCTCGAAGTGCGGCGACAGCCGCCGGAACATCCAGCGCCCGGCGAGGAAGATCGCCACCGCGACCGCGAGCGCGACGACATCCGAGAGTCGCGGCGCGAGCTGGCCTTCGAGCAGCGCCGCGCGCATGCGGTCGACGAGCCAGGTGAACGGGTTCGCGGCGACGAAACCGCGCAGGTTGGCGGGCACGAGCGAGAGCGGGTAGAGGACCGGCGTCAGGTACATCAGCATCATCAGGACCGGCATCAGCACGTGCTCGACGTCGCGCACGAACACCTGCAGCGACGCGAGCGCGAGCGAGATGCCCGCGACCGCGATCGCCATGATCATCCACAGCGGGATCGCGGCGACGAGCCCGACGAGCCAGACCTCCTTGCCGAACGCCCGCAGCACGGCGAGCACGACGATGTAGCCGACGAAGTGGATCGCGAGCGTCCCCGCGACCGACGCGTAGACGACGACTTCGTGCGGGAACGCGACTTTCCGGATCAGCCCGCCGTACGCGGGCACGCAGACGGCCGCGCGCTGGATCGCCTCCTGCGCCGCGACCCAGGGCCACAGCGCGACCGCGACGAACGCGAGAAACGAGGTGCCGACCGAACCCGTCGCGCGGAAGATCGACGTGAACACGAAGTGGTAGACGCCGAGCAGCGCGACCGGGTGGATGAGCGCCCACGCGAGGCCGCTGACGCTGCCGAGGTAGCGCGTCGTCGCCTCGCGGCGGAAGAACTGGACGAAGAGCGCGCGTCCGATCGCGCCCTGGTCGGGCCCGGCGATCCGGCGCGTGGAGACGACCTGAGCGGGGGCGCCCATCGGCTGGAAGCGCGACGCGCGGACGGGGTCAGCGCTTCGCTGCGGCCCTGCCGGCGCGGTTGCGCATCGATTCGCGCTGCAGGCGCATCAGCTCCTGCTCGGACGGCTGCTCGATGACGAAGAGCTTCACCTTGTCCATGTCGACGTTGGCATGGGCCGTGGCCTGCATCGCTCCGAGCACCTCGTCGCGGCGCGCATTGACGTATTGCTCGCGCAACTCGGCCATGATCTTCGGGCCGGCCTCCTCCCAGCTCTCGCGGTGCTCGGGCGTGCGCGACTGCACCACGATCAGGTGCACGCCGAACTTCGAGACGACCGGCTGCGAGAGCTCGCCGACCCCGAGGGCGAACGCGGCTTGTTCGAACGCCGGATCCATCTCGCCGCGCGCGAACGGCGGCAGCTTCCCGCCTTCCTGCCGCGAACCGGGATCCTCCGACACTTCGCCCGCCACCTTCGCGAAGTCTTCGCCGGCGACGATACGCGCGCGCGCCTTGGCCGCGAGCGCCATCGCCTCGGCTGCGGAGTGTTTCTGGGTCAGGAACAGCAGGTGGGAGGCCTGCAGCCGCTCGGGCGTCGTGAACCGTTGTGGCTGCGTGCGGTACAACTCGCGCGCGCGCTTCTCGAAGCTCGCCCGTTCGCGCTCGAAGGCGTCGCCCGCTTCCTTGTCCATCTGCGCGACACGGAGCTGCGCCTTCGCCCGTTCGAGTTCGTAGGCGAGTCGCGCCGCGTTGTAGGGCTCCCGCGCCACGCCGGTCTCGTCGGCCTGGATCGCGAGTTCCCGGGTGACGAGCATGCGCGTGAGGAGATCGGCGACGCGCTTCTCGCTGGTCGCGAAGCCGGGGCGCAGGTCGGGCGGCAGGCGCGTCAGCTCGAGTTCGTAGTCGGCGCGCGTGACCTTCGCCGCGCCGCGCTCGGCGAGCACCGCGTCGGGGGGAAGGGCAGCACCGGAAGCCGGGATGCCGGTCGACGAAGCGGCAGGGGCGGTTCTCGGTTGGCCGGGCGGGGTAACCTGGCCCGCGGCCGGGAACGCGAAGGCGAGGACCGCCGCCACGGCGAAGGTGCGAAGGGTCATGGGAAAAAGCGCAATTCTACCAGCCCGAAACGACGCCGCCCCGCACGAGGCGGGGCGGCGCTTCCGAACACTCGGGGGATTGCCCCCTGAGTGGGATTATTGCGTTGCTACTTCCGGCAGCACTCCGATGATGCCGGCCCCGTTCGGCGCGTACATGTTGAGGTAGTACATCTTGCCCGGGGTCAGGTTGCCGGTCACGCGGTACTGGAAGTTGACCGTGCCGTTCGGCGTGTAGCCGGCGAGCGGGTACGGCGTCGGGTTGCCGGAGAAGCTGCTGATCGTCCGGACTGCGTAGGTGCCGGCGTAGTCGCAGGCGACTTCCGAGATCGAGTAGTACCAGCCGCCGCCCGCACCGTAGGTTGCCCAGTCACCCTTCTTCTTGCCGGTGGAGTAGCCGGACGACGGAACCCACATCGCGAACGACACGTGCTGGCCGGCGGAGGGGTAGAGCACGGTACCGGTGCTCGCCTGATAGGTGCCGTAGCCCGGGTCGAGGGTGATCGTGCCGGCCGGGCAGCTCGAGAAGTCGGCACCGCCGCCACCGCCCGCATTGTAGGTGAACGTCGCGGACTTGTTGCTGTTGTTCGTGCCGTTGCCCTGGTCGTTCGAGAACTGCGCAACCGTCCACGTGGTGGTCTGCGAGACGCCCGACACGACGCAGGTCTTGGTCAGCGCGTCCATCGAGGTCGGGCAGTTGGAGTTGGCCGGCGGGTTGCCGCCCTGCCAGGCGACGTTGATCGGCAGCGTGCCCGAGGAGCAGGAGAGTGTCAGCGTAACGTTGGTCGCCGACGGGCCGCCGTTGGCCGGGCTGCGGCCCAGCGTGCAGCCGGACGGCGCGACGGGACCGCCGCCGCCGCCGGTGCAGCTCACCGAGTTCCCGTTGACCGTGGCGACCTGGCCACCGGTGCAGGTGAGCGCGCAGACGTACGACGCGCTCGATGATCCGTCTCCGGACCATTGGGGCGCCATGCCGGACGGGCAGCTGGCCGTGCTCTGGGCGAAGGCCGCCGGGGCGACCGCGAGACCGAGGGCGACGAGCGCCGCGCGGCCGATTGTGGTGAACAAGTGAGTCATGAGTCGCTCCTGAGTGGTCCCACGGCCAGCTTCAGCAAATATCGATCCAGTATAGAACAAGTCCGGCCGGATGTCAGCATGACGGCGGCATGAAAACCGGCCATCCGACGAAATACCCGGCCCGAATGACGGGCGGCGGCCTGTGTCAGCACCACGCCCGGGCCACGCGGAGCCGGATCCTGCCGGCGTCTGACGCAGCGTGGCGCCCTGCGCCGTCCACCGGCAGCCCCGCCGGGCCCTCGACGCGCCAAATACACGCGAGCGGGGGAAACGACGGAAGCTGTACTGTAGGGTGCAAAGGACATGCCCCGGCGACGGGCGGCGGCCGAAATCGGCCGTGCCCCGACGAACGGTCGGCGGTGCCGCTGGCGCGGCCAGGGGCCCGCGAAGGACCGGCCTTCGGTCCGAGATGGGGCCGCTCGGAAGCGCCGATTCGCGGCAAATGGAACGCCGGCCCGACGGGACTGCCGGCGAGCATCCGGCCAAACCCGGATCCGCCGAACCCAGGCGCATCGCGCCGCACGGCGCACTGCAAGCGTCCGGAACGCAAACGCTCGCCGTTGCGTGCACCTCGGCAAACGGGCACAAAAAAAGGCGGAGCCGGAGCTCCGCCTTCGAGGGGTTGAAGCAACGATCGCGTCGTATTACGGGTTGCCGTAGTCGACGCGGCGGGTGGCCTTGTGGTCGAAATTGCCACCGTAGTTCGACAGCGCACCACCGACGTCGCCGTTGTTGTACGTGACCGCGGCGAAGCCGATCACCGGCAGGCCCCAGTACGTGGCGGACGTCCACGTATCGGTGGAGCCGGTCAGCAGGCTGATCCGCGTCGTCGAACCGCCGCCGAGGCGATGGACCAGCGAGGTCGCCGGGATCGCCGTCGACACCGACGGGAAGCCCAAGTCGGCCCAGCCGTTCTCGAACGTGGTGGTGGCGTTGAGCCTGTTCGTCGACAGCAGGACATCGCTGCTGTTGAACGTGATGACGTTCGCTTCCCAGCAGATCGAGTCGGTCTTGGTGGGCGGCGGCGGCGAGAACGAGCTCGTCACCTTGACCACCTTCTCTTCGCGATCGTACTTGGTGAAGGTGATGTCGTCGCAGGCGCCGGTCGACGTGAAGTTGCGCTGGAACAGCCGGTTGACCTTGAGCTGCGTGGTCGACGGGTTGTTCGCGTAGTACGCCCACTTCGTCGGCATCGTCACGACCCAGTCGGTACCCGACTTGGTTCCCGCGTCGAGCACGAACTCGTTGTAGATGTGGTCGTGCATCAGGACGGCCGAGACCGCGTCCACCGGCTGCCAGAACTGAGCTTCGTCCCAGACGGTGACGTAGGCCGCCGCGTTGCCGAACGGCAGGTCGTTCTGCACCACGAGCGAGACCGGATCGCCGGAGTTCAGGTTCGGGAAGATCGAACCCGGATTCGCGAAGATGCCGTCACCGTAGGTGCGCGACGCGAACGCGGCCAGGGCGGTGGCGTCGTAGCCGAAGTCCATGCCCGTGCCCACGTTGATCAGCGACATCGTGCCGAACAGGCCGCCGGTAAGCGAGGTCACCCAGTAGCCGGCCTCGACCAGACCGCCGTTGCGGAACTCGCGCAGGTAGTCGCAATGCGCCGGGACGCCGGACGAGTTGTGCGTCGCCCACTTCGCGCCGTAGCCGTACATCGCGCCCATCTCGATGATCTCGACGTAGCCCTCGCGGGTGCGGTCGAGATCGTCGTTGGCCGGATCGTCCTGCTCACCCGTGTACGCGTAGTTGACGAACGGCGTCAGGTTGTTCTCGTCCTGCGAGACGACGCCGTCCGTGCAGCTGTTGTCCGGCGTCATGATGCCGGCGCCTGCGGCGGTCGGAAGGATCGCGGCGACCCACACGTCTTTCGCCGACAGGTACAGGTTGAAGTCGAGGACTTCGCGGCTGTTCTTGCCTTCGAGGAAGCGGACCTTGACGGCCTTCGCCGAAGCGGTCGAGTTGACGACCGACAGCAGCGACATGTAGGACGAGCCGGTCGCGCTCGAGCGCACCGTGAAGTACGGGTACAGCAGCACCGACCCGAGACCGTCCGCATTCAGCGTGACGGCGCTCGCGGACCCGGCACCCAGCGCGCTAGCTCCCGCGACGGCGAGGTAGAGCGACTTCTTCTTGAAGGTGTTCATGGTGGGTGATGACTCCTTGGTTTGCAATTTAAGTGATCACTTGGAACCGACAGCGCGTCAATGGTATGCCAAGGCTCTCCTGGTTGGCAATCGGAAAACTCGCCTCCGAACGCCGGTTGTTGGAAATCTGCAACGGAACCGTGTCAGCCGGCCGGGAACACGAAAAACGGCCTGCCGTTCTCGATCACCCAGACCTCGGTGATCGGCGTGGTGACGCCTTTCATCATGCGGTGGTTGAAGGTCAGCTTGGACCGCACCGTGCAGTTGCCGCCCTCGCAGTTCGCGTCGTCGATCCGGTACGCGGTGAACGGGACGAGGCCCATACGGCGCTTGAAATTGTCCAGCGAAATCACGGCCTTGGATCCTTCCGACAGATACTGGTACGCGCCGTCCAGGTCGCCGCGTACCAGCGCCGCGCCGCGGCCGTCGGCACGCTCGATCAGCGCCGCGCGTTTCGCCTCGGGCGGGCTCGACTCCGAGACGCCGCCGATCGACGCACAGGCGGAGAGGCCGAGCGCCAGCAGGAGCGATCCCGCGCGGACAACGCAGGCAGATTGGCAAAAACCCATCCAGTTGTCTCCAAACAGCGACAGATCGAGCGCATCTCGACCTTCATGTCCAGCTTCGGCCGGTGGAACCGGCTTCCGGACGGAAGAAAGCGTACGCAAACGGCCCGCTATCGTCAATGTCGCTGGATGACGACAGGGAAATGGCACGTTTTCCTGCGTCCCCCGCAGGCGGACTGTCGCTGCCGCCCGACACTTCATCTCCCGCCGAAGCGTTCCGGGCCGCGAACGCGGCCCGGAACGCGGGATTCGGAGGGGTCAGTTCCCCGGAGAAGCAGGAGGCGTGCCGCCCGCAGGCTGGGCCCGCCGCGGCGGACGCCTGGGTGCGCTCTGCGCAGGAGCGCCGGACGTCGCGCCCGAGCCTGCGGGCGATGGCGTCACGGCTGCCGCAGCGGGCGGAGTGCCGGAGGCGGGCGCGGACTTCCCCTGCGCGGCAGCAGGCGCCGCTGGAGGCGCCGCAGCGGGCGCCGCAGTTGCTCCCGCGGGCGCGGCAGCGCCGGCCGGTGCCGCGGGCGGACGCGCCGCCGGCGCCGGTGGCGCCGCGACCGGTACGGGCGCGGGCGCAGGCTGCGCCGCGGACGGCGCCGGGTAGTAGATCGGCAAAGGGCCTCCCTCGCCCGCGTTCGGCCCCGACGTCCGCGGCGGGAACACCGAAGGCTTCACCTCGGGCTGGTACTCGGCCGGCAGGCGCAGCGACGGCATGAACGTGCGGTCGAGGTACTCCATCCGGCGGCGCAGGTCGTCGACGAGCCCGCGCATGTCCTGTTGCGTCTCGACCACGCGCGGCGTGACGAACAGCACGAGTTCGGAGCGCTGGTCCTTGATGTCCTGCTGGCCGAAGAGCCCGCCCAGCACCGGGATCTTCGCGAGCCACGGAATGCCTTCGGAACCCACCTGCTTGGTGTCGCGGATCAACCCGCCCATGATGAGCGTGTCGCCGCTCTGCACCGCGACCATCGACTGCAGCGAGCGCGTGTTGATCGGCGGGGCCTCGCCGGCGTTGGCGACGTCGCCCGGGTTGCTGACCTCGGCCTGGATGTCCATCGTCACGAGGCCGCCCGCGTTGATGCGCGGCGTGACCGACACCAGCACGCCGGTGTCGATGTACTGCGAGGTCGTGGTCACCGCGTTGGTCGTGCCGCCGACGAGCGTCTGCTGCGTGATCGGGATGCGGTCGCCGACCTTGATCGTCGACTTCTGGTTGTCGAGCGCGGCCACGTGCGGGTTCGCGACGATCTTCGTGTTGCCCGCGGTGCCGAGGAGCGAGAGCGCGGCCTGGATGCCGCCGGGGAACATGCCGGAGAGCAGGTAGTTGAACCCCGGCACGCGCGCGCCGATGCCCGCGGCCGCGACGTCCGCCGCGGTTCCGGCGATCGCGCCGAAGATGTCGCCGGGCACCGTGCCGCGGCGGAAGTTGCCCCCGGCCTGGTTGCCGCCGTTCTTGAAGTACCACTCGACGCCGAACTGGAAGTTGTCGATCAGCGACACCTCGGCGATCACCAGTTCGATCATCACCTGGCGCGCGGGCACGTCGAGCTTGCGGAGCGCGGCCTCGATGATGACCCATTCGGCCGGCGTCGCGACGACGAGCAGCGTGTTGTTGTCCTTGTCCGCGACGACCTGGATGTTGCGCACCACGCCTTGCGGCTGCGCGCCGGGTATTCCCTGCGCGACCGTCTGCGCCGCGGTCGGCGGCGGGGGCGGCGCGTTCACGACGACGGTGGACGGCGGCGCGACCAGCGGCGTCGCCTGCGGCTGGAACGCCGGCGGCGAGACGATCTGGCCGGCGGGCGTGCCCGGTGCGAGCGTCGGCGCCTGCGTCGTCGTCTGGGCCGCCGGCTTGCCGGTGAACGCCTGCTGCAAGAGCGGGCCGACGCGCTCGGCGCGGCTGTTCTGCAGGTTGTAGACGTAGAAACGCACGCCCTCGCCGCCGGTGCCCTGGTCGAGCTTCTCGATCCACTCCTTCGCCTTGTCGATGAGCGCGGGGTTCGGCGTCACGACGAGGAGCGCGTTCATGCGCTCGATCGGAATGACGCGGATCAGGCCCGCCAGCGGGTTCTGGTCGCGCGCCCCGAGGAGTTTCTCGATCTCCTGGCCCACCGCCTTCACGTCCGCGCTCTGCAGCGGGAAGATGCCTGCCGACATCCCCTTCATCCAGTCGATGTCGAACAGGTTGATCGTGTCGAGCAGGCGGCGCAGTTCCGGCTCGGTGCCCGACAGGATCACGAGATTGCGGAGGTCGTCCGCGCGCACCGCCTGCGCGTCCTTCGCGATCGGCTCGAGGATCTTCACCATCTCGCGCGCGCTCACGTAGCGCAGCGGCACGACCTGCACCGAGAAGCCGGGCGGCAGGATGCGCGTGCTGTTGCCGAGCATCGGCGTCACGTTGCCGCGCACCGCCGCGCCCTGCGGCACGATCCGGAAGAGGTCGGTCGCGTCGTCCCAGACCATCGTCGCGCCGTTCATCCGGAGCAGCGTCTCCAGCGTGGGCAGCAACGCGCTGCGAGGCAGGCCCGACGAGGTGCGGATCGTGACCTGCCCGCCGACGGCGGGGTCGATCACGTAGCCCTTCTTCATGATGTCGCCGAGGATGTTGCGGATCACCTCGCGCAGGTCGGCTCCCTCGAAGTTGAGGCTCACGTTGCCGCCCGCGTCCAGCGGCGTGGTCGTCCAGGGCGGGCTGCCTCCGCCCTGCGGCTGCCCGTTCACGACGATGCCGGTGCCGCGGAACACCTTCGCGCGATCGGGCGTGTCGCCCGCGCCGGTCTCGACCCGCGCCGCGGTTTCGGCGAGCGCGGGCGTGAGCCCTTCGGGTTGCAGCGAGGAACGCACCTTCTCGGGCGGCTGCGGCGGCGCCACGGGTTGTTGCGCGCATCCGGCGAGCGCGAGCACGCACGCGAGCGCGATCCAGGCGGCGGCGCACGACGGCGGCGCGGCGCGGCGCCCGATCGGTTCGGGGCGGAAGGGTCGTCGGATCATCGTGGCTTCCCGGGTCGTGCGATCGAGGTTCAGCGGGGCTGACGCATGTTGCGGTAGACGTTGTTCCAGCTTCCCGGCGCAGGCGGAGGCGTGCTGTCGTCGCTCTGCGGCTGGAGGCCCTGTTGCGTGCCGCTCGCCTGCGCTTCGGCGGCGCGCGCGTTGCGGCGATTCTGCCGAAGGTTCTGCTCGGCGGTGCTGCCCGGCGGGCCGCTCGTGCCCTGTCCGCGTGCGCGCGTTTGCGCGGTGGCGGGCTGGACCTGCGCGCCTCCTGCCCCGGGGACGCCGGCGCTCGGCCGCGCGGCCTGCGCCGCAGGTGCGGGCGCGGGCTCCGCCGGCTGCACCGTCGTCTTCGGCCCCTTCTGGACCTTGAGTTCGAGATCCTCGGCGTCGTCGCCGAGCGTCAGGCGCACGCGGTCGGTCTCGACGGAGGCGACGAGCATGCCGCCGATCGCCTCACCCTTGCGGACGGAACGCGACTTGCCGGCGCCGCCCGTCTCCTTCAGGAAGGCGATCGCGACGTTGTCGACGATCATCGTTCCGGTCAGCACGTACTGGCCGCGCTGGATCGAGGACTTGGCCGCGACCGCCGCCGCCGTCGGCGCGGGCCGGCGCGTCGCGTTGAAGAGCGGCCGCTCGACCGTCGCGCGCATCGAGGCGATGCCGCCTTCGATCTGGTAGCCGGGCAGCACCGGCACCTCGACCGGCGCGGGCACGGCGGGGAGATCGGGCGGCAGGTTCCGGCGCCAAGCGGTGCCCCAGCCGGTCTGCACGCCGATCGCGAGCGCGAGCAGGGCGAACGGTGCCGCCCAGGCGAGCCAGCGGGTAAAGCGGGGTGTGAGCGCGCTCATCGTCGGCCTCGTCGGGTCACTTGCGCGGCGCGGACACCGGCACGAGCGGAGCCGCGACCTGCGGCTCGGGCATCGCCCAGGCGGTGACTTCGAGTTGCACGTTGACCTCGGGCTCCTGGCCCGCGGCCGGCTTGAAACCGCGGAACGCGTTCGCCGGCCGCACCGTGATGTTCTCGACGACGAGGAGCGGTTCGCGCGTCTCCAGCGCGGAGAGGATCTTCTGCAGGTTCGGCACGGTCGCGAAGAACTGCACGCTGGCGACGATCTGCCGGAAGGCGCCGTCCTCGCGCGGCGCGGGGCTCTGGCTCGTCGTGATGCGCCCGCCGTTGCCTTCGATCGCCGCCTTCGCGATCTCCTGCAGTTCCGCGCCCGCGAGGTTCGCGGCGGTGTTGCGCAGGTAGAAGCGGCGGGCGTCCTTCGCGCGCATCGCGTCGAGCGCGCGGCGCAACTCGGGCGCCTGCGCGGCGACGCGCTTGTAGGTGGAAAGCCGCTGCGACCAGGTCTCGATCGCGTCGTCGTAGTGGCGATGCAGGAGCCACAGCGGCGCGAGCAGCGCCGTGAACACGAGCGCGATCGCGACCGCGAGCAGGCCCACGGCGAGCGCGCGGCGCTGGCCCGGCGAGAAACGGGCGAGGATCGCGGGCGTCATGTATCCGACCTCCGCCGTCGACCGCCGGGGCGGCCCATGCCCTTCGCCTCACCCTGCGGCGGTGCCGGCGCGGCCGCGGGAGGAGCCGGCGCGTCGGCGACCGGCGCGGACGAACCTTCCATCTCGGAGACACCCGCCGACGCGGGTTCGGGCACCGGTGCGGCGGAGGCAGGCGCGAGCGACGCGGACGACGGCGCTGGCGCGGCGTTCGCCGGCGCAGGCTGCGGCGGCGCGGGCGGCGGGGCAGCGGGCTCGGGTGCGCGCGCGGGCGGATCGGCCAGCGCGAGCACCGTGACCATCGCGGGCTTCGCCGCGGGCTTCAACTGCGCGCCGAGGTCGAAGATCTCGCCGGGCCCGGGCTGGATCTTGGTGACGGGCGAGCGCGGTGCGACCTGCGCGACCAGCCCGGAGCCTTCGAGGATCGGGATCAGCGCACCGGCGTTGCCGGACTCCCCGCGAACGACGATCTCGCGATCGCGGTCGCGGCCCTTCGGCAGCGCGCGGATCTCGAGTTGCGTGATCCAGGTGTCGTCGGGCAGCACCGAACTCATCGTGTCGAGCACGCGCACGATCGGCGGATACGCGTACTTGCGTTCGAGCACGAAGTTGACCTGCGCGGCGGCGTTCTCGACGTCGGCGCGCAGGCGCTCGGAGACCGCGGCCTCGTCGCGCGCGGCCTGCGCCCGCCCGATCAGCGCGATCGCGTAGTCGCGCTTCTGCCACAGCGGCAGCACGATCGCGACGAGCGTGACGGCACCGAGCGCCGCGAGCGGCGCCCAGAATTGCCAGCGCTTCCACGGCGCGGGCGCGGCGCGCGACTCCTCCGGCGCGAGGTTCAACCGCGACGGCGGCGCGCCCGGCTCGTCGGGCGTGACGCTGCGCACGTCCGCGCCCCAGAGCGCGGCGTGCGCGAGCGCGGCGTCCACCACCGGGCGGCGCACGGCGGCGAAATCGACCGCGACCGTGCCCTTGCCCGCGTCGCGCGACACGACGGCCGCGTCGTAGTAGAGCTCGTCGGCCTTGAACGGCGTCAGGCGATCGAGGTCGTAGCCGATCGCCTGGCGCAGGTTCTCCTCGACCGCGGCGGGCAGCACGAGCGTCTTGCGCAGGACGGCACGCGCGGGGATCGCGAGCCGGACCCGCGGCGCGCCCGACGCGCCCGAGCCCGCGAGGCGACCGAGTTCGCCGATCGCGGCGCGGCCCGCCGCGACGACGGCCTGCGCGTCGCCGTCGAGCGTGATGCGCGCGGTCGGCTCCACCTTCACCGCGCCGTCGACCATCACCGGCCGCCACACGGTCGCCACCGGGCCGTCGAACGCGAGGATCGGCCGCATGCGCCGGCGCGCCACCGCGTTGCGCGCGCCGCTCGGCACCAGCGGCGCGAGTTCCGCGCCCCACCAGCGCAGGAACGACGCGAAGCCGCTCCGCTGCGCGATCGCGGAGAGCGCGCCCGCGGTGCGCTCGAGCGGCGTGCTACGGTCGGAGGGCATCGTGATTGTCGGTCTTCGCGTCGGCGGGAGCGGCGGGCGCCACCGCGCCTTCGAGCCACGCCAGCACGACGAGCGGCCTTCCCGGGTCCTGTGAGGGCCGCACCACCGCTTCGCGCACGAAGGTTACACCATCGGAGGTGCGCGCCTCGCCGCGGATCCGCCACGTCTGGACCGCTCCGGACGCGAGTCCCGACGCGTTCGGGAAGTTGGGCGGAGGCAACCCGTCGCGGATCGCGGCGTCGCGCTGCGCGAGGTAGCCGTCGACCGCCGCGGCGTCGACGCCCGGCAGGGCGAGCAGAACGTCGCGCGAAGCGGTCTTCGGATTGATGCCCGGCTGTCGCGACCACACGGTGACACTGCCGGCGATGCGCTCGTAGACGCCGGGCGTCATGCCGAGCACGCGCGAGACCTCGCCCGTCGTCTCGAACGGAGCGTTCCCCGGCAGGACCTTCGCACCCGCCGCCTGATAGTCGGCCGCTTCCGCGCCGAGCGGCCGCCGGAAGTCGTCCGCGTCGCGCCAGTCGATCACCGCATCGACGAGGCGCGCGGCGGTGTCGGGGTCGGCGCCACCGATCGCCGTGAAGAGCCCGCGCAGCAGCACCTCGCCGGCGGCGTTCAGGTCGATCTTCGCGGATTCGTCGGTCGCGACGACCGTGATCGCGATGCCGTCGTCTTCATAAGCGTGCGGCGCGCCGTCGGGCGTCCACGCGCCGGGCACCCGCGCACGCCCGAGTTCGTAGACGGCACGCTCGATCGCGCCGTCGGCCGCGGCGCGCGCCCGGGCGACGCCCACCGCGTTCCCCGCGGCGAGCGCCTCGGTGCGCATGCTGTAGGCGAACGACCCCGCCATCGCGGTCAGGAGCACGGTGGCCCACAGCGCGAGCACCAGCGCGATGCCCGCCTGCGACGTCTTCGCCGCACCGGGCATTGCCCGGGCGGGCCGTGCGCGATGCGGCGGGCGTGGCGAAGCCGCGCGAGCGTTCCGCATGGCGGTCATCGCTGCGCGCAGCGCGCGCGCGCCTTGTCCCATGCGCGACAGCCGGCCTCGGGCGCCTCGCGCGGCGCCGCGTAGAACACCGGCCACTTCGCGCCCCGCTCGGTCTCGACCTCGATGCGGATCAGTTGCGGCAGGCGCTGCGTGTCCTGCCATTGATCGCGCCACGCCGGTTCGGCGCCGGCCGCGCCCGTCGCGCCGGGGTCGAGTCCGAGGTAGCCGAAGGTCACCGACCGAATGCCGGTCGCGAGCACCGAGTGCTCGGCCCCGCCGAAATCCGGCAGCGCGGCCGCGGTGACGTCGGGCACCATGCGATCGACGACGAGCGCGGGCTTGCCGTCGATCTCGGTCACGTGCAATCGGTAGTACCAGACGCCACCGCCCTGAACCCGCGCGGGGAGCGCCGCGGCGAAGCGCATCTCGTCGCGATCGCCGGCGAAGAGCAGCGGCCACTCCGGCATTTTCTTCATCCGCTGGCCGTGCTGGCCTTCGAGGGTCGCGCGCAGGAATTCCTGCGCGGTGCGCATCGACGCGGTCTTGGCGGCCTTCGCCTCGCCCGCGTCCCAACTGCGGCCCGACAGGGCGAGCGAGCCGAAGAGCGTCGCCGACAGCAGCGCGAGGAGCGCCAGCGCGACCAGGAGTTCGACCAGCGTGAAGCCGCGCTCGGCTCGCCGCGGAGCATCGCGTCGTGGGTCGAACCGGGGGACCGGCTTCACGGCGCGCCCTCCCGCCGGGCGAGGCGCAGCGTCGAGAGCGCGAGCGTGCGTTCGCGTCCGCCCGCGCCGGGGTAGCGGACCTCGACGCGGATCCGGTAGAGCTGCATCGGCGACACCGGCCGCGGATCGGCGGCGGCCGCGGCGTCGGGAGAGACCCAGGGCTCGACCGTCGTCGTCCAGGCGATGCGCCCGTCGTCCTCGGAGCCCGATTCGCCGGCGAGGCGCGCTCCGCCGCGCGCCGCGTCGAGCCGGCTCTGCGCGACCAGCACCGCCCGGCTCACGTCCTCGGCGACCCCCGCGTTGCCGAGCGCTCCGCCGATCAGGCGGAACAGCGCGGTCGCGACGAGCGCGAGAATCACGAAGGCGACGAGCACCTCGAGCAGGCTGAAGCCGCGCAGCGCGTGTCGAGACATGTTCACTGATCGAGTATCGCGACGCGACCGGTGAGCCAATCGACGTCGACTTCGTACCTGCGTTCGCCCGACGACACGGTGACGCGGCCGCCGTTGCTGCCGCCGTCGGGAAAGAAGCGGATCGCGCCGCGCTTGTCGGAGACGAGGTCCGACTGCGCGGTGAAGAGCTCGAGGTCGACCTTCCGCGGCAGCGCGACTTCGCGCGCGTCGTTCGCGACGTGGAAGCTGCGCGCCTCGAGATCGAGCGTGAGCGCCGTCTCGCGGCGGGAGGTGACCGCCTCGCTACGCGCGAGGCGCAACCCCGCGGCGATCTGGCGCGCGGCGGACTTGAGTTCGCCGGTCGTGGCACCCTGCCCCGAGACCATCGGCACGACGAATGCGGCTCCGATCGCCATGATCGCGAGCACGACGAGGATCTCGATCATCGTCATGCCGAGCGACAAGCGTCGGGCTGAAGCCCGACCCACGGGAGCGGGCGGCGAGCGTCGGGCTGAAGCCCGACCCACAGGAGCGGGCGGCGAGCGTCGGGCTGAAGCCCGACCCACAGG
>JAANMY010001548.1_pt1 | contig 25320 bp, 19 predicted proteins | sample 7279691 | NCBI WGS metagenome assembly JAANMY01 (sample SAMN14094543, study PRJNA606508) | bioreactor metagenome | isolation source: A lab-scale SPAN reactor treating ammonium-rich wastewater day 388 | place: Ireland: Galway | collected 2018-02-07
ATCCTCGGGGTGGGTCCGGGAGGGGTGGAAAACCCCTCCCGGGCGGGTGCGGGTGGCAACCCGCCGCGGCGCGGGCCCCTCGATGGGGCCCGCGCCGCGGCCCTGCTATTCAATACCCCAGCGCGCAGCCGTCCTTGCGCGGGTCTGAGGCGCCGATCAGCACGCCGCTGTCGTCGAGCACGATCGCCTGCGCGCCGCCGAGCGCCTCGGCCGACCAGCGGGTCGCATGGCCCCGGGCCGCCAGTTCGGCCCGTGTCGCCTCGGCATAGCCGGTTTCCAGCGCCAGCCCGTCCTGCCCGGAAAACAGCCCGGCAAAGGCGCGTGGCGCGTCGAGGGCGGCCTGCAGATCCATGCCGTAATCCACCAGATTCGACACCAGCCGCGCATGGCCGCAGGGTTGATAGGCGCCGCCCATCACGCCGAAGGGCATCACCACCTTGCCCGCCCGGCGCAGCATGCCGGGAATGATCGTGTGCATCGGCCGCTTGCCCGGCCCGGCCTCGTTGGCATGGCCCGCCTCCAGCGTGAATCCGGCGCCGCGGTTCTGAAAGCAGATCCCGAAGCGGCTGGAGGCGAGGCCCGAGCCAAACCCGTGAAAGATCGAGTAGATCAGCGACACGGCCATGCGGTCGCGGTCGATCACGGTGATATAGATCGTGTCCCTGTGCACCGCTTCGGTCAGCGGGGCGATCTGTGCCAGGGCGCGGCCGGGGTCGATCAGCGCCGCCAGCCGGGCGGCGGTTTCGGGGGCCAGCATATGCGCCAGCCGCGTCGTGTGATCGGCATCGGCGAGGAAGCGGTTGCGCGCGTCATAGGCGAGGCGGGTGGCTTCGGCCTCGATATGGGTGCGTTCGGCGCCCAGGGGGTCCAGGCGCGACAGATCGAATTGCGCCAGGATGTTCAGCATCAGGATCGCCGTGGCGCCCTGACCATTGGGCGCATGTTCGACCAGCTCGGTGCCGCGGTAATCGCCGCTGACCGGCTCGGTATAGTCGCAGGCGACGGCGGCGAAATCGTCGAGGGTGTGCGTGCCGCCCAGCGCGCGCAGCGACGTGACCATGTCCTCGGCCACCTCGCCCTCGTAAAAGCCCTTGCGCCCTTCGTCGGCGATCTTGCGCAGCACCCGGGCCTGACCGGGCAGGGCGAATCGGGCGCCGACCCCGGGGGCCGCGCCGCCGGGCAGGAAATGGCGCCTCGCCTCGCCCTTGAGATGGTCGAGCCCGGCCCAGTCATGCGCCACCCGGGGCGCCACCGGCACGCCGGTTTCGAAATAGCCGATGGCGGGTGCCAGCACCTGCGCCAACTCCATCCGGCCCCAATCGGTGCTGAGGCGGCAGAAGGCATCGACGGCGCCGGGCAGCGTGACCGATTCGACGCCGTAGACCGGCATCGCCGTCAGCCCCTGCGCGCGCAGGGCGGCGGCATCCAGCCCGCGGGGCGCGCGCCCCGAGCCGTTGAGCGCGACGATCCGCTCCTCGCCCGCCGGTTTGACCAGCACGAAGGCATCGCCGCCCAGTCCGGTCATCTGCGGTTCGCACAGGCCCAGCAGCACCGCCGCGCCGATCGCCGCATCGACGGCATTGCCGCCGTCCTGCAGCAGCCGGATCGCCGTCTGGGCGGCGAGCGGGTGCGAGGTGGCGACCATGCCGTTGTCGGCATAGACCGCCGAACGGCCGGGTTTCTGGTAATCGCGCATCGAGGCTCCTCCTGTTGGCGACAGGATAGACCGGGCGCGGCAAAAGGGAAGGCGGCGCGGAGGGGCATCGCGCCCGGGGCCGGGGGCTGGAAAGACCGACGGGTGGCAATCGCGGCAGAAAGCTTGCGATCAAATCACCCCCGCCCCGGACGCAGACCCCGCGAGGGCCAGGCACGAAGCGACGGCTCGCTGGCAACCAGGGTGCCACCCGCCGGACAAGGCATGAACGAAAAAACACGATCAATGACGGCATCCTCGCACGATTCGCCCGGCGCGGCCTCACCCATTCGGGTTAAAACCGCTCGCACCGCGCGGCAAATTGCGCCATGTTGGGCAGCGCGGCCCGCAGCCGGGGAGCGGGCCGCCAGCAGCGGAGGGGCGCCATGCGCGGGGAAACCGAGGACGGATCGCTCGATGCGGATCGGGCGCGGCTGATCGGCAGCATCTATGAGGTGGTGCTGCGGCCCGAGCATTTCGACAGTTTCATGGCCGACTGGTCCCAGTTCGTCGATCAGGCGGCGCGGCGGCTGGGCGAATTGCAGGTCTCGGACGGGCAGGCGACGCGGCAACTGGAAGATCCGGTGATCGAGGCGCATTTCCGCCGCGCCTTTGCGCTGTTCGAGCGCATGGGCCGGGGCGAAAGCGTGGTGCCGCTGGCCGCCGAGGGCCGCGCGCCGCTGGTACGGCTGGGGCGGGGTGGCGCGGTGCTGGCGGTCAGCGAGCAGGCGGCGGCGCTGTTTGGCACGCCGGTCACGCTGGAGGGTATCCGCGCCGCGCTGGAGGCCGATAGCGTCACGCGGCTGGCGGCCTTCCTCGCCGCGTTCGAGCGGGCGCCGGCCTCGGGCCGGTTCGCGGTGCTGTCGCTGGCCGAGCCGCCCGAGGCGGTGTCGGCCGGGTTGCCCGGCGGCGGGCTGGTCGCGGCGGTGACGACGCGCGACGCCTCGGGCGAAGGTTTCGCCACCGAATTGCGCGCCATGGCCATCGGCTGGACCCCGGCGCTGTCGGCGGTGCTGGTGGACAGCTTTCGCCTGACCCCGCGCGAGACGGAGCTGGTGCGCGAACTGGTGCAGGGCGGCGATCTGCCGACCGTGGCGGCGCGCACCGGGCGTTCGCTCAACACCCTGCGCGCGCAACTGAAATCGGTCTTTGCCAAGACCCGCACCGGTGCGCAGCCCGAATTGATGCGGCTGATCGCCGCCCTGATGATGCATGGCCCCGACAGCGAGGCCCGGCCCGAGGCGGCGCCCCCCGGCGGGCAGGAACTGGCGATAGACGTCGGCGACGGGCGGATCATGCCGGTGGTGGTGATCGGCCCCGAGGACGGCGTGCCGGTGGTTTTTGTCCATGGCATGCTCGATGGATTGTCGTCGCTGGGGCGGCTGGGCCCGGCGTTGCAGGCGGCGGGGGTGCGGCTTTTTGCGCCGATGCGGGCGAATTTCGGCAATTCCTATGCCGATCCGCGAATCCGCGAGGCGCCGGATCTCTTCGCGCGCGATCTGGCCATCGTGCTGGCGGCGCTGGGGCTGTCGCGGGTGGTGGTGCTGGGGCATATGGCCGGGGCGATCTATGCCCATGCCGCGGCAGCGCGTCTGCCGCGGGTGGTGGCGGGGTATGTCGGGGTTTCGGGCTGCGTGCCGATCATCTCGATCGAGCAATTCGCCTCGATGACCCCACGCCAGCGCGCCGTCGCCTATACCGCGCGCTTTGCCCCGGCGCTGCTGCCGGCCGTGCTGCGCGCCGGGATCGCCCAGATCGACAGCCGCAGCGCCGAAAGCTTCATGACCCCGCTCTATCCGCATGGCAGCCGCGACCGCGAGGTGGTCGAGCGGCCCGGCATCGGCGACCGGATCATCGAAGGCTATCGCTATACCGTGGCGCAGGGGCAGCGTGCCTTCCAGATCGACGCCTGGCACGTCACCCGCGACTGGTCGGCGCTGGTGGCGGGGTCCGATTGCCCGATCCGGCTGATCCACGGCACGCTCGACCCGGTGGTGAGCCTGCGCAGCGTGCGCGATTTCGCCCGGGGCCGCGAGCGGATGTCGGTTCACGAGATTGCGGGCGAGGGGCAGCTTTTGCTCTATTGCCAGGCCGAGACCGTCCTGGCTGAGGTCGCCGCCTTTGCCCGTACTTGCCTGGCACGGTGACGCAGCGCCATTGCCGTGGCGGTGCGAGGGGCCATATAGAGGGAGGATATTGTTCAATCTCCCTTATATTTGTCCCGCTGCGGAAACCCCGCCTGAGGCCCGATGCCCCACCGTCCCGAACTGATCGTCGGTTCCTATAACGTCCACAAGGCCATCGGCGCCGACCGGCGGCGCGACCCGCACCGCACCATCGCCGTGATCCGCGAGATCGCCCCCGACCTGATCGCCCTGCAAGAGGTTGACCGGCGGTTCGGCGACCGGCGCGGCATCCTCGATCTCGATGCGCTCTATGACGCGACCGGCCTGCAACCCGTGCCGCTGACCAGCCGCAAGAGCGATCTGGCGCATGGCTGGCACGGCAATCTCTTGATGTTCAAGGGCGCCGAACTCGAGGATGCGCGGGTCATCGACCTGCCGGGATTCGAGCCGCGCGGCGCCATCGTCGCCGACCTGAATTTTGCCGGTCAGCCGATCCGCGTGATCGCCGCGCATCTGGGCCTGCTCAAGGGCTCGCGCCTGCTGCAGGCGCGGCGTCTGGCCGACGAGATCAGCCCCGACCGGCCGACGATCATGATGGGCGATTTCAACGAATGGCGCCGTGGCCCGGGCTGTTCGCTGATGCCGCTCAAGACCGGGCTCGATGCTGTCAGCCGGGCGGGCAGCGTCGCCAGCTTTCCCGCCGGTCGGCCGATGCTCGCCCTCGACCGCATCATCGGCTGCACCCGTGCCGAACTCGCCGACCTGAGCCCGCACGATTCGGCGCTGGCGCGGCTCGCCTCGGATCACCTGCCGATCCGGGCCCGCCTGAAGTTGCCGCAATGATCTGGCTCTGGTGGGGTCTGGGCGCACTTGCCGTCGCCGGTCTGCTGGCGCTGGTGGCGCTGTGGTCGGCCGGGCGCTTTGCCAAGCTCAAGCGCGGCAAGCCCGCGCATATGCTGCCGACCGGCGAGGAGACGGCGCTCGATGCCCTGCTCGAACCGTTGGAGCGCGCCAATCCCGGCCTCTCGGCCGCGCGGCTGATCCCCGGCGAGCGCGAGGCGCTGGCCCTGCGGCTGGCGCTGGCGCGTGGGGCGGGGCGCAGTCTCGATCTGATGTATTACATCTGGGAGGACGACCTCTGCGGCCGCCTGCTGGCGCAGGAGGTGCTGCGCGCCGCCGACCGGGGCGTCAGGGTGCGGATGCTGCTTGATGACGTGAACATCCTGAACCGCGATCCGGCCTACCGCGCGCTCGACCGGCATCCGCGCATCGAGGTGCGGCTGTTCAACCCGATCCGCAACCGCGACCGGGGCATCCTGCGCGGGCTGGAACTGCTGTTCAACCTGCTGCCTTATAACCGGCGCATGCACAACAAGCTGTTCCTCGCCGATGCCAGGCTGGCGATCAGCGGCGGGCGCAACATCGGCGACGCCTATTTCGGTGCGCTGCGCGGCAGCGGCGTGGATTACGACGATCTCGACATGCTGATGGCCGGGGCGACGCTGCGCGACATGGGCACGCTGTTCGACCGGTTCTGGAATTCCGGCGTCGCCCTGCCGATCCGGACCTTGTGGATCGGCAAGACCAGCCGCCTGCGCCGTTTTCGCCGCCGGATGGACCGCTGGCTGGCGCAACCGCTGTCGGCGCAGCGGATCGCCACGCTGGACCTGCCCGCCGATCTGGACGATCCGGGCGTTCTGGGCCTCGACGCGCTGCGCTGGACCTCCGGCTTCAGCTTTGTCGCCGATCCGCCGGAAAAGACCCTCGGCACCCGCCGCAACGGCTGGCTGCCCGGTGCGCTGATGCCGCTCATCGGCTCGGCCCGGCGGGAATTGCGCATCCTGACGCCCTATCTGGTGCCCGGCTCGGCCGGTCTGGCGGCGCTGGTCGCGCTGCAGAAATCGGGCGTGCAGATCGAGATCGTCACCAACGGGCTGCGGCGCTCGGACAGCGTGCTGGTGTATGGCGCCTATCGCTGGTATCGGCCCCGGCTGATCGAGGCGGGCATCCGCGTGCTGGAATCCGCCACCCCGGGCGAGCCCGACAAGATGCTGCACGCCAAGGCCTTCATCGTCGATGGCGAACGCGCTTTTGTCGGCTCGTTCAATTTCGACCAGCGGTCGGCGTTCCTGAACACCGAACTGGGCATGGTGTTCGACGACCCGGCCCTGATCGCCGACCTGACGCAGGTTTTCGACGCTGCCTGCGCCCCGGGCAAGGCCTGGCGCGTCAGCCGCGACGGGCGCTGGCTGCGCTGGACGCGCGGTGCGGAAACCACGCGGCTGGAGCCCGGCACCACCGCCCTCAAGCGCGGAGCCACCTTTCTGATCGGCCATCTGCCGATCCACCGCTTCCTATAGCCAGAAGGCGCCATCTGCCGCCGCGGGATTGACCGGGGCAAAGGCGCGCGCCGGGTCGGCGGGGGCCTCCAGCGCCGCCTGCAGCTGCCGCCGATAGCTGGCGCGCGGGATCTCGATGCCGCCCAGACTGGCCAGATGCGGCGTCAGATATTGCGTGTCGATCAGCCGGTAGCCACCGCGCCTGAGCCGCGCCACCAGTTCGGCCAACGCCAGTTTCGAGCCGTCAATCTGCGGCGAGACCATGCTCTCGGCAAAGAAGGCACCCCCCAGCGCCAGGCCATAGACCCCGCCCGCCAGGGCGCCACCGGCGCTGCGCACCTCGATGGAATGCGCCAGCCCCAATGCGTGCAGCTCGTTGAAAACGCGGAAAATCTCGTCGTTGATCCAGGTCACGGGCCGGTCGGCGCAGGCCCGCATCACCCCGGCGAAATCGCCATCGCAGCAGAACCGGAAATCCCCGCGCCGCCGCCTGCGGGCCAGCGAGCGCGACACATGGAACCCGTCCGGCGGCAGCACGCCGCGCAGGCGGGGTTCGAACCAGTGGATCGTCGCGTCAGCGGCCGATTCCGCCATCGGAAACACGCCGCCGGCATAGGCCCTGACGATCAGCTCCGGCGTCAGCCGCATCGCGCCCTTCATCTTGCCTGAAATACTCACGGGGGGTGTCCAGAGGGGGGAGCGTGCTCCCCCCTCTGGCGAGGGGGTGCGGGGGGCGAGCAGCCCCCCGCCTAGCCGAGTTCGGCGGCGAGGAATTTCTCCAGCCAGTGGATGTTGTAATCGCCCTTCAGCACATCCTCGTTCTCCAGCAGTGCGAAGAACAGCGGCACCGTTGTGTCGATCCCGTCGATGATCAGCTCGCCCAGCGCCCGTTTCAGCCGCGCCAGCGCCTCGGGGCGGTCGCGGCCGTGCACGATCAGCTTGCCGATCAGGCTGTCGTAATAGGGCGGGATCTTGTAGCCGGAATAGAGCGCCGAATCCATCCGCACCCCCAGCCCGCCCGGGGCGTGGAACGTGTTCACCCGGCCGGGCGAGGGGGCGAAATTGGGCAGTTTCTCGGCGTTCAGCCGCACTTCGATGGCATGGCCGTTGATGTGCAGATCCTCCTGGCGGAAGGACAGATCCTGCCCTGAGGCGACCAGGATCTGCTCGCGCACCAGATCGACGCCGAACACCGCCTCTGTCACCGGATGTTCCACCTGCAGGCGGGTGTTCATCTCGATGAAATAGAATTCGCCGTCCTCGAACAGGAATTCGATGGTGCCCGCGCCCGAATATTTCATCGCGCCGATGGCGTCGGCGCAGATCTTGCCGATGCGGGCGCGCTGTTCGGGGGTGATGGCCGGGCCGGGGGCCTCTTCCAGCACCTTCTGGTGGCGCCGCTGCAGCGAGCAGTCGCGTTCGCCCAGATGCACCGCATTGCCCTTGCCGTCGCCAAAGACCTGGATCTCGATATGGCGCGGCCGTTGCAGGTATTTCTCGATATAGACTTCGTCGTTACCAAAGGCGGATTTCGCCTCGGCCCGGGCGGTGCGGAAGGCGACTTCCAGCTCGCTCTCGGATTTCGCCACCTTCATGCCGCGCCCGCCGCCACCGGCGGTCGCCTTGATGATGACCGGATAGCCCATCGCCCCGGCGGTCTTTTTCGCCGCCTCGAAATCGGCCACGCCGCCCTCGGAGCCCGGAACGACCGGGATGCCCAGCGCCTTGGCGGTTTCCTTGGCGGTGATCTTGTCGCCCATCATGCGGATATGCGCGGCGCTGGGGCCGATGAAGGTCAGGTCGTGATCCTCGACCATCTGCACGAAATTGGCGTTTTCCGACAGGAAGCCATAGCCGGGATGGATCGCCTGCGCGCCGGTGATCTCGCAGGCCGAGATGATCGCCGCCATGTGCAGATAGCTGTCCACCGAGGGCGCCGGGCCGATGCAGATCGCCTCGTCGGCCATGCGCACATGCATCGCGTCGCTGTCGGCGGTGGAATGCACGGCGACCGACAGGATGCCCATCTCACGGCAGGCGCGGATCACCCTGAGCGCGATCTCGCCGCGGTTGGCGATGAGGATTTTCTCGAACATGCGCCCGGCCTTATTCGATGATCATCAGGGGCGCGCCGTATTCGACCGGCGTGCCGTCGCCGACGAGGATGCGCTTGACGATGCCCGAGGCCGGGGCGGGGATGTGGTTCATGGTCTTCATCGCCTCGATGATCAGCACGGTCTGACCGGCGCTGACCTGCGAACCGACGGTCACGAAGGGCTCGGCGCCGGGTTCGGCCGCCAGATAGACCGTGCCGACCATCGGCGAGGCCACCGCACCCGGGTGGTCCGACGGGTCCGCAGAGGCGGCGGCCGGGGCCGCAGCCGCAGCCGCCGCCGCGTGGGCGGCGGGGGCAGCGGCATAGGTCACGGGCGCCGCCTGCATCATCGGCAGGTGCTTGGCCACCTTGACGTTGAGCGTGTCATTCTCGCCGTATTCGCGCTTGACGGCGATCTCGGTCAGCGAATTGGCGTTGAGCAGCTCGGCCAGCGCCTTGATGAAGGCCACGTCGGCCGTGGTGTGATCTTTGCTCATGAACGTCCTCGTTTCGTTTGCGCGTTCGGCGGCGCTTTGCGCGGTGCTTTCGGGCAGCGCGTCGGGTGCTGCCGCCCGGGCCTGCGGGTGATGGTCTGGCGCAGCCCGTGTCACCCTGTCCGGCGGGCGCTTGCGCGTCGTGCGCGGCGTTATACGTCAGGCCCCCGCGCCTGAAAAGTGGCATTCTCCGGGTTGGCGCCGGGCGGGCCCGTGCCCGGGGGCTTTCAGACCGCCCCGCGCTTGCGCGGTTTCGCGTTGCATGGTGTAACAAGCGGCAGGGGGAGGCAAGGCTCATGCCCAAATCGGCGCTTTCCGGTACGCGGATCCGCACGCTGCGCACCGCGCGGCGGATGGGGCAGGCCGATCTGGCACGGCTGGCCGGGGTCTCGCCCTCGTATCTCAACCTGATCGAACATAACCGCCGCCGCGCCAGCCCGCGCATTCTGGAGGCGATCGCCGGGGCGCTGAACATCCCGGCCGAGGCGCTGGACGAGCGCGCCGGCGATGCGCTGATCGACGCGCTGCGCGCCGCGGCGACCCGCGCCGCGCCCGGCACCGCGCCCGAGACCGACCGCGCCGAGGATTTCGCCGGGCGCTATCCCGGCTGGTCGGCGCTGGTCACGCAGCTTCACGCCAGCGCCGAGGCGCAGGAGCGCATCATCGAGCGGCTTTCAGATCGCATGGCGCATGACCCGAACCTGTCGGCGGCGCTGCACGAGATCGTCTCGGCGGTGACGGCGGTGCAATCGACGGCGGCTATTCTCGCGGAATCCGATGATCTGGAGCCGGTCTGGCGCGCGCGGTTCCACGCCAATATCCACGCGGATTCGGTGCGGCTGGCCAATGCCGCCGAGGCGCTGGTGGCGTTTCTCGATACCTCGACCGAGGAAACCGGCCTCGCCGCGCCGCAAGAAGAGCTGGAAAGCTGGCTCGAGGCGCAGGGCTATCACGTCGCCGCCGTCGAAGGGGCGCCGGTGTCGGACTGGGGGCGCCTGACGGCGGGGCAGGCGGAACTGGCCTCGGCGGCGGCGCGCTCGCTGGCGGCCGACTGGCTGGTGCGCGCGCAGCAGGATGCTGCGGCGCTGCCGCTGGACCGGCTGATGCCCGCGCTGACGGCGATGATGGCGGCCCGGCGCGGCTTTGCGCCCGAGGCGCTGGCGCAGGAATTCGGTGTCGGCCTGGCGCAGCTCTTTCGCCGTCTGGCCTGCCTGCCGCCCGCGCCGGGGCTGCCGCGCTTTGGTCTGGCGGTTTGCGACGGTTCGGGCACGCTGACCTTTCGCCGCCCCATCGAAGGGTTCCAGTTGCCGCGCTTTGGCGGCGCCTGCCCGCTCTGGCCGCTCTATCAGGCGCTGCTGCAACCGGGGCGCCCGGTGCGCGCCACCGTCGAATTCGCCGGGCGCCCGCCTGCGCGTTTCGTCGCCCATGCGGTCAGCGGCCCGCGCGGCGCGCAGGCTTTCGAGGCGCCCTATGTCTGGGAGGCGAGCATGCTGGTGACGCCGGCCTCGGTCGCGCTGGGGGCCGAGGGCGACGCGGCGCTGGCGGTCGGCTCGAACTGCCGGGTCTGCCCGCGTCTGGGCTGTCCGGCCCGGCGCGAGCCCTCGATCGTCGCCGGGTGAATCCGGCGAGGCGCGCCGGGGGCGGACCGGGGCTTTGACGGCAGCGAGGCTTTGACAGACTTGTGATTCGCCGCGATAGTCGGGGCAGGACGCACCCCCGCGCGGGGGCAGCGACCGGGTGGACCAGGGGGGGACCATCGCATGGGCCATGACGGCGCCGGGCTGACGGGCGGCGACAGCGTGACCGGGCTGTCGGCGGATGCCGAGGGTCCGCGGCTTGGCCATGGTGGCGGCCGCCGGGTGCTGGTGGTCGAGGACGAGGCGAATATCTCCGAGGCGATCCGCTTCATCCTGCGCCGCGACGGCTGGACCGTCGCCATCGAGGACAGCGGCGCCGAGGCGCTGGCGCGGATCATCGCCGCGCCGCCCGATCTGGTGATCCTCGATGTCATGTTGCCGGGGCTCAGCGGCTTCGAGATCCTGCGCGCGCTGCGCGCCCAACCCTCGACGCAGACCCTGCCGGTGATCCTGCTGACCGCCCGGGGCGGCGCTGCCGCCCGCGAATTGGCGCGCGACGCCGGGGCGTCGATGTTCATGGCCAAACCCTTTGCCAATGCCGATCTGCTGGCGGCGGTGCGTCAATTGGTCGGGGTCTGAGGCGGGGCATGAAATCGCCGCGCGCGCCCCTGTTTCTGGAACGCCAGACCTATCGCCGCCGTCGGCTGATGGATGCGGCGCGCATCCTGCCGGTGCTGGGCTTCGTGCTGATCCTGCTGCCGGTGTTGTGGTCGGGCAGCGGCGATCCTGCCAGCGGCGGGATCGGCACCGCCGCCGAGGCGGTCTATCTGTTCGGCCTGTGGCTGGTGCTGATCCTCGCCGCCGCGCTGCTGTCGCGGGCCCTGCGGGCCGCGCTGCGCCGCGAGGGGGGGGATGCGCCGCGCCCGCCCGCCGAGGATGCCGATATCGGCGGCGGGCCTGCGGCGCCATGACCCTCAATGTCCTGATCCCGACGGCGCTCAGCTATGTCGTCTTTCTGTTCGTCATCGCCTCGCTGGCCGAGCGCCGGGCCGAGACCCTGCGCGCCGCCGGGCGCCGCCCGCGCTTTTTGCGCTCGCCGCTGGTCTATACCCTGTCGCTGTCGGTCTATTGCACCGCCTGGACCTTTTACGGCGCCGTCGGCTATGCCGCGCGCTCGGGCCTCGAATTCATCACCATCTATCTGGGGCCGACTCTGGTGTTCGTCGGCTGGTGGTGGCTGCTGCGCAAACTGGTGCGGGTGGGCAAGGCGCAGCGCGTCACCTCGATCGCCGACCTGATTTCGGCGCGCTATGGCAAGTCGAACGCCATCGGCGTGATCGTCACCCTGCTGGCGGTCAGCGCGACCACCCCCTATATCGCCCTGCAACTGCAATCCATCGCCCTGTCCTTTGGCGCCTTTGCCGCCGATCAATCGCTGGCGCCCCGGCAACTGGCGATGTGGGTGGCGGCGGGGCTGGCGCTGTTCACCATCCTGTTCGGCACCCGCAATCTGGATGCCAACGAACAACACCACGGCGTCGTCACCGCCATCGCCGTCGAGGCGGTGGTCAAGCTGGTCGCGCTGCTGGCGGTGGGGGTCTGGGTGGTCTGGGGGCTGGCCGAGGGCCCTGCCGACATCATGGCCCGCATCGCCGCCGCCGACCGCCCGGCGTGGCAGATCCAGCCCGGGCGCTGGATGGGGCTGACCTTTCTGGCGGGCGTGGCCATCGTCACCCTGCCGCGCATGTTTCAGGTGATGGTGGTCGAGAACGCCGATGAATCGCACCTCGCCGTCGCCTCCTGGGCCTTCCCGCTCTATCTGATGGCGATGAGCCTCTTCGTGCTGCCCATCGCGGTGGCCGGGCTGACCTTTCTGCCCGAGGGCATGAACCCCGACCTCTTCGTGCTGACGCTGCCACAGGCTTTGGGGCAGGACACGCTGGCGATGCTGGCCTTTCTGGGCGGGTTCTCGGCGGCGACCTCGATGGTCATCATCGCCGCCATCGCCCTGGCCACCATGGTGTCGAACCATATCGTCGTGCCGCTGTGGCTGGCCTCGCGCCAGCGGGCGGCGGCGGCGACCGGGGCCAGCCTGCGCGATGCGGGCGACATGCGCGGGCTGGTGCTGAACGCGCGGCGGCTGTCGATCGGGGTCATCCTGGGCTTTGGCTATCTCTATTTCGCGGTCTCGGGCGGCTCGCGGGCGCTGGCGGCCATCGGGCTGATCTCGTTTGCGGGCATGGCGCAGGTGCTGCCGGCGCTGGTGGGTGCGCTCTACTGGCGGGGCGCCAGCCGGGTCGGGGCGGCGGCGGGGCTGACGCTGGGCGCGCTGGCCTGGCTCTATACGCTGTTCCTGCCATCCTTTGGCCCCGGCGTGCTGCTGAGCACGGCGCTGATGACCGAGGGGCCGCTGGGTATCGGCTGGCTCAGGCCGCATGCGCTGTTTGGGGTCGAGGGGATGGACCCTTTGCTGCATGCGCTGTTCTGGTCGCTGTCGCTGAATGCGCTGGCCTTCATCCTCGGCTCGCTGCTCAGCTTTCCCAGCCCGGTCGAGCGGGTGCAATCGGCGCAATTCGTCAATGTCTTTGACCTCGGCCCGGGCGACGAACGCCCCGGCGCGCGTGGCTGGTCGCGCGAGGCGGCCGAGAACGAAGCCGAGGATCTGCTGGCCATGGCCCAGCGCATCCTGGGCGCCGCCGAGGCGCAGGGCTTTTTCGTCGCCGAGGCGCGCGCGCAGGGCAAGACCGGCTTCCTGCCTGATCCGACCCCAGATTTCCTCGACCGGCTGGAGCGCGAACTGGCGGGGTCTGTCGGCGCCGCCACCGCGCATGCGATGATCGCCCAGATCGTCGGCGGGCGGCTGGTGACAGTGGATGACCTGATGGCAGTGGCCAGCGAAACCGCCCTCATCATGGAGCATTCGGCGCAACTGGAGGCCAAGTCCGACGAACTGGCCCGCACCGCCCGGCAGTTGAGCGAGGCCAACGAGATGCTGCAAAAGCTCTCGGTGCAAAAGGACAGCTTCCTCAGCCAGATCAGCCACGAACTGCGCACGCCGATGACCTCGATCCGGGCGTTTTCCGAGATCCTGATGGACGACGAGGTCAGCGGCGACGAGATCACCCGCTATGCCCGGATCATCCACGACGAATCCATCCGGCTGACCCGGCTGCTGGACGATCTGCTGGACCTCAGCGTTCTGGAAAACGGGCAGGTCAATCTGGATATCCAGTCGGCGCGGCTGGGCGATCTGATCGACCGGGCGATGATGGCCTCGAATTCGGTGCTGCCGCACCGGCATTTCACCATCCGCCGCCAGGCCACCGACGAGGATATCCTGCTCAGGACCGATATCGGGCGCCTGACGCAGGTATTCATCAACGTCCTGTCCAACGCCCGCAAATACTGCGACGCCACGGCGCCGGAACTGCGCATTGCGGTGCGGCTGCGCGGCGGGCGGGTCAGTGTCGATTTCATCGACAACGGCTCGGGCATTCCCAAGAAGAGCCAGGTGCTGATCTTCGAGAAATTCGCCCGGCTGACCGATACCCATCAGGCCGGGGGCGCGGGCCTTGGATTGGCGATCTGCCGCGAGATCATGCACAATCTCGGCGGCGACATCGCCTATATCCCCGGGCAGGGCGGCGCGGCGTTCCGGGTGAGCTTTCCGGCGGTGCTGGACGGCCGCGCGCGCTGAGCGGGCGGCAGCGGGGCCGGTTCAGCCGTCGCTTTTGAACTGCAGCGCATGCAGGCGGGCATAGGGCCCGGCGCGGGCGATCAGTTCGGCGTGGCTGCCCTCTTCGACCACCCGGCCGCCCTCCATCACCACGATCTTGTCGGCGTTGCGCACCGTGGACAGCCGGTGCGCGATGACCAGCGTGGTGCGGCCGGTGCTGAGCCGGTCCAGCGCCTCCTGCACCCGGGCCTCGGACCCGGCGTCGAGGGCCGAGGTCGCCTCGTCCAGCAGCAGGATCGGCGACTGGCGCAGCAGCGCGCGGGCGATGGCCACCCGTTGCCGCTGCCCGCCCGACAGGGCCGAGCCGCGCGGGCCGACGCGGGTGTCGATCCCCTCGGCCAGTATCGGCAGGAAGGCATCGACATGGGCCGCGGCCAGTGCGTCGTTCAGCGCCGCCTCGCTGATCCCCGTGGCGCCCATCAGCACGTTGTCGCGCAGCGTTTCGTCGAACAGCGCCGAATCCTGCGCCACGACGCTGAACAGATCGCGCAGGCCGCGCAGGTCCATGCGGGCGATATCCTGCCCGCCGATGGTGATGCGCCCGCCCTGCGGATCGGCGAGGCGGGTCAGCAGGGTGAAGATCGTCGATTTCCCCGCCCCCGAAGGGCCGACCAGCGCCGTGGTCTTGCCCGCCTCGGCGACCAGCGTGAAACCGCGCAGCACCGGCTCGCCGTCATAGGCGAAGGTGACATCGTCGAAGCGGATCTCCTCGGTGCCCGGCGCGGGCAGGGGCACCAGCGGCCCCTCGGGCTGGCGGATGCGCGGGCGCTCGGCCAGCAGCCGGTGGATGCGTTCGAGCGAGGCCAGCACGTTCTGCCAGGTGCCCGACAGCGCGCCCAGACGGCGCAGCGGTTCGAACAGAAAGGCGATGGCGGCGAAGAAGGTCATGAATTCGCCGACGCTGCGCTCGCCCCGGATGATCTGCGATCCGGCAAAGGTGAGCACCAGCGCAAAGCCCAGCGCCGCCACCAGATCCGACATCGACCCCATCGCCGCCTGACCACCCGCCGTGCGCACCCGGGCCCGCACGAAATGCGCGAGCACCCGCGACAGGCGCTTTTCCTCATGCGCCTCCAGACCCGCGCGCTGGATCGTCACCACACCGTGAAAGATCTCGTCGAGCCGCGACGAGGCGGCGGCCGAGGCCTCACGCGCGCGGGTGCCCATGCGGCGCACGACGCGCTGCAGGATCGCTGCGGGCAGCACCAGCAGCGGCACGCCGACCAGCGCCACCACGGTCCAGAGCCAGTCGGTCCACAGCGCCACCGCCAGCAGCGCGACGATGGAAATCAGATCGCGGCCGACGCCGGGCAGCAGTTTGTCGAAAACCGCGCTCAGCTCCTGCGTGTCGCCGCGCACCCGGTCGATCAGATGGCCCGGCGGGTGGTTGTGGTGGAACGACTGGTCCAGCGTCATCAGATGCGCCGTCAGCCGCTGTTGCAGGCCGGTGACGACCTTGTCCGACACATAGGCCATGACGGTCTTGTAGATCAGCGAGGTGACGCCGCGCAGCACGAAAGTGGCGCCAAAGCCCAGCGCGACCCACAGCACCATATCGGCCCGCCCGGCGACCAGAACCTCGTCGAACATCGGTTTCAACAGGGCGCTGAGCACGCCGGTCATCGCCCCGTCGATCGCCATGCACGACAGGGCCAGCCCGATGAACCCCAGCCAGCGGCGCACATGGTCGCGCCAGAACCAGCGCGCCAGGGCACGGTCGGCGGCGCGATTGGCAGCGCGGGACGGGGCGGGCGGCGGAAGAGGGGGCATGCGGGCTCGGTGCTTGGGGTCTCGCGGGTCTATAGCCTGCCAGGGCGGTCAGGGGAACGGGGAAGCGGCGCCGGGCGCCGGAACCGGCGGGACGTCGGCGGGTTTTCATGCTAGGGCGGCAGCCGGCACGGCGCGGGACAGGGTAGGGGCAGGGCGATGGACATGGCACAGATCACCCTGCTGACCCTGCTGGGCCTGACCGTCGCCGGATTCGTCTGGGGGCGGTTCCGGCACGATCTGGTGGCGCTGGCCGCGCTGCTGGCCTGCGTGGTGGCCGGGCTGGTTCCGGCCGCCGCGGCGTTTGACGGCTTTGCCCATCCGGCGGTGGTGACGGTGGCCTGCGTGCTGATCCTCAGCCGGGCGCTGCAATATACCGGCGCGGTCGATGCCCTGGCCCGGCGGGTGTTGCCCGCGCAGGCGGGGCCGGTCGGCGCGGTGGCGGCGCTGATGGGGCTGGGGGCGGTGCTGTCGGCCTTCATGAACAATGTCGGGGCCATGGCGCTGCTGATGCCGCTGGCGGTGCAACTGGCCGGGCGGCTGTCGCTGTCGCCCGGGCAGGTGCTGATGCCGCTGGCCTTCGGCACCATTCTGGGCGGCATGACCACGCTGGTCGGCACGCCGCCCAACCTGATCGTCTCGGGGTTCCGCGAGGTGCCCTACCGGATGTTCGATTTCGCCTGGGTCGGGGTGCCGGTGGCGCTGGCGGGGATCGGTTTCGTGGCGCTGGTCGGCTGGCGGCTGGTGCCGGTGCGGCGACCGGGCGGCGAGATCGCCTTCGAGACCGGCACCTATCTGACCGAGCTGCGCGTGCCCGAGGGCAGCGCCGCCATCGGCCTGACGCTGCGGCGCTTCGAGGACATGCTCGACGGGGTGGATCTGTCGGTTCTGGCGCTGATCCGCGGCACCGTGCGCCAGAATGCCCCGCATGGCGGGCGCAAGCTGAAGGCCGAGGATCTGCTGATCGTCGAGGCCGAGGTCAAGGCGCTGACCGAAAGCGCCGCCCGGCACGGCATCGCGCTGGAAGGGCTGGGTCCGGCCGATGCCGCCGAGGCGGGCGACGATATCGTGCTGCGCGAATTCGCGCTGCTGCCGGGCTCGTCGCTGATCGGCCGCTCGGCCCGGCAATTGCGGATGCGGGCGCGCTGGGGCGTGTCGCTGCTGGCGGTGTCGCGTCAGGGGCAGCGGCCCCGCGCCCGGCTGGGCACGCTGACGCTGCAATCGGGCGATCTGCTGCTGCTGCGCGGCGGGCCCGAGGTGCTGGGTGAATTCGCCCGCGACATGGGCTGCGTGCCGCTGGATACGGCGCCGGTAGCGGTGCCCGACCGGGCGCGGGCCTGGCTGGCGGCGGCGATCATGGCGGCGGCGGTGATCGTGTCGGCGCTGGGGCTGGTGCCTGCCTCGGTGGCCTTCGCCGGCGGGGTTCTGGCGACGATGGCCAGCCGGACCCTGCCGCTGCGCGAGGTCTATGGGGCGCTCGACGGGTCGGTGATCGTGCTGCTGGCGGCGCTGATCCCGGTGGCCGCGGCGATGCAGACCACGGGCACGGCGGATCTGATCGCGGGCGGGCTGGTGGACGGGCTGGCGCGGGGCAACGCGCTGGCGGCGCTGGTGGTGGTGCTGGTGGTGACCATGGCGCTGTCGGACGTGATGAACAACGCGGCGACGGCGGCGGTGATGGCGCCGATCGCGCTGGGGATCGCGGCCCAGCTCGGCGCCCCGGCGGACGGGTTTCTGATGGCGGTCGCGGTGGGGGCCTCATGCGCGTTCCTGACGCCGATCGGGCACCAGAACAACACGCTGATCCTGGGGCCGGGCGGGTTCCGGTTCGGGGATTTCTGGCGGCTGGGGCTGGCCCTGGAGGTGGTGATCGTGGCGGTCTCGGTGCCGATGATCCTGTGGGTCTGGGGATGAATGTCCCACGATGGGACAGGGTTATGAGGTGAGGGATTTCAAGGGGTTGGGTGGGGGTGTTAAGGATTTGGTAGGGATTGGGGGCGGGATTATGGGGTGAGGCCGCACCCTATGCGGGGGCAGGTGGAGGTGTGTAGCCAGCGGGGTCGGCGCGCCAGCGGTCGAGTTCTGATTGGAAGGTAGCGGCGGCGATGGGATGAAAAGGCCAGTCAACAGCAACGGGGGGGGCGTCGGGAAGCACCCAGGTTGGCCAGTGAGCGGGAGCCATGCCCTTGGGCAACCGGACCGAGGCGTCGCCAAAAATCGTTGAGAGCGCGGCCGAAAGTTTCGAATTCGGATACCCTGAATGGTCGAAACTTGTTCGACCGACATTTGCGGGGCTATAAGAATCAACGAAATGAACCTCGCGCAAGTCAATATCCCGCAGTGTGGCCCCCAGGAAAATCAGGGAGCTGAATACTTCACCTTCCCCGAATGTCACATTTTTAACATGAGATTCGTTCATTTGAGTGTCGAAGAAGTTCGCGCCCTCAAACCGCACACCGCTTAGTTCTGCTCCAGCCAAACTCGTCCGCGACATATTTGCGCCCTCGAGACGAGTGCTGAGGAGCAGACACGCTTCCATTTGACTGTCGTTCAGAAAGGCGCCTTGCATGCGCGTTCCGCAGAACTCTGAACCGTTCAGACTCGATTCGGATAGATTGGCGCCTTGCATCCGCGCATATTCGAAAAATCCGGATTCGATCTGGGTTCCCCACAAGACTGCGCGCTCCATATGTGCACCTACAAATGAGACGCCGTCCATTTGGGCGAATGCGAATGTTGCGCGCTGCAGCTTGGCGCCAGAAAAGTTCGCGCCGTCAAGTCTGGATCTATCGAAGCGTGCAGCCTGAAAGTTACCCCCAACAAGCTGCGCGCCCTGCAGGTTGGTGCCGCGCAGGTCTAGACGGTATCCTGGGTCGACGATGTGGCGAACCCAATCATCACAAAGGTCGACGTAAGATTTGAATTCGAGGGGTTCAAGCGCGCGATCAGGCGACAGCGCGGGGAGGTCTGGATATGGCCGGTCGAACGGCCAGATGGTGTGCTCGCTCCGCGGGTTCGGCCATGCAGCCTCGATCAACAGTTGCGCATGGGATCGGCGCCCAATTACATTGATTGCCAAGTCAATATCTGCGCGCGGCGGCTTTCGTTCCGAGGCCCACTTGAAAACGATCGCGTCTCTTTCAACTCGTCGCCGATCGACCCGGCGTTCTGCGTTGAACCTTTCCCGCAGTCTAGTCCAAAAGGCCTTGCGTTGCTCATCTGTGGGGTTTTTGGGGAGCGGGGCCCATGGCCCGTAGGGGTGGTTCTGTGCGCCGTCGGCTGGTGCGTTCTCGCGGATATAGGCGCAGAGGATTTCCATAACCCGCACATGGTCGCGGCCCTTGTCGTGGGTGGTGCTGTCTTGGGCGATGCGTTCCAGTGAGAGGATCGCGCCGATGCGGACTTCGAGGTTGGGAGTTGTTCGCTCGACGGGAACGGGCGTTCCGTCGTCGGCGATATGATACTCCTTGACCGTCTTCTCCGCCCCCAATTGCTCGACCGCTTTCGAGATGCGGTCGGTCATGTGGCCCTCTTTCTGCCAGCGGACGGTCTGGTGTTTCAGCACCGTGCCCCAGATCAGGAAGGGGGCGCCGAGGAGGGCGACGACGAGGCCGCCGAGGCCGAGGGTGGCGAGACTCGGGTCGTGGATCGAGCGCCATGTGCCCGAGAGGACGGCACCCAGGGTCAGCAGGAACAGGGCGATCCAGACGAGTGCGAGGGGGACGAAGACGGCCAGCCAACCGGTGGGGAGCGACTCCCAGGCTGGTGCCGGGCGGTCGCGTCGCATCAGTGACAGGGCAGCATAGAGCAGCGCCGTCAGGGCGCTAAGGCCCAAGATCAGGATGAGGAAGGCGAAGCTGTGGGGCGAGAGGGGAAGGCTCGTGGACTCGGACATGGGGTACTCGGGTGGAATGCGGGCAGCATGGCGCAGGGGGGCGGGGTTGGGAAGGGGGCCTCGCCTTGTCGGGGGTTTGGTGCGTGCGAGCACGCACCCTACGGGGGTGCGGCGCGTGCGGTGTTGGGGGTGGGTGCGGCGTGCGGGGATGATCCGGGGCGGGGGTGCCGCTTTTGGGCGCCGCCTCGTGACGGGGCGGTGCGGGGCGGATCAGCCCGAGCAGCCGGGGTAGCGGACCCGGCCGGCGGCGCGGTCGATGACGAGGGTTTCCTGCGCCTCGAGCTGGTCGATGGCGGCGTCGATCGGGCGATACCAGCGGCTCTGGCGGTCGGTCAGCACCTCGGCGGGAACGCGCAGGCTGAGGGCGAGCGCCTCGGCAAAGGCCTGCTCGCCGCCGTCCATGGCGACGCTGCAGCCGAGCCGGGCAAAGGCCGCGCGGATGGCGGGGAACAGCGATTCAGGCGCGATGTCGGAGGGGGCGGCGGGGGTGCGGCCGATGTCCTCCATCCCCGGGCGGGGCGGTTTGGGCTGGGCCAAGGCCAGGGTCGCGGCGAGCGAGAGGGTGGCGGCGAGGGCGAGGGATCTGACCATGCGGATTCCGGGGATGACGGCGACACGGCGGGCAGTGTGGCGGGCGGGAGGCCGGGCTGTCAACGGCGGCGGCGGGCGGGGGCGGTGCGTGGCAGCGCGCGCCTTGCGGCGGAGGATGCGGGGCGGGGTGAGGGGCGCGGTGGTGGGGGGGAACCCCACCCTATTGCCGGGCGCCCTGCCGCTTGCCCGGGGCGCGGCAATCGCCTAGACACCCGGATAACCCAACCAATCAGGTGAGCCATGCGTCTGACCCGCTATTTCCTCCCCGTCCTCAAGGAGAACCCCTCGGAGGCGCAGATCGTCAGCCACCGGCTGATGCTGCGCGCGGGCATGATCCGCCAGCAGGCGGCGGGGATCTATTCCTGGCTGCCGCTGGGCTACCGGGTGCTGAAGCGCATCGAGCAGATCGTGCATGAAGAGCAGGTGCGCGCCGGGCATATCCCGCTGCTGATGCCGACGCTGCAGCCGGCCGATCTGTGGCGCGAATCCGGGCGCTATGACGATTACGGCCAGGAAATGCTGCGCATCAAGGACCGCCACGACCGCGACATGCTCTATGGCCCGACCAACGAGGAGATGATCACCGACATCTTCCGCGGCCATGTGAACAGCTACAAGGATCTGCCGCTGACGCTGTACCATATCCAGTGGAAATTCCGCGACGAGGTGCGGCCGCGGTTCGGGGTGATGCGGGGCCGGGAATTCCTGATGAAGGACGGCTATAATTTCGACATCGACAAGAACGCGGCGCTGCATGCCTACAACCGCCACATGGTCAGCTATCTGCGCACCTACGAGCGCATGGGCCTGACGGCGATCCCGATGCGGGCGGCCAGCGGCCCGATCGGCGGCGACAACACGCATGAATTCCTGGTGCTGGCCCAGACCGGCGAGTCGGAAGTGTTCTATGACGACCGGGTGGTGGCGCTGAAGCTGGGTGCGCGCGCGGTGGATTACGACGACCGCGATGCGGTGGCCGCGGTCTGCGAGGAATTCACCACGCTCTATGCGCGCACCGACGAGACCCACGACGCGGCGCTGTTCGAGGCGATCCCCGAGGCGCATCGCAAGGTGGGCCGCGGCATCGAGGTGGGGCAGATCTTTTACTTCGGCACCAAATATTCGGAATCGATGGGCGCGCTGGTCGTCAACGACAAGGGCGAGCGGGTGCCGGTGGAGATGGGCTCGCACGGGATCGGCGTCAGCCGGTTGCTGGGGGCGATCATCGAGGCCTCGCATGACGACAAGGGCATCATCTGGCCCGAGGGGGTGACGCCGTTCCATGCCGGGCTGGTCAACCTCAAGCAGGGCGATGCGGCGGCGGATGCGGCCTGCGAGCGGCTGTACAAGGCGCTGGCGGGCGCGGGGCTGGAGGTGCTCTATGACGACCGCGACGAGCGCGCCGGGGCGAAATTCGCCACGATGGACCTGATCGGCCTGCCCTGGCGGATCACGGTGGGGCCGCGCGGACTGGAGAAGGGCGTGGTCGAGCTGACCTCGCGCCGGACCGGGGTGAGCGACGAACTGGCGCCCGAGGCGGCGGTGGCGCGGCTGGTCGAGATCTACGCCGCGCATCGGTGAGGGGAAGGGGGGCTTTGGCCCCCTTTTCCATGTCCGCGGCGGGCGGGGGATGCGTAGGAGCCCCTCTTCGGCGAACCGGGCGGGGGGGTGCGTGCGAGCACGCACCCTACGGGGGCGGCGCTGATCCGGGGGGCGGGCGCGATTTGCGCGCCGCCGGGGTGAGGGGATGGGGCTTTGGCGACCCTTTGCCCGGGGTGCGTGAGGGTGGGGCGAAACCCCACCCTACGGGCGGCGGGAGGGGTGGGAGGACGTTCGGGCGGGGGTGGTGCGTGCGAGCACGCACCCCTACGGGGGGCGGGCGCGATTTGCGCGGCCCTCAGCCGCGGAACACGCTCAGGATCTGGTCCAGCGGTTTCTTGCGTTTGGCGACTTCGGGGACGGTGGCGCCCTCGGCGGGATAGCCGACGGGCAGGATCATCACCGGTTTTTCCGAGGCCGGGCGGTTGCACAATTCCCCCAGGAATTTCATCGGGTTGGGCGTGTGTTCGAGGCAGACCAGCCCGGCGTGATGCAGGGCGGCGATCAGGAAGCCGGTGGCGATGCCGACGCTTTCGGGCACGTAGTAATTCTTGAACTTCTCGCCCTCGTCGGTCATGCCCCACCGCTGGGCAAAGACGACGATCAGCCAGGGCGCATCGGTCAGATGCGGTTTCGAGACGCCGGTGCCGATCGGCTCCAGCGCGGCCAGCCATTCATCCCCGGCGCCGCCGGCGTAGAAGGCGCGCTCTTCCTCTTCGGCGGCGGCGCGGATGCGGGCTTTCATCGCCGGGTCGGCGATGGCGACAAAATGCCAGGGCTGGTGGTTGGCGCCCGAGGGGGCGGTTCCGGCGGCCTCGACGCAGCGGGCGATCACCGATTCCGGCACCGGGCGGCCGGAGAAATCGCGCACCGAATGGCGCTTGCGCAGATAGGCGAGGAAGGCCTCGGCCTGGGCCAGCGCCTCGGCATCGCCGACCTGCACCCGGTCGGGCAGGGGCAGCGGAGTGTAGCGGACCTGACCTTTGGCATACATGCGCGTCTCCTCGTTGGGGTCTTGCCTAGCAAGCGCGGCGGGCGGCGTCCAGCCGGGGCGCGCGGCATTGACGCGCCCGGCGGGCGGCGGTACGGGACGGGGCCACCCGACCCGCCCGAGTGTGAGAGCCCGCCGATGCCCACGCCGATCCTGCTGATCCTGACCGCCGCCGGCTTTGGCGCCTCGCCGCTGCTGATCGCGCTGGCGGTCGAGATCTTTCCGCCCTGGACGCTGGCGGCGCTGCGCTCGGCGCTGGGACTGCCGCTGCTGGTGCTGGCGGCGGGCGCGCTGGGGCCGCAAAAGCGCCCGGACCGGCACGATCTGCTGACGGCGCTGGTCGGCGGGGTGCTGGTGGTGTCGATCCCCTTCGTCAGCATGGCGGCGGGGATGCAATATATCCCCTCGGGCATGGGCGGGATGCTCTATGCGACGATGCCCTTGTTCACGCTGGCGCTGGCGGCCTATTTCCTCGCCGACGAACCGGCGACGCTGGAGCAGGAAATCCGCATCGGCATCGGCCTGTTCGGGGTGGTGCTGATCTCGGTTCCGGCGATCCTGTCGGGCGGGTTTGCCGAGGCGGGGCTGGGCACGCTGCTGACGCTGATTTCTCCCTTGAGCTATGCGGCGGGCAATGTCTGGTTCCGGCGGCGGCGCAAGATGGCGCCGCTGATGCTGGCGGCGGGGATGTTCGCGGTCGGCACGGTCAGTGTCTGGCCGCTGGCGCTGCTGATCGACGGGCCGGTGCAGGTGGCGCCCGGCGCCGAGGTGCTGCTGATCCTGCTGGCGCTGGTGGTGCTGGCGACGGTGGCGCCGAACCTGCTGAATTATGCGCTGGTGCAGCGGGCGGGGGCGAACCGGGCGGCGCTGGCGATGTTCCTGATGCCGGGGTTCAGCGTGCTGTTCGGCATGGTGTTCCTGGGCGAGCGGCTGCCGCTGCTGGCCTTTGCCGGGCTGGCGCTGGTGATCGCCGCCTCGACCGCGCGGCTGCCGCTGGCCTTGCGGCGCGCGGCGCCGGTCGCCGCCGGGCTGCCGGTGGTGGCCGAGGTCTTGCCGCCGCCCGCGCCGGAGGCGGCCGAGGACGACGGGGCGGACGACGCCGCCGGGCCGCGCCTGACCCCGGCGGAACGCGCGGCGCGCCGGGCCCGGCGTCAGGCCCGGCGCCGCGCCCGCCAGGAGCGGGCCGAGGCGGGCTGATCAGCGCAGGATCAAACCGCCCTCGCGTTCCAGGAAGGCGATGACCGCGTCGATGCCGAGGCCGTTGCGCACCTGCGCCAGCACATAGGGCCGGGCGCCGCGGGCGCGCTGCGTGTCGGATTCCAGCAGCGCCAGATCGACGCCGACATAGGGGGCGAGGTCGGTCTTGTTGACCACCAGCAGATCGGATTTCGTCAGGCCGGGCCCGCGTTTGCGGGGAATGTCCTGCCCGGCGGCGGTGTCGATGACATAGATGCTGAGATCGGCCAGTTCCGGCGAGAAGGTGGCGGCCAGATTGTCGCCGCCGGATTCGATCAGGATCAGGTCCAGCCCCGGGATGTCGGTGTTCAGCTCGGCGACGGCGGCGAGGTTGATCGAGGCATCCTCGCGGATCGCGGTATGCGGGCAGCCGCCGGTTTCCACCCCCCGGATGCGCGTTTCCGGCAGCACCTGGGCGCGGACCAGGTAATCGGCATCCTCGCGGGTATAGATGTCGTTGGTGATGACCGCCATCGAGCAGCGGCTGGCGAGGGCGCGGGCCAGCGCCTCGGTCAGCGAGGTCTTGCCGGCGCCGACGGGGCCACCGATGCCGACGCGCAGGGGGCCGTGGGTGCTCATGTGCGGAAAATCCTGATGTCCTGGGTTTCGTGTTCGAAAGCGGCGAGATCGGCGCTCAGCGCGGCGCCGCCTAGGTCGTCGAGGCTGGCGCTGGCGGCGGCTTCGGCGAGGCTGTCCAGCAGGGGGGCAAGGGCGGCGAGCAGCGATTGCCCCTCGGTCTGGCCCAGCGGCACATGGCGCACGGCGATGGTGGTCAGGTTGGCGGCAAAGGCTTGCAGATACAGGGAAATCACCGTGCGGGGTGGCAGGGCCAGCCGCTGCGCGGCCTCGCCCAGCGCCACCGGCAGCGCGCGCGGCGGCAGCGCGCGGCCGGTCACGGCGCTGAGGGTGCGCGCCAGCGCGGCGCCCTGTTCCAGCGCCTCGCGCAGCCGTTCGGCCGAAGGGGCGAGGGCGCGGGCGGTGGCGTCGAGCGCGGCGTGATCGGCCTCAGGGCGCAGCGCGTGGGCCAGCAGCACCGCGTCCTGCCAGCCCGCGCCAAAGCGCAGGATGCCGGTCAGCCAGTCGCGCAGGCTGGCGGCGCCCCGCACCTCGCCGCGGGCGATCACCCGTTCCAGCCCGTGCGAATAGGCATAGGCGCCGGTGGGAAACCCGGGCGAGAGCCA
>JAANMY010001550.1_pt1 | contig 25314 bp, 21 predicted proteins | sample 7279691 | NCBI WGS metagenome assembly JAANMY01 (sample SAMN14094543, study PRJNA606508) | bioreactor metagenome | isolation source: A lab-scale SPAN reactor treating ammonium-rich wastewater day 388 | place: Ireland: Galway | collected 2018-02-07
CGCTGAGCTGGGCCTCCAGGCCGGCATTCCATTTGCCGCGCTGGGCATCGTCGAGGGTGGATACGAACGCCCCGAACTGCTGGTTCAGGCGGTCGCGCATGCGCGCGCGCATCTGCGCCAGCATTGCCGGGTTGGCGCCGCCGTTGCCGCCGCCCATGCGCATTCCGCCACCGCCGAACAGCCGGTTGCCGCCCTGCTGCTGGCCCGACGCGCCCTGCTGCGCCTGCGCCTGCGCCATGCGCTCGGCCTGGCGCTTCTGCATTTCTTCCAGCGCAGTGTCGAACGCGGCCTTCTGCTGGGGGTTCAAGTCCAGCGAGCCGGCCAGCGCCTGCAGGTCCTCGCCCATGCCCGGACCGCGGTTGGCGCCATTGCTGCCGCTACCGCCGGCAGGCCCGCCCTGCACCTGCAGTTCGGCCAGCGGCGAACCTTCGGCCGGCTTGAAGCGCAATGCGGCGTTGCCGATCCGCAGCACGCCTTCGCGCTTGCTGACCTCGATCTCCGCGTTCACTGTCAGGCCCGGCAGCAGGGTGCCATCGCTGTTGTCCACGGTCACCACCACCGGGTAGGTGACCACGTTGTTGGTGGTGGTGGCGGCCAGCCGCACCTGCTCCACCACGCCCTTGAAGCGGCGGTCGGGGAAGGCGTCGGCGGTGAAGCCAACGATCTGGCCGGTGCGAACCTGGCCGATGTCGGATTCGTCGACGGCCAGCTCGATCTTCATCTTCGACAGGTCTTCGGCGATGGTGAACAGCTCCGGCGCCGAGAAGCTGGCGGCCACGGTCTGACCCGGCTCGATCTTGCGGGTCAGCACCACGCCATCGACGGGCGAGCGGATCACCGCGCGGTCGATGTTGACCTGGGTGTTCTTCAGCGACGCGGTCTGCTGGCGGATCTGCGCCTGCGCGGCGTTGACCTGGGCGCGGGCCTGGTCCAGCGCGGCGCGGGAAAGATCCAGGTCGCTGCGCGCGATCAGCTTCTGCGCCGACAGCGACTGCTTGCGTTCGAAGTCCAGGGTCGCGTTGTGCAGGCTGGCCTGCGCCTGCCGCAGCTGCGCCTGCGCGTTGGCGATCTGCGCGTTGCCCTGCTCCAGCTGGGCCTGGTAGGTGGATGGATCGATCCGCGCCAGCACGTCGCCCTTCTTCACCGGCGAATTGAAGTCCACCAGGATCTCGGTGACCTGGCCGGAAATCTGGCTGCCCACGGTGACGGTGGTGATGGCGCTGAGGGTGCCGGTGGCCGAGATCGCCACCCGGATGTCGCCGCGCTGGACGGTCTCGGTCCGGTAACCACCGGCCTCATCCGCAGCGCCGCGTTTACTCCAGAAATACCAGCCTGCGGCCAGCACTGCGACGGCGGCAACGGCCAGGCCGGCCTTGGGGAAGGTGTTGCGGGAACGACGGGGCTGGCTCATGCGGGGAGATCGGCAGGGATTGACGGGTGGGAACGCACGGATGTGCGTCCGGTTGACAGCCGCGCATCCTACCCGCGCCGCCCGCGCGGCAACCGTGCCTTCAGTCCCGGGTGGCCGTTCCAAACAGGATGCTGGCCCGCGTCCCTTGCCCCGGCGTGCTGTCCAGCCGCACCGGCCAGCCGCAACGCTGGCCGAGACGATGGGTGATCGACAGCCCCAGTCCGGAGCCCACGTACTGCTCGCCCTCGCCCCGATAGAACGGCTCGAACGCGCGCGCCAGCGTGGCCGCGTCCATGCCGATCCCGGAGTCTTCCACCTCCACGCAGCCTTCCTTGAGCCGCACCACCACCCCGCCGGCGTCGGTGAACCGCACCGCGTTCGACAGCAGGTTGCCCAGCATCACCTGCAGGATTCGCGGCGGCGCATGCAACACCGGCTCCGCCTCGACTTCCAGATGCAGGGCCAGCTGCTTGTGGCGCAGGATCGGGCGGACCCGATCGACCTCACGCTCCACCACTTCCCGCACCACGACATCGTCCACGTCCAGCGGCGCCTGTTCGGAGCGGGCCAGGAACAGCAGTGCATCGATCACGGCTTCCATGCCAGCCACCGCGTCCTGGATGCGCGCCAATGAACGCCGCGAGGCGGGGGAAAGCCCGTCATCGTGTGCGATCAGGTCGCTCGCCACGCGGATCACCGTCAAGGGCGTACGCAGCTCGTGGCTCGCGTCGCGGGTGAAATCACGCTCGCGCTCCGCCGCCCCCGGTGATGGATTGGCGGCAAAGGGCGGGCGCGGCAGGGCAACGGACATGGGCGGGCTTTCGGCGTCAGTCGGCGAGATCGGCGATCCGATACCCGGCGCTCTGCACGGTATGCAGCAGCGGACGCTCGAACGGCTTGTCCATCACCTTGCGAAGGTTGTACAGGTGGCTGCGCAGGGTATCCGAGTCCGGCAGCTCGTCGCCCCAGATCTCGCGCTCGATTTCCTGCCGGCTGACCACCCGCGGCGACTCGCGCATCAGGATCGTCAGCAGGCGCAGGGCGATCGGGGACAGCTGCAGCTCGATGCCTCCGCGGGTGGCCCGCAACGACGCCGGATCCAGCACCAGGTCGCCCACCTGCAGCACTTCCGATCCCACCTGGCGGCGGTCGCGGCGGATCAGCGCATGCAGTCGCGCTTCCAGTTCGCGGATCGCGAACGGCTTGGTCAGGTAGTCGTCAGCGCCGGACGACAGGCCGGTGAGCTTGTCGTCCAGAGTGTCGCGCGCGGTCAGCATCAGGATCGGGGTTGCCTTGCGGGCGTCACCGCGCAAGCGGCGGCATACCTCGATCCCATCCAACCGGGGCAACATCAGATCCAGCACGATGGCGTCGTAGACGTTCTCCGACGCCAGCCGGTAGCCATCCAGGCCGTCCGCCGCGTAGTCGATCTCGAAGCCGCGGCTCTCGAGGTACTCCCCCACCATCTCTGAGATGTTGCGGTTGTCCTCGACGATGAGCACCAGTCCCGCCTGTTCCTGTTCGCGCATGCGCGCCTCGCTCGAATTAGCTTGCCAAACGATGACGATCCGGAAGTCGAAGCCGCGTGAAGGCGTAATCTGCGCGCTCCCGCGCACAACGCCCGCCCGCATGCCCTACGACCGCCTGATTGCCCCGCTCCTGCTGGTATTTTCCAATGTATTCATGACCTTCGCCTGGTATGGGCACCTGAAGTACCGGGAGACCGCCCTGCCCAAGGTCATCCTGGTCAGCTGGGGCATCGCGTTCTTCGAATACTTGCTGATGGTGCCAGCCAACCGCATCGGCAGCGCGGTCTACAGCGCGCCGCAGCTGAAGGGCATGCAGGAAGTCATCACCCTGCTGGTGTTCGTCGGCTTCTCCACCTGGTATCTCGGCCAACCGCTGAAATGGAATCACTGGGCCGGCTTTGCCCTGATCGTGGTGGCGGCGTGGCTGATCTTCCTGGAGTGACGACCTGACCGCGGACGCGGCGTACCCGCAGTGCGGGCATGCGCACCACCACCGGCCGGGCGGACGCCTGCCGGACGGGCGCTAGAACGGGATGCGCCCGATCAGGATGTCCCGATACATCACCCAGTCGCCGGCAAACGAATAGAACGGGTGCTTGAAGGTGGCCGGGCGGTTCTTCTCGAAGAAGAAGTGGCCGATCCAGGCGAACGCATAGCCCGACAACAGCGCCGCCAGCAGCCACCCCGGGTTGCCGCCCTTGGCCGCCAGCACGATGAAGCCGATGGCGAAACTCGTGCCGACGAAGTGCAGGCGCCGGCAGCTGCGGTTGCGATGTTCGCCCAGGTAGAACGGATAGAACTCGCGGAAGCTGGTGAAGCGCTCGCTCATTGCCTGCCCTCCTTCTCCGCCGCCTTGGCCTGCACCCAGTAGCGATCCTGCGCGTCCAGGGGTTTGCCGGCAAGGCCGCCATGGGCGGCGGCCAGCGCCTCCATCGCGCGGAAGCGGCGCTCGAACTTGGCGTTGGCGCGGCGCAGCGCGTTGCCCACGTCAACCCTGGCATGTCGCGCCAGGTTCGCGCAGACGAACAGCACGTCGCCCAGCTCGTCCTCCAGCCGGTCGCGCGCGGCGGCATCGCCGGGATCGGCGGCCACGGCATCGAACTCGGCGCGCACCTCGTCGATTTCCTCGTGCAGCTTGTCCAGCACTGGCGCCGGATCCGGCCAGTCGAAACCGACCTTGGCCGCCTTCTGCTGCAGCTTCACCGCGCGCTGCCATTCCGGCAGGCCGCGGGAAATGCCGGCCAGCGCCGAGGAATCGGCCTCGCCCCTGGCGTCGCGCTCCGCGCGCTTGATCGCATCCCAGTTGCGCAACACCGCGGCACTGTCGCCAACCGCATCGGCGGTCCCTGCGGCGAACACATGCGGGTGACGGCGCACCATCTTGTCGCAGATCGCCGCCACCACGTCGCCGAACGCGAACGCACCGGCTTCCTCGGCCATCCGTGCATGGAACACCACCTGCAGCAGCAGGTCGCCCAGCTCGTCCCTGAGGTCGGCCATGTCGCCGCGATCGATCGCATCGGCGACCTCGTAGGCTTCCTCGATGGTGTACGGAGCGATGGTCGCGAAGTCCTGCTGCAGATCCCACGGGCAGCCGCCGTCCGGGTCGCGCAGCCTGGCCATGATGGCGAGCAGTTCAGCGATGTCGCTCATGCCGGCAGCCGCGCGCGCACCGCGACATCGCCCAGCGCGATGAAGTCACCGTTGAGCAGGGTGTCACGCTGGTTGTAGCGGAACGGCCGGCCGCGCGGATCGAGCACCGCGCCGCCAGCGGCCTCCAGGATCGCCTGGCCGGCGGCGGTGTCCCACTCGCTGGTGGGGCCGAAGCGCGGATACAGGTCCATCCCGCCTTCGGCGATGCGGCAGAACTTCAGCGACGACCCGCAGCCCAGCACCTCGCTGCCCGGCAGGGCGTCCAGCAGCGCCTGGGTGCGCGCATCGCGGTGCGAGCGGCTGGCGGCGATGCGCAGCGGCGAGGCCGCCGGAATGCGTGCGTGGATGGCGACATCGGCATCGCGGTCGCGACGGAATGCACCGTGTCCCGGCATGCCGTGCCAGAGCGCGCCGGTGACCGGCTGCTGGATCACGCCGAACACGGCCACGCCATCCTCGATCAGGGCGATGTTCACGGTGAACTCGCCATTGCGCTTGATGAACTCGCGGGTGCCATCGAGCGGATCGACCAGCCAGAACCGCGTCCACTGCCGGCGCGTGGCGATGTCAGCGCCACTCGACTCCTCCGACAGCACCGGGATGTCCGGCGTCAGTTCGGCCAACCCGGCGACGATGCAGCGATGGGCGCCCAGATCGGCCGCGGTCAGTGGGGAGCGGTCGTCCTTGTGTTGCACGGCGAACTCGCTGTCGTAGACCGTGAGGATCGCGGCGGCGGCTTGGCGCGCGATGCGGATCACGCCATCGCGGAGTACGTCATTCACCTGCATGCTGCTGCAACCATTCGCGGACCATGAACAGGGCCGCGATGCTGCGACCTTCGGAAAAATCATCCTGCAGGATCAGCTGGCCGAGGTCCGCCAGCTTCCACGGCACCAGTTCCAACTCCTCCGGCTCGTCGCCGGGCAGGCGCTGCGGATACAGGTCGCGCGCCAGCACCACGTGGGTCTGGTGGCTCATGTAGGTCGGCGCCAACGTCAGGCTGCGCAGCACGCGCAGGTCGCGCGCCCCGTAGCCGGCTTCCTCCATCAGCTCGCGGTTGGCCGCCTCGAGCGGCGTCTCGCCGGCGTCGATGCGACCTTTCACCAGGCCCAGCTCGTAACGGTGCACGCCGGCCGCGTACTCGCGCACCAGCAGCACGGTTTCGGCATCCAGCATCGGCACCACCGCGACCGCGCCATGGCCGCGTCCGTGCAGACGCTCGTACAGGCGGCGTTCGCCGTTGGAGAACTCCAGGTCGAGCCGCTCCATCCGGTACGGGCCGGCGTCATGCTCGGTGACGTGGTGGATGACCGGCAGGCGGCGGCTCATGCGGCTGTCCCGGCGGCGATAATGGCGGAATGGAAAGCGTTCACGATGGAACCATGATAGCCGCCGCGGATGACTGGCGGGCACGCGACCTGGCCGTGCTCTGGCATCCCTGCACGCAGATGCGCGAGCATCCGCATGCCCTGCCGCTGTTTCCGGTGCAGCGCGGCGAGGGCGCGTGGCTGGTGGGGTTCGACGGCCGGCGCGTCCTCGACGGCGTCAGCAGCTGGTGGACCAATCTGCACGGCCACGCCGAACCCCGCATCGCCGCGGCCATCGGCCGGCAAGCCGGCACGCTGGAGCAGGTGATCCTGGCCGGCTGCTCGCACGCACCGGCGGTGGAACTGGCCGAACGCCTGCTGGCGGTCGCCCCGCGCCAGGCCGGACGCGAGCCGCTGGCCAAGGTGTTCTACGCCGACAACGGCTCGGCGGGGGTGGAGGTGGCGCTGAAGATGGCCTTCCATTGGTTCCACAACCGCGGCGTCGAAGGACGCACCAAATTCGTGGCGCTGACCGGCAGCTACCACGGCGAGACGCTGGGCGCGCTGTCGGTGGGCGACATCCCGCTGTACCGGCGGGTGTACGCGCCTTTGCTGCTGGAAACCCTGTTCGCGGCGTCGCCGGACGCCTTCGGTGCGCGCGACGAAGCGGAGGCCATCGCCTGCGCCGAGCGTGCCGCCGACGCCCTGGCCGACCTGCTGGACGCGCACGCCGGTGAGGTCTGCGCCCTGATCGTGGAGCCGCTGCTGCAGTGTGCCGGCGGCATGCGCATGCACCATCCCCGCTACCTCCAGCGCGCGCGCGCTCTCTGCGATGCACATGGCGTGTTCCTGATCGCCGACGAGATCGCCACCGGCTTCGGCCGTACCGGCAGCCTGTTCGCCTGCCAGCAGGCAGGCATCCAGCCGGATCTTCTCTGCCTGTCGAAAGGACTGACCGGCGGCTTCCTGCCGCTGTGCGCGGTGCTGGCCACGCAGGCCATTTACGACGGTTTTCTCGACGATTCGCGCGAGCGCGCCTTTCTCCACTCGCACAGCTACAGCGGCAACCCGCTGGCCTGCGCGGCGGCGCTGGCCTCGCTGGACATCCTCGAGGGCGAAGACGTGGTGGCGCGCAACCGCGCCACCGCGGTGAAGATGGCCGCACTGAGCGTGCCGTTCCGGGCGCACCCGGCGGTGGCGGAAGTACGCCAGACCGGGATGGTGGTGGCGATCGAGCTGCATCCGGAAACCGGCAACGGCGAGGACGGCCACGCGGTGGAGATCGCCGGGCGCCGCGGCCTGCGCATGTACCGCGCGGCGCTCGAGGCCGGCGTGCTGCTGCGCCCGCTGGGCGACGTGCTGTACTGGATGCCGCCCTATTGCATCGACGATGCGCAGCTGGAGCAGCTGGCGGCGGCCACCCGCGCCGCGCTGGCGGAGGCATCCACGTGAATCCGACCCGCATTCCCACGCGCCGCCGGGCGCGATCCGCGAGGGCAAACCCATGCGCCTGACCCGCAGCTTCGTCGCCCAGCCGTTGCCCGTCGGCAGCACCATCGCCCTGCCCGAGGACGCCGCCGCCCATCTGGTGCGGGTGCTGCGCCTGCAGGCGGGGGATCCCTGCGTGTTGTTCAACGGTGACGGCTTCGACTGCGACGCGCGCATCGCCTCGGTCGGTAAGCGCGAGGTGCTGGCGGACATCGTCGCCAGTCGCCCGGTCGACAACGAATCGCCGCTCGCCATCACCCTGCTGCAGGGCATCGCCCGCGGCGAGAAGATGGATCTGATCCTGCAGAAGGCGACCGAGCTTGGGGTCACCCGCATCCTGCCGGTGTCCAGCGAACGCAGCGAAGTGAAACTGGATGCGCAGCGCGCCGACAAGCGCGTGGCGCACTGGCGCGAAGTGGTGGTGTCGGCCTGCGAACAGAGCGGTCGCGCCCGCGTCCCGGAAGTGGCCGCGCCGCAGCCGTTGGCGCAGGCCGCGGCGCTGCGCCAGGGACGCGGCTTCATCCTCGATCCGTTTGCGCAGCAGGCACTGTCGGCGCTGCAAGGCAGCGTACTGCGTGCCTGCACGCTGGCCATCGGCCCCGAAGGTGGTTGGTCACCCCGCGACCGCGAACAGCTGGTGGCGGCGGGATTCGAGGGACTGCGGCTGGGTCCGCGCATCCTGCGCACGGAAACCGCGGGCATCGCTGCGATTGCCGCGCTGCAGGCGATGGTTGGGGATTTGGGCTGACACTTCTTGGCCGCCGCTGCGGCCGGGCGCCATCTCTCAGGCAGCTGCCGCCAGCGCGGCGTGCAGGTGCTGCTCCAGCGCGGCCAGGTCCGGCACCATCGCGTCGTTCTCGTTCAGGCGCACGCGGGCCAGCACGCCAGCGGGAAGCCCGTCGCTTTCCTCCTGCGTCGCCAGCGTCTCCTCGGTCACCGTCACCAGCCGCGGGAAGCCCTGGGTCAGCAGGGCGAAGTAGGGCCGCTTCGGATTGCCGCCCAACGCCTTCAGCACGATCACCTTGCTGCCCAGGCCGCCCTGCTCGTCGGCGATGCCGGCGAAGCGCGCGAACGACACCAGCGGCAGCTGCCAGCCGCGCCAGCGGATCCGACCCAGCAGCCAGTCCGGCGCGTCCTCCAATGGTTCCGGGGCGGCATAGGACAGCACCTCGGCAATGGTCGCGTTGGGCAGCAGCAGGCGTGCATCGGCCACCTGGATGAGCACGCCACGGATGATGTATGCGATGTCGGACATGGAAACCTCAGGCAGGCCAGCGTTGCAGCAGTTGACGGGACATCCCGGCGAGGCTGTCCGCTTCGCCACCGCGTGCCGCCAGCGCCTGGCTGGCGGCGGGATCAAAACAGTTCTCGGTGGCCTGCCCCAACGCCAGGCCGCCGGCCATGCGCATCGCCAGCGCGGCGTCGACCAGCGCCGGCGCCGCGCCGCTGAGCAGCAGCATGGCGCTGTCACCGGGTCGCAGTGCCGCGAATCGGGGTTCACCGGCAACCTCCACGAAGTGCAGGCCGGCCGGCGCCTCGCCGACGTCGAGGTGGTCGGGCATCACGTGGACGTGGCCGCGGCGCAGCGGTTCACCGGCACTGGCCAGCACTACGGGCATGCGTGCGGCACGCTGCATCTGCCGGACCAGGCGATCGTACTGGCCGCCTTCGATGCGCTGCCGCAGCAGCACGGGGCGCGGAAAATCCTCCGGCAGTTCGCCGAGCAGCTGGCGCACCGCGTCCGGCCCGCCGATACCGGCCGCAACCACCACCGCGCCATCCGGCAGGGCAACTGCCGAGCCCACCGCCGCCGGTGCGAGCGGTTGCAACGCCGCCACCTCCATCGTGAGGTCGTGCATTTCCTGTTCGAAGTCGCGCGCCGGGGCGCCGCCGGGCGGCGCCGGCAGCACGTCGCGGTGGCCCTGCAGCTTGGCGGTCAGATGGCGCGCCCAGCGTGCCGCTTCCCAGCCATCCCGGCGGGCCGCCACTTCGGCGTCGTCGAACAGCACCAGCAGAGGCGGGTCGGCCAGCACCGCGTCGAACTTCTCCAGCGCCGCTTCGGCAACCGGATCCAGCACCACCAGCACCGCGTCCGGCGCGGCCGCGCGAACCTGCGCTTCGTCTGCGCCGGCCGGGTCCAACACCCCCGCCAGCACCGCGCCGGCCTGTCGCAGCGCCGCTTCGGTGCGGTCGCGCGCGGCCCCCGCCCGTGCCAGCACCAGCACGCGGCGCGCGCTCATTGCTCGGTTCCGGCGCCCGCGTGCTCCAGCCCCAACAGCTCGAACACGTTACGCATCAGCTCGACTTCCTGGTACGGCTTGCCGAGGTAACGCTCCACGCCGATCTCGAAGGCGCGCTGACGATGCTTGTCGCCGGTACGCGACGTGATCATCACGATCGGCACGTCGCGCAGGCGCGGATCCGCCTTCATCGCGGTCGCCAGCTCGTAGCCATCCATGCGCGGCATTTCGATGTCCAGAAGCATCAGGTCCGGCACGATGTCGGCCATCCGCTCCAGCGCATCCAGGCCATCCTTTGCCGTGGCCACCTCGAGGCTGTGGCGCTCCAACACGCGACCGGTGACCTTGCGCATGGTGACGGAGTCGTCCACCACCATGACCAGCGGCACCCGCCGCTGGGTGCCGGCAACGTGGGTGACCTCGTCATCCGCCGGCGTCGCCGCGGCCTGACGACGCACCAGCGGTGCCACGTCCAGGATCACCACCACGCGGCCATCGCCCATGATGGTGGCGCCGAAGATGCCCGGCACCGAAGTCAGCTGCGGACCGCCGGTCTTGACCACGATTTCGCGGCTGCCCAGCACCTGGTCGATCGCCACCGCCGCGCGCAGTTCGCCCGAGCCGACCAGCAGCAGCGGCATCTGCAGGTGCCCTTCGGCACGCGCCGGCGCGGCGCCGACCAGCGTGCCCAGGTCGTGCAGCACGTAGTCCTCGCCGCCATACCGATAGCTGCCGCCCTGCTTGGCCAGATCCTCGCGGGCGATGCGGCCGACGCCGCGCACCGAAGCGATCGGCACCGCGTACTCGGTCTCGCCGATCTTGACGAAGACCGCCTGCGTCACCGCCAGGGTCTGCGGCAGGCGCAGGGTGAAGACCGTGCCCTGACCGGGTTGCGAAGCGATATCGATGGTGCCGCCCAGCTGGCGGACCTCGCTGGCGACCACGTCCATGCCCACGCCACGGCCGGCCAGCCGGCTGACGGTTTCGGCGGTGGAGAAGCCGGGCTGCATGATCAGCTGGTCGAGCTCGACGTCGGTCAGCTGTGCGTCCGCGGCAACCAGCCCGCGCTCGACGCCACGCGCCCGGATCGCCGCGCGGTTGAGGCCCGTGCCGTCGTCGGAAATCTGCAGGACCACTTCCGAACCTTCGCGGCGCACCGCGACCCGGATGCTGCCCTCTTCCGGCTTGCCGGCGGCGCGCCGCGCCTCCGGCGCTTCCAGTCCGTGCGCGATGGCATTGCGCAGCATGTGCTCCAGCGGGGCGGTCATGCGCTCCAGCACGTTGCGGTCGAGTTCGCCCTGCGCGCCATCCAGCTTGAGTTGCGCCTGCTTGCCCGTTTCCGCGGCGGCCTGGCGGATGACCCGGCGTAGACGCGGTACCAGCGAGTCGAACGGCAGCATGCGCGTGCGCATGAGGCCTTCCTGCAGATCGGAGCTGACTCGCGACTGCTGGGTAAGCAGGGTTTCGTACTGGCGGGTCAGGTCATCCATCGACCCGTGCAGGCTCTGCAAGTCGGCCGCCGATTCGGCCAGCGCGCGGGAGAGCTGCTGCAGGGTGCTGAAGCGGTCGAGCTCGAGCGGGTCGAAGGCTTCGTTGCCGGTGTCGTGCTCGCGCTGGAAGCGGGCGATGATCTGCGCTTCGGTTTCCGAATCCAGGCGACGCAGCTGGTCGCGCAGGCGCAGGTTGGTCTGCTCCATTTCAGCCGCGGTGCTGCGGAACGCGGCCAGCTGCTGTTCCAGGCGCGCACGGTAGATGGCGACTTCGCCGGCGTAGTTCACCAGCCGGTCGAGCAGGTCGGCGCGGATGCGCACCTGTTCCTGCGGCGCGCGCACGCCGATGTCCTCGTCCTCGCCGAACCCGTCCTGGCCCATCGGCGCGGACAGCGGCTTGAGTTCGATCTTCGCGGCGGGCTGCGCCGCCTTCGCCGGCCCGGCGCCGGCAGCCGGCACGGCAACCGTGGCCGGACGCTGTTCCGCACGCGCGTTGAATTCCTCGATCAGCGCTTCCGGCATGCCCAGCGCGCGGCGCGCGGCGATGCGCGTGATCATGCCGTGCAGGCGGTCGAAGCCGCGCTCCAGCAGCGGCACGCCGTCAGTACCGAAGTCGACCTTCTGCGCTGCCACCGCCTCCAGCAGCGACTCCATGGCGTGGCCCAGTTCGCCGGCGGGCATCATGCCGGCCATGCGCGCACCGCCCTTGAGCGTGTGCAGGTCGCGCTGCAGGCCCACCACCAGTTCGTTGTCGTCCGGCGTCTCCCGCAGCTTCGCCAACAGGCCGTCGGAGTGGTCCAGCAGGTCGCCGGCTTCCTCTACGAAGATGTCGACCAGCTCCAGATCCAGCTCGCTGGTATCCAGCGCCTCGTCAGGATCTTCACTGGCACCGGCGGTCGCCTGCAGCGCAGCCAGCGCAGCCTGCTCGCGTGCCCTGGCAGCGGCGGCGGCTTCGGCAGTGCGACGTTCCGCCTCGGCGCGCTCGGCCTCCGCGCGGCGCGCGGCGGCACGTTCGGCCTCGAGACGCTCGGCCTCGGCGCGCGCGGCGGCGATGCGTTCTGCTTCGACGCGCTCGGCCTCGCGCCTGGCCGCCTCTTCCGCGGCGAGGCGCTCGGATTCCGCGCGCGCCGCTTCTTCGGCAGCAAGGCGCTCGGCCTCGGCCTGCTCGGCCGCGAGCCGTGCGACTTCGGCTTCTTCCGCAGCGATGCGTTCGGCCTCCTGGCGCGCGGCCTCTTCCGCCGCGAGGCGCTCGGCTTCGGCCTGCTCGGCCGCGACACGCGCAGCCTCCGCCGCTTCCGCGGCGATGCGCTCGCCCTCGAGCCGCGCGGCCTCCTCGGCCGCCTGGCGTTCGGCTTCTTGCGCGGCAAGGCGCTCGGCCTCGGCATGGGCAGCTGCCTCCGCGGCAATCCGCTCCGCCTCCTGACGCGTGGCTTCTTCCGCTGCCAGACGCTCGGCTTCAGCCTGTTCGGCCGCGGCGCGCGCGGCTTCCGCCGCTGCGATGCGCTCGGCCTCGGTGCGGGCGTTTTCCTCCGCAGCGGCGCGTTCGGCCTCCTGACGGGCTGCCTCTTCCGCGGCGAGGCGCTCGACCTCGGCCTGCTCGGCCGCGAGACGTGCAGCTTCGGCTTCCGCCGCGGCAATGCGTTCGGCTTCCTGGCGCGCAGCCTCTTCCGCAGCGAGGCGCTCGGCTTCGGCCTGCTCGGCCGCGAGACGCGAGGCTTCGGCTTCCGCCGCGGCAATGCGTTCGGCTTCCTGGCGCGCAGCCTCCTCCGCCGCCAGACGCTCGGCTTCCGCCTGCTCGGCCGCAAGACGTGCAGCTTCAGCTTCCGCCGCGGCAATGCGTTCGGCTTCCTGGCGCGCAGCCTCTTCCGCAGCGAGGCGCTCGGCTTCCGCCCGCTCGGCCGCGAGACTCGCGGCATCGGCTTCGCCATCCATGGGGGATCCGGCCTCGACGAACGGCAGACTGGCCTCGGGCAATGCATCGCGCAATGCCGCCATCCGTTCCGCCAGCGCCGTGAACACCGGCACCTGCGCCGGGCTTTCCTGCAATGCGCGGGTCGAAGCTCGCACCGCCTCGGCAACCGCGCCCAGCGCCGCGACGCCCTCGGCGCCGGCGACCGCATGTGCGGCCAGCAGGCGCTTGGCATAGCCTTCGGCAGGCGCGGTGAACGCGGTCACCGATGGCACCTCGGTCATCGCGAAGGCGCCATTGAGCGTGTGGATGGCCCGTACCAGCGCATCGGTGGCCACGGCATCGCCGGTACGCGCCTGCGCCAGCCAGGCATCCACGGTTTCCAGATGCCCGCCGACCTCGGTGCCGAGGATCTCCAGCAGCACCGGATCGACCGCGACCACCTGCGTGCCCGCTTCCACCGCCACAGCCGTTTCCTCGGCCGCGTCGACCTGTACCGGCGCGGCCTGCGCCGTCGGCGGCGCAGACATCACCACGTCTTCGCCCGCCGCCAGCCTGTCGGCGATCGCCTCCATTGCTGGGATGTCGACGGCGACCGCGCTTTCCCCACGCAGGGCGGCATGCAACTGCGGCAGCACGCCGCGCGCCTGACCCACGTATGCGACCACGGCATGGCTGGCCGGACGCGAACCATCCAGCACGCGGTTGAGCATGTTCTCGACGTGCCAAGCGAACTCGCCCAGCACCTTGGCGCCGACCAGACGGCCGCTGCCCTTCAGGGTGTGGAACACGCGGCGGATCGGACGCAGCGTGTCGGCATCGTCCGGGGTCAGCTTCCAGACCGGCAGCAGGCCGTCCAGGTTGTTGATCTCGTCCTCGAATTCCTCGAGGAAGATCTCGCGGATCTCGTCATCGATCTCGTCGCCGGCGGATTCGAAGCCGGCCGCCATTGCCACCGTCGCCGGGGCGACGCTGACCGCCACCTCGGCAGGTGCTGCAACGGGTTCCTCCTCGGCAACCATCTCGTCCTGCGCTTGTGCGGCAGGAGCGCTTGGCAGGGCCTCGGCGTCCTCGATGGCCTCGGCTGCCTCTGCATCCGGCGTCACGGCAGGCGCAAGCTCCGGCAGCGGCCAGTAATGCAGTGCTTCCAGGCTGACGCGGGTTTTCTCCAGCAGGTCCAAGCGCTGGCCATGCGGATCGTGCAGGGTCTCGAGGAAGTACTCCATGCTGGACAGTGCGTCGGCCAGCGTATCGAGCTGGCGCCCGCCGGGCACCTGCGCGCGGTCGATCAGTTCCACCTGGCTGTAGCGGCGCAGCGCTTCCAGGTAGGCCGCCGGCTCCGGGCGCTCGAGCATGCGCATCGCGCCCGACACTTCGGCCAGCAGCCGCGGGACGGCTTCCAGCGCGGAATGGCTCCAGTCGGTTTCGACGAAGGCCACGAACGCATTGCGTACTTCCGCGAAGTTGGTCACTGCGGCGCGCGTCAGCGCCCCCATGACCTTCCGCGATTCCTGCGCCAGCAGGCCGCCGGCATCGCCTTCGGCGCTGCCGCTGCCGAGCTGGGCCACCTGGTCGTCGAGCGAATGGTCGATGTAGAGCAGCGCACCGGCGACTTCCAGCAGGTCGCTCTCCGCCGGCGGCCGCACGCCACTGGCGATGTCGTGGACGATCCGGCGCTGCTCCTGCACCACGCCACGGGCGCTGTCGAGACCGAGCATGCCCAAGGTATCGCCGATCCGGTCCAGTGCCTCCGCCTGTGCCTGCAGCTCCTGCACGTTGTCACGGCTGCCGCGCAGGTGCAGGTCGAGCGCATCCTTGACCTTCAGCAGGTCTTCCTTGATCGCCGTGGACACCGTGTCCAGCAGCGCGCGGTTGCGCCCGGCCAGGCTGCCGCGGGCGTGTTCCAGCTCCGCCTCGGTGGGCGCATCCAGCAACCGCGGCAAGGCCTCCTGCCCCAGTGCGGGGACGCCACGCGCGGCGCGCAGTTCGTTGATCAGCGGCAGCAGCACGATCGGGATGTCGCGGTGCCCGCCCTGCAGGCGTTCCAGGTAGTCCGGCAGCTGCACCATGCCGCGCATCAGCACGGCCAGCGCCTCGTCGCGGTCGCCGGTGGCACTATCGCGCAGCGCGGTGGCCAACTGCTCCATCTCGCCGGCCACCATCGCCGGCGCCTGCAGCTCCAGCATCTGCAGCGTGCCCTGCACCTGGTGCAGGTGACCCATGCAGGTTTCCATGGGCAGCGGATCGCCGGGGTTGTCGGCGAAGCCTTCGAGTTCGATCCGCGCCTGGCGCAGGGTCTCGTCGATCTCCGGCTTCACCCAGCCGAGCGCGGTGTGGTCGATGGCATCCCGCAACGCCGTGGTCATGGCGCGGCTCCGTCACGGCCCGGCAACGCGGGGCTGGCCTGGAGGGTGTTGTTCATCCCGATCCCTGTGTTCCGGCCGGCGTCAGGCGGGCAGCTTGAAGTCGGCGACCGAACGACGCAGGTCGGCGGCGAGCTGGGCCAGGTTGCCGATCGACTCGGCGGTCTGGCTGGCGCCCTGCGAGGTCTGCGCGGTGATCGACTGGATGGTGTTCATGGTCTGGGTGATGTTGGAGGCAGCGTTCGACTGCTCCTGTGCCGCCACCGAAATGCCCTCAATCAGTCCCGACAGGTCGGACGACACCTTTTCGATCTCGCCCAGCGCGGTCCCCGCGTCCTCGGCGAGGCGCGCACCGGCAACCACTTCCGAGGTCGTCTGTTCCATCGAGGACACCGCTTCGTTGGTATCCGCCTGAATGGTCTGGACCAGCGATTCGATGCGCTTGGTCGCGCTGGAGCTGCGCTCCGCGAGTCGCTGCACTTCGTCCGCCACCACCGCGAAGCCGCGGCCCGCTTCACCCGCCGAAGCCGCCTGGATGGCCGCGTTCAGCGCCAGGATGTTGGTCTGTTCGGAAATGTCGTTGATCAGTTCCACGATCGAGCCGATTTCCTGCGAGCTCTCACCCAGCCGCTTGATGCGCTTGGAGGTTTCCTGGATCTGGTCGCGGATGCTGTCCATGCCGGCGATCGTCTGGCGCACCACGCCGGCGCCGTTGGTCGCGATCTGCACCGAGCGGCGCGCCACCTCGGCGGAGTCGGCGGAGTTGCGCGACACCTGGTTAATGCTGGAGGCGATCTCGTTGATGCGGTCGGTGGCGGAGTTGATTTCCTGCGCCTGGTGCTCGGCCGCATCGGCCAGATGCATGGCGGTGGCCTGGGTTTCCTGCGCGCTGGCCGCGACCTGCACCGAAGTGTCGTTGATGGTGGCCACCAGGGTGCGCAGCTGTTCCACCGCGAAGTTGATCGAGTCCGCGATCGCGCCGGTCATGTCCTCGGTCACGGTCGCCTTCACGGTCAGGTCGCCTTCCGCGAGCGAACCCATTTCGTCCAGCAGGCGCATGATCGCCTCCTGGTTGCGGTCGTTCAGTTCCTTGGTGGTCTGGTAACGGACGCGCTGGGCACGGTTCAGGGCCCACAGCAGGCCGGCGATGGAGATCAGCGCCAGCAGGCCGGAAAGGATGCTGACCCAGACGCCGCCAAGGATGCTGGTGTCCTTCAGCGAGCCGAACTGGGTGAAGGAGGAGAACAGGCGCTCGCTGTCGGTCAGCAGCTTGTCGGAGCCGCTGGCCAACGCGGAAGCGGAGGCCTGCGCGCCGATCAGCTTGCGCGAGTCGCCGACGATCGCGTCGAGGTCCTTCTTCATCCCCTGCCACAGCGTGTTGGACTGGCCGAGCGGGCCGATCGCGCCGGCCGCGCTGACCTTGACGATGTCGCCGCTGCCGTTGATCAGCGCGTTCATCTGCCGGTCGAACACCGCGGCATCGCGGCCCAGCGCGTTCGCCGCCACCTGGGCACCGTCGCCGCCGGCACGCAGCTCGGCGATGCGCTGCGCCATGCGCGAACTGATGTTGGCCTGCTGCAGCGCCGCGCTCACCTGCGCGGAATTGGCACCGCCGGACACCAGGCCGCGCAGCACCTCGTACAGCTGCGCCTGCAGCTGCGGCACCTTGTTGGTGAAGCTGTCGGCGCGGCCGGCCAGCGCCAGCACCGCCTGTTGCGAGCCCAGCACTTCCTCGGCGCGCTTGGTCAGCGGGTTCCAGGTTTCGGTGACGGTGCGGATCGGGGCCGCCACGTCGGCGGCGTCGCCGAAGCGGTCGTTCAGCCACTTGATGTCGCCGTCGATTTCTTCCTTGGTCGCCTTGAACGCTTCGAACGCCTGCACGTTGCCGTCGATCGCTTCCCGGCCCTGGTTGGCGAGGCGCTGCGAGTTCAGCTGCAGGCGCGATGCCGCGGAACTGGCGCCGCCGAGGCGCGAAGCCTTGGTGGTGGCGTACAGGGTATTGCCGGCGAACACCACCAGCGAGCCGATCAGCAGCCAGATCCAGAAGTTGGTGCTGAGATTGCGGCCCTTGCCGGCGGCGGAATCCATCAAATTGCTCATTGTGCGACCTCGGCTTACTTCGGAGTTCCGCGTTTAAGCGGCGGCTTGTCGGAATTCGGGGGTGCGGGCGAGGCGCTCGAGGCTGAACACGCCCCAGTCCTGTCCATTCATGCGGTAGGCGCGATCGACGAAATGGGCGTAGCGACCATCCGCCACCGCGTCGGCATCGATGCCCTGCTCTTCGACGAAACTGCGCTGGCCGTAGAGCTCGTCGATGGTGACGGCGACATCGCCGCCGGGCTGGCGCACCACCAGCACGCGCTGGCGTTCGTGCAGCACGGTGCGCTCGCCGTCGAGGAACTGCTTGAGATCGACCACCGGCAGCAGTGCGCCACGGATATTGGCCACGCCCAGCATCCACGGCTGCGCGCCGGGGACATGGGTCAGCGACGGCATCGGCAGGATTTCCACCACTTCATCGAAGCCGGAAGCCAGCCGGTGCGCTCCGACGCGATAGGCCACGCCGCGCCACAGGCCGGGGGCATCCAGCTGTTCCGGCAGGCCGGCAACGTGGGCAAGGCTGCGCTGTTCGTAATCGGCCAGCACCAGGAACGGCGAACGCCTCTCGCCGCTGGCAGGCTGTACCCATTCCGGGGCGGCAGCGGGAGCGCCCACGGGCACCGGCCCGGCTGCATCTAGATCCTCGTGCGCACCCGCGGAGACGACTGGCTCGGACCGCTCCTCTTCCGCGTCGTCGCCTGCGTCCTCGTCGTCATCCACCGCTGCGGCTGCGGCCAGCGAGGTGGCCGCCGGCACCGCTGCGGCCTGCTGCGGGCGGAACTTGTGCTTGTGCTTGCCGCGCTTGGCCATCGGTCAGCGCCCGAGCAGTGCGTCGATGCGCGCGACCAGTTCGCTTTCGCGCGGCGGCTTGACGATGTAGTCCCTGGCGCCCTGGCGCATGCCCCAGACGCGATCGGTTTCCTGACCCTTGGTACTGATGATGAGTACCGGGATATGGCTGGTGTCGGCATCGCGGGTCAACGCGCGGGTCGCCTGGAAGCCGTTCATGCCGGGCAGGATGATGTCCATCAGGACGAGGTCGGGCTTGTCGCGCTTGCAGCTGGCGATGCCGTCCTCCGCGTTGGCGGCGGTGGTGACCTGATGGCCGTTGCGTTCCAGCAACTGGACCATGACCGCGGCTTCGGTCGGCGAATCCTCGATCAGCAGAATGCGTGCCATTGGTGCCCTACCCCCCGGTCAGGCGTTGACGTACGTACGGATGGCGCCAAGCAGTTCTTCCCGCGTGAACGGCTTGGTCAGGTATTGCTCGGAGCCGACGATACGGCCTCGCGCCTTGTCGAACAAACCGTCCTTCGACGAAAGCATGATCACCGGCACGCTTTTGAACGTCTGGTTGTTCTTGATCAGCGCACAGGTCTGATAGCCGTCCAGCCGCGGCATCATGATATCCACGAAGATGATCTGCGGCGCATGGTCGGCGATCTTGGACAGCGCCTCGAAGCCGTCGGTCGCGGTGACGACGTCGCAACCCTCGCGCGCGAGCAACGTCTCCGCCGTGCGGCGGATGGTCCTGGAATCGTCGATGACCATCACCCTCAAACCCTTGAGGCCGATGCCGGAATCGTCCTGCGGCGCCATGTAATCCCCTTGCGCGATTGCCAACCGCCGCGTCTGCGCGCGTTGCGGACCACCTTTATCCAAGTCCGCGCGCGATGTGTCAAGCGCCGCAATACCGCTGCGGATGGGTGGGCACCGGCGCCTGCTACCATCCGCCCATCCCGCCCACGGACGTGCAGATGACGGCAGCCACACCGCTCGACGTGGTGGTCGTGATGGACCCGATCGGGTCCGTCAGGATCGCCAAGGACTCCACCTTCGCCATGCTGCTGGAAGCGCAGCGGCGCGGGCACCGGCTGCATTACGTGCGCCCCGGGGGCCTGTCGGTGCGCGGCGCACGCGCGGTGGCGGCGGCGGCCACGCTGCACGTGCGGGACGTGCCCGGCGACCATTTCTCCCTGACCGACTGGACCGAACTTGCGCTCGGGCCGGGCCAGGTGGTGCTGATGCGCACCGACCCGCCGGTGGACGCGGATTACCTGCACGACACCCAGATACTCGATCTGGCGCGGCTGCAGGGTGCGCTGGTGGTGAACGACCCGCGCGGCCTGCGCGATTTCAACGAGAAGCTGGCCGCGCTGCTGTTCCCGCAGTGCTGCCCGCCGACGCTGGTGAGCCGCGACGCCGCCGCACTGAAGGCCTTCGTGGGCGAGCACGGCGATGCGGTATTGAAGCCGCTGGACGGCATGGGCGGGCGCTCGATCTTCCGCGCCCGCGCCGGCGAGGCCAACCTCAACGTGATCCTGGAAACCTTGACCGACGGCGGCCGCCACCTGGCGATGGCGCAGCGCTACCTGCCGGAAATCACCCAGGGCGACAAGCGCATCCTGCTGGTCGACGGCGAGCCGGTGGACTACTGCCTCGCCCGCATTCCGCAGGGCGACGAGTTCCGCGGCAACCTCGCCGCCGGCGGCCGCGGCGAAGGCCGCCCGCTCAGCGAGCGCGACCGCTGGATCGCGGCCCAGGTGGGGCCGGAAATGCGCCGCCGCGGGATGCTGTTCGTCGGCCTGGACGTGATCGGCGACTACCTCACCGAAGTCAACGTCACCAGTCCCACCTGCATCCGCGAACTGGATGCGCAGTTCGGGTTGAACATCGCCGGGCAGCTGTTCGAGCGCATCGAGGCGCTGGCCCGGAGCTGATGCCGGCAACCGTGGCCCCCGCCGTACCTGCGCCGCCCCGCATCGGCGAAACCGAGCGGCTGCGCGCGACCTTCGTGCTGTCCGTGCTCGTGCACGCGATGGCCGTGTTCGGGATCGGCTTCGCGATGGAGGATGCCGCGCCGCTGCTGCCGACCCTGGACGTGATCCAGACCCGCACGCAGACGCCGCTGACGCCGGCACAGGCCGACTTCCTCGCCCAGGCCAGCAACCAGGGCGGCGGCGAACACGCGCGCAGCACCCGTCCCAGCGCCCCGCAGGCCGGCCCGCTGCCGCAGCCGGAGGACGGGCTGGCGCCGCGGCCGCTGCGTGCGCAGACGCCGGCGCCCAGTCCGCCGCCGGAGGCGCGGGTGGTGGCTTCGGCCAGCGGCGAAGCCGCGCTGCCGACCCCGCAGGCGCGCCCGGAGACGCCGCCAGACGACGCCCCGCGCGGACGCGAAAAGATCGAACGCGATATCGAAATGGCGCGGCTGGCGGCCGAGATCCAGCTGCGCTCGGTGGAGTACGCCAAGCGCCCGAAACGCAAGTTCGTCTCCGCCAGTACCCGCGAATACGCCTGGGCGCAGTACCTGCGCGGCTGGGTGGACCGGGTGGAGCGCGTCGGCAACCTCAACTACCCGGACGAGGCGCGCCGCCGCCGCATCGGGGGACTGGTGGTGATCAGCGTGGGCGTGCGCCGCGATGGCAGCGTGGAAAGCGCGCGCATCATCCGCTCCAGCCGCATCCCGATGCTGGACGAGGCGGCGCTGCGCATCGTCAAGCTGTCGGAACCCTTCGCGCCGCTGCCGAAGAGCAGCGAGGATCCGGACGTGCTGCACATCACCCGTACCTGGCAATTCATGCCGGGCGGAGAGCTGGTGGATCGCTGAGGCTCGGCGCGGGCCGACCCAAGTTCATCTGTACAGGCAGTCGACGACCTTGTTCTCGGCCGCGACCAGTGTCTCCAGTCCCTTCTCCCAGATCCCGCCGGTTTGCGCGAGCGGCACGTAGGCGAAGGTACCGTCGCCGGCATCCTCGGTGACCTCGAGTGCGGATTCGGAGAGCTGGAAGGAGCCCTCGCCCACGTCCAGGCGCAGCTGGCTGCGCAGGATCCGGTTGGCGAAGCTGGCGCGGAAGCGGGTCAGCACCTCGGCCTGCACCACGCCCTGTGCGGCATCGGGCGTGGTCGCCGTGATGCCCTGCGCGGACAGACAGGACGGCACGCGCGCCAGCAACTGCGCCTGCGTCAACGGCAGGACGTACTGGGTGCCCTTCATTGACAGGATCGGGCGCGCCTCCTGCTCGGTGGCCACCTCCAGCGTGCGGCCGTTGAACGGCACATCCTCCGCGGATGCCGGCGATGCGGCCAGTGCCGCACCCAGCATCAGAATCCAACCCTTCACATTGCCCCCTGTGCCAGTGGAACCCACAGGCAGGATAGCCAAAAGTCAGGACTGGCGTGGTGGCTCGGCGTCGCGCGCGGCACGCTGCTGGGCGAGGGTCAGCGCCACATCGTTGCGCAGGTAGGCCGGTTCGGCACGCTCCGGCGCGATGCCGCCGCCTGCCGCGAACACCGGCGCGGCCAGCCGGGCGACATCCGCCGCCCGCGGCAACGCCTGCGCATCGACGGTGGCCAGACGTCCCTGCAGGCGCAGCTGCAGGGCGCCATCGGCCGCGCCGAAACCGGTGCCGGCGCCGTGCCAGCCATCCCCTGCCGGGATCACCGCGACATCCGGCCGCACCACGGTTTCCTCCGACAGCGCCAGCAGCCCTTCGCCCTGGCGGGCGAACGTGCCCAGATAGACCTCGCCCATGCGCGCGTCGATGGCGGAGATCCGACGCTCACCACCGGCCTGCATGGCCAGCACGGCAAGGGTGGACACCGGCAGCACCGGCAGGTCCAGCCCCAGCGCGACGCCCTGCGCCAGCGCGATCGCCAGCCGCACGCCGGTGAATGCCCCGGGGCCCCGACCCACCGCGATGGCATCGAGCTGCGAACGCGCCACGCCGGCCTCGGCCAGCAACGCTTCGGCCCATGGCAACGCCAGCTCGGTGTGTCGGCGCGGGGCGATCTCGAAGCGCTCGAGCACCCGCCCATCGACGTACACGGCGACCGAGCAGGCCTCGGTGGAGGTTTCGAAAGCAAGCAGTCTCATCGTTCAATTATCCGCGAAGAACGCCTGCACATCCTTCACTTCGCGGGTGATGGGCAGCGGCGGCAACGACTCCAGGAAGGTGCGGCCATAGGTTTTCCCCAGCAGGCGCGGATCGCACAGCACCAGCACGCCGCGGTCGGTCTCGGTGCGGATCAGCCGGCCGGCGCCCTGCTTGAGCGCGATGACCGCCTGCGGCAACTGCTCGTCGCGGAACGGATTGCCGCCGGCGCGGCGGATCGCGTCCAGCCGCGCCTCGAACACCGGGTCGTCCGGTGCGGCGAACGGCAGTTTGTCGATGACCACCACGGAGAGCGCATCACCGGCCACGTCCACCCCCTCGCGGAAGCTGGCGGTGCCCAGCAGCACGCCGTTGCCGGATTCGCGGAAGCGCTGCAGCAGCACGTGGCGCGGCTCCGTGCCCTGCACGAACAGCGGCCAAGGGCCGCCCTGCAGCGCCTCGGCGGCCTCGCGCAGCGCGCGATGCGAGGCGAACAGCAGGAAGGCGCGGCCGCCGGAGGCTTCCAGCACCGGACGCAACGCATCCAGCAGGGCCATTCCAAAGTCGCGTGACGCCGGCTCCGGCAGCCCCTTCGGCAGGTAGCACAGCGCCTGCCGGTCCCAGTCGAAAGGGCTGGGTTCGAGCAGCTCGCGGGCGTGTTCGACGCCAAGGCGCTGGGCGACGTGGTCGAAGCGCCCGGCCACCGCCAGCGTCGCCGAAGTGAACACCCAGGCCGCATTCGATGCCTCGCGATGGGCGCGCAGCGGCGCCGCCACGTCCAGCGGGGTGCGCTGCAGGCGGAAGCCGCGCGGGGTCAGTTCGTACCAGTGCACCGAAACCGAATCGGGGGGCGAAACGGGGTCAGGTTCACTTCCCGGGAGGGTTTTTTGCGATGCCAAGCAGACGCCATCGGAACGTGAACCTGACCCCGTTTCGCCCTCCTCGCCCAGCCAGCGCTGCAGCCGGCCCAGCTGGTCCTGCGCGCGCACATGGCAGGCATCGAAACCCGGCGCGGCCTGGCGCAACGGCGCCACCGCGTCGCGCAGATTTGCCAGCGACTGCACCAGCCCGTGGAAGGCGGGTTCGATGTCCACTTCGTCCAGCGCCCGCCAGGCGGTGCCGCGCAGCGGCAGGTTGTCCATCGCCGCGCGCAACGCCCGCGCCGCCTGCTCGAGGTCGCGCGCTGGCTGCTGCACGGCGGCCAGCGCGCCCGGGACCTCCTTGCATTCGGCGATCGCATCGCGCGCCAGTTCCACCAGCGGGCGTGCACCCAGCCCCTCGCCGAAGAACTGCGCGGCCAGCTCCGGCAGCTGGTGGGCCTCGTCGACGATGAACGCCTGCGCGCCCGGCAGGATCTCGCCGAAGCCTTCCTGCTTCAGCGCCAGGTCGGCCAGCAGCAAGTGGTGGTTGACCACCACCAGGTCGGCCGCCTGCGCCCGCTGGCGCGCCTGCACCACGAAACATTCGCTCCAGAACGGGCACTCGGTACCCAGGCAGTTGTCAGCGGTGGAGGTGACCAGCGGCAGCAGCGGCGAATCCTCCGCCAGCGATTCCATCTCCGACATGTCGCCGCTGCGGGTGCGCCCGCTCCAGGCGACCACGCGCTGGAACTGGCTGATCTGCTCCCTGGAAGTAAAGCGCGGCTCGCCCTTGGCCTGCTCCATCCGGTAACGGCACAGATAGTTGGCCCGGCCCTTCAGCAGCGCGGTCTTCAGGCCGATGCCGAGCGCATCGCGCACCCGCGGCAGATCGCGCAGGTAGAGTTGGTCCTGCAGCGCGCGAGTGCCGGTGCTGACGATGGTCTTCATTCCCGACAGCAACGCCGGCACGAGGTAGGCGTAGGTCTTGCCGGTACCGGTGCCGGCCTCTGCCAGCAGCACCTCGCGGCGTTCGAACGCATCCGCCACCGCCACCGCCAGCCGCTGTTGCGCCGGTCGCGGGCGGAAGCCGGGCAGCGCCTGTGCCAGCGGCGATCCCTCGCCCAGCGCTTCGCGCACGGCCCGGCCCAGCCGCGTATCGGTTGCCGCCACCGGGCTCACTGCACCGGTCGCGGCGCCGGCGCGTCGGGCGGCGGCAGCTGCTTGGCCGGATCGCCGCCACCGAAGAAATCGCGGATCGCCTGGCCAGCCCGCTCAAGCGGATTCAGCGACCCGTCCTCGGGCGGCAGCGGATTGCCGAACTCGTCAAGTGCCGGCGGCGGCACATACGGGCAAGGCTGGTAGGGCGGCGCGTAGCCGGCCACGAACGGCAGATGACGCGCACCGGGGCAGTCGCCATCGGTGCTCTGTCCGCCCAGCACCCAGCGCCAGTCGACGCCTTCGCTGGACAGCCGCAGCGGCGCGCTGGGCAGGCGCGCGAACATGTCGGACCACACCCGCATGCCGCCGGTGGCGCCGTACAGACCGGTGGACTGGTTCTGGTCGTTACCCACCCAGACTACAGCCAGATGGTCGCCGGTGTAGCCGGCGAACCAGCTGTCGCGTCCGTCGTTGCTGGTGCCGGTCTTGCCGGCCGCCGACAACCGGCCAAGGCCGTCACGCACCAGTGCATTGCCGGTGCCCGAGGTGACCGCGTACTGCAGCGCGCTGCCGACCAGCCGCGCCGCCACCGCATCGCCCTTCTGCGCCGGCGGCGCCTCGCTGTCGTAGCGCTTGATCGTGCGTCCCAGCGGATCCAGCACCCCGCGCACCGCGTGCAGCGGCTGGATCTCGCCGCTCGAGGCGAGAAACTGGTAGAGCTGTGCCATGGCATACGGGCTCTGGTCCACGGCGCCGAGAATCAGCGAAGGCTGGGCCTCGGATTCGATCCCGGCCAGGGTTCGGATCAGTGCCGCCAGCCGCTGCGGCTGCACCTCCATGCCCAGCCTCACCGTGGCCTGGTTGTAGCTCTGCGCCAGCGCGTCCATCAGGCGCACGTCGCCGTGGCTGCGGCCATCGGAATTGCCGGGCTTCCA
>JAANMY010001551.1_pt1 | contig 25309 bp, 23 predicted proteins | sample 7279691 | NCBI WGS metagenome assembly JAANMY01 (sample SAMN14094543, study PRJNA606508) | bioreactor metagenome | isolation source: A lab-scale SPAN reactor treating ammonium-rich wastewater day 388 | place: Ireland: Galway | collected 2018-02-07
CGTGGGCGGGGCGCCCACGGCCTGTGCAGGCGGGGCGCCTGCGCTACGGCCGGCGCTCCTGCCCTATGCGGCGGATGGAGTCGGATTTGGGCGAAAAACGGAGGCCACGACGGCCGGGAAACGGCCTGCTGGGCGGGATTGCTGTGAAATCGAGAATTTTTGCAGGGCCCGGGTTCTGGCCCCTCGTTCTGGTCTGGTACGCCCGGCAGGATTCGAACCCCGAAACAGTCCGGTGGACTGTTTGCGACGCGAAGCAGAAGACCGATGTTTCGCCCTCAGGCGAGACATCGGTCTTCGTAAGCGAAGCGGTGGTGCGAGTACCCTTACTGTCCCGCCGCTGATTCAGTTCTGGTACGCCCGGCAGGATTCGAACCTGCGACCTACGGCTCCGGAAACCGTCGCTCTATCCAGCTGAGCTACGGGCGCGCAGGTGAAAACGATACGGCGCTTCAGGGAAGCGTCAATGCGGGGAAGCCGGGCTTCAGCTTTCTTCGATCGTTACGCCGCGGCTGCGCAGGTACTCGAGCGCTTTCTCGAGCGCCTCGGCGTCGCCTTCCAGCGCGAGCTCGAGGAAGCCCTGCTCCTCGGTCACGTTCGCGCGCGAGATGTTGAACATCACGCCGAAACGGGTGCTGATGTTGTGAAGGATCGGCTCGCGGATCAGCTTCTGCGGGAAGCTGAGCGTGAGCTTGCGAATCGTTGCCGCCATCGTTACTCCCGGTTGCGCTTCGCGCCCCGCGAAGCCTGTGAGCCCACACATTCTAGACGTTTTTGGCCGGCCGCAACATCCCGGAAAACGCCAAATCCGCGCACTCGCAAGCACCTTGCCAGATTCCCAGGCGCGCGTTTGTCAAGCAACGGGAGTGTCCCCGCAGTTGGGGACTGTCCCCGTTTTGTCCGTGAACCCGGTTGCTGAGCGAACGTTTGTAACTGGGTGAAGTCAGCCTGCCTGCTTGTTGTCGCCAGCCTGCTGGTCGCCGGCTGCGGCCGAACGCCGGAGCCCGCGCCGGTGGTCGTGCCGACGCAGCCCTTTCAGATTGAAGCCCGATACCAGGACGGGGCTTGGGCCCTGTTCGTGAACGATGAAAAGGAGCCGGTCACGGACGAAGTGCTGCTGAAACGAATCCGGGAGCACGCCGAAATTGTGGACCCGGCGGCGGGTTTCGCAGGCCCCGACCCTACCTGGCAAAGCCAGAACCGCGTGATCTTCAGTGCCCCGCCTGAGGCGCCGCGCGAGCTTTTCTGCCGCGTGGTTGAGATGCTCGTTGCGGCAATGATTGTGAAAGTTGATGTGGAGTTGTTACGTGTGGGATTGGCGCCTCTGCGCTGCGACGTGGAGTTGCCGCGCGATGAAAGCCTGGGGCCACGACGCGATAACTGGCTGCAGATCGAAATTGTTGACGGCAAAGAAGCGGGTTTCCAGGCAGGCATGATGGGCACGCCCAAGGCGCCGGTACCCGAGGCCGCGATGTTAGCAGGGGCCTGGGACGATGTTTCCTTCCGGAAGCGTCGCAATGCGCTGGTCCGCACTGCACTCCAGACAGCGAAGGAACTCGAGTTCTACGACGCTCACGTGCGATGGAAGCCTTCCGAGATGCGGGCTCCGTGGGGGCCGGTGTTCCAGGTGCTCGACGCGATCGCCGAGTTGAATGCGATGCGGCGTCAGAAGGGGGAAACAATCATCAACACATGGGCCCAGCCTGAGGCCGGACCGCCCAAGCCTGATGTTGAACCGCCAAGCGCATGGCCCGAGCTGCCGGAAATCCCGCCCGCGCCGCCAGTCGAGCGGCCTTCGCGCGACGCTGATTGAGCAAGCGAACAGGGACAGGCACCTTGGTGCCTGTCCCCTTCCAGTGCACGCGCGGACAGGAATGTCCGCGCCACTGTTTGGTCAGTCCCTGGGTGCCCCCTGAGTCTCGAAGCTGGCTTCGCGCTCCGGGCCTACGCTGATGATGCCGATCGGCACCTCCACGAACTCCTCCAGGTAGCGCAGGTAGGCTCGCGCGCTGGCCGGCAGGTCGCCTGCCTTGCGCACCTTGCTGATGTCGTCGCTCCAGCCCGGCAGCTTCTCGTACTTCGGCTTCAGCGCGCTGAAGGCGCGGATGTCGGCCGGCAGGCCCGGCTGACTGTGGCCTTCATAACCCACTCCGACCTTCAACTCACCGAAGCCGGACAGCACGTCCAGCTTGGTGATGGCGAGGCGCGTGATGCCCGAAATGCGGCACACGTAGCGCAGCGCGAACAGGTCAATCCAGCCGCAGCGCCGCGGCCTACCCGTTGTCGCGCCGTATTCGCCGCCCGCTTCGCGCAACTTATGGCCGGTGTCGTCGGTCAGCTCTGTCGGGAACGGCCCTTCGCCCACGCGGGTGCAGTAGGCCTTGGTGACGCCGATGGCGTCCTCCACCTTCAGGGCCAGGCCCACGCCGGCTGAAATGCCCGCGCCGGTGGTGTGGCTGCTGGTAACAAACGGGTAGGTCCCCTGCACCACGTCAAGCAGCGCGCCCTGGGCGCCCTCGAACAGCACGCGCTTGTCTTCCTTGATGGCTTCGGCCAGCAGCAGGCTGGTGTCGGCCACGTAGCGCTTCAGCTTCCTGCCGGCCTCGAGCAGCGGCTTGAGCATGCTGTCCACGCCGGGCGCGTTGCCGTCGGTCTGGCAGGCGCGCACGTTGACGGCGCGCTGCAGCGCCTCGCGCAGTGAGGTTTCGTCCAGCAGGTCGGCCATGCGCACGCCGATGCGGTCGTAGCGGTCGGCATAGGTGGGGCCGATGCCGCGCTTGGTGGTGCCGACGCGGTTGGCGGCGTCGCCCGATTCGCGGTCAACGTCCAGTGTCAGGTGCAGCGGGATGGTCACCGCGATGCGGTCGCTGATGAACAGGCGGTCGTCCAGTTTCAGGCCGCGGCCTTCGACTTCGGCGATCTCGTCGATCAGCTTGAAGGGATCCATCACCATGCCCTGGGCCATCAGGTTGATGCAGTCCTTGTGCAGGACGCCCGTGGGCAGGTGGTGCAGCACGATCTTTTTGCCGTCGGGATAGACGGTGTGGCCGGCGTTGCCGCCGCCCTGGAAGCGCACGCAGAAGTCCTGCCTGGCGCTGATCGAGTCAACCAGTTTGCCCTTGCCCTCGTCGCCCCACTGCAGGCCGAGGATGGCTGTGGTAGGCATGGCTTTGCTCACTACATGAATACAGACGCCGTCCGGGCGTCTTACGGGGCAAGGTTAGGGCCGCGAAAGCGTCTCGGCAAGGGTAAGCCGCAGCATCTCGTCCTCGAACATCGCGCGGTGGGTGAAGGGCGTGAAGCTCCAGGATTCAAGCGACGCGCGGAACGTCTCCCCGCGCTTCACCAGCTCGCTGGGCCCCTGCGGCAAAAACAGCCCCAGGCCCGAGCGCCGGGTCACGACGCCGTCGCCGCTGGCGAACATGGCGTCGGCCATGGGGTCGAAGCGGCGGGTGGGGAAGCGCGGCCGGAAAAACAACTCGTACTCGCCTTCATCGTTGACCAGCCCCACGCGCGCCAGCGTGGGTGTGCCGACTCCGAGGATCACGCTGGTGGGCACGCCGGTGGGCCCCTCGATGGCTTTGCGCAGGCGGCGGGCGTGGGCCAGCACCAGGCGCAGGTAGGCGCGGCGCTGCTGCATGGTTCGATCAAACAGCGCGCGGCGGTCTTCACCCGGGCGGATGTCGCGGCTGATCGCTGCCCGCAGCCGGTCCTGGGCCGACTCGGCGAACACCGACAGGCCGTACTGTTCCCACGTTTCCGGCTGCCAGATGTCCACGTTCAGGCTTTCGCCGCCTTCGCCCACGAACACCGGCTCGCCGGGCTCAGGCAGCAGCTCGAAGGCGGCGGGAAAGCTGAAGATGGTGGCGGGCGGGTAGCGGCGCGCCAGCACGTTGGGCGCATAGCCGTCATGGATCAGGTGCAGGGCGTCGATGCTGCCGGCGTGCGGCGTGCCCAGACAGATCAGTCGCTCGCAGTCTTTCAGGCCGTCCCAGCTCGGCTCAAGGGGCGCGTCAGGCTCGCGGCCGCTGACCACGTCGCGCCCGCCGTAGCGCAGGTAGTAGCGCGCGATCAGCCCGCCGTTGGAGACGGCCAGGAAGGTGAACTTCTGCTCCGGCACGCGCAGGTCGCGGCGGATGTTGGCGATGAACTCCTGCAACTGCACGGCCGCCTCGACGTTGCTGCGCCGCCAGTCATAGAAGAAGACGAACAGGTCGTGGCCGCGGTGGAAACGCTGGCCGTAGGCGGGGCGGTACCCCAGCGTGGTGGACAGGTAGTCGATCAATTCGGCGTAAAAGCTGACCTCGCCGCTGCCCTCGCGCAGCAGGATTTCCGCGCGGTCGAGCACGCGGTAAGCGCGCAGGTCGTCGGTATTTTCGGCCAGGCTGGGGCGGTCGATGGGCAGGTCCAGCTCGTCGCGCAGCTCGGAGATGGTGGCGGAGAAGCTGCCCCAGGCGATCTCGCCGTTCTCGGCGTTATAGAGCCGGCTGCCGAGCGTGCCGGGGATCAGGATCACCGGCTCGCGTCGCGCCTGCCTGCGCTCGGTCAGGTACTCGTGGGGCGCGGAGATGTCTACGTCTTCGGGCCCCGCGACCGAGCAGGCCGAAAGCAGCAGCGCGGCGGTTAACAGCAGCAGGCGGATCATGATCTGCCCTTCAGCCATGGCGGCAGATCATCGGGCCTGAAGCCCGCGGCGTCGAGGGCCTGCTGCAGCTCGGGCCACAGGGGCGCCACCAGGTCGAGCTGTTGCCCGCCCAGCGGGTGGGTGAACTCCAGGCGCGCCGCGTGCAGGAACTGGCGGCGCAGGCCCAGCTTCTCGGCGGCGTGGCGGTTGCGCTCGCGGTCGCCGTATTCGTCGTCGCCCGCCACCGGCGCGCCCACGTGGGCCAGGTGCGCCCTGATCTGGTGTGTGCGGCCGGTGACCAGCTCAAGCTCGACCAATGTGTAGGTCCCGCGCTGGGCGAGCACGCGGTAGTTGGTGATCGCGTGCTGGCCCTCGCCGGCCTTGACCTTGCGGCGGCGGCCGCGCGCGTCCTGCTGGCGGGCGATGGGCACGTTGATGGTCCCCTCGCGCTGGGGCAGGCCGCCGATCGCGAGCGCAAGGTACGTCTTGCGCACGTTGCGTTTCTTGATCATGCGCGTGAGTTCCTGCATCGCGGGCAGGGTCTTGCCGATCAGCACCAGGCCCGAGGTCGCGCGGTCGAGCCGGTGCACCAGGCCGGGGCTGAAGGTGGGCGAGGGCTTCACGAACTCGCGCAGGTTTTCGCCCGCTTCGCGCGGCTGCTCGAGCAGGTAGGCGGTCACCTGGTCGATCAGCGTGTCCTGCTCAACGCCGCGGTCGCCCGCGTGCACCAGCACGCCGGCCGGCTTGTTGACCGCGATCAGGTGGACGTCCTCGTACACCACCTTGAAGTCGCGGCGGGTGGACAGGCCGCGGGCGGTCTTCTCACGCACCTTGGGCTTGAAGTGTTTTTCCTCGGCGGCCTGGTGGAAGCTGACCACGTCGCCCAGCTTTAGGCGCGTGTCGGGCTTGGCCTTGCGCTGGTTCAGGGTGATCTGCCGCGTGCGCACCAGCCGGTAGATCGCCGACAGGCTGACGTCTTCCAGCAGCTTGCGCAGGAAACGGTCCAGCCGCTGGTTGGCCTCGTCGGGGCCGATCGTGATGGTGCGCGGGTTCGCCATTACCCGGCCGCTGACAGCTCGAGAGTCAAGGTTGCCTCGCGCCGCGCGGGCACCGCCAGGCTGCCCTCCAGCACGGTGCCGTCGGCGAGCTGAACTTTCACCTTGTACACGGCCGGGGGCACGTCGGGGATGCGCACGCGCCCGAGCTCGTCGCTGGAGGCCGCGAAGGCCAGCCGCGCATCGAACAGCAGCACGACCGGCTCGAGGTCGAGTTTGCGCCCTTCGTGCGCCAGCTCGAACGTCAGGTTGCACAGGGGTTGCAGGGCGGCGTCCAGGTCGCGGCGATGGTCGCCCGCACGCAGCTCGCCGGCCGCCAGCAGCAGCGGCGCGTAGCCGGGCGCGCTGATGCGCACCACCGTGTCCTGCAGCGGCGGGTTGGCCGCCAGCCAGGCGCCGCCCGGGTGATGCTCGAAAACGCCGTCGCGCGCCACGCGATCGAACGGCGTGACCTGCGGCTCCCCGCCCATGGTCATCACCCGCACGGAGAAATACTCGATGGCGCGGCCGGTCTCGGCGTCGCGCACCAGGCCGGAAACGGAGGTGGTCACCTCGAGCTGCAGCGTGAAGTCAGGCTGGTTGATGCGCGCGCCTTCCTGGCGCGCCTCGGCTTCGCCCAGCTTTGCGGCGATGGTGTACTCCAGGTCCGCCAGCCGCGAAAATCCGAAGCGCCCTGCGGCGTCAGTCACCACGCGGTTGCCGCCCAGGGGACGAAGCTGCCCGGTGTCGTCGAAGCGCCGCACCCGGTCTTCCCGGGCACGCACGTCGGCGCGGGTGAATGCCGGCGTGTTGCCTGCGGGGGGCGCTTCGGCAGGGGTGGGGCGGCTGGTCACGATCAGCTTCACCACCGCGCCGGGGATCGGCCGTCCGGCCAGGTCCTGCAGCACGCCGCGGATGTAGTTTTCGCTGCTCAGCCGCAGCTCCTGCCAGCCGTAGGCGGTGGACGTGAGGTCGAGCACCTCGGGGACGTTGCTGGCGCCGAAGTACGCGCCCTCGGCCAGCAGCGAGTACGTCGCCGCCGGCAGCTGCGCGAAGCGATAGCGCCCGGTTTCGTCGGCGAACACCGTGCGGACCAGCTGGCGCTGCGCCACTTCCGGCGCGCGCCCGCGCAGATTCAACACCTGCACCGGCCCCGCCGAGCGCAGGCTGACCTTGGCGCCCGGCACGGCGGCGCCGTCCGCGGCCAGCACCTGGCCCTCCAGCACCGCACCCTGCCTGATCACCAGCTCCGGCAGCTCGGCGGCGTCCTCGGCGATGCTGACAATCTCGCCCACCGCGATCCCGCCGTCCGGGCTTTCGGCGGAAACCCGCCCCAGCCGCTCGCCGTTGGGCAGGCCCGCCGCCGCCGACCACGCCAGCAGCCGGTAGTTGCCGGCCGCGTCGCTGAAACCGACGCCGTTCATGTCGCGGAGCTGCTGTTCGCCGTGAAAGCTGACGCGGGCGTCCGCGATGCCCACGCCGGACTCGTTGACCACGCGTCCGGCAACCACGATGCGCAGGGCCTTGGCGGGGGGCGTGTAGGGCTGGGGCGGGCGCTCGCTGGTGACGGGGTCGGGCTGGATGCGCGCGGGGTCGAAGTCCGCGGGGTTGAGGCGCAGGGGCGCTGCGTTGCCGGGCGCGCCGGCGCTCGCGTCGTTGCCTTCGGGCGGCGCGGGTTGCGGCGAATCGGAAGGCCACAGGAACCAGACGGCCACGGCGGCGCCCAGCACCAGGACCAGGGCTGCAATTGGAACAACCAGTTTCTGACCCATCTTCGTCTCCCAACCCGAAGATAAGGCCCCAGGCATAGTACGACCAGCCCGCGCCGGGACGAAAACCGAACCGTGTCAGCGGCCCGGCTATTCCTCGAAGTGGCGGCCTTCGAGGTCTATGGGCTGGCGGCGCTTCAGCAGCTCGCCTGGCTTGGGCCTGGGGATCTGCACGGCTACGCGGGTGTTCGCGTCGGCCCACTCGGTGAGGGCCTCGAGGCGCTTCTCCAGCTCGCGGCGGGCGCGGGCGATGGCGCGGGCGTCGGCGTCCGGCGGCACGCTCAGCGGCTCGCCGAAGCGGAACTGCAGCCTTGAGAACGGCAGCGGCAGCATCAGCTGGTCCCAGCTGCGGTGCAGCTGCGCCACGCGGCTGCCCGCCCAGGTCAGCGGCACAATCGGCAGGCCGGCGGCCTTGGCGAGCATCAGGCAACCCGGCTTCAGCCGATAGCGCGGCCCGCGCGGGCCGTCGCCCACGGTGGCGATGCTGGCGCCCTGGGCCGCCGCGGCAACGCCGCCGCGCAGGGCCCTGGCCGCGTCGCGCGAGCTCGAGCCGCGGATCACCATGCCGCCGTTTTCGCGGATCGGGCGGGCCAGGAACTCGCCGTCCTTGCTGGCCGACACGATGCTGTCGGCGCGGAAGCGCGGGTCGCGGCGCGCGATGGCATCCAGGTAGGCAAAGAAGGCCGGCACCCGGTTGTGCCACAACACGAAGATGAAGTTGCGGCGGCACAGCAGCAGGTCGCGCCGGAAGGCCTGGTCGCCTTCCGATTCCCAGCGGCAGGTGTCCGTCCACATGCGCAGCATCAGGCGTGTGACGGTGGAACTCGCCGCGTAGGTGAGCCGTTCCTTGAGCGTGAAGTCGGCGCGGCGGCGCTGCCCGTAGTGGCGGAAACTCAGCCATTGCGCCCACGGGTCTTCCATTTTCGTGCTTGCGACTGACACACCCACCTCGCTTAGACTCCGCCCGGACAGTTTGCCGGGAGCCGCGCCATGCACAACCGCTTAGCCGTCGCCTACCTGGATTCTCCCCTCGGCGAGCTGGGCCTCGCGGCCGGCGAGCACGGGCTGATGGCGGTAAGCCTGGGGCAGGGCCTCGAGTGCAGCCTGCCGGCGCTGCTGGGCGGCCGACACGACCGGGGGCGCGGGCGCCACAATCCCTTCGAGCTGCTGGAGCAGGCCTGCGCGCAGATCGTGGAGTACCTGCTGAGCGCGCGGGAGAAGTTCGAGCTGCCCCTTGACCTGTCAAGTGGCACGGAGTTCCAGCGCGCGGTGTGGCGCCGGCTGGGCAAGCTGCGCTTCGGGCAGGCCACCAGCTACGCCGACCTGGCCGAGGCCGTGGGCCGCCCCGGCGCCACGCGCGCCGTGGGCAACGCGGTGGGGGCCAACCCGCTGCCGATCGTAATCCCCTGCCACCGGGTGCTGGCGTCGGGCGGCAAGCTGGGCGGCTTCAGCGGCGGGCTGCAGCGCAAGCGCCAGCTGCTGAAGATCGAGGGCATCGGCTGGAAGTGATCCCGCGTCGTGGCCCGGGATCGTTCCCGTCCTGGTATTGAACAGCGAATCACCAACAACCAGTTTTCAATTACCAATGGTGTGCCACGGTGGCGCGGACATTCTTGTCCGCGCTTTCCGCTGCGACTGACAGCTGCAAAAAACATGTTAACCACGAAGGACCACGAAGTAAAGCTTGACCCGCCGTTCTTTGTAGCCCTCCGTGGCCCTTAGCGGATTACTGCAGTTGCATTTCTTCAGTGGCCTGTTTCGACTTCACAGGTTGATGCAGAGATCAGTGACGCTGCGCGATGGAACGAAGAACCTTGCGCCACGGGTGGCGCGCTCCTGCTACTCGTAGTGCAGAGCCTCGACCGGGTCTTTGCGCGCCGCGGCCATGCTGGGCAGTATGCCGCAGAAGAAGCCGAACATGATGACCGGCACCGCGATGTCCGTGGCCAGCAGCAGCAGGTCCCAGCCCTTCACGCTCGGTATGTAGGTCAGGAAATACACGTCGGGCGGGAACAGCCGGATGCCCGTGCTCTCGTCGATGAAGTCCTCGATCTGGTTCAGGTACTCCGAGAAGATCATGCCGGCCGCGCAGCCCAGCAGCGCGCCGAACAGCCCGATGAACAGCGCGTTGAACATGAACACGCTGCGGATGCCCCAGGGCGAGTGGCCCAGCGCCTTCAGGATGCCGATGTCCTTCACCTTCTCGTTCACCAGCTGGTAGACGATCATCAGGATCGCGCCGCCTGCCAGCACGATGATGAAGCTGACGATCAGCTGAATCAGCGTGCGTTCGATGTTCACGGCCTCCAGCAGCGTGCGGGTTTCGTCTTCCCAGACGCCGACGCTGAAGTAGTTGGCGCGGTGCATCTTCAGCGACTGGCGCAGCTCCGCCTTCAGCTTGTCGCTCTCGAGCTGGCCCTCGTAGGGGCGGTAGTCCTGCAGGCGCGCGCCGACCACGTAGCGCACCTCGCTGTCAGCCAGCAGCGCCGTAAGCTCCTCGAAGTCGCAGTACATGCGTCCGCGGTTTTCTTCGTACAGGCCGCTGCGGAAGAAGCCGGTGACCTTGAACCACACCTCGACGGTGCGGGGCACCATGCGGTTGTCTTCGTAGTAGATGCGCGGGATGGTGACGGCGATGGAGTCGCCCACGTTGACGCCGGCGCCGAGGGCGGACTCGGCCAGGGCGTCGCCGAGGATGATGCCGGGCTTGTCGTCGTCGGGTCGCAGTCCGGGGCTGGTGGCGCGGCGCCTGTATTCGTCGGCGGACTCACCGGGGCGCATGGCGGTGCGCAGCGGCAGTACCTCGCGGTAGGCCTGCATGCGCGCCAGCACGGCCCGGGCCTGGGCGTCGAAGTTTTCGGCGGCGTACGAGAGCGGCACCTTGAGGCGCAGCTCCAGGCGTCGCCGCAGCGGCAGCAGGTTCTCGGGGTTGCTGCTGTAGGCGCGCAGGTGCTGCAGCAGGTCGTGGGCCGCGCTGTACTTCTTCTGGTCCGCCTGGCTGATGGCGTCGTCGTAGATCTGCCGGTAGCCGCCGCCCAGCTTCAGCAGCGCGGCCTCGCGCTCGGCCTCGGTGGCTTCGCGGGCCTTGGCCTCTTTCTCGGCGGCTTCGGATACTTCCTTGAGTTTTGCCCAGGTGTCGTTGACCAGCGCGACCTCGCCGGGCAGCGAGCCGCGCGACTCGGCCTCGGTCACGAAATCCTTGAGCAGCGACATGTTCTCGCCGTAGTTCATGCGCACGGCATCCACGGAGTCGCTGATGCCGGTCAGGTAGTCGTTCCAGATGATCAGCGCGCCGGTGTAGTTCACCTGCTGCCAGCGCTCGGATGCTCCCTCATGCTTGAGCTCGCTGAGCAGGATCGCCCGCACGTCGGCTTCGCAGGACTTCATGATATCGCCCAGGCGCTGCAGGTCCTCGGTGCGCCCGGCGGCCTTGTGGGCCTCGCGCACGCGCTCATAGATGCGGCGGCCGGGGCTGAACTCGTGGTAGCGCACGTTGTCGAACTCGCGCCAGATCACGCGCCCGGTGGCGGTGGTGAAGCGGCGCATGGCCAGCGTGCGGGTCATGTCGGGGGCCATGCGCCCGATGCCCCTGCCGTCCTCGGTGAACATGAAATCGCGCTGGGCCTCCATGGCGGCGACGCTCTCCTCGGTTTCCCAGCCCAGGTTGGCGCCCAGGATGTTGAGCAGCGGCCCCAGCACGTACTGCTGGCGGAAGTCGGTGCGTTCGGCGTCGGCGACGTATTCGCCGAGCCGGCTGATGCGCGGCTCGCGCTCGACGTCCACCCCCACCAGCTCGGCAATCGGCAGCTCGCGCGAGCCGGCCTTGGGCGTGATGAAGGTCTTGGTCGAGACGCGCCACGAAACCCCCTCGACGTCGGGTTTGCCGGCGGCGTCACGGTGGTCCAGCAGCGCGCGCTCGGCGGCCTCGAACTGCTGCTGCAGCGACTCGCGGAACACCGGCGCGTACCAGGCGCGGCGGATTTCCTCCTCGGCCTTCTTCGCGTCGCCCACCCGCGCCAGGTAGAACTCGCGGGGGCTGACGATGCGGCCCTCATCGCGCAGGTACTCGCGGTCGAAGTCGCTGAGGTTGACGCCGGTCTTCAGGCGCTGCAGGAACTCGCGCTCGTCGTCGCTGAGGCCGGGCTGGTCGGGCTGCCCGGTGTCGCGGGGGCCGGTTTGGTCGTCGGGCGGCAGCGGCGGCTGGCCCGCGAAGTCGCGCGGGTCGGGCAGGGCGTCCTTGTCCGCGGCGCGGTAGAGCTCAAGGGCGTTCTCAAGCGCGGCCTGCCAGGGCAGCAGCATGTCCTCGCTGGCCTCGATGCGCTTGACGTACTCGGCCCACTCGGTGCGGCGCAGCATCTCGGAGGGCAGGCGCAGGTGGACGTCCTCGGAACGGAAGCGCACCAGCACGTGGGACAGGCTGCCGCGCATCTGCTCGCGGAAGTCGGTCTGGAAGCCGCTCATCACGCTGTTGACCACGATCAGGTTCCAGACGCCCAGCATGATCGCCACCACGGCCAGCAGGCTGACCGTGCGCTTGCGCAGAAAACGCAGGCTCACGAACGCGCTGGCGCCGCTGCTGAAGTAGTGCAGGATCGCGCGGCACAGGAAGTAATCGACCACCAGGAAGAACTGGAACTTGATCGCGCTCCAGCCCGCCAGCAGGCCCGGGCTGCCGCCCACCCACAGCCCCGCCACCGCCAGCGGCAGCAGCAGGTTCAGGCTGATCAGCGCCCCGACGCTCAGCGCCGTGCCCCAGATCTGCTTGTGGTCGCCGGTGCGAAGCTGCAGCAGGCTGACGATCCCCGCCAGCGGTCCCACCAGCGGCAGCGCGGGCAGAGAAAGCACAAGCAGCGCGTTCAGCGCCGGCTGCCCCTTCGTCGCCCGCCAGCCCAGCAGCTCGGCCACCAGCACCACCAGGCCGAAACCCATCATCCCCATGGTGGCGGCCGGGATCCACGCCGAGCCGACGTCGTGCAGCACGTGGTGGGCCTGCCACGCCATGATCGCGGCCGCAAGCAGCACGAAGAACAGGAACGCCAGGCCGCGGAACAGGATCATCAGGCTCAAAACGGGGTCAGACGGGGCTGTCACTATATCGGTAATCTGATACGCGCAAACGCACTAAACCCGGCCATCCGCCTTCGCCAAGGCTTCGGCGGACCGGGTTATTCATCCTTCGGGAACCCGGTTTCCTTGCTGGGGTCGCCCAGCAGCACGCGGGCGTGTTGCACCAGCTCGGCGAACCTCTCATGCAGCTGGTGGAAACCCTCGATCTTGCGCAACTCGGGCGTCTCCAGCTCTTCCAGTAGCGACTCCACCGCGATGCGCGCGCGCTGCACGGCCGCGTCCTGCTGGTTCACGTGCTCGCGCCGCATGTGGGGGAACAGGATCACCTCGCGGATGCTGTCCGTGCCGGTCAGCAGCATCACCAGGCGGTCGATGCCCACGCCCAGGCCGCCGGCGGGGGGCATGCCGGCCTCCAGCGCCTCCACGTAGTCATAATCGACTTCCTTGGGGGCCTCGACGTCCTGGGACGCCTTGCCGAGCTCCACCTGCTCGACGAAGCGGCGCAGCTGCTCCACGGGCTCGTTCAACTCGCTGAAGGCGTTGGCGAACTCGACGCCGCCGATGAACAGCTCAAAGCGCTCGGCGATCTCCGGGTTATCAGGCTTGGCCTTGGTCAGCGGGCAGATCGCCGTGGGGTAGTCGATCATGAAGGTCGGCTGGATCAGCTTGGGTTCGACGTGATGCTCCAGGATCTCGTTGACCGTGTTCCAGTAGTCCTGCTTGGGGTCGATCTCCAGCCTCTTGGCCTCGGCCGCGACCTTCTGCTTGTCGGTCATCTCGAAGCCGACCGCTTCACGGAACAGGTCCGCGTACTTCGCGCGCCGGAACGGCGGCGTCAGGTCGATCTGGTGGCCGTTCCATTCGAACTTCAGTTCATCGTTGCCGCGCAGGGCCTTGGCCGCGGCCACGATCATCCCCTCGGTCAACTCCATCATGCGCTCGTAGTCGGCGTAGGCCTCGTACAGCTCGAGCATGGTGAACTCGGGGTTGTGGGTGTGGTCGATGCCCTCGTTGCGGAAGTTGCGGTTGATCTCGAACACGCGCTCGAAGCCGCCCACCAGCAGGCGCTTGAGGTACAGCTCCGGCGCGATGCGCAGGTACAGGTTCATGCCCAGCGCATTATGGTGAGTAATGAACGGCCTTGCCCGCGCGCCGCCGGGCACGGGGTGCATCATGGGTGTTTCGACTTCGAGGAAGCCTTCGCCCTCGAGGTAGTGGCGGATGGTGGTGACCACGGTGCTGCGCTGCTGGAAGCGCTCGCGCACTTCGGTGTGGACCATCAGGTCCAGGTAGCGCTTGCGGTGGCGCTGCTCGGGGTCGGTGAGGGCGTCAACGGACTTCTTGTTGCCCTGCTCGTCGGTGAACTCGCGGGGCAGGGGCGGGACGCTCAGGGCCTTGGTCAGGAAGCGCAGCTCACTGGCGAACAACGTGATTTCGCCCGTGCGGGTGCGCTGCACGTCGCCGCGCGCCCAGACGAAGTCGCCGAGGTCGAGGTTGTCGTAGATCGCCATGCCCTGGGCGCCGACGGACTTCTCGCTCAGGTAGACCTGCAGCTTGCCGCTGCCGTCGTAGATATCGAGGAAGATCGCCTTCTTGCCCATCTTGCGGTTGGCCAGCACGCGCCCCGCGATGGCGGCGTCTTTCAGGCTGGCCGGATTTTCTTCGCTGGCCGTCTTTTCGGCGGCCTCGAATTCGGTGCGGATCAGGGCGTTGGGCGTGCGCGCCGGGGTGCGGACCTCGTAGGGGTTCACGCCCAGGGCGCTGAGGGCGTCGCGCTTGCCCTCGCGCACGGCCCGGTATTCATTGACTTCCTGCGTCATGGCATCTCCATAAGGCCGCGCATGCTAACAGCACGCGGCTCAGGGGCTAGTCATAGAGGAAAGGAATGGGCCAACCCGGCAGCAGGGCCGGGCGGGGTGAGATCAACGCTTTCGCTTTCGTCCCATGGCCAAGAACGGGGTCGGGTTGCAGGCGCCGCCGACTAGTCCCTGGCGAGGAAGTAAAATCCGGATTTCTCCCGATCATCCTCAAACAGGTAGCCATAAAAACCGCCTTGGCAAACACCCCATCGCTCCGTCCATGTGCCATGGGGCTCCGCCTGTGTTGCACTTGCGCCGTCGAGCAGGAACAGACGGGCCTTTCCGGCGCGCTCCCGGTCATACACGAACACAGCAGTCGTCTTGCCCGACATGAGGGGTTGGAAGTGGTGGATTTTCTGAGCCGAATGCTCTACCTCGCTGGTCTTGCCGGTCGCGAGGTTCAGGCAGAACCACTTGTTTGAGTTCCCCTCAATTACATGCAGCCAGTCGCCAGCCAACACGGCGCTCCGAGCATGGAAGTTGTCGACGCCAAAATTCACTTTGGCCATCGTTTTGCCGTCGTAGCGGTACAGGCCCAGGGAGTCGCGCGAACCATAGGTGAATGCGATTCCCGTGCTGCTTGCGTATGCGGTGATGGCCCCGTTTCTCATGGTGCGTTCTTCATGCCAGGTTTCCCCGTCATATCGCACCAGCGCGCTGGAAGCCGTCGAGTCAAACATCCACAGGTTTGCGCCTTGCTGTACAAAGGCAGGGGACATCGCTCTGCCGATGCCGTCCTCCGGTTTCGCAATTTCTATGTAGTTGCCCTCGATCAGCTTCCAGATTCGAAGAACCTCGCGGTCTTCGTGTGAGACGAATTCCGATGCAAAAATGCCGGCATCGCAAAACTGCAGCGTAGTCCACTTGCCGACGCCTGCGGGTTTTTCGAAGGGCTTTGCCTTGGCGCCTTCAATGACGTAGTAGAGGTGATCCACGTCCGCCATCCCTCCCCGGTTGAAGTCGAAATACAGCTTGTCCTCGTGGGGATAGACTGTTGCGTCCCATGATGATGGGAGCTGCTTGCCATCCTCCAGCATCACACGCTCAAGTTTGTCTGCCTTTACGAGGCAGATGCACTGGCCATCACCATCGCCCACCCAGGAGTACGTGTTGCCGCCAGCCACGCAGAATTTTGCCGGTTTGGCGTCTTTGCCCTCAAACTGGAACTTTATTGGCTTGGCATTCTTGCCATCGAGCACCCATTGATTTCCCTTCTGATCGTACGCGTAGGCGCTTGTGCCGCCGGAGACGATGGTCATGGACATTACTTCGTCGTCAGCAGCGCCCTTCCATTTCACCAGTACCAGCTTGCCCTTGGCCGAAACGGTTGCCGTGGACAACACGAGAAGAAACGCTATCGCCAGAGTCTTTCGCATAAGCAGTCCTCAACTGATACCAGTGTGAGCAGTATCTCGTTCCGGTCGGCGACAGGCAAGCGAATGGAGGTACTCGGGACTCACGCCATTGAGCCGAAGGCGTAGTCACAGGGTAGCAGGTGGCAGGCGCCTCGAACTGCAAGCAACAGGCCTCGGACGAGGCCCTGGGTTTGCGTACAAGTCGCAGTTTCTCACGAAGGAACGCAAGGGTTCCGATTTGCTCAAGTTCCATCCCAGGTAACGGGAGCGCGCGTCGCCTTCGTATTTTGCGATGCTTCCGAATGGGGTCCGTGTCCTTCAAGCGTTTTTCCCCAGTCCCGGGCTTGACGGCTTTGCCGGCTTAGCTACCTTTTCCGCCCCGGTCTGGACCTTGGGTTGAGCGGCATGCTTTCGTGCCCCCCACGGTCCCCGGCTAAGGACAAAGACATGTACGCAATCGTTGCAGACGGCGGGCGCCAGTACCGCCTGGAAAAGGGGATGGAGTTCAAGCTCGATCGCCTCGGCCAGACAAAGGGCGAGAAGATCAGCCTGGACAAGGTCCTGCTGGTGGCGGACGGCGAAAACGTGAAGGTGGGCGCGCCCACCGTCAACGGCGCCGCGGTCGAAGTCGAAGTGCTGGGCGAGGTCAAGGACGAGAAGCTGATCGCCTTCACCTACCGCCGCCGCAAGCACAACAGCAAGCGCAAGCGCGGACACCGCCAGCGCCACACACTGGTAAAGGTAACCAACATCAAGGGCTGACAATTTTAGATTTTGGATTTTGGATTGCGCCGCATCGGCCTGATCCAATCCAAAATCCTAAATCCAGAATCCGGAATCGAGGCAGTCATGGCACATAAAAAGGGCGGCGGCAGCACCAAGAACGGCCGCGACAGCAATCCGAAGTACCGCGGGCTCAAGAAGTCGGGCGGCCAGTTCGTGCGCGCCGGCAACATCCTGATCCGCCAGGTGGGCACACGCATCCACCCGGGCAAGAACGTCGGCATGGGCCGCGACTTCACGCTGTTCGCCCTGTGCGACGGCGTGATGGGTTTCTCCGGCAAGTCCCGGAAGAAGGTAAACATCGAGCCCGTCGCGAGTTAGGCAAGTCTGATGCAGCCATCAGTCGCCCGGGCCAAAGCGCCCGGGCGATTTTCTTTTTTCCCAAAACTGCACATCCGGAAGCGCTAGGCGAATGCGATGTCGAGTGACCGGCGTTATCACCCCAAAGCCAGACCTTTGAAACCAGAACCAACGGAGAAAACGATATGACCGAGACACAGGAATACCGCGGCATACCCCGCATCGGCGACGCCGCCCCGGACTTCACGGCCAACACCACCCACGGCCAGCTCAAGTTCCATGACTGGAAGAAGGACAAGTGGGCCATCCTGTTCAGCCACCCGGCCGACTTTACCCCGGTCTGCAGCACCGAGCTGACCGAGTTCGCCCGCCGCAACAAGGAGTTCGACCAGCGCAACACCAAGCTGATCGGCCTGAGCATCGACAGCATCCACAGCCACCTGGCCTGGCACGAGAACCTCAAGAAGATCATGGACGTCGAGATCGGCTACCCGGTCATCGCGGACCTCGACATGAAGGTCGCCCAGACCTTCGGCCTGCTGCACCCCAACGAGTCCGCCACCGCGGCCGTGCGCGCGGTGTTCGTGATCGACCCGAAGAACACGGTCCGTGCGATCATCTACTACCCGCTGAATGTGGGCCGCAACATCGACGAGGTGGTGCGCCTGCTGGACGCGCTGCAGACCACCGACAAGCACAGCGTGGCCGCGCCGGTGAACTGGAAGCCGGGCGACAAGGTGATCGTGCCGCCGCCCAAGACCGTGGCGGACATCGAGGAGCGCAAGAAGCACAAGGAATACGAGAGCCTGGACTTCTACCTCAACAAGAAGTCGCTGTAGGCGATCCGCGCGCAAAGGGCGGCCCGCAAGGGTCGCCCTTTTGCGTTGCGGCGGTCCATTTGTGGACTATGTTGACTGCGCTCACTACCCAACGGAGATCCCGCAATGCGTACCAGTCTGGTCCTGTGCCTGGCGTTAATCACACTGTTTGCCCTCGCGGCCTGCGGCGGCGGCGACAACACAAGCAACACCGCCAAATCCGAAACAGGCAGCACCAACACCGAGGACAAGAAAGCAGAGCCCGCGGCCAGGACGCCCGCTGAGCAGCGCCAGGCAGTGGCGGAGCAGATGGCAGCCGCGATGGCGGCGCTGGATGCCGACGCCGTGCTGGCCGTGTTCCGCAAGGACGAGCACGAGCTGGTTGAGAAGCGCATCTGCACCGAACTGCGCGGCATGAAGGACGAGGGCGTGACCATAACCATGCAGAAGCCGACCATCGAGGAAGTGGACGGCAAGTTCTTCGCCACCTTCGTGCAGACAATTGCCCTGAACGGCGAATCCGAAGAAGACACCAAGAAGCTGTCGATCATCGAAAAGGACGGCAAGTTCTACATGAGCTTCACCAAGTAGCCAGCCGAAACGAACGGGGCCGGCCCTTGGCCGGTCCCGTTCTGATTTGCGGCGTGTTCAACCCACCTGCCGGAGTGCATCCTCAAGCTCCAGGCGGATGCGGCGGGTCTGCATGAAGCGGGCGAGCTCACGGCGGCGGGCCTGACCGGCGAGGGCGCTGGCCAGCAGGCGCGCGTAACGCGGTGAGCCTGCCGCAATCTTTTCCGTTTCCGCCTTCATCTTCCTGCTCCTGCCTCTACTACCTGTCTTTGCCTGAAACGTTACGCCGCTTTCACAAGTTCCCGGTTTTTCCGTTCCGCGGGGGAGTGTCGATAAGCTGCTTATCTTCTCAAAGCTGGAACCGCGTCTGCCCCGACCTACAATCCAGTGAGCAGACTCACCTTCCGGCTTCCTCGCTGAGGTCACTATGCAACCCGATCCGCTACGCCCGGCGCCCCGGCCGGCCGCGCAACGCCCCCCGGGTCGCTCGACCGGGCGGGCCGCGCCCCCCGGCCGCTCGCCCCCAAGGCGCCAGACCGGCCACGCCGAACATCCCGCGCAACGACCTGCCCCCCGGCATGGGCGGCGGCGAGCCGGTGGGCCGCCCCGGCGGCCTGAGCAGCCAGCCGATGTACAGCGGCGGCAACTACAGCAGCCCGCCGCCGCAGGTCGGCTCCATGAACGCAAAGGCCTGGGGCGGCATGGGTCTCGGCGCGCTGCTGACCGTGGGCGGCATCGTGGCCACCATGGTCAGCTACAGCTCGGCGGGCCCGAACGAAAGATTTACGGTCTGGTGGGGGCCGGTGCTGTTCGGCGTGATCACCTTCTTCGGCGGCGTGGCAGCCCTGTTCAAGAAGTGATTCGCCATCTGCTAACCTGTTACCATGAACGACGCGCCCGAAAGCCTGCGCGGGCTGGCCGGCCGGCCCGGCTTCACACACCTGGCCCTGCGCTGCCGTGACACCACGGCCACCGCGCGCTTCTACCAGGCCGTGTGCGGCATGAGCGTCGTGCATGAGCGCGAAGGCGACGGCATGCCGGTGTACTGGGTGTCGGCGCGTCCCCTGGGCGTTGATTTCGTGCTGGTGCTGCTGAGCGGCGGCGAGAACGGCCCCGCCCCGCGCCTCGACCACCTGGGCTTCACGGTCGAAACCCGCGAACAGGTGGACCGCATTGCCGCCAAGGCCCGCGAGCTGGGCATCCTGCACCTGGAGCCGCAGGATTCCGGCCCGCCGGTCGGTTACTGGACCATCATCACCGACCCCGACGGCAACCATGTCGAGTTCAGCCACGGGCAGGACATCCGCTTCTGATTGCGGATGTTCATCGCGCCCGAAAGCCTTACCAATCCGTACAGTCGCCCCGTTTCGCCATTGCGTAACGCCGGCTTTCCGCCGATCATGAACCCTGCCCCGTGACGCCTCCCCCGGCGTGGTTCCGATGCGCTTCCTTCAGCTCAGCATCCTGACCGTCCTCGCGGCCGTCTGCCTGCACGCCCAGGCCGAGCCGCTGCCCTACCACCCGAGCCAGGCCGGCTACCACGAGGCCGACCTCGAGCTGGCCGAGTACTGCCTTGAGCACAAGCTGTTCTCCGAGGCCCGCCTGCTGTGCGAGAAGATCAGCGGCGCCAGGGCCGAGCGCGCGAAGGAAATCATCGCCGGGTGCGAAGCCAGGTCCGACGCATACACCGCCGAGGCCTGGGGCGGCTACCTCGATCGCCGCGAAACCGTTATGCAGCGCCGCGCCCAGGGCGCTCACAAGGCCGGCCAGCCCGCGCAGCAGGTGCTGTTCATCGACCCCGACCACGCCGAGGCGCGCGCCGCGCTAGGGCACAAGTGGCTCGACGGCATGGGCTGGCTGAACGCCGCCGACCACGAGCGTTTCAGCAAGCTGGTGCTGAAGACAGCCGACACGCCGGAAAAACCCGAGCGCGAAGTAAGCTGGGAGCAGCCCTGGGTGCTGGTCGGCGCGCACTTCACCCTGGTCACGGACCTGGACTGGAAGCGGGCCCTGAAGTACGCGGGCCTGCTGGATCGCTTCCACCAGGTCTTCTTCGAGCTGCTGGGCGACGTGATCCCGCAGCGCCGGCAGCCCAACCTGGTATGGTGCTGCAAGGACGCCGCCACCTTCGTCAAGTTCACCGAGGCCATGGGTTTCGCCATGACTGAGTCCAACGGCGGCACGCATGTCGGCGCCCTGGGCGCCGTGATCATCAACGCCGAGCGCTGCGACTTCGTGGGCCGCAAGAACAAGGCCAGGGACAACCTCGCCCGCACCCTATACCACGAGTGCGCCCACCGCCTGGTGGAAAGCGGACTGCGCGGCCGTCGCGGCGGCTGGGGCAGCTTTGAGCTGGCCGGCAGCAAGGAGCACGCCTGGATCGTGGAGAGCATCGCCGTGGTGTTCGAAGACCTGCAGATCACCGGCAGCAAGCACAAGCTGAAGGGCCTGGAGGCGCAGCGCACCTACACCATCCAGAAGCACTGGGCCGGCGAGAAGGGCAAGGTGCCCGCGCTCAAGCCCGTTCTGGCGCAGGGCTTCGCCGCCTTTGCCGAGGGCACGCCGATACCCTCAGCGGAGAAGTACGCCCTGGCGGGCTCCGTGGCATGGTACTGCCTGTTCGAGAAGCAGGGCGCCTACCGCCAGGCGTACCTGGAACTGCTGGTGGACTACTACCGCATCGACACAGGGCGGCGCGACTTCGACGCGCGCTTCGGCGTCAGCCTCAAGGACTTCGAGGCCGAGTGGAGCGCCTGGGTTGTAAAGCAGAAATAGACGCGCCGCCCGCGGGCACGCAGGCGACTGTCAAGGCTGCGCAGGCCACCCGGCAGGGGTGCGCCGGTGACCCATTTGCTATGCTGTACAGATACGCGAACCAGGAGCTGACGATGACGACGCCCGAGATCGACCGCTTGATCGACCGCCTCAAGGACAAAGACCCGGCCGTGCGCCGCAGCGCCGCCGAGGCCCTGGGCAAGCTGGGCCCCCAGGCCCAGCACGCCGCCGGCGCACTGGGAAGGGCCCTGCGCGACGAAGACCCCCACGTGGTGTTTGACGCCGCCTTTGCGCTTGGGCGTATCGGCGCCGCCTCCGTGCCTGTGCTGGTCGATTCCCTGAACGAAAAGAGCGCCGACCTGCGCCGCCGCTCGCTTGAGGCCATCCGCATGATCGGCCACCGCGCCGTGGACGCCGTGCCGGCCGTGGCCCACCAGTTGCGCGACACGGCGGGCGACATCCGCTGCTACGCCGCCGAGGCCCTGCGCAAAATCGGGCGCGCGGCCAAGGAGGCCATCCCCGAGCTGATGATGGCCCTCAAGGACGAGAAGGTAGACGTGCGCCGCGCCGCCGCCGAAGCGCTCGGCGACATGGGCGCCGAGGCCGTGGGCCCCCTGTGCAAGGCGCTGAAAGATAACGACCCCAACGTGCGCTTCGATGCTGCGTTCGCGCTGGGCCGCATCGGCCCGGCCGCATCGGGCGCCGTGCCGGCCCTGATGGACGCCGTGAAGGACGACGTCGACAGCGTGCGCTACATCGCCGCCGAGGCGCTCGGCAACATCGGCCCCGCGGCCGAAGTGGCCGTGGCGGTGCTGACCAAGGCGCTGAAAGACCGCGGCTCGGAGGTGCGTGCCGCTGCGGCCAAGGCGCTGGGGCGCATCGGCAAGGGCTCGGTGCCGGCGCTGATCGCGACGCTCAGCGACCCGGACGCCAAGGTGCGGCGCCGCGCGGTGATCGCGCTGGGGCGCATCGGCCCCGACGCCAAGGACGCCGTGCCGGCGCTGACGGAGCTGCTGGAGGACCAGGCCGTGCGCACCCAGGCCGCGGACGCATTGCGCGGCATCGGGCCTGCGGCCGCCAGCGCCGTGCCCAAGCTGATGGAAGCGCTGAAGGATGAATCCGGCGACGTGAGCCGCGCCGCCAGCGAGGCCCTGGGCGCGATTGGCAGCGCCGCTGTGCAGCCCCTGCGTGACGCACTCAAGAAGGGCAACACGCACGTCAAGCTGCGCGCCCTGGGCGCCTTCACCCAGATGGCCGACTACGCCGGGCGCGCCGTCGATGAGTTGGCGGCCTGCCTGAAAGACGACGACGAGCGCGTCAGGTTCAACGCAGCCCGCGCGCTGGAGAAGATCGGCATCGACGCCAAGCCGGCCGAGGCAGCACTCAAGGCCGCACTGCAGGACGAAGACGAAGACGTAAGGTACTGGGCCGGCGAAGCCCTCAAGCGCATTTGACAGGCAGACGCGCAGGGAGCCCCGAACGTAAGTTCGGGGCCCTTTGCGTTAACTGGTCTCTGCATCAGCCCTTCAGTCGAAACACGCTTCTGACGAAAAGCAACTGCTGTGAACCACGAAGAACCACTAAGAGCCACGAAGAACGGAGGGGAATGCTTTGCTTCGTGGTCCTTCGTGGTCCTTCGTGGTTAACATGTTTTTGCAGTTGCGAGTAACTGCACGGCCTCACGCCCGGCGCTCCTGCTGGTATCTGGCTCCGAGCCTGCTATCTTCCGGCGCACACGGGCCACACAGGTATGGAGAGATTCCATGAGTACCGCCACGGCGGTTGGTCTGCGCTGCAGGGAGTGCGGCACGGAGTACGCGGACAACCCAATCAACGTCTGTGAACACGATTTCGCGCCGCTCGAGGTCGTCTACGACTACGCCGGCGCGAAGAAGCTGCTGACCCGCGAGCAGATCAGCAAACGCGCCTTCAACATGTGGCGCTACCGCGAGCTGCTGCCGGAGCAGGAGCCGGTAAGCGGCTTCAACACAGGCGGTACGCCGCTCTATCACGCCAGACACCTGGGCGAGCGCATCGGCGGCTTCAAGAAGCTCTACGTCAAGTTCGACGGCGTGTGCGTGCCGACGCTGTCGTTCAAAGACCGCGTGGTGGCCGTCAGCGTCGCCCGCGCCAGGCGCTTCGGCTTCGACACCGTCGGCTGCGCCAGCACCGGCAACCTCGCCAACAGCGTGGCCGCGCAGGCCGCGCAGGCCGGGCTGAAGTCGGTGATCCTGATCCCCAAGAGCCTCGAGCGCGCCAAGGTGGTCAACACCCAGGTCTATGGCGCGAAGCTGATCAAGGTGGACGGCCACTACGACGACGTGAACCGCCTGTGCGCGGAAATCGCCAACGACGCGAAGATCGGCATCGTGAACGTCAACCTGCGCGCCTACTACGCCGAGGGCAGCAAGACCATGGGCTTCGAAGTCGCCGAGCAGCTGGGCTGGAAGGCACCCGACAACGTGGTGGTGTGCATGGCCGGCGGCAGCCTGATCAACAAGCTGAACAAGGCGTTCAAAGAATTCGCGCAGCTGGAACTGCTGGAAGCCGAGCCGCACTGCAGGTTCTGGGGCGCCCAGGCCACCGGCTGCAACCCGATCACCGACGCGATCAAGCGCAAGTCCGACCTGATCAAGCCGGTCAAGGAGCCCCACACCATCGCGCGCAGTATCGCGATCGGTAACCCTGCCGACGGCTACTTCGCCGCGCGCCTGTGCCTGGATTCCGGCGGCGGCGGCGACGACGTGAGCGACGCCGAGATCGTGCAGGGCATGCGCCTGCTGGCCGAGACCGAGGGCCTGTTCACGGAGACCGCGGGCGGCGTCACGGTGGCGACCTTCAAGAAGCTGGCCGAGGCCGGGCGCATCAACCCGGACGAAACCACGGTGCTGTGCATCACCGGCCAGGGTTTAAAAACCATGGACGCGCTGATGGAGCCGGGCGTGCTGCCCGAGGCGCCGGTGATCAAGCCGACACTAAGCGCGTTCAAGGATTTAAAAATCGCGTAGCGCGATGTGCAGCTTCTAACCGCGAAGGACCGCGAAGTAGTGGTTCTTCGCGGTTTCAATCCACCCCTTTGCCGGTCCGTCAGCGCGAAACCCGTCTTGCGTAAACGCGAAGATTGCGAGAATCGTATCTTCGCGTTGCTGTGCGTATCAGCTAAGGTCTCCGGTGTAGGGCAAACACACCAAACCGGAGGCTCCATGAAATCCCCACTCTTCATCCTGTCCGCACTGCTGCTCTCGCTGGTCTGCGTCGCCACCGTCCGCGCCGAGGACGCGCCCATCGAACAGCCCGTTTACTCGCCATGGTCGGTCGCCCAGCTCAAGGACTCGCTGGCCGTGGGCCAGAGCTTCGCCTGGGACCACGCCACCAGCCGCCGCGTGCTGGGAGAGCAGGTCCGCAAGCGCCAGAGCGCCCGCGTGCTGGCCATCGGCAGTGAGGGCGTCACACTCGAGCTCATCCACCAGGTGGTGATCGTGAACGCCACCGGCGTAGAGCAGTACCCCGTCACCTGGCAGGAAGAGCTGCCCTGGCAGCGCGTCGCCGAGTTCCTGTGCCCGCGCCTGCCGGCCGCGGACGGCGCGAAGCAGCGCGTCGAGCTGGAGGTCGGCGGCGCAACCCGCGCGGCCGAGCTGGTGGTGGTCCAGCGCGAGGGCACCACCGAGCGCTACTGGTTCGACGTGGAGCGCGCGGGCCTGCTGCTCAAGTACCAGCGCGACGTGACGGTAAGCGTGCAGATCAACGGCGAGGAAATCAGCTTCCCGCGCACGCTGGAGCAGTTCGACGCCATCGAGTTCCCGCCCGCTGTGGCGCAACTCAACGCGAAGTAGGCACTGAGGCCGAACCGAACGGACCGGGGCAGGCAGCAGCCGCCCCGGTCTGCATTACCCCTTCTCGCGGATCTTGCGCAGCTCTTCGGCGATCTTGGCCAGGTTGTCGTTGGTGTCGTCCAGCACGTCCTTGATGGCCGCGAACTTGCGCACTTCCTTGAGTTCGCTGGTCAGCGCCTCCACGGCGCGCTTCAGGTTGTCGATCTCGCGCCCCACGTTTCCCAGGTCGTTGATCTTGCCGGCGATGTCCTTCAGTGCGTTCACTTCGTCGCTTGCCATGATTCCCTCCGCGTTCAGCATGGCCCACAACGCCATTTCTGCACAGCATAAATTGTGACGGAATAGACGGGCGCGCTTCTCCCGTTTCTGCCTTCACTGCGAAAGGGGAAAACCATGAAAGTCGGCATTCTCGGCACCGGCGACGTTGGCGTCGCCCTGGGCAACGGTTTCATTGCACTCGGCCACGAAGTGAAGATGGGCTCGCGCAAGGCGGGCGGCGACAAGGCCAGGGCCTGGGTCGCCAAG
>JAANMY010001552.1_pt1 | contig 25296 bp, 17 predicted proteins | sample 7279691 | NCBI WGS metagenome assembly JAANMY01 (sample SAMN14094543, study PRJNA606508) | bioreactor metagenome | isolation source: A lab-scale SPAN reactor treating ammonium-rich wastewater day 388 | place: Ireland: Galway | collected 2018-02-07
TGGCACCGCATCCTGCGAGCATCCCAGTCGGCCGTCCTGTTGGACGCAGTTCCCAGGCTTTCAGTTCCACCGATTTCAGAAAGTTCTTCCCAATCCTATCGGTGGTTTTTTGTTTACAGGTATTGTTTCTTCCCCTGCTTTTCTCAAGGTGATGAGTATTATCACCTGGCAGTTTGGAAAAGCAAGGGAAAACGTCTGTGTTTTCCGATTCTTCGCATCCTGCAGCCTGCGCCGTCAAAATCGGGGAAACGTGGTGGCAAGTGCGGAGTGGCACGCAGGTGTTGCTGGTTTCAGCAAACGATTCCTGGTGCTTCTTCATCGCGCTGACACTCCGCTGTGTCGTTGGTTGGCCTGTCTGGCGAAAAGAAGAAAGCAAGCATCGTGCCGGGAGATGGCGTCGCCCTTTTATTTCCGCGTTATTTTCGTAAGATTTAACACGACAATGTCTTGCAACTCTGCAGCCCCTTGCCGCTCCAGGTGAGTGCGGGTCCGGGTGTAATCTCTGGTTAATAGCGTCTGAAGAGAGCGCATCCATTCGTTTGCATCCGGCCACCTCGGGAACCGGCGTCTGTCCTGTTCTTCGCTTTTGCGCTCAAGATCGTGCATGTACGGTCGGGTTGATGGTGTCGGAGCCGCGCACGCCGCGGCACTGCGTGCGCGGCGCGGACGGTAATAACCGGACCCTGTATCAGAATGCCGGTTTCCCTTTCCGGGTGCTGGTTCTTGCCCCGCGAACATGGTATAATCGCGAAAACGTTTCCCACGGTTCCAGAGCCTCTTGCCGCATGAACTCACCCGACGACGTCCCGCCGCAGGGCGACACGGCTCCAGCCGATCCGAATACTGACCCGGGCGCCGCCGGCCCGGGCTTCAATTTCGCAGACCCCAACTCTCCGCTCGCACCCTTCTACCTGCAGTCCAGTCACCTGGTAGCGGTCCTCCTCCTCGGTTTGCTCTTCGTGTTCTTCAGCCTCATGGTCCCCCTGGCATACACGGACAGCTGGGGCCACCTGGCCTTTGGCCGCTGGATGGCAGAACACGGGAAGTTGCCGACTCACGAACCATTCTCCCCCTTCTCCGACCACGACGCTCCTTACGTCAACTTCCAGTGGCTGCCTCAGCTCGTTGGATACTGGCTCTACCAGACCGGCGCGAACCTGGCAGGGGGGGATTCGCTTCATCAGCTCGCGGGGGGCGTCCAGTTGTTGCGGGCCGGTCATGCGGTTGTGGTCGTACTGCGCTTTTTCGTTTTGCTGCTCGCCTTCCGTCGCCTGAGTGGCTCGCTCCCGTTGGCATGTGTCGGAATCGTCATCGTTTTCCTGTTCAGCATCGTCCCCTCCTCGGTTCAGCGACCCCAGGCGGTGGGTGAACTCCTGTTCGCCTGCCTGCTGCTGCCGCTGGCGTCGCCCCTGCTGACTCGGCGAGCCCTGATCCTGATCCCCGTGGTGTTCGCGCTGTGGGCCAACTGTCACGGCTCCTTCTTTCTGGGCTTTGCGCTGCTGGCGGTTTTCCTCGCCGGGCGGGGTCTGGAAGTTCTTCGTGCGGCCGGTTCCTGGAACCCGCTGCGGACGCTGGCAGATCCTCAGGTGCGGCGGTTGCTCCTGGTCCTGGTTCTGTCGGCGGGAGCCGCTGCCCTGCTCAACCCCTACGGGCCAGCGCTGTACCTCGACGTGCTGCGGATGGCGCGGCACCCGAACATCGCGACCATGGAGGAATGGCAGCCGCTCGATTTCGTGCTCGACGGAGGTGGCGGCCACTGGGGCTACCTGGCGCTGCTGCTGCTGATCGGTGTCAGTCAGTCCCTCAGTCCACGCGGGCTCGCGCCAACCGCGATGTTACTCCTGGCCACCTTCGGCGTGCTGCCGCTTTTCCAGCAGCGCCAGATGGTCTGGTGGATCATGCTCGTCCCGTGGTTGCTCCTGCCTCTGTGGGTTGCCATCAGCGACCGATTGCCGTGGCCGTGGTTGCATTCTCCCAGTACTCCGGACCTGCGCAAGACCGCCCTGGCGTTGTTGCTCGCGGGCATGGCTCTCCTCTGGTCCGGACCGGCCCACTGGTTTATGACGGGGAGCCCTCAGCCCCTGCCGCAGGTGGTTGCTCCTGGGACGCCGTGGCGGCTGGCGGCTCAGCTGCAACTGGCCGCCGACCAGAAGAAGCCCGTGCTCCCGAAACTCGCCAAGGCCCTCCGGGACCAAGGCTACCCCGGGGGGCAGTTCACCGGGCGCATTTTCGCTGGTGAAACCCTGGGGGACTATCTCCTCTTCACCCTCCGTCCCGGGACGGAGCTGCTGGCCTACAATCACGTTCACCTCTTCCCCAGGGCCTACTGGCAAGACATCATGACGGCCCTCTTCGGGTCGCCGGGCTGGTGGGACGTTTTGAACCGTCACGGGGTCAACCTGATCGTGATCGAGGCCGACATGCGGAAGGAGTTGGCGGATGAGGTACGGGCCTCACCGGAGTGGGAAGTGGTCCTGGACGAGGGTAACCCCAGTTCGGTCGGGACGCGGCGGGGGGGCGGTCTGTTCATCGCCCTCCGCAAGAGGCCGCTGCCTCCGCCAGGGGCTGGCCGCTGAACCCCCGCCTGGTCGCCCCCTCAGGCTCCCTCTGAACCTCAGGAGTTAGCAGGCCCATGACGACCGAGTCCGTGTCCACCCCGTCCCACGACTGGCACAAGGCGGTTCCGCTCCTGGTCATTGCGGGCCTGCTCGCCTACTCGAACAGCTTCACCAAGGCGTACATTCTCGACGACGCCCCCTGGATTGCCAACAACGCAAACCTGGGCGATCCGGCCGCCTACCTCCGAAGCATGGGGATGCGGCCCGTCGGAGCGGCGACCGTGCTGCTCAACTACTGGCTCGGCGGGAAGAGTGTCCTGGGCTTCCACGCCTTCAACCTGGCCATTCACCTCGCTGCCGCCCTTACCCTGTTTGGGTTGGTCCGACGTACTTTACTCCTGGACCGATGGCAGGGGCGCTTCGATACCTCCGCACCGTGGCTAGCCTTGTCGATCGCGTTGCTCTGGCTCGTCCACCCATTGCAGACGCAGAGCGTGACGTACATCATCCAACGACTTGAGTCGCTGATGGGGCTGTTCTACCTGCTGACCCTGTACTGCGTGGTCCGCGGCGCGGCCCCACTTGTCGCCGATCACCCCCTGCCGGCCGCTCACCGCCACTGGTTGTGGTATGCGGCGGCGGTGGTCTGCTTCACCCTCGGGATGATGACGAAAGAGGTGATGGCCTCGGCCCCTGTCGTCGTCCTGCTGTACGACCGCACCTTCCTGGCGGGATCGTTCCGCGAGGCGTTCCGCCGGCGCTGGGGTCTGTACGTTGCCCTCATGCTGCCGTGGGGACTGCTGGTTCCGGAACGAGCCCTCGTGGAGGGAACCAGCGCGGGGTTCAGCACGGCCGGGGTCACGCCGCTGCAATACCTGATGACGCAGTCCGGGGTACTCCTCTACTATGTGCGGCTGACGTTCTGGCCCTACCCGCAGTGCCTGGACTACCAGGATTGGCCAATAGTGACCTCCCTTGCCGACTGCTGGCTGTCCGGGTCGGTGGTGGTGCTGGCCCTGCTGGGGACGGCGTGGGCTCTGTGGCGAAAGCCGTGGCTCGGCTTCCTGGGGGCGTGGTTCTTCCTGGTCCTGGCGCCGACGTCGAGTTTCGTCCCGATTGCCGACGTGGCTTTCGAGCACCGCATGTACCTGCCTCTGGCCCCCATCGCGATCCTCGTCGTCCTGACGGGGTGGGCGGGATTGCGCTGGTTGGCCGAGCGCCGAGGCTGGCCCGACCTCGTCCGCCGCAACCTGGGCGCGTTCCTTGTCGCGGCGGCCGCTTGCGCCCTCGGTACACTCACCTTCGTGCGAAACGAGGCTTACCGCAGCTCGGCCGTCATGTGGGACGACGTACTGTCCAGGAGACCCGATTGCCCGCGGGCGCATATCAACCGGGCGCTCAGCTACCTGAGCGCGAACGCGGACTCCGACCTGGACGCCGCCCTGTTTCATCTCCGCACAGGCCTGAAACGGGTTCCCCACGATATAGCGGCTCGGGAAGCGATTGGCGTGGCACTTTGGCGGAAGGGGAAGGAAGAGGAGGCCATCAAACAACTGGAGGAGACGGAGAAGGTGGTTTCGGGAGTCACGGTGGGCCGCACCCTCCTGGGCCGCATGTTATTGATGCGTGGACGACCGGACGAGGCCGTGGCCCAGTTCCGGTTGGCGGCCAAGGCCAGCCCGAATAGTGGAGGAACCCTTTTCTCCCTGGCCTTCGCGCTGCATGAGCAGGGTAACGACAAGGAGGCGAAGGCCACCCTGAAAGAGGCCTTGCGTCTCGCCCCGGACCTGCCTGCCAGCACTCGGCGCGAAGCGCTGGCGTTTCTCCACGACACCTCGGGCCGACTCGGGAATGTGACCAAGGATGGGCTGATGCTGGCGCGACAGGCCTCCTTTGGCGTGGGCGATCGGGATCCGGAGTACCTCGACGCCGTAGCGGTGGGGTATGCGGCGAATGGGAAGTTCGACCGAGCGACGGCCACGGCGAAGCGTGCTGTGGAATTGGCGCGTGCCGGGGGACAGCCTAACCTCGCCGCCGCGATCGCGCGCAAGCTGGCCTATTACGAGCGCGGTCAGGATCCGCGCCCCGGCGCGACCACTGCCGGGAAGGGCAAGACCGGCGGGACGACGGGGTAAGCGGACAGGACGGCTCCGGCCGGCTGAGGACACTGCGGACCGAGATGACCACGCCACGCCTATTCTCCTGGGTGAAGGAGCAGATCCGGCCCTACCTGACCACCGCCGGCCGCGAGGCGCTCGGGAACCTCATCTGGATGATCCTCTGGACCGGCCTGAGCTACGGCTGCGGGCTGGCCGTCATCTTCACCCTCACGGCCACCCTCGGGCCGCAGCAGTACGGAGCCTACAGTGCCGCGACCATCCTCTACTCCTACCTGATTCTGGTCGGCTCTGTCGGCGCCGGTGCTGTCGTCGTCCGCGAGGCCGCGCGCCCGGAGGAGGATAGCGCCCGCATCCTCGGCGCCTACTTTCGCCTCACGACCGCGACCTCGACCGCGGTGGCGCTGGCGGCGGCCGGCGGCGCCTGGCTGCTGTTCACCGCCCCGGACGAACGACTCCTCCTGACGCTGCTGGCCGTGGGAGTTCCCCCCCTGAGCGTCAGCGCCGTCCCGTTCTTCATCGCCCACCACCGCCAGGCCCGTAGCGCCGGCCTGACGTGCCTGGGCGAGGTGTTAGCGCTCCTGGCCATCCTCGCTCTTGACCGCGGCGGCGCCCTGACCCTGGTGGCCATCGGGGCCATCTACGCCGTGAAGGCCTGGGGCGTGTCGGTGCTGCTGTACCTGGTGTATCACCTCACCGTCCACCCCCTGCGCTGGTCCGCGCCCCGCGGCGAGGCGCGGCGGATGTGGCACTCGGCCTGGCCGCTCGTGCTGGCGGCGGTTGTCAACCTCGTTCCCCTCAACGCCGGCATCTTTTTCGTGCGCCCCGCCCACGGCGAGACGGCGGCGGCGGTCTACGGCATCGCCACCATGATCGCGACCGCGTACTACATGTTCGCCGCACTGGCCTTGCAGATCCTGCTGCCCCACATCCTCGGGCCGCACGGCCTCGAGCGGTGCTTCCTCCGCAAGCTGGCGGTTTTCGCTGTGGCGTTCTTCGGCGTGATGGGGCTGGCGTTCTTCGGCGCCGGCTGGCTCGCCATCGAGCTGGTACTCCCGGCGGCGTACCGCCCGGCCGTCGTTCCGATGGGATTGCTCCTCCTCGGGGCCGCCAACATGCTGCTCGCCAGCGTCGTTCACCAGTACCTCCTCCGATTCCATCTGGAGCGGTTCGTCATGGCGGTGCAGGTAGCGGGTTGCGCCCTTTACGCGGGCGGCTGCCTGGTACTCGTGCCGGCGGCCGGTGACTGGGTCGCCGCCGGGCTTACGGTCCTGGTGACGTTCACGGCGGGCCTGGTCTGCCTCGTCAGGGTCGGAAAGGCTCTCGCGGCAGTCCGGCCGGACTCCGGGGACACCGGCATCTCCCCGACGGCGTGGGAGGAGGCGCCCCTCGGTCGCGCCAGGGAGCGATGAAACGGCCCGCCAGTGTGCCCGCCATTCCCCTTGTCCGGAGGCTCATCCATGCTCGGCCCGGTGTCCGCCCGCCGTGGGACGATCATTACCTTTTGCCTGCTGCTGTTCGGCTACGCCTACTTTTATCAAGGCGGCGGACCGAATCAGTTCAGCCGGATGGCCCTGACGGCCGCCCTGGTCAAGGACGGGACCGTCCGCATCGACTCGTTTCACCAGCTGACTTTCGACAAGGCGGTCAAGGACGGGCATTTCTACACCGATAAGGCGCCGGGCCTGTCGTTGCTGGCGGTTCCCGTCTACGCCCTGCTGCGCCTGATACTGGATTTATTCCCCGGACTCGACGCGCGGGATCGGCTCAACCTGGTGATGTACTTCTTGACGCTCCTGTCGGTGTCGTTGCCGGTGGCGGTGGCCCTGGCGGCTTTCTTTCGGCGGGCCTGGGCAGAGTCGGGCGGACGTGCCGCGTTCTGGGTCACAGTCGCCCTTGGGTTGGGCTCCCCGCTGGCCGTTTATGCCTCCCTGTTCTATGGCCACGCGCTCAGTGCGGCCCTGCTCTGGCTCGCCTTCCAGCTCGTCACGCCCGTCTCGCCCCCGGTGCCCGGGGAGCGGCCTGAGGCGCCTTTCTGGCGATTCCCGCTGGCAGGCTGCCTGGCCGGCTGGGCCACGCTGACGGAACTCCCGACCGGGCTCATAACCGGGGTGTTGCTGGTGTACGTGTTCGCCTCACGGACGCGCGGCTGGCGCCCGGCCCTGGGGTATGTCCTGGGCGGCCTGCCGGCCCTGGGGATCCTGCTGGTGTACAACACGGCGGCGTTCGGCGCCCCGCTGGCGAACGGGTACGAGTACGCTTACCTGGACGTGTTTCGCGAGCAGATGTCCCACGGCATCATGGGCGTTACCGGGCCGAGTGTGCCGGCGGCCGTTGGCATCCTGGTCAGCCCGTATCGGGGTCTGCTGTTCTTCTGGCCGTTCTTTATCTTCTGCGTGCTCCCGGCGTTCCTCATCTTGCTAACACGCCGGCAGCTGCGTGGGCCGGCGCTCCTGGCCGCGGTCATCGTGGGCGTTTACCTTGTCTTCGGCTGCAGCTACTACATGTGGACCGGGGGCGCCTCCTTCGGGCCGCGGCACCTTATCCCCTGCCTGCCGTTCGCGGCGTACCTGGTAGTCCGCGCGTATCACACCTCCCTGCGCTGGCTGGTGCCCGCAGTCACCGTGGCGTCGGTCGCGATCGTGCTGGTCGCCGTTGCCACGCTCGCCGAGTTCCCGGAAGGCATCCGTGCCCCACTATTCACGTTCGCCTGGCCGCACTTCGTCGCGGGGGTGTTGTCCGTGAAGGTGATCGGCCCGGAGGGGCGTTTCCTGATTCCCGCAGAGCCCCTGGCACCGAACCATCCGGCATTCTACGATGCGTGTAACCTCGGCGAGTTGCTTGGGCTGCGCGGCCTCGCCAGTCTCGTCCCGCTGGCCGTTGTCGCGGTGGTGCTGGGCGGCCTCCTCTGGCGGGTCAGTACCGCCCCGGATGAAGCGCCGGACCAGGCCGGCCCCACTCCGGGAAGGGCGCAAACCTGACGGGGATCGAGCGGCAGGCTCCGGGCGCCCCCAAGGCACTGCATGGCCGGCGATCCGCGAGCTTCCGATTCGCCACCCACCCGAGCGGAAACGTGCCTGATACACGATCCGGTTAACCCTGTCCGAGCCGCGCACGCAGTTCTACCTCCCGCTGCTGCCCGGCGGGCTGTAATCTGGCTGCGCCGGGAATTCGGCGGGCGGGCCTGCGCGCTGTTCGGCCAACCGGCGTGCGATCACCGCCAGATTGTTGCGTTCTTCCTTCCCCCGGACTCTTGAAGGTTGCACCTCATGCAGGCGGTCCAATGGCTTTGGGAGACAATACCACGCCCCGACACGCTCCCGGCCAGGGAGGAGATGCATCTCTGGTGCGCGGCGCTCGACCTGCCCGAACCACACCTGGGTAACCTGGCAGCGACCCTCTCCTCCGACGAGCGGGACCGGGCCGCGCGGTTTCGCCTGCCCGTGCATCGGGATCGCTATCTCGCCGGCCGCGGAATCCTTCGGGCCATCCTCGGCAGCTATCTGGAGATCGACCCGGCCTCGCTGTCCTTCGGTTACGGGCCGCACGGCAAGCCGTTCCTGGTAGAGAGTCCGGGGGATGTTCGCTTCAACGCCTCGCACTCGGGGGACGTCGCCCTGTACGCGGTGGTCCGTGCCGCGGAAGTCGGTATCGACGTTGAGCGGCTCCGTCTGGTAGCCGAGACCGAGTACATCGCGGAACGGTTTTTCTCGCCGCGAGAACACGCCGTCCTTGCCGCCCTGCCCCCCGAGGGGCGCCTGCGGGCGTTCCTTCACGCCTGGACGCGCAAGGAAGCCTACCTGAAGGCCATCGGCAAGGGGTTGCAGATCCCGCTCAGCGCTGTCGAGGTGTCGCTCGGTCCCGGCGAGCCGGCCCGGATCCTGAGCCTGGGCGGCGACACTGGCAGTGCCGGCCGGTGGTTCCTGCAAGATCTGGCGCCGGCGGCCGACCATGTAGCCGCCCTCGCGGTCGAGGGGGCGGGCTGGCGTGTCCGGTGCGGGCGGTGGCCGATCGGCGATCTCGCGCCAGGAACGGGCGTGTTCAGGGAGTGACGGAGAGCAGAAGTCTGGGCGATTGGTGAGAGCGCCTGTGGAGGAGGAAAGAAAGTCCACGGGTGGCGCCCCGTGGGGGCAGCGCTGGCGATTTGACCCACGGGACGCCACCCGTGGGCTTTCCCTCCCAGCCCCACGTTGTAGTAGGGGGTCAGGTCACTTGCCGGGCAGCGCCCAGATCTGGACCTCGCCGGCCATGTCGGCGGCGGCGAGGCGCGTGCCGTCCGGCGAAACCGAGACGGCGTGAATCCAGTCCTTGAACTGACCGCCGCGCGGCTGCCCCAGCGTCTTGACGAGCTTGCCGTCGTCGATGCGCCAGACGCGCACCGTCGTGTCGCGCCCCGACGAGAGCAGGTGCTTGCCGTCGGGGTGGAAGGCAAGGTCGGTGAGGCCGTTGAGGTGGCCGGGCGTCAACTCGCGCACCTTCTTGCCGGTTGCCGCGTCGAGGAGCGTCACCTTGCCGCTGGTGCCGTCGGTCTCGCCGCCGCGGCCGACGGCCAGCCACTTGCCGTCCGGCGAGTAGGCCGCCGCGGCGAGGATCTGCTTGTCGAAGGTCTTGCCGAGGTCCGCCTTCGGCGTGCCGGTCTGCACGTCCCACAGCCGGATCCCGGCGTGGCGGCCGGAGTCGAAGATGAGCGGAACGCGCTCGGACGCGACCAGCGACCGCGCGTCGGGCGAGATGGCCAGCGCATACACCCACCCCTTCGCCTTCCAGCGGCGGACCTCCCTGGCGGCCTCGCGGTCCCAGACGAGGATCTCGCCCTTGTCGTCGCCGCTCACCAGAACGTTCCCGTCGCGGCTGAGCGTCAGGCCGAGCACCCAGTCCTTGTGGCCGGTGAGCGTGCGCGCCGCCTCGCACACCTCGACCTTGACCTCGACGGGCGGCGGGGCCTTCCGCTTGCGCACTACCGCCTCATCGCGCGCCCGCGCGTTGAGGACGACAGTCTCGGTGCGGACGGGAGCGGCCTGCATGTTCCAGTAGCGGATCGTGTGGTCGCTGCTGGCGGAGAGGAGCCAGCGGCCATCCGGCGTGACGAGCAGGCGGTTGATCGTGTTCGTGTGGCCGTGCAGGCGGCGGGCTGGCTTCGGCGCGGGGCCGCCGGCCTTCTCGGGCAGATCCCAGACGAGGATCTGGCCGACGTTGTTACCGGCGGCGACGCGGCCGTTGCCGATGAGGCAGACCGCCGTTACCCAGTCCTCGTCCCACGGCAGCTTCCACGCCAGTGCGGCCTTCTCGAAGTTGGCCGGCTCGCCGGCGCCGAGCGGGTGAACCACGGGAAGGCAGAGACACAGAGAAGACAGCAAAAGGAAAGTCGAGCGCCGGCAGCTCCAGACCGCGGACCGCCCCCCTTGTTTGTCGATCCTCGATCCTCGGCCGTCCATCTCGACCCTCGCTTTCGTGCTTCTCTGTGTTTCTGCGTCCCGGTGGTCTTTGTGCCAGCCCTCGCTGATGCTGCGGCTCGTATCCGGTTACCCGAGCAACGAGCGAATCGGGCGTGCCCCCTCGGGCGTGGCCCAGATCGGCCGCAGCCCGGCGTAGTGGCGGGCGCGCGGGTTGATGCCCAGCGCGGTGTAGATCGTCGCGAACAGATCGCCCTCGCTGACCGGGTTGTCGCGCACCTCGCGGCCGTCGGCGTCGGTGGCGCCGTACACCTGGCCGCCGCGAATCCCGCCGCCCGCGAGAACAATCGTCCACGCGCGGATGAAGTGATCGCGGCCAGCCCGGTTGTTGATGTACGGCGTGCGGCCCACCTCTCCCATCCACACGACGAGCGTGTTCTCCAACTGCCCGCGCTCCTGCAGATCCTGCAGCAGCCCGGACCACGCCGGGTCGAGTACGTCCATGTTCGCCTTGTGGCAGACGAAATTGTCGGCGTGGCTGTCGTAGTTGTCCTGGCCGATCTCGACGAACGGAACGCCGGCCTCGACGAGCTTGCGGGCCAGGAAGCACCCGCGGCCGAAGGCGGTGTCGCCGTAGCGCGCGCGTGCCTGCGGCCACTCGCGGCTGATGTCGAAGACCGACCGCGCCCGCATCAGTCGCAAGGCCCGCGCCTCGGCGAGGCGGTGCGCCTCGAACGGCTCGGCGCGGTGCTCGCGGGCAAACTCGTTCTCCACGAAGCGGAGCAGGTCGCCGCGGCGCTGCTGGGTCTGGGGACTGACGTAAGGCTCGGTGAAGTACGGCAGGCGGCCGTCGCGCCCGATCGTGAACGGGGCGTAGCGCGGGCCGAGGTAGCCGGCGCCGGCGTTGCCGGTCGGCCCCAGGCGCACGAAGCTGGGCAGGTCGGCGTCCGGGTTGCCGTTGTAGCGCGCAATCATCGCCCCGATCTCGGGGTGCGGCACCCGCTCGGCCTGCCGGTAGCAGGTGTGCATGTGGTAGATGCCGTCCGGGTGGTCCGGGGACTGGGTGCGCATGCTGCGGATGATGCCCAGCTTGTCGGCCATCCGGGCCAGGCGCGGCAGGTATTCGCAAACCTGGATACCGTTAACGTTCGTCTGGATCGGCCGGAACGGGCCGCCGGTGCGCCGTCCCGGCTTCAGGTCGAAGGTGTCCAGCTGGCTGGCCCCGCCGTTCATCCACAGCAGGATGCAGCGCTTCGCCTGCCGCGTGGTCTCGGCGGCAGCGGACTGGGTGTGGAACAGTCCGCCCCAGTTGGCGACGGCGGCCCCGCCCGCGGTGGCGAGCGCGCCCTTCAGGAAGGCGCGGCGGCTGAGGTGCTCGTGCGCCGGGTGTGGTGTTCGCATGCCTGATCTCCGAGGTTTCGCCACAGATGAACACAGATCAAAACCAGCCTGTTATCCTCACATCGCTCTTGTTGGTATTATCCTGTCGTCTTTAGCTGCGTTTAGCTGCGTTCATCTGTGGCTTATTTCTTTCAGTGGTTGAAGCGGAACTCCGAGCAGCTGACGAGCACCCAGATCGCCTCCTCGACCAGGGCGGACGTCGCCCGCGGGTCGGACGTCAGGTGCTGGACGAAGCGCTGCCGTTCGGCGGCGCTTGGCGGCCGGCTCAGGATCGAGAGGAACAGCCGTTCGACACGCTCCTCCCACGGCGCGGTGGACTTCGCCAGCACGTCGGCGAGGTTGCCCTTGCGCGCCTGGATGATCTGGCGGATCTGGCCGCTGTTGTTCAAAAACAGGTGTTCGCCGAGGCTCCCCTGGAAGTGGCCCTGACCGTCATTCGGCGACCCGAAGTAGAGCGGGAAATACGTCTCGGCCCCGGTCTGCTGCCACTTCAACCCGGTCGCGTCGAAGTTCGTCGCCGTCCGGATCGCCGCCATCAATTCCTCCGACGATAGCGGCCGGACGCGAGCGCGCTCGAACCCCACCGGCATCGCGTCGGTCCCCTCACCCCGGCAGGCGAGCTGGTACGTCTCGGTGTTGACCAGTTCGCGGATGAAACCCTTCAGGTCGAAGCGGGTCGCGACGAGGTGGCGGGTTAGCGTGTCGAGCAGAGCCGGGTGGGTCGGCCGGTTCTTGCCGCTGAGGTCATCGACGGGGTGAACGATGCCGCGGCCGAGGAACTGCGCCCAGACGCGGTTGACGGCCGCCCGCGCGAAGTACGGATTATCGGCCGCGGTCACCCACGCCGCCAGCTTCTCCTTGCGCGAGAACAGGGGCCGCGGCAATTCCTTCTTGCCCCTCAGGTCCGGTTCCTTGAACCCCCTGGGGGTCGGCGGCTCATTCAGTTCCGGGCCGTTGAGGAACTTGGGCCGGACGGGCGTACCCTTCTGGCCGGGCCGCTGCTCCTTCACCGACCCGGTAAACAGTACCTCGCCGGTACTCTTCTCACCGATGCGGAACTGGCCCTTGCCGCCCTCGACGACGACCAGGCGGACGAAGAAGCCGGCCATGCCGTAGAAATCGCGCTGCGTCAGGCTCTCGAACGGGTGGTCGTGACAGCGGGCGCACTGCAACTGGGTGCCGAGGAAGAGGCGCGTGACCGCGACGGTCGCCTCCTCCGGCTGGTTGCGGAACTGGACGTAGAACAGTTCCGGCCCCTCCTTCTCCGCCAGGAGCAGCTCGCGCACCCACTGGTCATACGGCTCGTTGGCGGCGAACTTCGCGGCGAGCCACTTCCTGAACTCGTCCCGCTTGCGCGTGGCGTCGCCGCCCGGCGGGTTGCGGCCGAACAGCGTAAGATCCCAGACGTCGGCCTGGTGGGCGGCGAAGCGTGGGTCGGCGAGCAAGCGGTCGATGAGTTTGGTGCGCTTCTGCGAGTCGGTGTCGGCGAGGAAACGCTTGACCTCGTCGTATGTCGGGATGGTGCCGACGAGGTCGAGGTAGACGCGGCGCAGGAAAGCGGCGTCATCCGCCCGCGGCGCTGGCGTCGCCTTCTCGCGCTGCCACCCGGCCCGCACCTCCGCGTCGATCATCTGGCGGAGCGGTTTGTCCTCGGCGCGGCCAGGAGCGGCGGCACCGATCACAAGCAAGAAGGCAGCGGGGGCGCCGATTCGATTCGCGAGGCAGGGGAGCATGGTGGGGCTCCGTTGGGGTAGGCAGGTAAACGGATAGTCATCTTACCGCACCCACGCCCTCCGAAGCCAGGGGGTGTTAAAAAAACAGTGGGATTGTAAATGTGTCAATGGTGCCAGCGGTCTCCTGGAAAGCCCACGGGTAACGCCCCGTGGGCTTTTTACAAGCAACCTCGTTCACGGCCTGTCGGACACACGGGCCGGCAGCGGCGGCAGCACCTGGACGGGATCATTGCCCGCCGGGAGAGGGGCAGGTCGTGGCAGCCCGGTCTGGGCCGGCTCGGCCGGCGGTTCCAGCCTCGCCCCGGGCGGGAGCGGGAGGGCGCCGCCGATGGCCGGCGCTGCGGCGGGCGGCTTCGGCGGCTGGTCCGTTGCGCTCTCCGCGGCGTCGGCCGGACTCGGGTCCGGGAGGTGGGTCGGCGCCGGCGGGCAGAGCATGCCGCGCTCCGTCAGTTCCTGGGCCGGGTTGCCGAGGGCGCGGTACAGTCGGAATTGCGCCCGGTTGTAGTCGGCCGCCGCCGCGTAATAATCGCCGTATGCCTGGGCCAGCGCCTGCACGGCCGCGACCGCCTCCTGCGGGCGGATCACCAGCTGGAGCAGGTTACCCGCCCCGCGTGTCTGTCCCAGTCCCTCGAAGTTCTTCGTCGCCGACGCGACGGCGCTGCGCGTGCCTTGCTCCGCCTCGCGCAGCCGCAGGGCCGCCGACCGGGCCTGGGCCAGCGCCTGCACCACCTCCGCCGCGATCCGGTCCTGAACGCGCGTTTGCTCCAGCAGCGAGAGGTGGTACTCGGCCTTGCTGGCGTTGACGCGCGCCATGTTCCCCAGGCCGAGGTTCTGCAGCTCCCACAGGAGCTGGATGTCGAAGTCGCTGCGCATGCTGAAGTCGCCGATGCGGTCGTTGATCCCGCCGCCGAACGCGCCGGCCGCCAGCGTGCCGGCGGGGTTGGTGGACGCGCCGCGCAGCCATACGCTGGGGATCAGCGGGCGCCAGCGCTCCTGCCGAACGCGCTGCAGGGTGGCCTGGACGAGAGCCTGCCGCGCCGCGAGTTCGGGCCGGCTGGCCCGGGCCAGCGCGATGAGCTGCTCCGGCGGACATTCGGGATTGACGAGGTGGATGAGCAGGTGCGGCGGCTCCAGCGGGCTGACCAGGGCCGCGGCGTCGAGTCGCAGCAGTCGCGCTAGCTCGGCGCTGGCAACCTGCCAGCGCTCGCGAGCCGTCTGGACGGCCTGCCGCCGACGGGCCAGTTCGGCGCGAGTGCGGTCGGCCTCGGCCTGGGGCGCAAGACGTGGAGCCAGCTGCTCAGCCCGGCGCACCAGTTCCTCGGCCCGGCGGACGGTGTCGATGGCCCCGGCCAACTCACCGCGTGCCTGCTGGACGTGGAAGTACGCCTCGGCGACCGCGAGCAAGGTGTCGTTGCTGGCCGCCTGCAGGTCGGCGTCGCGGGCGCGCACTACCTGGCGGGCCGCCAGCGGCGCGAACACCGCGTCGGTGACGGCGAAGACGGCGCTGGGGCCGACGCCGAACAGCAGGGCGCTCTTGCTGGTGCCGAAGATGGTCCCGCCGACGTCCTGCAACTGGCCGTCGTGGCGGTAGTAGTCGGCGCCGAAATACACGGTCGGGAGCCACAGCACCTGGGCGCGCTGCAGCTCAGCGCTGGCGACGCGGATGCGCTCGGACGCGATCGCGATATCGAGCGGCCGAACCTGGCTGAGGTGCAGTGCGGTCGGGAGGTTGATCGGGAGCGGCTGGTCACAGGGGGTCGCCAGCGGCGGGGCGAGTCCGGCGGGGGCGACCCCGCACGTCGCCATGGGAGGCGGCATGGGTAAGACGCGGTCTTCGGCGAAGACGGAACGGACGGCCATGCCGGCGCCAGCCGTCCCCACGACAACCAGCAGCGCCAGGACCGCACGCCGGGACCAGCTACGGTTCCGCATCTTACCTCCTCCTCCCAGGCGCAACGGGCGCCGGAATGGCGTTGCTCGCCCGTGACGGTTATATCGGGCGTGCCGGTTCTCCCACGCCAGCCAAAGGCGATAAAAAAGCGGACGCCGCCTTTCGCTCAAGGCAGCGCGCGAAACGACACACCTACCCACCAGCCCGGAGCGCCAGCGCCGGACGCAACAAGCGTCCGGCGCTGGCGCTCCGGGCTGGTAAAACGTACCCCGGGGGAACGACGGTAATGGTCCTGGCGCTCGGTCTGGTGGTGATCTTCCTGGCCGTCGTGGCGGTCTACCGCGGCATCGACGTCCGCCTGGCCCTGCTCGGCGCAGCGCTGGCGCTCGGCGCGCTCGGCGGCCAGCCGATGGCAATTGTGCGCGTCTTCCTGGCCACGTTCTCCAACGAGCGTTTTGTCGTCCCGATCTGCACGGCGATGGGGTTCGCGTATGTGCTGCGCTACACCGGGTGCGACCAGCACCTGGTTCACCTCCTCATCCGCCCCGTCCAGCTCGTCCGCCCGCTGCTGATCCCGGGCACCGTGGCGGTCGGGTTCCTGGTGAACGTCCCCGTCGTCAGCCAGACGAGCACCGCGGTCACGCTCGGAGCGGTGGTCATCCCGATCCTGCTGGCGGCGCGCCTGACTCCGGTCACGATTGGGGCAGCGCTGCTGCTCGGCGCCTCGATCGGCGGCGAGCTGTTCAACCCGGGCGCGCCGGAGCTGCGCACCATTGTTGAGGAGACAGAGGCAGCCGCCCAGGGTCTTCACAAGGCCTCACCCGGGCTGACCACCGCGGAGGTGGTGGCGCAGATCGCTCCGCTCAACTTCCTCGGCCTGGCGGTCGCGACGAGCGTCTTCTGGTTCCTGTCGATCCGGGCCGAACGGCGTGCCCAGGCAGGGCCACCGTCCGATGGCTCCACGGTATCGGAGTCCGCCGCAGCGAGCACCGCCCCGCCGTCCACCGGGGAACAGACCTTCCTTCCGACCACCGGCAGCGAGGCGAATCCGGGGGAGTTCCGCGTCAACCCGGCGAAGGCGCTGATTCCGCTGTTGCCCCTGCTGCTGCTGTTCCTGACCGCGCCCCCGCTGCGGCGGGTGGAGATCCCGCCGGACTGGCTGCTGGAGGCACCGAAGAAAACCGGCCGCGCCGCGCGGACCGGACCGGCTTCGCCGCCCCGGACGTACGAGCAGCTGGCGCCTGCGGAACGGGGGCTGTTCGACAGTCGCCTGATCGGAGCCGCGATGCTGGTCGGCGTCGTGGTCGCCGCGCTGGCGACCTGGGGCAAGGCGCTGGGAGTGGCGGCCGCGTTCTTCGGCGGGGCGGGGTACGGATTCACCCACATCATCTCCCTGATCGTGACGGCCAACTGCCTGGGCGAGGGGGTAGCCGCCATCGGCCTGGCCGATCTGTTCGGCGAGCTGATCCGGGCGGCCCCGTGGCTGCTGCTGCCGCTGGCCGGGAGCCTGCCGCTCGGGTTCGCGGCGCTGTGCGGGTCGGGTATGGCCTCGACCCAGAGCCTGTTCGCGTTCTTCGCCGAGCCGGCGCTGCAGCTCGGGATCGACCCGGCCCTGGTCGGAGCAGTTGTGTCGCTTGCGTCGGCAGCCGGCCGGACGATGTCCCCGGTGGCGGCAGTCGTCCTGATGTGCGGCACGCTGACCGGGACCAGCCCGCTCGACCTGGCCCGCCGCGTCGCCATTCCATTACTGGCGGGGATGGCCGCCGTCATCGTGGCCGCTATCTTCATGGCATCGGGCTGAGGGCGACCCCTGGCTCCTCGAGTGCCTGCCAGCCCCGCTTGCCACCACAAGGATTCCCACCATGATCGTCTTCGATGCACACCTCGACCTCGCCTGGAACGCCATCGACTGGAACCGCGACCTGCGCCAATCGGTCGAGCAGATCCGCCGCACCGAGGCGGGCATGGAGGGGAAGGGCCGCGGCTGCAACACGGTCGCATTCCCGGACCTGCGCCGCGGCAAGGTCGCAGTCTTCATCGCCACCCTGCTGCCGCGGCTGTACCGGCCGAACCTGATGCCGGCCATCCAGCGCTACTCGTCAATGCAGGCCGCCTACGCCGCCTCTTACGGCCAGCTGGCGTACTACCGGGCGCTGGAGCAGGACGGCCTGCTGCGCTGGATCAAGGACGCACCGACGCTCGACGCGCACATTACCGCCTGGCAGCGCGACGAGGAGACGACGACCGAGCCGCTCGGGTTCATCCTGAGCATGGAGGGGGCCGATTCGGTCCTGTCGCCGGAACAGGTGGAGGAGTGGTGGCACGCCGGCCTGCGCATCATCGGCCCGGCGCACTACGGCGTCAGCCCCTACGCCCACGGCACCGGCACCGAGGGCGGACTGTTCCCGGACGGTCCGGCGCTGCTGCGCGCGATGGAGCGTGTCGGCATGATCCTCGACGCGACCCACCTGTCGGACCAGTGCTTCGACGAGGCGCTCGACATCTACGGCGGGCCGGTGCTGGCCAGCCACCACAACTGCCGCGCCCTGGTGCCGAACCAGCGGCAGCTGACCGACGACCAGATCAAGCGTCTGGTGAGTCGCGGCGCGGTGATCGGGACGGCGCTCGACAACTGGATGCTGCACCCCGACTGGGTACGCGGCGAGAGCGATCCGAAGCTGGTCAAGCTGGAGGCGATGGTCGATCACATCGATCGGGTGTGCCAGCTGGCCGGTAACCCGCGCCACGCCGCCGTCGGCACGGACCTCGACGGCGGGTTCGGCAAGGAGCAGTCGCCGTGTGACCTGGACACGATCGCCGACCTGCAACGGCTGCCCGAGTTGCTGCGGCAGCGCGGCTACAAGGACGGGGCGATCGAGGGTATCCTGCACGGCAACTGGGTGCGCTTCTTCCGCGAGGCGTGGTCGAAGGGGCGCTAAAGAGGACGCGCCCAGCGGCGGCGGACCGCTAGCAAATCCGCGGTAGCTGCTCGCCCGCCAGCATCGCCACGACGCGCTCGCCGCCGATCAGCGTTCGCATCGTTACCAGCCCCGGATGCTCCGCCACCACCGAACCGACGACAGCCGCGCCGCGGCCGAGGGGGTGGGAGCGCAGTGCGGTCAGCGCCCGGTCGGCGTCTTCTTCGGGGACCACCGCCATCAGCCGTCCCTCGCAGGCGACGTAGAGCGGATCCAGCCCGAGCAGCTCGCACGCCGCCCGCACCTCGGGGCGCAGCGGGACCGCCGACTCGGTCAGCTTGACCCCCACCCGCGACGCCGCGGCCAGCTCGTTCAGCGCGCTCGACAGCCCGCCGCGCGTCGGGTCACGCATGCACCGGACCGACGGGCACGCCTCCAGCAGTACCCGCACCAGGTCGTTCAGCGGGGCCGAGTCGCTCTCCAGGATCGTCTCGAACTCCAACCCCTCGCGCACCGACAGGATGGCGATGCCGTGGTCGCCAAGCGTCCCCGACACCAGCACCCGGTCGCCGGGCCGGGCGTGGCGGATCGACAGCGAGACGCCGTCGGGGACGGCGCCGACGCCGGACGTGGTGATGAAGACGCCATCGCCCTTGCCGCGATCCACTACCTTCGTGTCGCCGGTGACCAGCGCCACCCCGGCCTCGCGGCAGGCGTCGCGCATCGACGCGACGATGCGCCGCAGGGCGTCCAGCGCCAGCCCCTCCTCAAGGATGAACGCCGCCGACAGCCACAGCGGCCGCGCTCCGCCGACCGCCAGATCGTTCACCGTCCCGTGAACCGCGAGCCTGCCGATGTCGCCGCCGGGGAAGAACAGCGGTCGCACCACGAACGAGTCGGTCGTGAACGCCAGTCGCGGCCCGCCCTCGGCGAGGGTGACGGTCGCCTGGTCCTCCAGCGCCGCGAGTACCTCGTTGTCGAACGCCGGCAGGAAGACCTGACGCAGCAGGTCGGCGCTGAGGCGCCCACCGCTGCCGTGGCCGAGCCCCACCTGCGCGTGGTCGGCGAACGGGATGGGACAGTTCAGCTGCCCGAAGTCGATCGGCTCCATGTCAGCTCCTGCCCGGGGTCGTCGAACTCGCTGGCGGACCCGACAGGCCCGGGGCGGCCGCCAGTCGCAGCCGGCCGTAGTTGTAATAGGCGGCGCAGGCTCCCTCCGAGGAAACCATTGTCGCGCCGAGCGGCGTCTGCGGGGTGCAGCGCGTGCCGAACGCCGGGCACTCGTGCGGCTTCTTCAGCCCCTGCAGGATCAGCCCGCTGATGCACTCCGGCGATTCCTCGACCTTCAGTTCGCCGACCGCGAAGCGAGCCTCGGCGTCAAAGTCGGCGTACTCCGGCCGCAGGCGATAGCCGCTGCGCGGGATGACCCCGATGCCGCGCCACTTGCAGTCGCCGACCTCGAACACCTCCTCGATGGCGCGCCGGGCGTGGCGGTTGCCCTCGCGCCGCACGGCCCGGGCATACTGGTTCGCGACGCCGACACGTTCCTCCTCCAGCATGCGCACGCAGCGGTAGACGCCCTCGAGCAGGTCGAGCGGCTCGAACCCGGTGACGACGATCGGCACCTGGTGGCGGTCCGCCAGCGGCTCGTACTCCTCGTACCCCATCACCGTGCAGACGTGGCCGGCGGCGAGGAACCCCTGCACGCGGTTATCCGGCGAGGAGAGAATGGCGGTCATCGCTGGCGGGACGAGGACGTGCGAGACGAGCAGGGCGAAGTTCGGCAGCCTGCGCCGCTTCGCCTCGCGCACCGCCAGCGCGTTCGTCGGCGCGGTCGTCTCGAACCCGACTGCGAAGAAGACGACGGTGCGGCTGGGGTTCTGCTCGGCGAGGCGCAGGCAGTCGAGCGGCGAGTAGACGATGCGCACGTCGCCGCCGGATGCCTTGACCGCGAACAGATCGCGCCGGCTGCCGGGGACGCGCAGCATGTCGCCGAAGGAGCAGAAGATCACGTCCGGCCGCGCCGCGATGGCAAGGGCCCGGTCGATCAGTTCGAGCGGGGTGACGCACACCGGGCACCCGGGTCCGTGGACGAGCGTGATCTCAGGCGGCAACAGCTCGTCCAGGCCGTGCTTGATGATGGTGTGGGTCTGCCCGCCGCACAGTTCCATCAGCATCCACGGCCGGGTGGTCGCCGCCCGAATCGCATGACGGAGTTTCTCGGCGGCGGCCGGGTCGCGGTACTCGTCGAGGAATTTCATGGCGTCTCCTCCAGCCCTCGCCGCAGGTCTTCCAGCTCGTTCATCTTCTCCAGCATGGCAAACACCGCGCTCGCCTCCGCCTCGTCGATGCGCGAGAGGGCGAAGCCGACGTGGACGAGGACGTACTCGCCGAGGACCGCATCCGGGACGTACTCCAGGCAGACGCGCTTGATGACCCCGCCGAACTCGACCCGGGCCATCTGCATGTCGTGTTCGCGGTATACCTCGACCACCTTACCGGGAATCCCCAGACACATCGTCCTCTCCCTCCTGCAGCGCGTACGCCGCAACCGCCAGCTGCCCCAGGCACAGGCCGCCGTCGTTGGGCGGCACGCGCTGGTGGCGGCAGGCGCGGAATCCGTCGGCCGTCAGCCGCGCGACCGCCTCGCGCAGCAGCAGCGCGTTCATGAACACTCCGCCGCTCAGCACCACGACTTGCAGGCCCGCCGCCTCCCGCAGGCGCGCACACACCCGCGCGATGACCTCGACCAGCGTCGAGTGAAAGCGCCGCCCGATCCGCCCCGGTGTGACCCCGCGGCGCACGTCCTCGGCCACGGCGGCGATCAGCGGGCGCGTGTCGATCTGCAGGGCCTCGGCAGCCGTCGCGGGTTCGGCGAGGGCGAACGGGTAGCACCTGTCCGGCGCCACTCCCGACGCGGCCCACTCCAGCTCCATCGCGGCCTGGCCTTCATAACTGACGCGATCGCGCACCCCGGCGAGGGACGCGACGGCGTCGAACAGTCGGCCGGCGCTGGACGTGAGCGGAGCGTTGATGCGGCGCCGGAGCATTTGTCCGACGACGTGCAGCACCGAAGGCGCGATGCGCTTCCGCAGCGCCTCGTATTCCAGCCCCGCGTCGGCGAGGTGGGCAAGTGCCACGCGCCACGGCTCGCGCACCGCCTGGTCCCCGCCCGGCAGCGCGACGTAGCGCAGGTGCGCCGCACGCCGGTACGCACGATACCCGCCGACCAGGAACTCGCCCCCCCAGATTGCCCCGTCCGTCCCGTACCCGGTCCCGTCGAGTGACACCCCGATGACATCGCCCTCCAGGCCGTGCTCCGCCATGCAGCTCGCCATGTGGGCGTGGTGGTGCTGTACCGCCAGCCGCCGCAGCCCGCGCGCCGCCGCCCACTCCACGGCGTAGCGGGTCGAGACGTACTCCGGGTGCAGGTCGTGGACGACCGCCTCGGGCGTGAGATCGAACAGCCCCTGGTAGTGCCGGACCGCCTCGACGTAGGCCCGGTTCGCCTGGTAGTGATCGAGGTCGCCGAGGTGGTGGCTGAGGAAAGCGTGGCGGCCGCGCGCGAGGGCGAACACCGCCTTGAGTTGTCCGCCGACGGCGAGGACCGGCCGCGCGCACGCGAACGGCAGCGGCAGCGGCTCCGGGGCGTGGCCGCGCGCGCGGCGCAGCGGCAACTCGGCGCCGGCGACGATGCGCGTCACCGAGTCGTCGCAGCGCAGGTGGATCGGCCGGTCGTGCATCAGGAACAGCTCCGCGATTCCATGCAGCCGGTCCAGGGCATCGCGATCCTCGTAGGCAATCGGCTCGTCGGAGCGGTTCCCGCTGGTCATCACCAGCGGGGCGCCGCCGAGGTCGTGCAGGAGCAGGTGGTGCAGGGGCGTGTACGGCAGCATCACCCCCAGGTGTGGGTTGCCCGGTGCCACCCCTTCCGCGACCGCAGCGTTCGCCAGTCGGGGGAGCAGCACGATGGGCCGGCGCGGCGTGAGCAGCAGTTCGCGCTCGTCCGCCTCGACGACACACAGCCGCTCGGCCGCGGCCACGTCCGGGACCATGACGGCAAACGGTTTCTCGTCGCGCTGCTTGCGGCGCCGCAACTCGCCCACTGCCTGGGCGTCGTCGGCGCGGCAGGCGAGGTGATAGCCGCCCAGTCCCTTGACGGCAAGAATGGCGCCGCCGCGCAGCGCCGCGACCGCGTGCGCCAGGGGATCACCATCGATCGGGGCGCCGTGGGCGTCGAGCAGGTGCAGGCGCGGGCCGCAGGTGGGGCAGGCAGTCGGCTGGGCATGGAAGCGGCGGTCGGCCGGGTCGTCGTACTCGGCCCGACAGGCGGGGCACATGGCGAAGCCGGCCATCGTGGTGCGCGGCCGGTCGTAGGGGACGGCGCGGACGATCGTCAGCCGTGGGCCGCAGTCGGTGCAGTTCAGGAACGGGTAGCGGTAGCGGCGGTCGGCCGGGTCGAAAAGCTCGGCCAGGCAGGCGGCACAGGTCGCCAGGTCGGGCGCGACGAAGACCGGACCGGCCTCGTCCTCGGTGCTTGCGTCAATGCAGAATGTCTTCTCGCCGCGGGGCGGGGTCGGCTGCCAGGACACGCTGGCGATGCGGGCCGCGGGCGGCGGGCGGGCGGTCAGTTCGGTCTGAAAGGAATCGAGCGCGGCCGGCTCGCCCTCGACCTCGATGCGCACGCCGCCCGTCTCGTTCCGTACCGACCCGCCCAGACCCAGCCGCCGGGCCAGGCCGTAGACGTAGGGCCGGAAGCCGACCCCCTGGACGATCCCAGTAATTTCGATCAGGCGGCGCGCCACCCGATACCCTCTCCCACGACGCCCGTTTTACACTATAGGGAAGGGCCGGCGGGCATACAACCGCGCCGGGCGAGCGACAGAATGGCACGCGGGTTGCACCTCTGCGTCTTCTCAGGGGCAGCTTGCCCGCCGCGACGCGAGAGGAAGCCATGATCGCGAAGCTGAAAGTCTTGTGGGACGTCCTCAAGCAGACCGCCTCCGAGTGGAGCAACGACAACGCGCCGCGGTTGGGGGCGTCGCTGGCGTTTTACACCATGCTCTCGCTCGCACCGCTCCTGGTGGTGGTGGTCGCGTCCGCCGGCATGGCGTTCGGCGAGGAGGCGGCCCGTGGGGAACTGGTCAACCAGATCGAAAGCATGATCGGCCCGGAGGGGGCCAGCGCCGTGCAGACCATGCTGGCCAACGCTTACCAACCGACCGTCGGGATCTGGGCCACCAGCATCAGCGTCGTCGTCCTCCTCGTCGGTGCGACCGGGGTATTCGTCGAACTGAAGGACTCGCTAAATATCATCTGGGACGTGCCCCCGCGCCAGACGAGCGGGGTGTGGAACATGATCAAGAGCCGGCTCCTGTCGTTCGCCATGGTCCTGGGCATCGGCTTCCTGCTGCTGATCTCGCTGGTGCTGAGTGCGGTGCTGGCCGCGGTGAGCAATTTCTTCGGCGACGCCGGCCCGGCGGGCCTCTGGCGTGCCCTTGAGCTGGTCGTGTCTTTCGGCGTGCTCACCCTGCTGTTCGCGATGATCTACAAGTTCCTCCCGGACGTTCAGATCACCTGGGGGGACGTGTGGGTGGGGGCGGCGCTGACGGCCGCGCTGTTCACGCTGGGCAAGTACCTGATCGGGCTGTACCTGGGTAGCAGCAGCTTCGACTCGACCTACGGAGCGGCCGGTTCGCTCGCCGTGTTCCTCATCTGGGTGTACTACTCCGCGCAGATCGTGTTCTTCGGCGCGGAGCTAACCGAGGTGTACGCGAACCGCTTTGGCTCGCGACTGCAGTATCGCAAGGAGGCCGCACACACCGAACATGGCGAGCCCGGCGCGGGCGAGCACTGCCCCGCCGGCCAGCCGGAGCACGTCGGGACCGACAAATGTTAGCAGCGGTTGCCAAACCTGCCGACTAACCCCGAGCGCCAGCGCAGGGCCGCCCCGCGCTGGCACTCGGGGTTAGTTTGGCAACCACTTCCTGGCGCCTCGGTGCCGCCCTCCTGGATCTGCTCACCTTGCCTTGAGGGCGTCCTGGCCGCTCGTGAGCCATTCCAGGTTAAACCGCGCGAACGCGATCTTTTCGTAGGGCGACTTCTGCCCGCGCTCGTACAGGCAGCCGATCGTGCGGTCCGGCAGGACCACCAGGGCCGAGTACGCCGCCGGCCCCGCCGCCAGCTCCCGGGCGACCGGCCACGTCGCGCCCTCGTCGTAGCTCAGGCGCACCGTCATCTGCTCGCGCTTCGTGCTCGCCGGGTTGCTGAACAGCAGCCGGTCCTTGCCGCCGTCCTTCGCCAGGGTGTAGCGCAGCAGGCTCGCCTGGCAGACCGGCTCGATCAGCGCGTTGTCCAGCTTCACCGGCCCCCACGTCAGCCCGCCGTCCTTGCTCGTCGCGACGGCCCGGCGGTTCTTGCCGTGGTAGCTGCGCATGTTGATCAGGAGCGCGCCGTCGGCGCGCTCGATCACCTGACACTCGTTCGTGTGCTCGCCCAGCACCCCGCCGACCTGCCACGTTTTGCCGTTGTCGTCGCTATAGATGACGTGCGCGTGCCGCGCCCGGTTGCCGAGCAGGTTGTGGTCGCACGGGATGACCAGGCGTCCGCTCCGCAGCTGGATGCCGCATCCGGGGCCGGTCGCGTACCAGGTCCAGTTGGGGCGGCGCGTGGTCATGGAGATCTCGACCGGCTTCGCCCAGGTGGCGCCGTCGTCGGTGCTCTTCGTGAGCCACACCGTTCGACCGCCCTTGCTGGTGCCGTCGCGGATCACCTTCTCGGTTTCGTTGCCGAGGTTCTTCGTCAGCGGCAGCCAGATGGTGCCGGTTGTCCGATCCACCACCGGGCACGGGTTGCCGACCGTGTCCGGTCCGAAGTCGGCGACGACCTGCAGCGGCCCCCACGTCTTGCCGCCGTCCGTGCTGCGCCGCAACACCACGTCGATGTTGCCGGTGTCGCTGCGGCCGTTCTTGCGGCCCTCGCAGAAGGCCAGAAGCGTCCCCTTGCGGGTGAGGATCGCGGCCGGGATGCGGAACGTGTGGTAGCCGTCCTTGCCGGACACGAAAACGTCCCCCTCCTCCGTCCGCGCCTCGCCGGCGGGCGTGGCACGGACTCCCAGCAGGGCGAGGAGCAGGAACGGGAGCAGGCGAGACATGACGAACCTCCGGGTTGAGGGATGGCGCGGAGACACTAGACTTACTGCACAATAGGTAGCAGGGATGCTGAGGCGGGGTTTCCCCCACCCCAGGCTGGTCAGGAGAACATCAGGTTATGCAGCCCGGCGACG
>JAANMY010001556.1_pt1 | contig 25260 bp, 26 predicted proteins | sample 7279691 | NCBI WGS metagenome assembly JAANMY01 (sample SAMN14094543, study PRJNA606508) | bioreactor metagenome | isolation source: A lab-scale SPAN reactor treating ammonium-rich wastewater day 388 | place: Ireland: Galway | collected 2018-02-07
GGCCAATACCACCGCGCTGCTGCTGCTCGGCACGCTGGCCGGCACCGTCTATCCGAAGGCCAGCCTGCGCGCGCTGCCGCTGCTGTGGCTGGGCGCAGGACTGGGCGCGTGGCTGCTGGGCCAGCCCGGTTCGCATCACCTCGGCGCCAGCGGCATCACCCATGGGCTGGGTTTCCTGGTGTTCGTGCTGGGCCTGCTGCGGCGCGACCGTGCGTCGATCGCCGCCGGCATGACCGCGTTCCTGTTCTACGGCGGCATGCTGATGAGCGTGCTGCCGCGCGAAGCCGGCGTGTCGTGGGAATCGCACCTGGGCGGCGCGCTAGCCGGCATCGTCTCCGCCTTCCTGTTCCGCCGCAGCGACCCGCAGCCGGCGCGGCAGAAATACAGCTGGGAGCTGGAGGAAGAGTTCGAGGCCGAACAAGCCCGCCGCAAGGCCGAAGACGGTTTCGGCACCTTCGAGACCCGCGCGCCCGACGACGTGCCGGTGCTGTGGCAGCGCGAGACGCCGACGGAAGCACGCGGCCAGGTGTTGCCGTTCCGGCGTCGCGAGTGACGGCGCGGATGCAGCGCCGGCGCTATTTGCCGGCCAGCACCGCCGAGCCCAGTTGGCGGTCGTGCCAGCGCGACAACAGCAGCAGCGACGTGGCCGCACCGCACAGGCACAGGAACATGTCCCACTGGGTGTCCCACTGGTCGCCCTGGGTGGCGAGGAAGGCGTCGGCATCGGCGCCGTAGATCAGCGCGGCCCACCATTCAATCAACTCGAAGAACGCCGAGAAGCTCAGGCAGGCGGCGAGCACCAGATAGACCAGCCAACCGCCGCGGCGCAGCGGCGTCAACCGCAGCAACAGTTCGCGGGCGAGGATGGCCGGCACAAAGCCCTGCATCCAGTGGCCCAGCCGATCCCAGGGATTGCGCTCGGTGCCCAGCAACTCCTGCAGCCAGAACCCGCCCGGGGTCAGCGAATAGGTGTAGGCACCGCCGTGGATCAGCACTAGCGCGTGCAGCGCCAGCAACCAGCACAGCAGCCGAGTCAACGGGAAACGCTGCCAGCGCCAGGCCACCAGTGCCAGCCCGACCATGGCCCAGATCACCTCCAGCAACCAGGTCAGGCGGTCGCTGGTGATGGCGAACGAGATCGCCAGTGCAGCCAGTACGCCGCCGGCCAGCAGCCAGCGTTCGATGCGTGAGGGCGGGACGGCGATGGGCTGGTGGGACATCGTGGTTTCCGAAGGCGACGACGGCGGGATTATGGCGGTCAGCCCCGCCTGCGCGGGGATGACGCGCAGGAATGGTCGCGGTTCGGCTGGCGTTGCGGCATTCGCCGCTAAGCTGCGCGCTTCCCGGTTATCCAATGATCCGATGCGCGTCTTTACTGCCGTCCTTGCCTGCACGCTCCTTGCCGCTTGCGCCAGCGCACCGCCTGCACCTGCGGTCGCGCCGTCCAGCGCACCGGTCGCCGTCGCGCCGATCAGGGTGGGGCTGGCGCTGGGCGGCGGCGCTGCCAAGGGCTTTGCCCACATCGGTGTGATCAAGATGCTGGAAGCCAATGGCATCAAGCCGGTGGTGGTGTCGGGCACCAGCGCCGGCAGCGTGGTCGGCGCGCTGTACGCCAGCGGCATGGATGCCTACGCGCTGCAGCAGAAGGCGGTGGCGCTGGACGAAGCCAGCATCCGCGACGTCAGCCTGTTCTCGGGCGGCGTGGTGAAGGGCCAGAAGCTGCAGGACTATGTCAACGCGCAGCTGGGCGAACGCACCTTCGAGAAGCTGAAGAAGCCGCTGGCGGTGGTTGCCACCCGGCTGGAAGACGGCCAGCGCACGGTGTTCGTGCGCGGCAACGTCGGCCAGGCGGTGCGCGCGTCCAGCTCGATCCCCGGCGTGTTCGAGGCGGTCAGCATCGGCAAGCACCACTACGTCGATGGCGGCGTGGTCAGCCCGGTGCCGGTGGACGCCGCGCGCGACCTCGGGGCCGACTTCGTGGTGGCGGTGGACATCAGCAGCAAGGCCAGCGGCGCGGCGGATCCGTCCAGCATGCTCGGCAACGTCAACCGCAGCATCGCGATCATGGGCCAGAAGCTGGGCGCGGCCGAACTGGCACGCGCGGACGTGGTGATCCGCCCCAGCGTCAACGACATCGGCGCTACCGATTTCGCGCAGAAGAACCGCGCCATCCTCGAGGGCGAGCGCGCCGCGCAGGCGGCGCTGCCGCAGATCCGCGCCAGGATCGCCGCGCTGCAGGCGCAGCGACTGGCACAGGCCCGCCAGGCCGCGGAAACGAAGGCGGCGCAGCAGCGCGAAGCCGAACGCAAGGCGCGCTGCGCGCAGCAGACCGGCCTGCTGGACAGGCTCCGCCGCGACGCGGACTGCAAATGATCGTGCCGGGGGTTACGCCCCCCGCGTGGTGACGCCTACGCCGTAGCCGTACACCAGCTTGCCGCCCAGCCAGCCGGTGGCCAGCAGCGAAAGCAAGCCAGCGCCGCCAAGCGCCAGCGCCCAGGTGCCGGGCGGTACCGGCTGCTGGTCGTGCAGGCGCAGGAACGCGCTGCCGGCGTACAGGCACCAGGTGGCCAGCGCCAGGCCCATATGCGCATTGGCGGTACGGCCGGCCGGGTGCTCGGGCGGCAGCTTGAGCAGCTCCAGGAACCCTGCCAGCGCCGCCAGCAATCCGGATACGCAGCCCAGCACGGTCAGCACGAACGCCAGTGGCCACAGCCACGGCGGCGCCCAGAGCAGGCCGACGACATCCGCCACCGTAGCCAGCGACCAGCAGGCCACCGGGAAATGCACCACGGCGGGATGGATGGGATGGCTCATTGCATCACCACCGCCGCGATCAGCAGCAGCGCCCCGGTCACCGCGAAACCGGCATGGGTCAGCACCACCCGCTTGAGCGCCACCCGCTTGCCGTAGTGGATCGACGCCAGATGGAAACCGAACAGGGCGGCCACCAGGAAGCTGCACAACGCCACCACCGGCAAAGTACCGATGCCATCGCCGGTCAGGATGGCGGCCACCAGCAGGATCAGGCCACTGGCACCCAGCAAGGCGTGCAGCAGCGACACGGCCCACGGCGCCAGCTTCCCGCGCAGCACGTACGAGGCCAGCACCAGGCCGCCACAGGCGCCCACCAGGAACACGATCAAGGCATACAGCAACATTCCACACCCCATTGTTGATTGGACATCAAAGACATCAAACCTGCGTGCGCGGCAGTGCCGCGATCCGCGCCATCACCACGTCGGTCATGCGCGCGCAGCGCGCGCCCATGAACTGGAACGCGTCCACCCGTGCCGCCGAGACGCGGCTGGCCAGCACCTCGCGCAGCTGGCGACGGGCGCGATGCAGGCGGGTTTTCACGGTTTCCTGGCGGATCTCCAGGGCGCTTGCGGTTTCTTCCACCGAGCAGCCTTCCACGTCGCGCAGCACGTACACCAGCCGGAACGCTTCCGGCAGTTCATCCACCGCCTGTTCCAGCAGCCGGCGCAGCTGCGCGCGCGCCGCTTCCTCGGCGGGGTCCTCGCCCAGCACGTGCCCAGGAAACGCAATCAGCTGCGCCGCCACCGGCGCGCCCCTGTTGATATCGTCGATGTCCACGCTGTCGCGCCTCCGGCGCAGGCGACCATAGGCTTCATTGAGGGCGATGCGGGTCAGCCAGGTCGCCAGCGACGCTTCGCCCCGGAAGCTGCCCAGCTTTTCGTAGCCGTGCACGTAGGCTTCCTGCACCACGTCCTCGGCCTCGGCCTCGTTGCGGATGACCCCGCGCACCACCCGGAACATGCGCTGATTGCAGCGCTGCATGATCTGCCGGAACGCATCGCGCTCGCCGCCGAGCACGCAGGCCACCAGCGCGGCATCGTCCAGTGCGGCGTAGTCGCGCGCGGCGCCTGCTGCAATCGTGTTCATTGCGCCTCTCCCATCACGCCGACAGCGAAGCGAGGATATCGCTGCGCCACGGCTCCCGTTCGAACGCGCCCAGCAACCGCCGCGTCACCATCGCGCTGCCGTGCACGTGCACCCCGCGGCTGGTCATGCAGCCGTGGCTGGCGCGGATCACCACCGCCACCCCGCGCGGCTGCAGTTCGCGCTGCAGGGCGTCGGCGATTTCCACCGTCAGCCGCTCCTGGATCTGCAGCCGCCGCGCATACGCATCCACCAGCCGCGCCAGCTTGGACAGGCCCACCACGTGTTCGCCCGGCAGGTAGGCGAGATGCGCCACGCCGGTGATCGGCGCCATGTGGTGTTCGCAGGTGCTGTGCAGCGGGATGTCGCGCAGCAACACGACGTCGTCGTAGCCCGAACGCTCGAAGCGGCGGCCGAGGATCCTCGCCGGGTCCTTGGCATAGCCACCGAACCATTCCTCGTAGGCGCGCACCACCCGCGCCGGGGTGTCGTGCAGGCCCGCACGCAGCGGGTCGTCGCCGGCCCAGCGGATCAGCGTGCGCACCGCCGCTTCGGCCTCCGCACGACTGGGGCTGGGCGTTCCGGCAGCAGTGTCGTTTGCATCGAAAACCAGCGGCACGGTGGCAAGCGGGTTCAGCATGGCGGGGCATTCCAGGGGGGGTCTTGCCTCGGCAGATGCAGCGGCGCGAAAAAGGTTCCCGGGAACCTGGCGGCTCCTGCTGCATCAGTGGAGCAGGATTCCCCTGTCGACAGGACAACGGAGCGCGACATGGCACAGGCTGCAGTTCTTTCCGGTCCGGACTTCACCGCCGGCGTGGCACTGGCGTCCATCCCCGCAGATGGCGTGCTGCTGGGCCACGTCGGCGCAACCGCGGTGCTGCTGGCGCTGGTGGATGGCAGGCCACACGCGGTCTCCGCCAGCTGCACCCACTACGGCGGGCCGCTGGGCGAAGGGCTGCGGGTGGGCGATGAAATCCGCTGCCCCTGGCACCACGCCTGCTTCAGCCTGCGCAGCGGCAAGGCGGTGCGGGCACCGGCATTCGCACCGCTGGACTGCTGGAAAGTGGAAGTGGAGGGCGACCGCGTGTTCGTGCGCGGCGAGCAGGTCGCGGCCGAGGCCGAAGCCGGGCCCGTGGCGTCTGCGCTGCAGGACATCCTCATCATCGGCGGGGGCGCCGCCGGCTTCGCCTGCGCCCAGCGATTGCGCGAGCGCGGCTTCGCCGGCCGCATCACCATGCTCAGCGAAGACAGCGCGCCACCGGTGGACCGGCCCAACCTGTCCAAGGACTACCTCGCCGGCAGCGCGCCGGCCGAATGGATCCCGCTGAAGCCGCCCGCGTACTACCGCGAGCACGGCATCGACCTGCACCTGGATTGCGCGGTGACGGCGCTGGACCTGCGCCAGCGAGCGGTGACCACGCGCGACGGCGGGCACTTCCGCTACGACGCGCTGCTGCTGGCCACCGGCGCCGAGGCCACGCGCATCCCGCTGCCGCGCTTCGACAGTGCCAACGTGTTCACCCTGCACAGCCTGGCCGATGCCGACGCGCTGCTCCGCGGCATCGCCGATGCCAGCACGATCGCCGTGATCGGGTCCGGCTTCATCGGCATGGAAGCCGCCTCCGCGCTGCGCGCACGCGGGCTGGCGGTGGACGTGGTGACGCCGGAGGCGCTGCCGCTGGAACGCATCCTCGGCACACCGCTGGCGCAGCATCTGCTGGACCTGCACCAAAGCCACGGCGTGCAGTTCCACCTGCAGACGCAGGCGGAGCATTTCGATGGCGACCACCTGCGGCTGGCCAATGGCGACACGCTGGCGGTGGACGCGCTGCTGGTGGGCATCGGGGTGCGCCCGCGGATCCAGCTGGCCGATGCCGCCGGGCTGCGGATCCAGAACGGCATCGTGGTCGATGACCGCCTGCGCACCGCGGTCGCCGGGGTCTACGCCGCTGGCGACGTGGCCCGCTATCCGCACGGCGGCGGTATGGCACGGGTGGAGCACTGGGTGCACGCGCAGCGGCAGGGCCAGCGCGTGGCCGACAACATGCTGGGCCTGGATCGCGCCTTCACCGAGCCGCCGTTCTTCTGGACCCACCACTACGGCACCGACCTGCGCTACCTCGGCCACGGCACCGGCTGGAACCGGGTGGAAATGGATGGCGATCCCGCCGCCAATGACTGTCTGGCCCGCTACTACCGCGACGACGTGCTGGTGGCGGCGGCAACGATCGGCCGCGATCGCGACCTGCTGGCGCTGCAGGCGCAGCTGTAGCGCGCGTCAGCCGGCGTCCGCCTGCAGCGGCAGCGCCTGCGTGCGCTTGACCGTACGCAGCACGAAGCTGGAATTGACGTCGTCCACCTCCGCCTGCGCCAGCAGCTTGTCCAGCAGGAAGCGCGAGAAGTGCTCCAGGTCGCGCACCACCACGTGCAGCAGGTAGTCCATGTCGCCGGTCAGTGCATGGCAGGCCACCACTTCCGGCCAGGCGTTGACCTGGCGGGCGAAGGTATCGATGCGCCCGGCGTCGTGGCTCTTCAACTGCACCCGCACGAACGCCTGCAGTCCCAGCCCCAGCCGCTCGGGATCGACCTCGGCGCGGTAGCCGACGATGACCCCTTCGCGCTCCAGCCGCTGGACCCGGCGCAGGCAGGCCGAAGCCGACAGGTGGACCCGTTCGGCCAGCTCGGCGTTGGTCTGCCGGCCCGCCCGCTGCAGTTCCGCAAGCAGGGTCAGATCGGTCCGATCCAGGGTGATACCGGTCATTTCTTCCAATCATGCGAGTCATGACGCTGGAATATTGCGCCACTGTCCGCATGCGATGCAATTTTGCATACATCTTGCGTAGCGTTGCACCTACCCTTGGGGGATGACCACAGCCGCCACCGCCATGTCCGCACAGCCGCAGCCGCGCCGCCTCGAAAGCATCCAGACCGACCGCGGCTCGGTGCCGGTCTATGCCACCGGCACGGTGGAGCAGCCGTGGGACAGCTACAGCGACGAAGACCACGACGTCTGGCGCCAGCTGTACGCGCGCCAGCAGGCGCTGCTGCCCGGCCGCGCCTGCGACGCCTTCCTGCAGGCGCAGGCGCGGATGCGGATGCCGCCGGACCGGATTCCGAAGTTCTCCGACCTCAACGCGATCCTCGGCGCCGCCACCGGCTGGCAGATCGTGGCGGTAGAAGGACTGCTGCCGGAACTCGACTTCTTCACCCATCTCGCCAACCGCCGCTTCCCGGTCAGCTGGTGGATCCGCCGCGCCGACCAGATCGACTACATCGAAGAACCCGACCTGTTCCACGACCTGTTCGGCCACGTGCCGCTGCTGATGGACCCGATGTTCGCCGACTACCTGCAGGCCTACGGCGAGGGCGGGGTGAAGGCGCACGGCTTCGGTCCCGAGGCGCTGATGCAGCTGGCGCGGCTGTACTGGTACACGGTGGAATTCGGCCTGATCCGGCAGCAGGACGGGCTGCGCATCTACGGCGCCGGCATCGTCAGCTCGAAGGGCGAATCGATCCACTGCCTGGAATCGGCGTCGCCGAACCGGATCGGCTTCGATCTGGAGCGGGTGATGCGCACCCGCTACCGCATCGACAGCTACCAGAAGACCTATTTCGTCATCGACAGCTTCGAGCAGCTGATGGACGCCACCCGGCCGGATTTCGCGCCGCTCTACGCACGCCTGGCCGGGGAGGCCGAGTATCCGCCGGAAGCGGTGCTGGTTTCCGATCGCGTCCTGCACGCGGGCACCCAGGCCGACTGACTGTTCACGGTGGCTGCACGCCGCCGTCGCCATGGTGACGGCGTGTTCACTGTTGCGGAGTCGACGCCATGCTGAAGTGGGCCCTGATTTTCGCCGTGATCGGCCTGATCGCCGGTGCGCTCGGTTTCGGCGGCATCGCCGGCGGCGCGTTCGGGATCGCCAAGTTTCTGTTCTGGGCCGCGATCATCATCGCGGTGGTGTTGTTCCTGCTGGGCGTGACGATCTTCAAGAAGGTGACCTGACGCGCATGGCCGGATGTGGGGTCACCCGTGCGGCGCGCGTGCGTGCCGCCCGTGCGTCGACTTGGGCGACAATAGGCATCCGTCTTCCCACAAGGGCATGGCCGTGTCGCAACCTTCCGTCTCCCTCACCCGCTTCCTGATCGAAGAACAGCGGGCCGGCCGCGTCAATGCGGAGCTGCGCCTGCTGGTCGAAGTGGTGGCGCGCGCCTGCAAGACCATCTCCATCGCCGTGGGCAAGGGCGCGCTGGGCGGCGTGCTGGGCGAGGCCGGCACCGGGAACATCCAGGGCGAGGCGCAGAAGAAGCTCGACGTGATCGCCAATGACGTGCTGCTGGAAGCCAACGCCTGGGGCGGCCATCTGGCTGGGCTGGCATCGGAGGAAATGGACCACAGCATGCCGATCCCGGATGTGTACCCGCGTGGCAATTTCCTGCTGCTGTTCGATCCGCTGGACGGCAGCTCCAACATCGACGTCAACGTCTCGGTGGGCACGATCTTCTCGGTGCTGCGCTGCCCGGAGGGCGTGACCACGCCCGCCGATGAAGACTTCCTGCAGCCGGGCACCGAGCAGGTCGCAGCCGGCTACTGCGTGTACGGGCCGCAGACCACGCTGGTACTGACCGTCGGCCACGGCACCCATGCCTTCACCCTCGACCGCGAGGTCGGCAGCTTCCTCCTGACCACCCGCGGCATGCGCATCCCGGAGGAGACGAAGGAATTCGCCGTCAACGCCTCCAACCAGCGCTTCTGGGAAGCGCCGATGCAGGCCTACGTCGGCGACCTGCTGGCCGGCAAGGACGGCCCGCGCGGCAAGGACTTCAACATGCGCTGGATCGCCTCGATGGTGGCCGACGTGCACCGCATCCTGACCCGCGGCGGCATCTTCAGCTACCCGCTGGACAGCAAGTGCGCGCCCAAGGGCGGCAAGCTGCGGCTGATGTACGAGGCCAACCCGATGAGTTTCCTGGTAGAGCAGGCCGGCGGTGCCGCCAGCACCGGCCGGACGCGCATGCTGGAAGTGCAGCCCACCGGCCTGCACATGCGGGTACCGGTGTTCCTGGGCTCGAAGGCGGAAGTGGAGGCTGCGGTGTCCTACCACCGCAGCCACGACGCCGGCGCGGCCTGACCGGGCAGGGCGGGCAGTGGCCCGCCCAGAATGCTTTCTGCGCTCGCCATTCCCCGGCGTGATGCGGCACTTCCCCGCGACTTCGGCAGAATGCGCCCATGCACCTTGATCCCCACCTGTGGTCCCAGCTCGCCTTCGGCCTGATCCTGGCCGGCGGGCTGTACCTGTTCATCAGCGAGCGGCTGCGGGTCGACGTGACCGCCATGCTGATCCTGCTGGCGCTGGTGCTGACCGGGGTGCTGGACGGCAAGCAGGCGCTGTCGGGCTTTTCCAGCGAGCCGGCGATCATCGTCGCCGCGGTATTCGTGATCTCGGGCGCACTTGGCGCCACCGGCATCAGCGAGCGCCTCGGCAGCTGGGTGGAGCGTGCCTCCGGCGAGCACGAGTGGCGCACCATCGCGGTGGTGATGCCGCTGGTGGCGCTGCTGGCCTCCTTCACCCACCACGTGATGGTCACCGCGATGATGTTGCCGCTGCTGCTGCGGCACGCGCGCAACCGCCGCCTGCCGGCTTCGCGACTGCTGATGCCGATGTCGCTGGCGGCTTCGCTGGGCACCACCCTGACGCTGTTCAGCGCGCCCGCCTTCCTGCTGGCCAACGACATGCTGGAGCGTGCGGGCAACGAAGGCCTGGGGATCTTCTCGATCACCCCGATCGGTATTGCGCTGGTGCTGGTGGGCACCGCGTACATGCTGCTGACCCGCTGGCTGCTGCCCAAGCGCAGCGGCGAGCAGAACGACGACGACTACCTGCGCCTGGACCGCTACCGCACCGAGCTGGTGGTGGTGAAGGACGGCCACTGGTGCACACGGCCTCTGGCGGAACTGCAGAAGGCGCTGGGCGAGCGCTTCCGCCTGCTCGGCTGGCTGCGCGACGGCGAGCGCCGCGACGACCTCGGCGCCAGCAGCCCGCTGCTGGCTGGCGACGTGCTGCTGGTGGAGGCCGCCGCCGACGAGCTGATGTCGCTGCACGACGACAGCGGCCTGGACATGAACGCGATCGCCCGCTTCGGCAGCTTCGCCGCCGGCGAAGGCCGGCCGCAGCTGGTGCAGGCGGTGGTGGCGCCCGGCTCGGAGTTCATCGGCCGCAGCATCCGCGAGCTGGATTTCGCCCGCCAGTTCCACACCGTGATCGCCGGACTGTGGCGACGCGGCGAGCAGATGGCCGACCGTCTGTCCGATGCGCGCCTGCGCGAAGGCGACCTGCTGGTGCTGTGGGGCCAGCCGGCCCGTTTCAACGAGCTGGCCGCCCACCACGGCTTCCTCATGCTGGTGCCGTTCGCGGGCGAGGCCAAGCGCCGCCTGCGCGCGCCCCTGGCGCTGGCGATCCTCGGCCTGACCGTGCTGGCCGCGGCCACCGAGTGGCTGTCGCCGCCGCTGGCCTTCCTGGCCGGTGCGGTGGCGATGGTGGCCACCCGCTGCGTCGACGTGGAACAGGCCTACCGCGGCATCGACGTGCGCATCTTCGTGATGATCGCCGGCGTCATCCCGCTCGGCATCGCGATGGAGCAGACCGGCACCGCCGCGCTGCTCGCGCAGTGGCTGTCGCATTTCATCGCGCACTGGCCACCGCTGGCGATCCTGCTGGTGATGTTCTCGCTGGCCGCGCTGCTGACCCAGGTGATGAGCGATGCCGCCACCACCGCGCTGCTCGGGCCGATCTCGATCGCCACCGCGCAGGTGCTGGACCTGCCGCCGGCACCGTTCGTGGTGTGCACCGCGCTCGGCGCGGTGGTGGCCTTCCTCACCCCCATCGGCCACCACGGCAACCTGCTGATCCTGCGCCCCGGCCAGTACCGCTTCGGCGACTTCCTGCGCGTGGGCCTGCCGCTGACCGTGCTGATCGCGCTGGTCAGCGCGTGGATGGCGCGTTGGCTGTGGATGGGCGGGCCGCTGCTGCCGGACTTCGGTTGATCGCTTCGCCAACAGGGAGGACGCCATGACCACCTTGATCGCACCGCGCAGCCACGACATCGGCGGGCTGGAAGTCCGCCGCGCCGTGCCCAGCCTGCAGGCACGCAGCGTCGGCCCGTTCGTGTTCGTCGACCACATGGGGCCGGCACTGTTCGAACCCGGCCGCGGCATCGACGTGCGCCCGCATCCGCACATCGGCCTGGCCACCGTGACCTACCTGTGGGCCGGCGCGCTGCGCCATCGCGACACCCTCGGCAGCCTGCAGGACATCCTCCCGGGGGACGTCAACTGGATGACCGCGGGCCGCGGCATCGCCCACTCCGAACGCACTCCGCCGGGTCCGCGCGCGGCGGGCCATGGCCTGCACGGCATGCAGACCTGGGTGGCGCTGCCGAAATCGCACGAAGAGACCGCGCCGTCGTTCCACCACCACGAAGCCGCCACCCTGCCGTGGCGCGACCACGCCGGCGCGCGGCTGCGGGTGATCGCCGGGCGTGGCTTCGGGATGGAATCACCGGTGCGGGTGTTCGCCGATACGTTCAACGTCGCCCTCGACCTGGCGGTGGATACCGAGCTGGCAGTCGAAGCGGAAGCGCCGGAACGCGCGCTCTACGTGCTGGAAGGACAGGCCCAATTGGACGGCACCGACATCCCGGAGAAGCACCTGGTGGTGCTCGATCCCGGCGTGCGCCATGTGCTGCGCGCGAAAACCCCGCTGAAGGCGATGCTGTTCGGCGGCGAACCGCTGGATGGCCCGCGCCACATGTGGTGGAACTTCGTCTCCAGTTCGAAGGAGCGCATCGAACAGGCCAAGCAAGACTGGGACAGCGGCGCATTCGGCCTGATCCCCGGCGACGCGCACGACCGGATTCCCCTGCCGGCGCGCTGACTTCCCGGGCGGGCAGCCGCGCCCCGCCGGCCACGCCCCCCGGGCTGCGCCGCCACGTCCACCCCACCACCCAAGCAGGCCAGCCGCGGTGCAATTCCCGACGCTCCGACGCAAACCCTTCGTCCTGTCGCTCGCGGTGGTGGTCGCGGCGCTGCATGTCCTGATCGGACCGGACTACCACGGCCCCGCCCGGCCGTTCGTCTCGGGCTATCTCATGGATCTGGTGCTGCCGTTCTTCCTGGTGCTGCTGCTGGGAGCCGACGAGCGCCTGGCCAGGCTGCCCCATTCCCCGGGTGTTCGCGCGTTGCTGACGTTCCTGGTCGGGGTTGTGACCGAAGTGGCCCAGGCGGCAGGCCTCCCGTTGTTCGGCCGCACGTTCGACCCGATGGACCTGCTGATGTATGCCATCGGCGCGATCGCGGCAATGGCTGTCGAAGGCCTTCTGCTCACACCTCCCGGTCCCGCGACGGCGGATGACGCCCCGGCGCGGTAGCTCAGAACAACTCGCCTTGGGGCGAGGCCGGACGCGGCCGCTGGAACAGGTCGGTGCGCAGCGGCGGCAACGCGGCAAACCCCAGCCGGCGGCTGGCCTTCGCGAAGCGCATCGCGACCAGGTCGGCAAAGGGCCCCTGTCCACGCATGCGCGTGCCGAACGCGCTGTCGTAGTCCTTGCCGCCGCGCATCTGCCGGACCAGGCTCATCACGTGCGTGGCACGGTCCGGATAGTGCAGCTGCAGCCATTCGCGCCAGAGCTCTTTCAACTCATGCGGCAACCGCAGCAGCACATAGCCGGCGGACTGCGCACCGGCATCGCGCGCGGCTTCAAGGATGCGCTCCAGGTATTCATCGGTGATCGCCGGGATCACCGGCGCCACCAGCACGCCCACCGGCACGCCAGCCTCGCGCAGCGCGGCGACCAGCTTCAGCCGCGTGTGCGGCGCTGCGGCGCGCGGTTCGAGCTTCGCCGACAGCGCGTTGTCGAGGGTGGTGATCGAGACATGCACGTTGGCCAGTCCGTGCGCGGCCAGTTCCGCCAGCAGGTCGAGGTCGCGCAGCAGCGCGCTGCCCTTGGTGACGATGCTGAGCGGATGGCGCGCCTGCAGCAGCACGTCAAGGCAGGCGCGGCTGATGCCATGGGCGCGCTCCACCGGCTGCCAGCCGTCGGTATTGATGCCCAGCGCGATGGGCACCGGCACGTAGCCGGGCTTGGCAAGTTCGGTGCGCAGCAGTTCCGCGGCATTGGCCTTGGCAAACAGCCTGGTCTCGAAATCCAACCCCGGGGACAGGTCGAGATAGGCGTGCGAGGGCCGTGCGAAGCAATACACGCAGCCGTGCTCGCACCCGCGATACGGATTGACCGACTGCGAGAAACCGACGTCGGGCGACTGGTTGCGACTGATGATGCTGCGTGCGCGTTCACTGGTGACCCGCGTGCGCAGTGCGGGCGCCTCCTCCAGCGCTTCGTACACGGACCCCCAGCCATCGTCGTCGAAGTGCAGCACGCGCTTCTCGAAGCGGCCAGTCGGGTGCGACGCCGCGCCGCGACCCTTGACCGGCGCCATCGCGCGGCGCGCGTCGTCGTCGGGATGGGGCGGGGCGGATGAAATCTCCATCCGCGCAGCCTACCCTGTGGTGGTCGCAGGACCCGCGACGCAGGAGAACGCCGTGGCCGCACTGATCGATGTCTGGGACGCCCTGTGGGCGATCCCCCACATCCGCGCCTGGCTGACCGCAGGCTGGGCGCTGTACCTGGTCTGGCTGGGCGGCTGGATCGTGCTGCAGAAGCGCGAGCCGGTGGCAACCCTGAGCTGGCTGATCAGCCTGGCGGCGCTGCCCTACATCGGCTTCGCGATCTACTACATCCTCGGCCCGCAGCGGATCATCCGCCACCGCGCACGGCGGCGGCGCCACCACGCGCACCTGCCACTCGATGGTGACGGCCCCGGCGACGAGAGCCTGGAACTGCGCGCCCTTGCCCATGCCACCAGCGGGCTCGCGCCGAGCACTGCGCACGACGTGCGCCTGCTGGTCGATGGCGGCAGCAAGTATCCGGCCCTGCTGGACGCCATCGCGCAGGCGCGCGACCACGTCCATCTGGAGTACTACATCTACAACCCGGACCGCACCGGCACGGCGCTGCGCGATGCGCTGGTGGAGCGCGCCCGTGCGGGGGTCAAGGTGCGGTTGCTGCTCGACGCGATGGGCTCTTCGCAATGCGGCAAACGGTTTTTCGAAGCGTTGCTCGAGGCCGGCGGCGAGCTTGCCTGGTTCCACCCGGCGCGGCTGTGGCTGCCGTGGAAGCGGCCTTGGCTCAACCTGCGCACCCACCGCAAGATCGTGGTGGTGGACGGCCGGGTCGGTTTCCTTGGCGGCATCAACATCACCGACGAGGAAGACGAGCGCCTGCGCGAGGACGCCTACCGCGACCTGCACCTGCGCGTCGAGGGCGACATCGTGCGTTCGCTGCAGGAAGTCTTCGTCGAGGACTGGGCCTATGCCACCGAGCGCAAGGACTTCATCGGCGACGTGGTGCGCGCGATGCCTGCGCCGCAGCCCGGTCCGGTCCATGCGCAGCTGCTGACCTCCGGGCCGGATTCGCCGTGGGAGGCGATCCATCGCACCTACGTCGGCGCCATCCATTCGGCAACGCGACGGATCTGGCTGACCACGCCGTACTTCGTTCCCGGCGAGGCTGCGATGATGGCGTTGACCTCCGCCGCGTTGGGCGGCCTGGACGTGCGCCTGCTGGTGCCGAAGATGAGCGACAGCCGCCTGGTGACCTGGTGCGTGCGCTCCTACTACGACGACCTGCTGGCGGCCGGGGTGAAGGTCTACGAGTACGGCCCACGCATGCTGCATAGCAAGTCGCTGCTGGTCGACGACCGGCTGGTGATCATCGGCAGCGCCAACTTCGACCATCGCAGCTTCCGCCTCAACTTCGAATCGTCGCTGCTGATCGATGATGCTGGCGTCGCCGGTGTGCTCGCCCAGCTGATCGAACGCGAGTTCGCCTGCGCACCGCGGGTGCGCCCGGACCGCCCGCGTCCCCTGCTCACCGCACGCCTGCCGGAGGCGCTGGCGCGGCTGACTGCGCCGCTGTTGTAGGCGACTGGGCGGCGTAAACTTGCGCGCAACCCACCCGGAGCCGCACGCATGCACTGGCTGTTCCTGCTCCTCGCCGTCGCGGCGATGGCACTGGCGTTCCTCACCACGTCAATGGCGGTGCTGGCGGGCTGCATGCTCGCCGCGCTGATCCTGTTCATTGCCTGGGTCCTCGGCCTGTACCAGGCCCGCGTGGCCGGCAGCGACCGTGATGCCACCATGATGGTCGACCCGGCCGAGTTGCGCCGGTTGCGCGAACTGGCGGAGGCGCGCAGGCAGGAGCGCGATGCCACTGGCGGCGCGCCATGACCGCGCTCAGCGTCAACCTCAACAAGATCGCGGTGCTGCGCAATTCGCGCGGCGGCGCCGAGCCAGACGTGGTCGCGGCCGGCGTGGCCTGCCTCGATGCCGGCGCCCACGGCCTCACCGTGCATCCGCGTCCCGACGCGCGCCACATCCGCAGCGACGACGTGTACGCGCTGGGTGCGCTGTGCACTGCGCGCGGGGTGGAATTCAACGTCGAGGGCAACCCGTTCGCACCGCCACGCGCCGGGTATCCGGGCCTGCTGGCATTGTGCCAGGCGGTCCGGCCGGCGCAGGTCACCCTGGTACCCGATGGCGATGGCCAGCTGACATCCGACCACGGCTTTGACTTCGCCCGCGACGGCGAATCGCTGCGCCCGCTCATCGCCGCGTTCAAGGTCCTCGGCTGCCGGGTCAGTGTGTTTGTCGACGTCGGCGATCCCGGCGTGGCGCAAGCCGCCGCCGTTGGCGCGGATCGGGCCGAGCTGTATACCGGTCCCTATGCCGAGGCCTTCGCCGCCGGCGATGCCGATGCAGCACTGCGTTCGGCCGCCACAACGGCCCGGCTCGCCCAGTCGGCCGGCCTGCAGGTCAATGCCGGGCACGACCTCAGCCAGGCAAACCTTGGCCGCTTCCTCGCGGAAGTGCCAGATGTGCGGGAGGTGTCGATCGGCCACGCGCTGATCGGCGAAGCCCTTTACGCCGGCCTGGACGCCACCGTACGCGCCTACCGACGGATCGTGGACGCCGCGTCCGCCTGACCTGCGAATCCGGTCGAAGACCGGGCAATCAGCACCGCTAGCAGCCGCTCGCAGCCGTTTCACTGCCGGCCGGGCACAAAAAAACGCCGCCCCAAGGGCGGCGTTTCGTCATCCACGACGCGCTCCGGAAGCCGGAGCCTGAATGTTTACTTCTGGACGAACCCGATCTTGATCATGTCGGCATTCTTCGCCGCCGCCAGCACCTGGGCCAGCACGCCGTATTCCGCCGACTCATTGGTATCGATCTGCAATTCCGGCTGGTTGGTCGGATCGCGGGCGACTTCCTCGTCCATCATCCGCTCCAGCGCCGAAACGGCGACCGGCGAGTTGTTCCAGTAGATCTGGCCCGAGGCGTCGATCCGGAGTTCGATCGGATCCGGCGGTTCCTTCGGGTTTTCCGGTGGCTTGTCCGTCTTCTGCGGCAGATCAACGTCCACCGGCACCGACTGGATCGGCATGGTCACCATGAAGATGATCAGCAGCACGAGCATCACGTCGATCAACGGGGTGACGTTGATGTCCGCCATGGCACCTGCGCTGGCTTTGGCAAAGGCCATCGTGCGTTCTCCTTACTGCCCTTTCTTCGGCGGCGTGGTGACGAAGCCGACCTTGGCCATGCCCTGCGCCTGCGCGATCTTCACGACTTCGTTGATCAGCCGGTACGGGGTGGTTTTGTCGCCACGGATCTGCACCGGCGGCTGCGGGGTCTTCTGGGCCTCGACCGACAGGCGGCTTTCGATCGCCTGCCGGGTCGCCGGCTCATCGTTGAGGAAGAGCTCGCCCGCCTCGGTCACCGAGATGGTCACCGGCGGGATCTGCTGTTTCTTCTCTTCCTTCTTCTCGACCACCGCCTGCGGCAGCTGCACCTTGACCTTGTGGTTCATCAGCGGCGTCGTGATCATGAAGATGATCAGCAGCACCAACATCACGTCCACCAGGGGCGTAACGTTGATTTCGGCCATCGGCGCGCCGTCTTCCTTGTTACCGACACTTGCTCCCATGGTCAGGGGCCTCCGTCAGGTTCCAGTCGCCAACGATCAGCGCTTGCCGGCCGCGTCGCCGACGCGAGCGCCGGTGGCGAAGAAGTCGTGCAGGTCGTGTGCGAAGGTGTCGAACTGGTTGTTGGTGATGCGGTTCGAGCGCACGAAGGCGTTGTACGCCAGCAGCGCGGGAATCGCGACGAACAGACCCAGCGCGGTCATGATCAGCGCCTCGCCCACCGGGCCGGCCACCGCCGAGATCGAGGCGTCGCCCGACGAACCGATCTTGATCAGCGCGTGGTAGATGCCCCACACGGTGCCGAGCAGGCCGACGAACGGAGCCGACGAACCGGTGGTGGCAAGCACGGTCAGGCCGGCTTCCAGGCTCAGCGACTCGCGGGTCACGGCCTGGCGCAGGGCGCGGTCGACGAACTCGGAGCGGTTCAGCGACTCGGCCAGCTTGGAGCCGTCGTGGCGCTGGTGGTGGGCGGCGGCCTGGGCGGCGTCAAGCGCGATCTTGGAGAACGGCTCCGACTTCGGCTGCTCTTCCATGTAGCGGATCGCGTCCTGGGCGTTGGTGGTTTCCCAGAACGTGCTGACCACACGGTCCGCGCGGCCACGCAGGCGCATGTTCTTGATGAAGTTGATGATGATCCAGTACCAGGACATCACCGACATGATGCTCAAGGTCAGGAACACGATCCAGCCGACAACGTCGAAGTTCTGGATGAGGTGGTCAAAGCCCATCGCCTGCAGAGCGGCGGCGTTGTTGCCTCCGGCGGCGGCAGGTGCGGCGGCAGCAGTTTCTTGCAACATACGCTTACCCTTGGATGTCGTGGATGAAGTTGTTCAAAAGAGGTGACGCATTACGGTTTGGAGCGGGTGGTGCGGAACAGCGGTTACATCTTGAATTCGACCGGGACCCGGACGCGGCTGGCGACCTTCTGCCCGTTCTTCACTTCGGGGAAGAAACGCCAGCGCTTGGCCGCGGTGATCGCGGCGCGATCAAGGTTGCGGTTGCCGCTGGAACGTTCGACCTCGACGTCGAGCACGCCGCCGCTGGCGTCGATGCTGACGATCAGGACGGTGGTGCCCTGGATGCCGCGGCGCATTTCTTCCGGCGGGTACTTCGGCGGGTTCATGCCACGCGAGGACGGATCCACGCTGGAACCGATATCCGGCACCGAAGCCGGCGGCGACGGCGGCGACGGCGGCGGCGCGGCGACGTCGACGGCGCGCGACTCGCTCAGCACCACCGGCGGATCTTCCGGCGGCGGCGGGACCGGACTCGGACGCGGCGGCGACAGCGTCTTCGGCGGCGTGGTCAGCGGCTTGGGCTGTTCCGGCGGCGGCGGCGGCGGCGGCGGCGGCGGCGGCGGCGGCTCGATGAAGGTGACGCTCACCACATCATCCTTGTCCACTTCCTGGGCAGGCGGGGACAGCGGCGCCAGCAGCAGCAGCAGGGCCGCAGCATGCAGAGCGATGGCGAAGCTGAAGCCGGCGATGCGCGGCCAGCTCACGCCGCCATCGCGGTTGTCATTCTTCTCGATGTGGGCGAGATCTTCCGTCATGCGCACGGCTCTGGTGTGGAGGGCCCCGGTCGTTTCGGCCGGGGCGGATTACGGTGCGACCTGATGGCCGCAGGAATCCCGTAGTTTATACCAGTAGACCCGGCTTGTTCCAAGCCTTGTCTGTGGTGTAGGTCAAAAACTGCGCGGTGCGTCTCAACGCGCGAGGATGCGGTTGGCTTCTTCCGGCTTCTTGACGCCCTTCTCCAGCGCCTGCTTGGCAGCGGCTTTCGCCTCGGCCTTGCGGTCCGCGTAGTCCAGCACCTTGGCGAGGTTGAGGTAGGCCTCGCCGTCCGCCGCGAGCGGGGCGGCCAGCTTGTACAACTCGATCGCCTGCGGGATCTTGTCGTCCATGTAGGCGTTCTGCGCGAGGATCTGGTAGTCGCGCGCCAGATCGGCATCCTTCTGCAGGATGCCCTTGGCCACGCCGTCGTCGATGACCTTCTTGGCGTCGTCCCAGCGCTGGGCGTTCATGTAGCCGATGTACAGCGCACGCAGTTCGCGCTTCTCGGTGAGCATGCCGCGCTTGTAGGCGCTCTCGAGCAGGACGTTGGCCTCATCGAACTTGTCGCCATTCTGCAGGGCGGCGACAGCGTTCATCAGCAGGCGCTTGTCATCCGGGTTCTTGGCGACCAGATCCTTGTAGATCGCAGCGGCTTCGTCGTGGCGGTCGAGGTTGGCCAGCACGCCGGCACGGAATGCCAGGTGCTCGGGCTTGTCGGACTTGCTCTCCGCCAGGAAGCGATCCATGGTCTTCAGCGAGTCGGCGTACTTCTCGTTGCCGAACTGGATGATCGCGAGGTTGTACATGGTCGAGAAATGGCCGTCGTTTTCCATGCCATTGGCATCGACCGCCTTGGCGAAGAACTCGCCCGCCTTGGCCTGATCGTCCATGTTGGCGGCGGCGTTGCCTGCCATTGAGTAGGCGAAGGACTTCTCGTACGCGTTCGCGGCAGGCATTGCCGCCAGTTCCTCGGCCTTGCTGATCACCCCAGCCCAGTCGTCCTTCTCGTAGCGGGCCTGCAACTCCTGCAAGTGCTTCATCAGCTTCGGCGAGGCCTTGGCCTCCGGCGACTGCCGGGTGGCATTGGGATACAGCGCGGGCTTGGCCTCTGCCGCCTTCTGCGGATCCTTTCCAAGCTCGGCGCGACGACGTGCGCGTTCCTCCTGCTTGCTCATCGTCTGCGACTGCGGCCCGGCGTGGACGATCGGTGCAAGCACCAGCATGCCGAGGGCAGCGGTGAGGGCGACGGTGAGCGGGCGGCGATAGGGCTTCGACATGGGGGCATTCCTCGATGGCAATTTGCCGCGGCAGGCGCGGCCAGGTGCGGAAACTTAGCAGAAAGTGGGTTCGCCGACCTGTGCCGGAATGCACCAGGTCAACGGCAGCGGGGAGTGTGCCCGCTGCTGCGCGCGGCCTGCATGACCGGCATCAACCCGGCTGCGCGTGCCTGCAGTTCACGCAGGCGGGAAGCGGGGTCGGGGTGGGTGGAAAGCCATTGTGGCGGTCGCGAACCGCCGGCCGAGCCCATGTTGCGCCACAACTGCACGGCGGCCTCGGGATCGAAGCCGGCCTTGGCCATCAGCTCCTGGCCGACGACGTCGGCCTCGGACTCCTGCACCCGCGAATTCGGCAGCAGGAAGGCACCCTGCAGGAGTGCGCCGCCCAGCTGGCCGGTGGTCTGCTGGGCTCCCTCGCCGTAGCGCGAGCCGGCCAGTGCCCCAGCCACGCCCAGTCCGGTCTGGGCATAGACCTGGCGGGTGATGCGCTCGTCATGGTGGCGCGCGGTCACGTGCCCGATTTCGTGGGCGATCACTGCCGCCAGCTGGTCCTGGCTGGTGGCGACCTTGAAGATCCCGGTGTAGACGCCGATCTTGCCGCCGGGCAGCGCCCAGGCATTGGCTTCGTTGTTGTCGAACAGCGCGTATTCCCAGCGCACGCCGTTCCACGGCGCCGGCAGCTGGGCGGTGATCGCGCGTACGACGCAACCCACGTACGCGTTCTGGGACGCGTCGCGGCTCAGCGGCGTGGATGCCTTGGCCTGGGCGAAGGCCTGCAGGCCAAGCTGGTCCAACTGCGCCTGTGAGACGGCACCCACGTACTGGGTGCGCCCGGTCGGCGACGTGGTGGTGGCGCAGGCTGCCACCGCCAGCGCGGTGGCGACACCCAGTGCTAGGGCCTTGGCGTTCATGTCGGTCTCCGATCCTTACGCGGTACGCCGTTGTAGGCTGGAGGGCCTGAACGCGGCGTCAATCCGGCCGGATCAGACGTCCAGATTGGCGACCTTCAGCGCGTTGTCCTCGATGAATTCCCGGCGCGGCTCCACCACGTCGCCCATCAGGGTGCTGAAGATGGTGTCAGCGGCCACCGCGTCCTCCAGCCTCACCTGCAGCAGGCGGCGGGTATCCGGGTTCACGGTGGTGTCCCACAGCTGTTCCGGGTTCATCTCGCCGAGACCCTTGAAGCGCTGGATCTGGCGGCCCTTCTTCGCCTCCTCCAGCAGCCAGGCCTGCGCCTGCGCGAAGCGCTCGATCGGCTGCGACTTGCTGCCGCGCACGATCCGCGCGCCATCGCGCACCAGTCCGTGCAGCTTGGCGGCGGCTTCGCGCAGCGGCCGCAGTTCACCATGCTCGAACAGCGACTGCGGCAGTACCTGCGTCAGCTCCTCGCCCATGTGGCTGCGGGTGGCCAGCAGCGCTGCCGGTCGACCTTCTTCCGCGGTCTGCCAGCGCAGCGTGTAGCGGGGCTTGCCGAGGCCGCTCTGGTTGAGGCGGCCTGCGAGCGACGCCAGCGCGGCCGACAGGTCGTCATGCGCGGCGACCGAGGCGGCATCCAGCGGCACGAAGTCGATCAGGGCCTCCAGCACGCCCGGGTCGAACCGGTGGGCGTTGCGGGCGATTGCCTCCCTGGCCCGCGCGTAGGCCAGCAACAGGCCTTCCAGCGCCGCGCCTTCGATCGCCGGCTCGGCTTCCGCCGGCACCAGCCCGGCGCCTTCCACCGCGCTGCCCGCGAGGTATGCGTCGAGAGCGGCATCATCCTTCAGGTACAGCTCGTTCTTGCCCTGCTTGATCTTGTACAGCGGCGGCAGGCCGATGTAGATGTGGCCGCGGTCGATCAGTTCCGGCATCTGCCGGTAGAAGAAGGTCAGCAGCAGGGTGCGGATGTGGCTGCCGTCCACGTCGGCGTCGGTCATGATGATGACGCGGTGGTAGCGCAGCTTGTCCGGGTTGTATTCGTCCTTGCCGATGCCGGTGCCGAGCGCGGTGATCAGCGTGCCGACCTCGGCGCTGGCCAGCATGCGGTCGAAGCGCGCGCGTTCGACGTTGAGGATCTTGCCGCGCAACGGCAACACCGCCTGGGTCTTGCGGTTGCGGCCCTGCTTGGCCGAACCACCGGCCGAGTCACCCTCGACGATGAACAGTTCCGACAGCGCCGGATCCTTTTCCGAGCAATCGGCCAGCTTGCCCGGCAGGCCGGCGATGTCCAGCGCGCCCTTGCGGCGGGTCAGGTCACGCGCCTTGCGCGCGGCCTCGCGGGCACGGGCGGCATCGACGATCTTGCCGGCAATCGCCTTGGCTTCGTTCGGATGCTCCTGCAGGAACTCCTCCAGACGCGCCGCGAAGGTGCTGTCCACGACCGGTCTCACATCGGATGAGACCAGCTTTTCCTTGGTCTGGCTGGAGAAGCTGGGGTCGGGCACCTTCACCGACAGTACCGCGATCATGCCTTCGCGCATGTCGTCGCCCGACAGCGCCACCTTGGCCTGCTTGGCGATGCCGCTCTGTTCGATGTAATTGGTCAGGGTACGGGTCAGCGCCGAGCGGAAACCCTGCAGGTGGGTGCCACCATCCTTCTGCGGGATGTTGTTGGTGAAGCAGAACATCGTCTCCTGGTAGGCGTCGGTCCACTGCAGGGCGACCTCCACCGTGATGCCGTTCTGCTCGCCGCTCACCGAGATCACGTTGGGATGCAGCGGGGTCTTCAGCTGGGCCAGGTGTTCGACGAAGCTCTTGATGCCGCCTTCGTACTGGAACACGTCACGACGGCCTTCCTCGCGCTCGTCGGTCAGGGTGATCTTGACCCCGGAATTGAGGAAACTCAGCTCGCGCAGGCGCCGCGCCAGGATCTCGTAGTGGAACTCGGTGTCGCTGAAGGTTGCCTCCGACGGCCAGAACCGCAGCACGGTGCCGCGGCGGTCACCTTGGTCGCCGACCCGCTTGAGCGGATAGACCGGCTCGCCGTGCGCGTATTCCTGCTGGTGATGACCGCCATCGCGCCAGATGTCGAGGGTCAGCTTGCTGGACAACGCGTTGACCACCGACACACCCACGCCGTGCAGGCCACCGGACACCTTGTAGCTGTTGTCGTCGAACTTGCCACCCGCATGCAGCACCGTGAGGATGACCTCCGCCGCCGACACGCCTTCTTCCTTGTGGATGTCCACCGGGATACCGCGGCCGTTGTCGGACACGCTGACCGAGCCGTCGGCGTGGATGGTCACGATGATGTCGTCGGCGTGGCCTGCCAGCGCCTCGTCCACCGAGTTGTCGACCACCTCGAACACCATGTGGTGCAGGCCGGTGCCGTCATGGACATCGCCGATGTACATTCCGGGGCGCTTGCGCACCGCTTCCAGCCCGCGCAGGACGGTAATCTTGCTGGAATCGTAGGTGGTGTTCGGGGTGGATTCGGGCTGCTGGCCCGGGGTCTGTTCGTTTTGCGACATCGACGCGTTCGACTCCCGTGACGCGCCCAGGGGCACGCCAAGACACATTAGCTATAGGAATGCGCAGTATAGCCGACGCGGACCGGCAGCCCCGCAGCCCGTACGGGACGGGTATCCGGCAGTGAGCCTTTCTACCCAGCGGAGCGGCGGAGCGGTCACTGCCCGAGCTCGCGGATACGGCCATGTTCCACGTGGAACATCGCAGCTTCGATGCCGACCTCAGCCAATCCCGGCGGCATCTCCGTACCGGTCACCAATACCTGCGCCGCACTGTTGACGAGCACCTGAAGCAGGCGGCGCTGGTGGTGCCGATCCAGTTCCGAGCCCAGATCGTCCAACTGCAGGACCGGCCAGTACCCGAGCAGATCCGCAAGATGCCCAGCTTGACCGAGCAGCAACGCGAGCGCGAGCTGCTTTGTCTGCCCACGCGACAGTCCATCCCGGCCCGGCAGATCACGCAGGCTGATCCGGAGGTCTGCGCGGTGCGGCCCCATGGAGGTATGGCCCAGCGCAAGATCGCGCTCCCGCGACAGCAGCAATGCATCCGCGAGAGCGAGTTCCTGCCGCTTCCAGCCGGGATGCAATGTCAGTTCAACATCCCCGGCAGCAGGCAGGAGTTCGGGCAGCAATCGTGACAGCCGGGGTTGCAGCCCGGCCACGTACGCTTCGCGCAGCTGGGTCAGTTGCTCCCCCGACTGCGCGAGTTCGTGCTCCCAGGCATCCAGCTGGGCGTGTCCGCCGGGCTGCCGCAGCAAAGCGTTGCGCTGCTTGAGCGCGCGGGCATACCGTCGCCACTGCGGCATGAAGCCATGTTCCACGTGGAACAGCCCCCAGTCCAGATAGCGCCGACGCCCCTCGCTGCTGCCATCAACCAGTGCGTGGCTGCCGGGTTCGAAGGTGATCACGGCCAAGGCTTCGCACAACTGCCCGAGCTGGCGCACATCCTCCCCATCCAGCCGCGCTACCCAACTGCCGCCAGCGTGGCGGAGGCCGGCACGATGCATCGCCCCGGCCACCTCCCACTCCGCATAGGCGCTCAGCGCGGGTTCTCCCTGCCGGATCAGGCCGTCGCGTACCCGCCCCCGGAAGCTGCGGCCATGCGCCAGCAGGTGTAGTGCTTCCAGCACGCTGGTCTTGCCGCTGCCGTTGTCTCCGGTCAGCAGGTTGAAACCTTGCCGCAGGTCTATCTCCACCGAATCGAAGCGGCGGAACGACTGCAACTGGAGTCTGCGGATCAGCATTGGGACGGGAATGCCGAGCGCGGCCGGGAACGACAACGCCCGGACCAGGCCGGGCGTTGCAGGAAATGTTCCACGTGGAACATCACGTCAACCAGCTCGACCAGTGGCGGCCGGAGACGAAATGCGGACATGACGGGTCACAGGCGCAACGGCATCACCACGTGGCGGGCGTGGTGGCTGCCAGCGCCACGCACCAGCGCGGACGAGTTGGCATCCCGCAACTGCATGACAACGAATTCGTCGCGCAGCGCACCCAATGCTTCCAGCAGATAGGTGACGTTGAAGCCGATCGCCAGCGTATCGACGTGGGTTTCCGCCTCGACCTCTTCCTGCGCCTCTTCCTGCTCTGGGTTGTGCGCGCTGATCTTGAGCAGGTTGGGCGACACCTCGACGCGTACCCCGCGGTACTTTTCGTTGGACAGGATCGAGGCACGCTGCAGCGCGGCGCGCAGGGCTTCCCGGTCGATCTTGACCTCGCGGTCGGCGCCAATCGGGATCACCGCCTCGTAATCGGGGAACTTGCCGTCGATCAGCTTGCTGGTGAAGGTCACGTCGTCGCGCTTGACGCGAATGTGGCCCTTGCCCAGTTCCAGCTCGATCTGGCGGTCGCCACCTTCAAGCAGGCGCTGCAGTTCCTGCACGCCCTTGCGCGGCACGATGATCTGCCGCTTGCCGCCGTGGCCCTGGCCCAGGCTGGTTTCGCACAGCGCCAGGCGATGGCCATCGGTAGCCACGCAGCGCAGCGTG
>JAANMY010001557.1_pt1 | contig 25258 bp, 24 predicted proteins | sample 7279691 | NCBI WGS metagenome assembly JAANMY01 (sample SAMN14094543, study PRJNA606508) | bioreactor metagenome | isolation source: A lab-scale SPAN reactor treating ammonium-rich wastewater day 388 | place: Ireland: Galway | collected 2018-02-07
CGCCACCTGTGGGACATGATCATGGTCTCGACGTACGACTACGCCGAGCCGGGTTTCATCCTCATCGACCGCGTCAACGAGATGAACAACAACTGGTGGTGCGAGAACATCCGCGCCACCAACCCCTGCGGCGAACAGCCGCTGCCGCCCTACGGCGCCTGCCTGCTGGGTTCGGTCAACCTCACCAACTTCGTGCGCGAGCCGTTCGGCGAGGCCGCCGAGTTCGACTGGGAGGAATACAAGGAAGTCGTCCGCGTGTTCACCCGCATGCTGGACAACGTGGTCGAGGTGAACGGCCTGCCGCTGGAGCAGCAGCGCAACGAGATCATGCGCAAGCGCCGCCACGGCATGGGCTTCCTGGGCCTGGGCAGCACCATGACCATGCTCAAGATGAAGTACGGCTCCAAGGCATCCTGCGAATTCACCGAGCGCATCGCCCGCGAGATGGCCGTGGCCGGCTGGGAAGTCGCGCTGCAGCTGGCCGAGGAGAAGGGCCCGGCGCCGATCATGTCCGAGACCTTCGCGGTCACCGCCGAGATGCTGCGCAAGCGCCCGGAGATGGCGAAGGACGGCTGGAAGGTCGGCCAGCAGATCGAAGGCCGCCTGCTGCACGCCAGGTATTCGCGCTACATGCAGAAGGTGGCCGAGGTCGCGCCGGAGCTGGTCGACCGGCTGGCCGATGTCGGTGCGCGCTTCACCCACCACAGCTCGATCGCGCCGACCGGCACCATCTCGCTGTCGCTGGCCAACAACGCGTCGAACGGCATCGAGCCGTCCTTCGCCCACCACTACAGCCGCAACGTGATCCGCGAGGGCAAGAAGACCAAGGAAAAGGTCGATGTCTTTTCCTACGAGCTGCTGGCCTACCGCGAGTTGGTGAACCCGCAGGCCATGCCGTTCGCCGAGGATGCCGCCGGCAAGCTGCCGGACTACTTCATCAGCGCCGACGACATTTCGCCGAAGGAGCACGTCGACGTGCAGGCCGCCGCGCAGATCTGGGTGGACAGCTCCATCTCCAAGACCGCGAACGTCCCGACCGACTACCCGTACGAGGACTTCAAGGACATCTACCGCTACGCGCACGAGATGGGCCTGAAGGGCTGCACCACCTTCCGCTTCAACCCCGCCGCGTTCCAGGGCGTGCTGGTGAAGGAAGCGGACCTCGAGAACACCACCTACCGCTTCGAGCTGGAAGATGGTTCGACGGTGGAGGTGAAGGGCAACGAGCAGATCGAGTACGACGGCGAGATGCACACCGCCGCCAACCTGTTCGATGCGCTGAAGGAAGGCTACTACGGCAAGTTCTGACGGGAAGGCATCGAAGCAAGGCCCGCGGCAAGTTCGGGGATGGCGATGCGGCTGCACCCTCACGCGACATTGCGCGCGGCGCGGGTATAGCATCCGGCGGGTAACACCCGACATCTCCATCCACATGGTTGACGCCCACAAGGAGGGCTTATGGCCAAGAAGAAAAACACCGGCGTGCTGGCCACCATCGGCACCGCCGCCGACAACGTCAAGGACACCGCGAGCAACGTGGGCAGCACCATCGCCTCCACCGCCAGCGGCGCGGTCGCCACCGTCAAGCGCGTCGCGCGCAAGGCGACCAAGGCGGTCGGCAAGACGGCGGCCAATGCACGCAAGGCCGTGGTGAAGAAGGAAGGCGAGCTGAAGAAGTCGCTCTCGGCCAGCGCAAGCAAGGCACGCGCCGAAGCCGCCGCCCTCAAGCGCAAGGGCGCCGGCAAGAAGACCGCGGCGGTGAAGAAGGCGGCCGCCAAGAAGACCACCGCCAAGAAGGCGACGGCGAAGAAGGCCGTGGCCAAGAAGGCGCCGGCCCGCAAGGCGGTCGCGAAGAAGGCGCCCGCGAAGAAGGTCGCCAAGAAAGCGACGAAGAAGGTCGCCGCGAAGAAGGCCACGGCCAAGCGCGCGGTGAGCAAGGCGGCGAAGAAGGTGGCGAAGGCCACCGGCACCGCCAAGCGCAGGACCACGACCGTGGCGAAGAAGGCGGCGCGTAGCGCGGCCGGCAGGAAGGCCGCGGCGACCCGCGCGAAGAAGTAAGCGACAGGCGTGCCCGTCGTCGTCAGCGGCGGCGGGCACGCGAATTCCCCACAGAACACCCCGCATCAGGCAAGGACATCATGGCCGTCAAGATCGACAAGAAAATCAAGGGTTACGCCGTGCTCACCCCCGAGGACAAGGCGCGCGAGGCGCAGCCTGCCCAAGCCGGCGGCAGTGTGTCCCGCGACGCGATCGAGGCGGAGGCGGCGCTCGACAACGTCATCCAGATGCACGAGAAGATCGAGCGCCCCGAGGTGCTGATCGGTTCCACCTACAAGATCAAGTCGCCGCTGGTGGAGCACGCGATGTACGTGACCATCAACGACATCGTGCTCAACGCCGGCACCGAGCACGAGCTGCGCCGCCCGTTCGAGGTCTTCATCAACTCCAAGTCGATGGAGCACTTCCAGTGGATCGTCGCGCTGACCCGCATCATGTCGGCGGTGTTCCGCAAGGGCGGCGACGTCACCTTCCTGGTCGAGGAAATGAAGGCCGTATTCGACCCCAAGGGCGGTTACTTCAAGGCCGGCGGCGTCTACATGCCTTCGCTGGTGGCCGAGCTCGGCAGCATCGTCGAGGACCACCTGAAGACCATCGGCATGCTGCGCGATCCGGAGATGAGCGAGCACCAGCGCGCGCTGATCGCCGAGAAGCGCCGCGCGTTCGAGGAACAGCAGGCCGGCTCAAAAAAAAACGCTGAAATAACCCCGCCGACCGATCGCAGCACCGCCGAAGGCCGCGACGAGGAAGTGATCGAAGTGACCGGCGAAGGCGTGTCCTTCCCGCCCAGCGCCACCATGTGCCACAAGTGCAGTACCAAGGCGCTGGTGATCATGGACGGCTGCGCGACCTGCCTGAACTGCGGCTACAGCAAGTGCGGTTGACCGCGGCGCACACGCGTTGAGTGGATGATCGAAACGGGGCCGATGGGCCCCGTTTTTCTTCCGGGTGGCGGCGGGCGGCGCCAATGCCGAAGCCTGATGCAGTCGCCTCGATCCGCCAACGATCAGCCGGACGCCGCGCCCGGCAATGGCTGCCCCGCATGCCAACCGGAAGCCTGCAGGCCATCGAGCAGGGCGACCACGGCATCGCGGCGTTCGGGCTCGTGCACCGGCAGCACCAGCATGTCGCCCGGCCGTGCCCACGCCAATGCCTCGCGCGCGGCCTGTGCCTCGTCCAGGCACACCGGGAGGTCGGCTTTCGCCATGCCGCCGTCGCGCAGCGTGGCGCGCAGGATGCCGGCCACTTCGCCCGAGGCGCGGCCGCGCAGGTAATCGCCGCCGATGTCCTTCAGCCAGACGCGGTCGGGCCGGGCTTCGGCGGCGGTCATCGCCAACGCGCGCACGTCGGCGTCTTCGCGGTTGCCGGCCTGGCCCAGGATCAGCGCCAGCCGGCCGTCGCCGCGCATCGCCCGTGCCACGGCAAGCAAGCCGCGCAGGCCGTCCGGGTTGTGTGCGTAGTCCAGCAGCACGTCGACATCGCCCAATGCCCAGCGTTGCAGGCGACCGGGGTTGTCCGAAGGCCTGTGGCCGAACGTCGCCAGGACTTCCGAAATCACATGCGCAGGGATCCGCATCGCGTGGGCGGCCAGCGCGGCACCGGCGATGTTGGCGATGTTGTAGCGCGCGCTGCCAGCGAAAGTGAGCGGCATGCCGTTCACCATGCCGAGATCGTGTCCGGCATCGCCATCCACCAGCACCAGCCGGCCATCGCGCACGCCGCAGGCGATGCCGCCACGCGACAGCGCCGTATCCAGTTCAAGCGCGAACCAGGCGAGTGCGCGTGGCGGTGACAGCGTGGCCGCGTGCCGCACCAGCACCGGGTCGTCCGCGTTGAGGACGAGCAGGCCGTCCGCCGCCAGCGATTTCGCCACCACCAGTTTCACCGCGGCGATGTCGTCGAGGTCGTGGATGCCGTACTCGCCGAAATGATCGGCGCTGATGTTGGTGACGACGGCCACGCGGGCGTCGCGCGCGACCAGTCCGCGACGCAGCAGGCCGCCACGCGCGCTTTCCAGCGCCGCCGCCTGCACGCGTGGGTCGCGCAGCACGGTGCGCGCGCCGACCGGGCCGGAGTAGTCGCCGGCATCGATGCATTGGCCATCGACGAACAGGCCGTCGGTGCTGCTGTGGCCACTGCGCAGGCCATGCGCACGCAGCAAGGCGGAGAGCAGGCGCACGGTGGTGGTCTTGCCGTTGGAGCCGGTGACCACGGCCTTGGGGATGGCGTGAAGCTGCGACCACGCGACATCACCCGGCATCGGCAAGGCATCGATCGCCCACGTGCGCGACGAGGCACCTTCGCCGAGGGAAAGCGCATCGTCATCCGCATGCGCAGGCACGCCGTGCGCATGGGCGGCCTCCAGCAAGGCGATCAGCGCGGGACGGGCCTCGGCGTGCGCGAGCGTGCGCAGTTCGCGCAGTGCGGCATCGTCATCCCGATGGGCGACATGCGGGCGCGGCGGATCACTGCCGTCCACGGGCGCGTCGTCGGCCCGCAGCCCGAGCGCCGCGTACCAGGCCCATTCGTTCACTTCGGTGGCGGTGTAGAGCTGGTCGATGGGCGCCTCGAACGCCAGCGACGCACCGCTGGCATGGCGGCGGATCGTAATCGCCCCCGCCGGCCAGCCGAGCGCCGTCCGGGCCCGCGCGATGTGGTCCCGCCAGCGTTGCAGGGTGGCATCGTCGAAGGCGAGTCCGCGCGCGGTTTCCAGCGCCGCGCCCGCGCCGTCGAAATAGAGGTTGGCGCCGGTCAGGCGCCGCGAGTCGGAGAACGGTTCGCTCACGGTGCGGGCTCAGTCGTTCTCTTCGCGTTCCATGTGCAGGCCGCGCGCATCGCGCACCACGCCCTGCATCAGGCTGGCGTCGTAGCTGTCGTCCTCGGCGGGATCGAGCGCGGTCGCCACGGCCGGCGGCGCGTCCGCGTTCTGGCGCGGCGCGGCCTCGCCATCGGCACGGTACTTGGTGATCTGTTTCCAGGTGCGTGCCAGCGCATCGGCGAAGACCAGGATCAGGTCGCCGTGCTTGCCTTGCCGCAGGGCCGCATCCACCGCCTGCTGCTCGTCGGGGATGATCTCGATGGCGTCCGCCGCCACGCCCGCGGCCTGCAGTTCGTCGGCCAGGATCTTCGGCACTTCGTCGGGGCCGCGTCCGCGCAGGCCGTCGTCGCGCTTGACGATGTAATGGTCGAAGCGCCCAGCGACCGCGCGCGAAATCGCCCGCAGGTCCTCGTCGCGGCGGTCGCCCGGCCCGGCGATGACCACGGTGCGCCGGCCGTTGACGTCGAGCTGCTGCGCGAGCTCGGCCATCATCCCGACCGCGTGCGCGTTGTGGCCGTAATCCATGATCACCTTGAACGGATGCTCGTTGAACACGTTCATCCGGCCGGGCGCCTGGAAGAAGCTGGTGTCGAAGGTGCGCAGGCCGTGGCGGATCGCGTCGAGCTTGATGCCCAGCGAGAACGCCATCGCCGCGGCGGCCATCGCGTTCTGCACGTTGTGCATCGCCTTGCCTTCCAGCGTGGCGGGGATCAGGTGCGTCCACATCAGCGGGATGTGCGCGCCCTTGTCGTAGAGCGCGATCATCTGGCCGTTGACGCCGGCCTCCAGCGCGCAGGCGCGGCCACCGGCGCGGATGTGCTCGCGCACCAGCATGTGCGACGGATTGGTGGTCACGTAGCAGATCACCTTGGCATCGGTGTAGCCGGACATCTTCAACACGTGGGGATCGTCGGCGTTGAGCACGGCGCATTCGCGCGCGCTCTCGACCACGATGCGCTTGATCTCGGCCAGCTGCTCCAGTGTATCCACGCCCTTCAGCCCGAGGTGGTCGGACTGCACGTTCAGCACCGCGCCCACGTCAACCTCGGCCACGCCCATGCCGGCGCGGACCAGGCCGCCGCGCGCGGTTTCCAGCACGGCGATGTCGATGTGCGGATCCGACAGCACCATGCGCGCCGACACCGGCCCGGTCATGTCGCCTTCCACGGTGCGCTGGCCGTCGATGTAGACGCCGTCGGTGGTGGTGAGGCCGGGCGCGTAGCCGGCCATCTTGGCGACGTGCGCCAGCATGCGCGCGGTGGTGGTCTTGCCGTTGGTGCCGGTGACCGCGGCGATCGGCACCCGTGCCGGTGTGCCCTGCGGGAACAGCATGTCGATGACCGGGCCGGCGGCATCGCGCGGCGTGCCTTCGCTGGGCGCCACGTGCATGCGGAAGCCGGGCGCGGCGTTCACTTCGCAGATCGCGCCGCCGATGCGCTTGTAGCTCTCCGCGATGTTGGGGGTGATGAAGTCCACGCCGCCGACATCGAGCCCGATCGCGCGCACCGCGCGCACGGCCATGTCGCGGTTGTCGGGATGGATGATGTCGGTGACGTCGGTCGCCGTGCCACCGGTCGAGAGATTGGCGGTGGAGCGCAGGTAGACCTGTTCGCCCGCGGCGGGCACGCTGTGTTCGTCCATGCCGACGCGTTCGAGCATCTGTTTCGCCTGCGCGTCCAGCTCCAGCCGCGTCAGCACCTTCTCGTGGCCGACGCCGCGGCGCGGGTCGGCGTTGACCTGTTCGACCAGCTGGGTGATGTCGTGCGTGCCATCGCCCACCACGTGGCCGGGCGTGCGCTTGGTGGCGGCGATCAGCTCGCCGTTGACCACCAGCAGCCGGTGGTCGTCACCGGGCTGGAAGGTCTCGACGATCACCGAACGCGAATGCGCCTGCGCGGCCTGGAAGGCCTCCCGGATGTCGTCGTCTTCGGTGATGTTGATGGTGATGCCGCGGCCGTGGTTGCCGTTGTACGGCTTGAGCACCACCGGGCCGCCGAGCTTGCGCGCGGCCTTCAGCGCATCGACCTGAGAAGCCACGAGCTGCTGCCTCGGCACCGGCAGGCCGAGCGAGGAGAGGATCCCGTTGGTCTCCTCCTTGTCGCTGGCCAGTTCCACCGCGATGTACGACGTGCGCCCGGTGACCGTGGCCTGGATGCGCTGCTGGTACTTGCCGTGGCCGAACTGGATCAGCGAGGAATTCTGGTTGAGGCGCAGCCACGGGATGCCGCGCTTCTCCGCCGCGCGCACCAGTGACATCGTCGACGGGCCCAGCGCGCGTCGCTGCGCGTAGCGGATGAAGTCGTCGCGCGCGGATTCCCATGCCCAGCCCGCCGGCAGGCCGCCTGGCGTGCGCAGCTCGTCGGGCAGCAGCGATTCGACCAGCTGCATCGCCAGCGTGCCCGCGGCCAGGCCTTCTTCCTTGTGCGCGTACTCGTAGACCACGTTGTAGACGCCGGGCCGGCCGTCGGCCACCGCGCGGGTCTTGCCGAAGGTCACGTCCTCGCCGGCCACGTTCTGCAGCTCGATGGCGAGGTGTTCCAGCACATGGCCCATCCACGTGCCTTCGCCCTCGCGCATCCGCCGCACGAAGCCGCCGGATTCGCGGTACGAGCAGCCATGCTCGGCAAGCCCCGGCAAAGCGGCCAGCAGGCCGTCGATGAAGGATGCGCCGAGCTTCGCCGTGGGCCAGTCCTCCAGCACCCCCAGGTCGAGCTCGAGCCGCAACACCGGGAAACGCGCGTACTGCGATGGACCCACGTAGACGTTGCGGCTGAGAATGCGCATCTGTTTCCCCTGTCAGGCCGGTTCGCGCTCCGTCTTCAAGGTGCCCGGCGACGCCTTGCGCGTGTGGAGGTTGAAGGTCGCGCCTTCGACCAGGATGTGGACCTTCAGGCCGAGCAGGCAGACCGGCTTGGTCTGGCCGGCGTCCGCCATCGACGAGAACTGCAGTTCGCTGGCATCGACCACGGTGAGCGCGCCGCTGCCTTCGACTTCCAGCGTGTTGTCGGGGCCGATGAAGGCGGCGGTGTCCTCGTCCAGCCCGATGCCGATGGCGAACGGGTTGAAGGCGAGTGCGGCGACCAGACGACCCAGGCGGTCACGCTGGCGGAAATGCTGGTCGATGATGAAGCGGTTGGTGAGCCCCAGGCCCGGCGCCAGCCGCACGCTGCCCGCGCGGGGCGAGGAACCTTCCTTGCCGAACGCGATCATGTGTTCGCTGAGGATGCTGGCGCCCGCGCTGGTGCCGGCGACATGGATGCCCGCGGCGTTGCGCAGTCGGATCAGTTTGGCCGCGCTCGTGCCGCCGATGATCGTGCTGATGCGCAGCTGGTTGCCGCCGGTGAAGAAGATGCCGGTGGCGTTGGCGAGCATGTCGAGGTAGTCCTCGCGCTCGCCGTCCTCGCGGGTCTGGATGTCGACGACCGACGACGGCCCGGATTCCAGCCGGTCGAACAGGTCGACGTAGCGCGCGCCGGTATCGGAGAGCCGGCTGGCGGTCGGGATGATGGCGATGCGCGCCTCGCGGCCGCCGCACAGCTGCACGAAGCGCTTGAGGATGCGCCGGCGCTGCAGCTTGTCCTCGGCCCCGCCGATGGGAATGATCCAGCCACGCTGCTCGCCGTCGGCGACCTTGCTGGGACACATGCTGGGCGACGTCCTTACGAGTTCCGGGGTTCGAAAATACCACGCACCACCGCGCTCCCCTCGCGCACGTGGAGCACGCCGCGGGCGAGGACGTGGCGGGCGTTTCCGGCGTCGTCCAGCGCGACCAGGTCGGCATCCATCCCCGGCGCGATCCGGCCCTTGCCGGGCAGCCGCAGCAGCGCGGCGGGGTTGCAGGTGAAGGCGGGCAGGGCGCGCTCAAGCGCCAGCCCGCGCGCCAGCAGGCGGTTGAGCGTGTCCAGCATGGCGCCGGAGTGGCCGACCTCCATGCCGCAGACGCGGCCTTCGGCATCGAAGCAGGGCAGGCAGCCGCCGGCATCGGAGCTGATGCTCACGCGGTGCGCCGGCGCGCCGCTGTCGAGATAGCGCAGCAGCGCCTCGTCGGCCGCCCACGCGTCCTCGCCGTCCTCGACCGGGAAGGCGGTGATGTCGACATGGCAGCCGCGGCGCGCCAGATCCAGCGCTTCATCGAACAAGGCCTTGCGCCGGTTCACGTGGGTCGGCTGGAACACCCGGGGCGGCAGTTCGCTGCCGTCGAGCGCGCGGCGCACCAGGTCCAGTCCGCGCGCGCCATCGCCCAGGTGCAGGTGGACGATGCCGGCCTTGCCGGTCATCAGGCCGGCGACGTGCACTTCGGAGGCGAGGCGCAGCAGTTCGTCGAGCGTGGGCTGGCTGGAGCGGTGGTCGCTGATCGCCACTTCGCCGACGCCGATCAACGGCTCGGCATGCACGATGTCGCCGCGCACCGAACCGGTGAGCGTGGTCGGCGGGACGTGGTAGCCGCCGCTGTAGCCCCAGGCCGACAGGCCGGACTCGCGCAGCGCGTACAGCTGGGCCAGCAGTTCGCCGGTGCCGCGCACCAGGTCGTCCGTGCCGAGCAGGCCGATCACCGAGGTGACGCCGGTGGTGGTGTAGCGCGAGAGCAGCGGCGCCGGCACGCGGCTGGCGTAACCGGCCTCGCCGCCGCCGCCGGTGACATGCACATGGCCGTCGATCAAGCCGGGGATCAGCCGCATCCCCTCCAGATCCAGCGTCTCCACGCCGAGCGAGGCGGGCAGGTCGGGCGGCGTTTCGCCCATCCACAACACCTGGCCGCCGCCGATCAGCAGATGCTGCCGCCCCAGCGCCTCGGGGGCGTGGACATCGGCGTTCTCCAGCAGCATCAGGGGCGTTTTCATCGCCGCAGCGTGCATGGGTGGCCAAGGGGCGTCAAGCAAGCCGGGATGCCGCGAGGCCGGCGCGAATCGCATCGCCGCCGGCCGGTTTCACGCGGGCGCGGTCACTCCTCGGCGAACGCCTTCAACTCGTCCAGCCTGCGTTGCGCACGCGCCAGGCTGTGGCCGGTGACCGCGTCGTCCATCGCCTTGGCGAGCCTGGGCCGCGCCGGATCGCGCGACCAGCGGTGGAACCACGCGGTGCCGATGAGCCCGGCCACGCCCACCGCGCACATCGCCGCGATCGTGGGCAGGCCCAGGTTGGCGTACAGGTCGGCGCGCGCCAGCCAGTGGAAGAAGGTGGCCATGAAGGGGATCCAGAACAGCCACCACGACAGGCCCACGGCCATGCCGCTGAGGATGTAGAAGCGCCGCAGGCGGGCGATGCGGCCCTGCGTGGCGAGCAGCGATTCGCCGCGGTCGATTTTCGCGAGCATGCCCAGCGTGATGCCGCCGCTCACGATGCAGGCGATGCCGTAGGCATGCACCAGGATCGCGGAGAAGAACAGCGGCCCGCCATCGCGCAGGGCCGTCCACACCGACACGCCCAGTCCGACGCAGAGCAGGCCGAACAGCATCTGCAGCCCCTGCCCGAGCCAGAGCGGCCACAGGCCCCACTGGATGCGCGCGGTGCCGGCGCGACGGCGGTCATCCATCGCCATCGCGCTCTGCTGCGCGAGGCGGGCGTCCACGCGGTCGAGCGCGTGCTTCAGGTCTTGCAGTTCGATGTCCATGCGGGTGTCCTCAGGCGTCGGCCAGCGCGGCGCGCAGGCGGTGTTTGATGCGGGAAAACTTGGTGGCGACGTTGCTCTCGCTGATGCCGAGCACCTCGGCGATCTCGCGGTGGCTGCGTGCGTCCAGGTGCATGAGCACCAGCGCGCGGCTCATCGGGTCCAGCGCCTGCATCGCGCGCTGGAGCAGGGCGTTCTGTTCGTCGGCCTCGTGGTCGTGCGGCGCGGCCTCGGCCGCGTGCAGGTCCGGGTCGTAGGCGACGTGGTGGCGCCTGCGCAAGGTCTCGCCGCGCACCTGCGAGATGGCGACGTTCAAGGCCACCCGGTACATCCATGTCGGGAAGGCACGCGCCGGGTCGTAGCGCGGCCACGCCTGCCAGAGCGCGGCGGTGATGTCCTGCATCAGGTCGGCGCGGTCGGCCGCGTTCCAGGCATAGCTGGCCGCCACCTTGCGTACGATGCCGGCGTGCCGGGCGAGTCGTGCCTCGAAGGAATCCTCGGCGGGTGGATGTCGGGTCATGGCGTGATGGGCGAAGCGGTCGTCACGGGGTGATTCGCACGGACCGGCGGAATATCACACGCCGGTCGATATCCGGCTTGAGCCCGCCCGCCCGCCGCTTCGCACCCGCTTCACCGAAGCGCCATCGCCGGCCCATGCGCGCATGCAAATGTGGCGATACTTCAACGAACGGGGCAGGGCGATGGGCAGCACGATGACGAACGACAGCATGATCGGCCGCCGCCCGCTGTGGCGCGGCGTGCGCTGGGTGTTGTGGGTGGGCCTGGCGGCGCTGCTGCTGTTGCCGCTCATCGCCATGCAGTTCACCACCGAGGTCGACTGGACCGCCCTCGACTTCATCGTGATGGGCACGATGCTGGCGCTGGTCGGCGGCGCGTTCGAGCTGGTGATGCGCGTGGCCCGCAGTCATTTTTACGTGTTCGCCGCGGGCGTCGCGGTGGCCGCGGCCTTCGTCGCCACCTGGGTCAACCTGGCCGTCGGGATCATCGGCCATGAAGGCAACCCGGTGAACCGGGTGTTCTTCATCGTGCCCGTGATCGCCTGCATCGGCGCGTTGCTGTCGCGGCTCGCGCCCGGCGGCATGGCGCGCACGATGATCGCGGCGGCGATCGTGCAGGCCGGCACCTGCGTGCTGTCGTATCTGGAAGGCGAACCTGTCGCCGTGGCCTTCACCGCGATGATGACGGGGATGTGGCTGCTCTCGGCGGCGCTGTTCGACCGCGCCGCACGTGCGTCCGGCGCGACATCGATGCGTTGATCGAGCGTAGTGGGCGTGCAGGTTCCGTTGCCGCTTATCCGCGCAGCGCAGCGGGATGCGAACGTGGTCACGCAAAGCCGTGCTTTTCCATCGCGAATAGCGTGGATGGCGAAGCAGCGGGTTAAACCTACGTTTTCCTAACAACCGCGTGCCCGCCGATGTTCAGTCGGCATGCGCGAAGGTGGCCGCGCTGGTCGATATCGAATCATTCGACAACGCCGTATCCATCGACCGCGCCGTGTCTCGGCGAATCCGAGGCTCGTTCCCATCCCCCAGAACGAAAGAGGTCACATGCATGAAGCACAACAAGACTGCCCTGATGGTTTTCTCCGCCTCGCTTGCGCTGGCGGCACCGCTCGCGTTCGCGCAGCAGGCCGCGCCGGTCCAGGCGCAGACCCATGCCAACGCGACCGCGCAGGTCAATGCCGCCCACGATCACGCCGCCGCCAACGTCGACGCCCAAGGCGCGATGCAGGCGCAGGCCGCGACGCCGGCCGTCCCCGCCACGCCTGCGGTGCCGCCGACCGGCGATGCCACGCAAGCCACGCCCGCGGTGCCGGCCGTGCCGGCCAAGCCGGTCGCCTCCGCCTCCGGCGAGCGCAAGTGGAGCGATCTCGACGGCGACGGCAACGGCCACCTGAGCGCCACCGAGGCCGCGTCGATGCCGAGCCTGGCCAAGGTCTTCACCGATGCCGATGCCGACGCCGACGGCCAGTTGACCCAGGACGAATACAAGGCATGGCTGGCCAGCAACGCCGGTGCCAAGGCCGAAGCGGGCGACGGCAAGGCCACCAAGGGCAAGACCAAGCGCGGCGGCTGATCGCGCAGACATCACGATGAGTTGTGGCCATCAGGGCGGCGCAGGCCGCCCTGATGTTTGATGCGCGCATGCATCGCCCGCGGCCGCCGCTTCGCGCACAATCGGCGGATGCTGACCCGCGACCCCGATGCCTTCTTCGCCCATGCCCGCACGATCGCCGACGATTTCGGTCCGGCCACCGCGCGCGGCGTGTTCCTCGTCACCCCCGAAGGTTTCGCGCAGGCCGCTGAATCCGCGCAGGACAACCACTACATGGCCGATGCGCAGGCCTTCGACCCGGCGCGCGCACTGGCGCAGCACCGCGGACTGCAGCGTGCAGTGGGTGGCGTGGTGCCGGCGATCACCTTCGCCGGCGATGCCGCCACCCCCGACGCGGTCTTCCCCAACAACGTGTTCGGTACCGCCGCGGGGCGCGTGGTCATCGGGCGGATGCGCCATCCGGTGCGCCAGTGCGAAGCCGGTCGTGATGACATCCGCCGCTTCTTCCGCGACGTGCTGGGGCGCGCGGAGACCGATCTGTCGCGGCAGCCGCATCCCTGCGAACTGACCGGCGCGCTGGTCATCGACCGCGCGCGCGGGCTCGGTTACATCGGCCTGTCCGAACGATGCGACGAAGCGGGCGCACGGCTGATGCACGACGCCTTCGGCCTGCGCGCCTCGCTGCTGTTCGACCTGGCGCCCGGCGAATACCACACCAACGTCGTGCTCTCGGTGCTGGCCGGACGCGCCGCCGTCCTCTGCCCGAAGGGCTTCGGCGATGCGCGCGTGGCCGACGCCATCGCCGCCTTCCACGCACCGCACGCAGTGGTCTGCGATGACGCGGAGCACGCCGCCTTCGTCGGCAACTGCATCGCCTTGTCCGCCGACACCGTGTGGATGAGTGCCGCCGCCGATGCCGCGCTGCGCGACGCAAGCCGCGCCGCGCTGCGCGAGGCCGGCTTCGACGTGCGGTCCGTGCCGCTCGATGCCATCGAGGCCGGCGGTGGTTCACTGCGGTGCTGCATCGGCGAAATCTACTAGGAGACATTGATGGCGAACGAAACCGTTTCGCGGCGTCGCACCGTGCTCGTCACCGGCGCCTCCGGCGGCATCGGCAAGGGCATCGCCGAGGCCGCGGCGCGCGATGGCTGGCACCTCGTGCTGACCGCGCGCGGCACCGCCGCCATCGAGGCCTTCGCCGACGATTGGCGCCGGCGTTACGGCGTGCAGGTCACGGCGCTGGCGCAGGACCTGTCGCTGCCGGGCGGGGCGGCCGCCCTGTTCGAGGCGGTGCAGGCGCGCGGCATCGCCCTCGACTGCCTGGTGAACAACGCCGGCATCGGCGTGTACGGCGAGTTTGCCGACAACGCGCTCGACGAGGAACTGTCGATGCTGCGGCTCAACATCGAAGCGCCCACCGTGCTGGCCAAGTTGTTCCTGCCGCAGCTGCTGGCGCGTGGCGGCCGCATCCTCAACATCGCGTCCACCGCCTCGTTCCCGCCGGGCCCGTTCCTGGCCGTGTACTACGGCAGCAAGGCCTACCTGCGCAGCTGGAGCGAGGGCATCGCCGAGGAGCTGGCGTCGAAGGGCGTCAGCGTCACCGCCTACTGCCCGGGTCCCACGCTCACCGGCTTCCAGCAGCGTGCGCAGGCGCAGCGTTCGCGGCTGTTCCGGATGCCGGCACTGCCCGGTGGCGACGCGGTCGGCGCCGATGCGTGGCGCGCCTGCCAACGTGGCCAGCGCGTGGCGGTGCAGGGGCTGTCGAACAAGCTGCAGGTCTTCGCGATGCGCTTCACGCCGCGCTGGCTGCTCGCCAAGATCGTGCGGATGATCTCGCAGCCGGCATGAGCCGGCCGACCCCACCCAGGAAACCCGCATGACCCATGCCATCACGACCACGGAAGTCTTCCTGATCGCCATGACGATGATCATGGCGGTGCCCTACCTGATCTGGCGGCTCGGCCGCACCGACTACTGGGCGCCGCTGGTGGTGGTGCAGATCATCACCGGCATCCTGCTCGGGCCCGGCGTGCTGGGGAAATGGTTTCCCGACTACTACCGGTTCGTGTTCACCCAGGACGTGATCACCGCGCTCAACGGCATCGCCTGGTGGGCGGTGATGATCTTCGTCTGCATCGCCGGCATCGAGCTCGACCTCAAGCGCGCCTGGGCCAACCGCCGCGAATCCGGCATCACCGCCGGCCTGGCGCTCGGCACGCCGCTGCTGTTCGGTGCGCTGGTGGCCGTCGGCATGCTGCGCTTCCCCGGTTGGCTGGGCCCCAATGGCCAGTCCTGGCAGTTCGTGGCCGGCATCGGCATGTCCTGTGCGGTCACCGCGCTGCCCATCCTGATCCTGCTGATGGAGAAGCTCGACATCCTGCGCAAGCCGCTCGGCCAGCGCATGTTGCGTTACGCCAGCCTGGACGACGTGGCGATCTGGGGCGTGCTGGCGATCATCCTGATGGACTGGCATCGGATCGGGCGGCAGGTGGCGTTCCTCGCCGCGTTCGCCGTGGCCTGCGTGCTGTTCCGCAAGCTGATGCGCGCGATCCCCGAACGCGACCGCTGGTACGTGGCGCTGGTCTGGCTGTGCGTGGTGGCGTTCGGCGCGGACTGGTCCGGCCTGCACTTCATGGTCGGTGCGTTCCTGGCCGGCGTGGTGATGGACGGCGACTGGTTCGACCAGCACGAGATGGACACGCTGCGCGCGCACGTGCTGCTGGTGATGATGCCGGTGTTCTTCCTCTCCACCGGCCTGCGCACCAACTGGGCGATGGGCGGGGCGACGGTGTTCATCGCCGCCGGCGTGCTGCTGATGGCGTCGGTCGCCGGCAAGCTGGCCGGCATCCACATCGCCGGCAAGGTGCTGGGGTGGAAGAAGGGCGAGGCCGGCGTGATCGGCTGGCTGCTGCAGACCAAGGCGCTGATCATGATCATCTTCTCCAACGTGCTGCTGGACAAAGGCCTCATCACCAACGAGGCCTTCACCGCGCTGCTGCTGATGGCCATCGCCAGCACCATGCTCACCATCCCGGTGGTGGCGCCGCGGCTGAAGCGGATGCCGGAGCTGCTCGCGCGCGATTCATGACGCGGCGGCGCGTTCAGGAAATACCCGCGAGAATGCGCGCCATGCCGACATCCCGCCTGCTCCCGCTGCTGCTCGTGCCCTGCCTGCTCGTCGCCGGCGGGGCCGACGCACGCACCGTCTACCGCTGCATCCGCAACAACACGGTGAGCCTGTCGACCGCGCCGGAGCCGGGCTCCAAGTGCACGAAGAAGGAAATCCAGGACACCGCGGGCAAGGTGCCCAACCTGTGGGGCGAGCTGGGCGTGGTGCATGGCACGCTCTACGAACGCATGCAGGACGGAAAGGTGGTCTACGGCACGCGCAAGCTGCCCGGTTCGACGCCGGTGCTGAAGTTCACCGTGGAAACGCCGCCGGGATCCCCTGCGCATCCGGGCCTCGGCAAGGTCGGCAAGCCGCAGCTGAAGCCGTTCGACCGCGAATTCCGTGCCGCCGCCAAGGCGAGCAAGGTGGACGAGGCCTTCGTGCGCGCCATCGCGCATGCCGAGAGCGGCTTCAACGCGCAGGCGACGTCGCCGAAAGGCGCGATGGGCGTGATGCAGCTGATGCCCGATACCGCGCGCGAACTCGGCGTGACCGATGCCTATGCGCAGGACCAGTCGATCCGCGCCGGCGCGCGCCACCTCGCTGCCCTGGTGCGCCGCTACAAGGGCGATTTCAACCGCGCGGCGGCGGCCTACAACGCCGGCATCGGCGCGGTGGCGAAATACGGCGGCGTGCCGCCCTACCGCGAGACGCTGGAATACGTCGAGAAGGTCGGCGCCCTGCACATCCTCTACCGCCAGGCGCTCAAGCTGCCACCGCTCAACCCGCCGCTGCGCGCGGCGGAGTGAGCGGGGACTTCCGCATCAAGCACGCGGCGTGAGCTTCAGCAGCCGCGCGTCCTTGCCGTCTTCCAGCAGCCAGACCGCGCCATCCGGGCCCTGCTCGACTTCGCGGATGCGCTGGCCCATGTCGTAGCGGGTCTCCTCGCGCGCGCTGCGTTCGCCGTCCATCGCCACCACGACGAGTGCCTGCGAGGACAGCCCGCCGATCAACGCCTTGCCCTGCCACTGCGGGAACCGCGTGCCACCATAGATGACCAGGCTCGACGGCGAGATCACCGGCGTCCAGCTCACCAGCGGGGCGTGGTACTGCGGCGCGGTGTCGTGGTCGGGGATCGGCTTGCCGTCGTAATGGTCGCCGTTGCTGACGCGCGGATAGCCGTAGTTGTCGCCCTTCACGATCAGGTTGAATTCGTCGCCGCCCTTCGGCCCCATCTCGTGTTCCCACAACCGGCCCCGTGCGTCGAAGGCGAGGCCGAGCAGGTTGCGATGGCCCAGCGTCCACACCTGCGCCGCCACGCCGCCCTGCGCGGCGAACGGGTTGTCGGCCGGCACGCTGCCGTCGTCGTTGAGCCGGATGACCTTGCCGAGGTTGGCCTTCATGTCCTGTGCCGGTTCGAACTTCTGCCGCTCGCCGGAGGTGATGAAGAGATGGCCATCCGGCGCGAACACGATGCGATGGCTGTAATGGCCTTCGCCCTCCACCTTCGGCACCTGCCGCCAGATCACTTCGGGCGCGGACAGCGCGCCGCCGCCCGTGTCGTCGAGTGTCAGCTTCGCGCGGGCGACCACGGCGCCGCGCGTCCTGCCTTCGCCCGCCTCGGCGTAACTGAAATAGACAAGGTGGTTGTCCGCGAAGCCGGGATGCAGCACCACGTCGCCCAACCCGCCCTGGCCGCCGTAGGCGACTTTCGGCAGGCCGGTGATCCCGCCGCTGGACTTCGTGCGTGGATCGAACAGGCGCAGCTTGCCGGATTTCTCGGTGACCAGCAGGCGGCCATCGGGCAGGAAGGTCATCGCCCACGGTTCGTCGAAGCGCGCGTACTCGGTGGCGGTGAACGGGCGCGCGTCCTGCGTGTTGCCTGTCGATGGGGTCGTGGCGGGCGAGGGCGCGGCGGTGCCGGGGGTCACGCCGCCGTTCTGGCAGGCGGCGAGGGCGAGCGAGGCGGCCAGGATGCTGGGGTGTCGCATGGAATTCTCCGGTCGTCGAATCGGGAGAGCATGCCGGTGCGCCCATGAAACCGGCGTCTCCAGTCGATGAATGCGCCTGCGCTACAGTGCCGCGATGAACCCGCGCATCCGCATGGTCGGCTTCGACGCCGACGACACGCTCTGGAAGAGCGAAGACTATTACCGCGAGGCGGAGGCCGGGTTCCGCCGCATCGTCGGCGCGCATGTCGATCTCGACGACGACCTCGGCGCGCGCCTGTACGCGGTCGAGAAGCGCAACCTCGCGCTGTTCGGCTACGGCGTGAAGGGCATGGCGCTGTCGATGATCGAGGCGGCCATCGAGATCACCGCGGGCCGCATCCCGGCCGGCGACCTGCATCGCATCGTCGCGATGGCCAAGTCGCTGCTGCAGCACCCGGTGGAATTGCTGCCTGGCGTCGCCGAGGCGGTGGAGGCGATCGCTTCGCGCCACGACATCGTGCTGATCACCAAGGGCGACCTGTTCCACCAGGAGGCCAAGGTGCGCGATTCCGGCCTGGCCCGCTGGTTCCGCCGCATCGAGATCGTCAGCGAGAAGGACGTGCCGACCTACGCGCGGCTGCTGGAGGAATTCGGCGTCGCGCCGAATGAGTTCGTGATGATCGGCAACTCGCTGCGCTCGGACATCGCGCCCCTGCTGGAACTCGGCGCATGGGGCGTGCACGCGCCGTACCACGTGACCTGGGCGCACGAGGCGGAAGCCGATGTCGATGCCGCCCATCCACGCCTGCGCCACGTGCAGGCGGCCCACGAATGGCCCGCGATGCTCGACCGCATCGTGGCGGATGCGGCTTCGGCCTAGGGCGATCCGCGCAGCTTCCCGATGCGGCGCGGGGCGCATCGCAGCGACAGTCGAACGGTCACGAACCGGGAGACGGGGATGCGGGAACACGCATGGTCATGGGGAGGCGGGCGCCGCGTGCTGGCCGCGCTGCTTGCACTGGCGGCCGCGACGGGCGACGCCGATGCGGGCGAGCTGCGCAAATGCGCGTTGCGCGATGGCCGCCATGCCTACGTCAGCGACGCCTGTCCCGCCGGCAGCCGTGAGCTCTGGCAGCAGGATGTCGCGCCCGATCCGCAGGCCGATGCGGAACGCCAACGCCGGCTCGACGAGATCGCGCAGTGGCAGAAGGTGAGCCGACAGGAAGCCTCCGCCCGCCAACGCAGTGCCAGCCGTGCACGCACCTCATCGCGGAGTGCGACGACCTCCGCATCGACATGCGAACGTGCCCGCCAGCGACGCGACCGCATCCGTGACCGCGAATGGATGCGCATGACCTACGACCGCATGATCCAGCTCGACCAGGACGTGTCCGATGCCTGCCGGTGAACCGTCGCGGACAGCAACATGAATGCCAGTCCCCGCGTCCGCAGGAATTAAAAGCCCGTTCACCCGGGCGACGCGAAGGTAGCCCCGTGGCCGCGTGGTGTGGCCCGATTGAAGGAGAAGCAGATGAAGACCTTGACTCGATGGATGGCGCCGGCCGTACTCGCCGCCGGTTTCGGACTCGGTGCGATGGCGGTGCCGCAGCAGGCGCAGGCGCAGGACGCACTGACCCGCGTGATCGTCGACGTGGCCGATGTGATTCTGCGCGGGGGCCAGCCGTACTACCGCTACGGTGACTATGGCCCGAACGACCGCCTCGTCATGCAGCGTGACCGCTACGGTCGCCCGGTCTACTACCGCACCGTGCGCAGCGGCCCCCCGTACGGCAACGCCTACGGCTATTACCGCAATGGCCCGGGCAGCCGCAACGACGTGAAGTGCAACAAGCACGGCAAGTGCACGACCACGTACTACGACGCGCGCTACGACCGTCGTGACGACTATCGTCGCCATGACGACCGCCGCTACCGCGATTACCGCGACGACCGTCGCTGGTAACGCACGCATCGGCAATCGGGTCTGATTGCCGCATCAAGGGACAGCCTCTCCGGAGGCTGTCCTGTTTGCTTCGCCGGAAACCCGGCCGCGCCGATTGAGGCATCATCCCGTATCCCCCCGCCGCCCCCGCCGATGATCGATTCCCGCCACCGCCTGTCCGCCATGCTCCGCCCCTGGGTGTTGTCGATCCTGCTGCTCGGCGTCGCGCTGCCTGCGGTGAGTCGCGCGGATGGTCCGCTGGACTGCACGCTGCGCTTCTCGATGCAGGGCTGGTCGGTGTTCTACAAGACCGCGGAAGGCGAGGGCATGGTGACCTGCAGCAACGGCGAACGCCTGCCGGTGCGGATCAGTTCGCGCGGCGGCGGCATCACCTTCGGCAAGTCGCGCATCGACCACGGGCGCGGCGAGTTCTCCGGCATCTACAACATCCGCGATGTCCTCGGCGGCTACGCGGCAGCGGAAGCCCATGCGGGCGCCGGCAAGTCGAGCAAGGCGCAGGTGGTGACCAAGGGTTCGGTCTCGCTGGCGCTGGCGGGGACGGGTTCGGGCTGGGACATCGGCGTGTCGGTCGGCAACTTCGTCCTCAGCGAACGCTGATCTCACACGCCGCACGCAAATCGTCCTGCGCGATGAATGCCCGGCGCCGTCCACGCGGATCCGGGCGTTTTTCATTGCCGACTCACCGCGCCGCATGCAGCGTGGGGCCACTTCATCGATACAGGAGCACCCCATGCGTTCGAAGCATCTCAAGGCTCTGGCCCTCGCCCTCGCGCTCGGCACCGCCAGCACCCATGTGGCCGCGCAGGACCTCAGTCTCAACTGGAACCCGCGCACCGGCGACGTCTGGGTGGACCAGCGGCTGGGTGACATCAACACCTACGGCACGCGTTACCGCGAGCCCTTCATCAACGAGATGGTCGGCCACTACGGTGCGCCGCGTGACCTCGTCTCCGACCTGCTGATGCGCCGCAACTGGGCGCCGGGCGACGTCTATTACGCCTGCTCGATCGCCCATGTGCTGGGCGTGCCCTGCCGCAACGTGGTCGACGAATGGGACCGCAACCACGGCCAGGGCTGGGGCGTGGTCGCGCAGCGGATGGGCATCAAGCCCGGGTCCGCGCAGTTCCACCAGCTGAAGCGCGGCTTCGTGCCGACCTATGACCGCTGGAACCGCCCGATCGTGCTGGACCGCGACCTGGAGCGTGCCTATCCGAACCGGGGCAAGGCCAAGGCCGCGAACGCCGGACCGAAGGGCAAGGCCGCGGCCCCGCGCGGCCCGGCCAAGGCCAAGCCGGTCCAGGCGCCCAAGGGCCATGCCCACCACGGTGGTGGCAACGGCAATGGCAAGGCCAAGGGCGGCCAAGGGAATGGCAAGGGGCGCGGCTGATCCCCGCCTCCCGCACCGAAGCCCGACGACGCCCGGCACCCGCCGGGCGTCTCCGTTTCCGGCGGCCAGCGGCGCCGCTACGGGATAATGAGCGGATGTCGATGCCGTCCACCGCCGTGACCGATCCCCGCCCGCAGCCGTGGGCGCTGTCCGTCGCGCCGATGATGGAGTGGACCGATACCCACTGCCGGGCCTTTCACCGCGTGCTCGCGCCCGACGCGCGCCTGTACACCGAGATGGTCCACGCCAACGCGGTCATCCACGGCGACCGCGCCCGCCTGCTGGCGATGGACCCGAGCGAACATCCGCTGGCCCTGCAACTGGGCGGCAGCGATCCGGGCCTGTTGGCGCAGGCCGCGCGCATCGCCGCCGACCACGGCTTCGACGAGATCAACCTCAATTGCGGTTGTCCGTCCGACCGCGTGCAGGCGGGGCGCTTCGGGGCCTGCCTGATGCGCGAGCCGCAGCTCGTCGCCGACTGCGTGGCGGCGATGGTCGAGGCGGTCCCGGCCGGCCTGCCGGTCACCGTCAAATGCCGCCTGGGGGTGGATGACGATGCCGACTACGGACGCTTCCGCGCCTTCATCGACACCGTCGCCGCGGCCGGCTGCGGGCATTTCGTCGTGCATGCGCGCAACGCCTGGCTGAAGGGCCTGTCGCCGAAGGAAAACCGCGAGGTCCCGCCGCTGAAGTACCACTGGGCGCACCGCCTCAAGCGCGAACGGCCCGACCTGCGCATCGAGCTCAACGGCGGCATCGCCGGCATCGACATCGCCCAAGCCCAGCGCGGCCAGGTGGATGGCGTGATGCTCGGCCGCGCCGCCTACCACGATCCCTACCTGCTGCACCGGCTGGACAGCCTGTGGAGCGGGCGGCCCGAACAGCCGCGTGAGGTCCTGTTGCGCCGCTTCCGCCCCTATGTCGAGGCGAGGCTGGGCGAAGGCCTGGCGCTCAAGCACATCACCCGCCACCTGCTCGGGCTGTGGCACGGCGCACCCGGTGGTCGCGCCTTCCGCCAGGTCCTGAGTGCCGGCGCCCACCTGCCCGGCGCCGACTGGGCGTTGCTGGAAGCGGCGATGGCCGCGCAGGCGCAGGTGGCCGAGGCGGTGGCCGAGTCCCGGCGGCCCGACGACGAGGCCCTGAGCTCCGGCCACTGAGTTGAGAGCTTGGCTCGCGGAGGTCCGAGCTCCGGTTACTGAGTTCGAAGCTCGGTTCACTGAGTTCCAGGGCTCCGGTCACTGAGCTCCAGGACTCCAGTCACTGAGTTCAGAGCTCCGCTCACTGAGTTCCAGGGCTCACCTCACTCAGCTCCAGAGCTCCGCTCACTGAGTTCAGAGCTCCGGTCACTGAGCTCCAGGGCTCACCTCACTCAGCTCCAGAGCTCCGCTCACTGAGCTCGAGAGCTCCGGTCACTGAGTTCAGAGCTCCGGTCACTGAGCTCCAGGGCTTCCGCTCACTGCGCCCATCCCGCCGCAACGCCCGTGCATGTGTCGCGACCCTCGTTCAGTTTGGCGCTAACATTTCCTTAACCAGTTAAGGCCAAGTTCAATGCGGCGCCGCGACACTGGCCACCCTGGATGGCGCCTGCGCCGTCCTCTTCCGTGCCGGAGTCTTTCGTGCAGCGCATGACCCTTCTGATCGCCCTGTCCGCGCTGCTGCCATTCGCATCGCCGGCGCAGGAACGTGCCCCGGAGCGCAGCTCGGTCGCCGAAGCGCGCCTGCCCGCGCGCGCGCCTTCGTTCGCGCCGCCGCTGGGGCAGGGCATGCCCGATGCCGTGCGCCGCGTCGAGCGGCAGACCGGTGGCCAGGTGCTCAATGTCGAGAGCATGCGCTTCCAGGGCCGCGAGATTCACCGGGTCAAGGTGCTCGAGCCGGGCGGACGCATCCGCATCGTGGTGGATGACCCCGCGAAACGCGGTACAGTCGAAGACGAACCTGCATTCAGGTCTACACGCGGCAATGACGGCCGCAAGCCCTAACCTGTGACCTACGGCCGCGTGTCGGCCAACCGCAACCTGGAGTCACCCATGCGAATTCTGCTGGTCGAGGATGAAGCCCCGCTGCGCGAGACCCTTGCCGCGCGCCTGAAGCGCGAAGGGTATGCGGTCGATGCCGCGCAGGATGGCGAGGAAGGCCTGTACATGGGCCGCGAAGTGCCTTTCGACATCGGCATCATCGACCTCGGCCTGCCCAAGATGAGCGGCATGGAGTTGATCAAGGCGCTCCGCGAGGACGGCAAGCAGTTCCCCATCCTCATCCTGACCGCGCGTTCGAGCTGGCAGGACAAGGTCGACGGGCTGAAGCAGGGCGCCGACGACTATTTGGTCAAGCCCTTCCATGTCGAGGAGCTGCTGGCGCGCATCAACGCCCTGGTCCGCCGCGCCGCCGGCTGGAGCAAGCCCTCGCTGGAGTGCGGGCCGGTGGTGCTCGACCTCGCCGCGCAGACGGTGACGGTGCACGGCCAGAACGTCGACTTGACCAGCTACGAATACAAGGTGCTGGAATACCTGATGATGCATGCCGGTGAACTGGTCTCAAAGGCCGACCTGACCGAGCACATCTACCAGCAGGATTTCGACCGCGACTCCAACGTGCTCGAGGTCTTCATCGGCCGCCTGCGCCGCAAGCTCGATCCGGACGGTTCGCTCAAGCCCATCGAGACCGTGCGCGGCCGCGGCTACCGCTTCGCCATCCCGCGCAACGGCGAGGGCTGAGCCCTCGCCTGACGGCGTCGGCAGCCGGTCGCGCGGACCTGGATCATGGCTGATCGCGACCGCTTCTGGCGTCCCCGTTCCATCGCCACCCGCCAGCTGCTCGCGGCGGGCCTTGGCCTGGCGGCGTTCCTTGCCCTGGTGGGCGTGGCGCTGGACCGCGCCTTCATCGACACCGCCGAAAGCAACCTGCGGGTGCGGCTGGAAAGCTTCGCGCTGGCGTACGCGGCGGGCAACGAATTCGACATCGACGGCTACCTGGTGCCGCCCTTCCGCGCGCCCGATCCGCGCTTGGAGCGACCCGGCAGCGGCCTCTACGCGCAGATGGTGGTGCCGAGCGGGCGCTGGGCCTCCATGTCCGCGCAGGGCCCGGAACTGCCCGAGGGCCAGATGCTCGGCCGCGACAGCGACCGCTTCGACGGCCCGCTGCCGATGCACAACATCGATGGCAGCGGCGGCAAGGTCTACCGCTACGCGCGCAGCTTCGTCTGGTCCGATGGCCGGGGCGGCGAGATCCCGTACACGATCTACGTGATGGAGGACACGCGCCCGCTGGCGGCGCAGATCAACGTGTTCCGCCGCGCGCTCTGGACCAACCTGGGCGGCGCGGCGGCCATCCTGCTGCTGCTGCAGCTGCTCGCTTTGCGCTGGAGCCTGAGCCCGTTGCGCCAGGTGATCACCGAACTGCAGCGGGTGAAGGACGGCCGCGCCGCGCGGATGAGCGACTTCCACCCGCGCGAACTCGAACCACTGACCGAAAGCATCAACTCGCTCATCGACAGCGAACGCAAGAATCTGGAGCGCCAGCGCAACACGTTGGCCGACCTGGCGCACAGCCTGAAGACGCCGCTGGCGGTGTTGCGCGCGCGGCTGGACAGCGATGCCGGACTGCCGGAATTGCGCGAGGAACTGGGCACCCAGTTGCAGCGGATGAACAGCCTGGTGTCCTACCAGCTCTCGCGCGCCGCGTCGGGCGGGCACAAGCTGTTCGCCACGCCGGTGCCGATCCTGCCGCAGGCCGAGCAGATCGTGCTCGGGCTGGAGAAGATCTACGCGGCCAAGGGCGTGGTCTGCGAATTCGAGATCGACCCCGAGGCGCGCTTCCACGGCGAGCCCGGCGACCTGCAGGAACTGCTGGGCAACCTGCTGGAAAACGCCTTCAAGTGGGCGAAATCGCGGGTGCTGCTGACCGCCAGGGCCGGCGCCACCCAGCCCAACCGGCGCCCGGGCCTGCTGCTGGCGGTGGACGACGACGGGCCCGGCATCCCGGAAGACCGCATCGCCCACGTGCTGCAGCGCGGGGTGCGCGGCGACGAGCGCGTGCAGGGGCACGGCATCGGCCTGGCGATCGTGCAGGACATCGTGCGCAGCTATCGCGGCGAACTGGACGTCGGCGCATCGCAGGAGCTCGGCGGCGCGCGCTTCGAGGTCAGGCTGCCGCCGGGCCTGTAGGCGCGCACCCGGGCGCGACCGGTTTTGTCTGCTTTTGTCTGCGAAGCGCGGTCGCGCCCGGGTGCGCGCCTACGAAAGCGGCGACGGTCCGTAGAAACGTTCGAGATGCCCGGCCACGTCGGGCATTGCCTTTTGCAGCGTGCGC
>JAANMY010001558.1_pt1 | contig 25229 bp, 24 predicted proteins | sample 7279691 | NCBI WGS metagenome assembly JAANMY01 (sample SAMN14094543, study PRJNA606508) | bioreactor metagenome | isolation source: A lab-scale SPAN reactor treating ammonium-rich wastewater day 388 | place: Ireland: Galway | collected 2018-02-07
AGACGTCGTCATTCCAGTGCTGACGGCCTGCCGCCTGCCGAGTTTGAGCGGCGTCACTTCCTGAGGCTCCAAGGTGTCTAGGAAATCCTGGGCGATTCAGTGTGATCTGGGCTGCTCAACAACTGGGCAGTCACTTTATTCAGAGCAAAAGTGCCGACTATATATGGCACAAAAAGCTATCAAAGCTGTAGCAGTCCGTTAGACGATTGCAAATCCGTTAGACAAAAGGGCTTGCACCAAAACGATGCAAGCCCTTGATTTTATTGGTCGGAGCGGCGGGATTCGAACTCGCGACCCTCTGCTCCCAAAGCAGATGCGCTACCAGGCTGCGCTACGCTCCGACTAAGCTAGTATTCTAACCACTTTTTAAGCTGCTTTTTTAAATTTTTAAATTTTCTTGTACCAGTCGCTGCGTCATCTCGGCGGCAGTGATGGGTTTGCAGTACCAATAACCTTGCCCAAAATCGCAACCTGCTTCCAACAAGATGCTGTGCTGCTCTTGGGTCTCCACCCCTTCTGCAACCACTTGGATGCCCAGCTGGTGCGCCATGACGATGATGGCTTGGCACAAGGCGACATCTTCTGAAGCACGGTGCAAGTTGCATACAAAACTGCGGTCAATTTTTATGTAATCAATATCAAAACGTTTTAAATACGACAGCGAAGAATAGCCCGTTCCAAAATCATCGAGCGCCAGTTCAATACCTGCATTTTGCAAGGTGTTGATATTTTCATCACTAATTTTGTCGGATTCGAGTAGCATGCGCTCGGTAATTTCTATGACCAAGGACTGGCTGGGAATTTTGAGTTGTGCAAGTTTTTCCAACCACTGCTTGCAATCCAAATCGGTGCTTAACAATTGAACTGGTGAGACGTTCACACTAAGGGAAAAATCGGACCTATATTGAGTACGCCATGCAGCCAATTGCTGCATCGCTTCATTAAAAATCCAATTTCCCAAGGGAACGATCATCCCAGACTCTTCAGCCAGAGGAATAAAATCTCCGGGATTGACCCGGCCCCGCAAAGGTTGATCCCAGCGGATCAAAGCTTCTGCCTTGACTATTTTCCCTGTCTGCATTGCCACAATGGGTTGGTAATAAAGCAAAAACTCTTTTTTGTCCAAACCTTTTTGCAAATCACGTAGCAACATGCGCCGACTTTGTGCTTCTTGCTCCATCTCAAGATCAAATACGGCAAATTGATTGCGTCCTTTATCTTTTGCTGCGTACATCGCCAAATCTGCATGTTTGAGCAAAGTCCGCCCATCTTGCCCGTCTTCAGGATAAAAAGTAATTCCAGCACTGACAGAAATATTAACAATATTATTGGTTAGATTGTAAGGCTTAGAAATATTATCTAAAACTTTTTTGCAGATGGAAAATATATCTTCTCTGCTCTTTGTATTGTGTAATATCAAAACAAACTCATCACCGCCGAGGCGAGCAACCAAGTCTGTGCTGCGAACACAGGATTGCAGCCGGGAAGCCACTTGGCGAAGCAACTCGTCACCCTCATCATGCCCAAAGGTGTCATTGACTTCTTTAAAAAAGTCTAAATCCAAAAACACCAAAGCAAATATTTTTTGCTCACGTCGAGAAAATTCAATTGTACTCAGTAAACTTTCCTGGAACATTTGGCGATTGGGCAGCTGGGTTAAATTATCAAAATGGGCCTGTCTCCAAATAACAGCCTCCCGCTGCCGCAATTTTGTTACATCGGTAAAAAGTCCAATATGGCTATTAATAGAACCATCGGTGTTGAATGAAGTAGTAATTGTCAGGCGCTCAATGTATTCTTCGCCGTTTTTTCGGATATTGTAAATATCTCCAGACCATGTGCCCGATTTTTTCAAAGCATCCCACATGGTTTTGTAAAAATCACGGTCATGCCGACCTGAACTGATAATATTTAGTCGGCGACCAATAATTTCATCTGCACGGTAGCCCGTGATAGTGGTAAAGGCAGGGTTAATGTCCAGCACCACACCATTAGGGTCCGTCACGACCATGGCTTCGCTGGTGTGCTGATAGACAAGGGCTGCGCGGCGCATGGAGTCTTCGGTGCGCTTGCGGGCACTAATATCAATTAGCATGCCAATGATAGCGGGCTGCCCTTGGTACATCATGGATGTACCGAAAATTTCAACGTCAAATGTTGTTCCATTTGCGTGAGCTGCTATGGTTTCATAGCGCGTAGAATGCACACGCCCTTCGAGACGGTCAAGAATCTTGGCCCGTACCAGAACGCCGCTTTTGGGTGCAAACATGCGTTCTGCCGCGAAATTGCTGGTGAGGTCTTCTTTCGAGTAGCCGAGCATTGTTGCCAGCTGATCGTTGGCATAAATTAACTTCATTTCAGAAGAAATCATATAAATGCCAGCCACATCATTTTCAGCCAGACCATTGAACATGGCCTGCATTTGTGCTACTGCGCTGCGTTCGGTAGCAATGTCGAGCAATAATTTTTCGATTTGTTCTGCGGCCTGATTTAATACTGCGGCCAATTGTCCCAGCTCATCGCCAGCGGTTATTTTATTTCGTATGCTGTAGTTACCTATAATCATTTCTGCACATTGGGCAGAAATTTCTTGCACAGGGCGCAAAACCCGTGATTGAATTATAAAAAATCCAATCAATAAGACAAAAATATCAATTCCAAACAGTAAAAAACTAGCCCATACAGCACGCTGTTGAACTTGGCCAGAAAATTCAACTAATTGATTCAGTAAATTTTCAGAATGCGCCCATAAATCATCGCTGGCGGCCATGATTTCCAGTACCTGGATGCGCGAGAGGTTGTTTTGTGCGTGAATGGTGGCGTGGGCGGCATTGATGACCGTCTGGAAATGCTGCCAAGCGTGGTGCAATTGATCCAAAGTGGGGGTGAATAGCGGATCAACCGGGCGCACTGGCAAACCATAGGCTGTCCCACCCTGGCGCAAGGCGGTATAAGACTCCGTAAAATTTGCGTAGCGCTCCTGCACTTCGGGCCAATTGCCTCCTTGGGCGAGATTCTCGGCCAATGCCTCTAGCGCAATGCGCTGGCTGAGCATGCGCATTTTTCCAGCCAAGTTCACCGTAGCGCCAATGTCATCAAATCGGCGCAGCATGGCTTGCAAGGTCACAACGTTGCCCAGCGCTAACAAGGCAACCAACACCACTACCAAAATGGTTTTTTGCTTGAGCGTGCGCGGCCACAAAGACATAACTTGATTCATCCAACAAAAAGTTCGGCTGCAGTGTAATCGTTTGCAACTAAAAAATACTTTTTTTTGTCTTTTTCAGGCATAAAAAAACCCCAACTAAAGTTGAGGTTTGCGCATTGAAAATGCAAAAAGTTTTTACCGTGGTGCTGGGCCTGGGCCACGACCTGCCAAGTGGCGGAAAGTAATGCGGCCTTTAGAAAGGTCATAAGGCGACATTTCAAGGGAAACTTTGTCGCCGGCCAGAATGCGAATATGGTGTTTGCGCATTTTTCCACCGGTGTAGGCGATCAACTGGTGGCCATTTTCTAAGGTGACGCGAAAGCGCGAGTCAGGCAGCACCTCGGTGACTTGCCCTTGCATTTCAATCAATTCTTCTTTTGCCATGTGCAATCTCTTTAATCAGGAATAGATGCCTTGACTGAGAACCTTGCGCATAGCAGTTGCTCAAGATGAGCATTGCAAGCAAGCGGCTGGTGTCTGCCAGCGCCATCATCAGAAAGGCCAAGTACTACAAGAACGAAAACTGTCGATTATAACCTTGTTCCTGATTTGTGCTGTGCCTAAGCCACAAGCTTTACTTGCCGCACTGCCCTTGCTGGCACACGGTAGTGCGTTCGGCCACGCGCTTGCGGTAGTTTTGTCCTGGCTGCCCAAAGTGGCCCAGTTGTTCGCAAACATCGCCACTGGCATCAAAGACATAGCCTTGTTGGCCATCAACTGCCAGCAGCTCAACCTTGCCCAGGTTCCACGACGCAAAGCGGGCCGGGTCGCGCCATTGCTCAGAGCACAAGCCGTGCATGACGAAATTGTTGTAATCCAATTCAGAAATAGTGGCTTTTTTGCTGCGCAGGTGCAGCACGCCTTGGGCATCCATCTCAGCGGCCAGCAAACCGTTGCCTTGCAGGGGACGCTCTAGGCTTGGCGGCAGGTTTTTCACCACCAACTCTGCGGAAGCAAGCGTACAAATACCGGCCAGTAAACAGGCCAAGAGTTTTTTCATAGGGTCCCCAACCGGCTAAAAAAGAAGAACAGAAGCCGCGCATTGTGCGCGGAAAACCAGGGGTTTCTACTATTTATCGACGTTGTTTGGGGTTTTTGGGGCGGCTGCAAGTGGGCTTGCTGCCTGTGTCTGGCTGCCATGCAATGTCGGCCCGGGCAATTTCCCGCCATTGGCCCGGCAGCAAGCCGGCCAAGCTGAGATTCGCCAGGCTTTGCCGAACCAAGCGCAAGGTGGGGTGGCCAATGGCGGCCGTCATTTTGCGCACTTGGCGGTTTTTGCCCTCGATAAGAGTGATCTCCAGCCAGACATCCTGCACCGTTTTACGCACCCGCACGGGGGGCGTGCGCGGCGGCACTTCGGGCTGGGGAGCCAAAATTTTGGCCTGGCAGGGCCGGGTTTGGTAGTCCTCAATGCGCAGGCCGCTGCGCAGGCGTTGCAAGGCGGCTTCGTCGGGAACGCGCTCGACCAAGGCCCAATAGGTTTTGGGCTTGGCGTTGCGCGGGTTGAGCAATTGCTCAATCAGCGGGCCGTCATCGGTTAAAAGCAGCAGCCCTTCGGAGTCTTTGTCTAGTCGCCCTGCGGGGTAGATGCCGCTGGGCAGGTCAAACTCGGCCAGGCTGCGGGCACCGTCCTCGGGGGTGAATTGCGAGAGCACCCCGTATGGTTTATGAAACAGTACGTAGCGCGGCATTTAGCGGCTGGGGCGCACAAGCAAAACGGCCAAAACAATGGCAAAGGCGCTAAACCACAGGAAAGACCAATTGGCAATGCTGCCGCCTAAAAATGTCCAATCGACGGCCGAGCAGTCGCCCGAGCCGCGAAAGAGCATGGGCAGCGCACGGCTAAAGGAATAGTTTTCGACGATGCCGTAAAAATCGCGGCCGCAGGTGGAAAACTCAGGCGGATTCCACTGCAGCCAGCTTTGGCGGGCGGCCGTAAAAGCGCCAAAGCCGGCCAGCAGCAAGGCCAGAGCGGCCCATATTTTTTGCCATGTTTTTTGCGGCCTTAGGCTTGCCAGTCCTGTGGTGATAGCTACACCAACCAGAGCGTACCGCTGCACGATGCACATTGGGCAGGGGTCCAGCCCCACCGCGTGTTGCAGGTACAGGCCAAAAGCCAGCATGGCCACACAGGCGGCGCTCATCAAGGCCAAGCTGCGGCGCGGTGCCGCAAAAATCCATTGCATAAAAATCCTTTAACGAATGCCTGAAAAATGGGACGCGACAGGCCTTCGTTAAACGCTGCGCCTGCCTTAAATCCCGGCCCCCTGATCGACAAACACTTTGGCGCGGCGGGGCGTGACTAGCAAGGTTTCCCCTTCGCGCAGCCCCAGGGTGTGAAACTCGTGGGCCGAGATGTGTGCCTCGATCAATTTTTCAGAGGCGTGATTGTGGGCCACTTCGGGTGCCTGCTGGGCAATAAGTTCCAGCCGTGCCACCGGGCCGACCACAATGGCGCGGTCCAGTTGCGCCAGCAAGCCCCCGGCCACACTGGTGACCCCTGCGGCGGGGCGGCTGACATCGAGCTCATGCGGGCGGATATACGCCCAGGCCTGGGCATCGTTGGCCCCTTGCGCCTCGGTGCTGGCCAGCTCCAGGCCGGTGGCAAATTTCACGCTGCCATCGTGGGCGCGGCCTTGGAACAGATTGACATCGCCCAAAAAGCCATAAACAAAGGGGCTGGCCGGGTTGTCCCAAACCTCTTGCGGGGTGCCGACTTGTTCGATTTGGCCCTGGTTGATGACGACCACGCGGTCGGCCACTTCCAGCGCTTCTTCTTGGTCGTGGGTGACAAAGATGCTGGTCACATGCAGCTCATCGTGCAGGCGGCGCAGCCAGCGGCGCAGCTCTTTGCGCACCTTGGCATCCAAAGCGCCAAAGGGTTCATCCAACAGCAGCACCTGCGGCTGCACGGCCAGGGCGCGGGCCAAGGCGATGCGCTGGCGCTGGCCGCCCGACAGTTGGGCCGGAAAGCGCTCGGCCACCCAGTCCAGCTGCACCAGCGAGAGCAGCTCCATCACCCGGGCGCGGATTTGTGCCTCGCTGGGGCGCTCTTTTTTGGGCTTCATGCGCAGACCAAAGGCGACGTTGTCAAACACGGTCATGTGCTTGAACAGGGCGTAGTGCTGAAACACAAAACCCACGCCGCGCTCGCGCACATGCACCCCTGTGGTGTCCTGCCCGGCAAAGTGGATGCTGCCGCTGTCCGGCGCTTCCAGCCCGGCGATGATGCGCAGCAGCGTGGTCTTGCCGCAGCCCGACGGCCCCAGCAAAGCCACCAGTTCGCCCGAGGCGATGTTCAAATTGACATTGCGCAGGGCGTGAAAGTTGCCAAAGCGTTTGTCGATGTTGCGTACTTCAATGCTCATTTTTAATAGCTCTTACCGCTTTGTTTTCAATATATTAAGATAGTTTTCTACCTGAAAGCTTTTAAACACTTGCGGTAGCTGCTGCACTAATAGTAGGCCGCTCGGCGGGCAATTCGGCGATGGCTTTCATCTGTTGCTCGGCCTTCCACTCCGCCACGGTTTTGATCGCCAAAGTCACCAGGGCCAGCAAGGCCAGCAGCGAGGCGGCGGCAAAGGCGGCCACGGACTGGTACTCGTTGTAGAGAATTTCCACGTGCAGCGGGATGGTGTTGGTCTGCCCCCGGATGTGGCCGCTGACGACCGACACCGCGCCAAACTCGCCCATCGCCCGGGCGTTGCACAGAATCACGCCATAGACCAGGCCCCATTTGATATTGGGCAGCGTCACATACCAAAAAGTCTGCCAGCCATTGGCCCCCAGCACCACGGCGGCCTGCTCCTCGTCATTGCCCTGGGCTTGCATGAGCGGAATCAACTCCCGCGCAATAAAGGGGAAGGTGACAAACACCGTGGCCAGCACAATGCCGGGCACCGCAAAAATGATTTTGATGTCGTGTGCAGCCAACCAGCCACCAAACCAGCCGTTGGCACCAAACACCAGCACGTACATCAGGCCGGCGACCACCGGCGAGATGGAAAACGGCAGGTCAATCAAGGTGATGAGAAAGGCCTTGCCCCGAAACTCAAACTTGGCCACGCACCAGGCTGCGGCCACGCCAAACACCAGGTTCAGCGGCACGGCAATCACGGCGGTGAGCAAGGTCAGTTGAATGGCCGACCAGGCATCGGGGTCCGTCAGGCCCTCAATATAGGCATCCCAGCCTTGGCGCAAGGCTTCGGTAAACACGGCAGCCAGTGGCAGCACCAAAAACAGCAGCAAAAACGCCAGGGCCAGGCCAATCAGCAGGTTGCGCAGCCAGGTGGCCTCGGTGGTGCCCGCCTGGGCACGGCGCAGGGCGCGGGTATCAGTGGTGGGAGAACTCATGCTTGCATCCCTGCGTGGCGGCGCTGCCAGGCTTGTAAAAGGTTGATCACCAGCAGCATGATGAAAGAGATCACCAGCATCACCACCGCCACCGCAGTGGCCCCGGCCACGTCGTATTGTTCGAGCTTGCCGATGATGATCAGCGGGGTAATTTCAGACACCATGGGCATATTGCCGGCAATAAAAATCACCGAGCCGTATTCGCCCAGCGCCCGGGCAAAGGCCATGGCAAAGCCGGTGAGCAGGGCTGGGATGATGCTGGGCAAAATCACCAGCCGAAAAATCTGCCAGCGGTTGGCTCCCAGGCTGGTGGCGGCCTCTTCCAGCTCTTTTTCAAAATCTTGCAGCACCGGTTGCACCGTGCGCACAACAAAAGGCAGGCCAATAAAAATCAGCGCAATCACAATGCCGCCGGGCCGAAAGGCCAGCTCAATGCCCAAGGGCTCCAGGTACTGGCCGACCCAGCCGTTGCCGGCCAACAGCGCCGTCAGCGAAATCCCGGCGACGGCGGTGGGCAGGGCAAAAGGCAAATCCACCAGCGCATCCACCAGCTTTTTGCCAACAAACTCATAGCGCACCAGCATCCAAGCGATCAGCAGGCCAAACACCAAGTTCACACTGGCGGCCAGAAGCGAAGCGCCCAGCGAGAGTTTGTAGGCCGCCAGCACGCGCGGGGCGGTGGTGGCCTGGACGAAGTCGGCCCAGCTCATGGTGAAGGTCTTGGCCAGCAGTGCCAGCAGCGGAATCAACACAATGATGCTCAGGTAAAACAGGGTGTAGCCCAAGCTCAGGCCAAAACCGGGCAACACCCGGCCGGGGCCTTTGCGGGGGGAGCGCGGCGGGGCACCGAGCACAATCGAAGTCATGGCAAGCCTTTATGCGTGCGTTTGAATGCTGGGTTGCTGCGCAGGCTTTACTTGCCGACTTGGTAGAGCTTGTCGAACTGGCCACCGTCGTTGAAGTGCACTTTTTGCGCTTCGGCCAACGAGCCAAAGTATTTGCTCACGGCAAATTGCGCAATGGGCTTGAACTGGTCTTGGTGCTTGGCCAAGATGGCTTCCGAACGGGGGCGCAGCGCATGCTTGGCGGCAATTTCTTGCGCTTCATCGGAGTACAGATAGTCCAAATACGTCTTGGCCAAGGCGCTGGAGCCTTTTTTGGCCGCCGTGCGCTGCACGATGGCCACGGGGTTTTCGGTGCTGATGCTTGTTGATGGGTACACCGAATCGACTTTGCCTTTGCCAAATTCACGCTCAACCGAAACCACTTCGGATTCAAACGTAATCAGCACATCGCCAATATTGCGCTGCAAGAAAGTGGCCGTGGCATCGCGCCCGCCCTTGGCCAGCACGGGGACGTTTTTGTACAGCTTGCCAACAAACTCTGCCGCTTGCGCATCGGTGCCGCCTTTTTCACGCACGCTGCCCCAGGCACCCAAATACGCGTAACGGCCATTGCCCCCGGTTTTGGGATTGACGACGATGACTTTCACATCGGGGCGAATCAAATCGTCCCAGTCCTTGATGTTTTTTGGGTTGCCGTTGCGCACCAAGAACAGCATGGTCGAAGTGGTGGGCGAGGCTGCGTGCGGAAATTGGGTTGCCCAGTCTTTGGCCACCACGCCGTTGTCGGCCAAAAATTGCACATCCGTGGTGGTGTTGAAGGTCACCACGTCGGCCTCTAAGCCATCATTGACCGCACGCGCTTGGGCGCTGGAGCCAGCGTGCGACTGGTCAATCTTCACGTCTTTGCCGGTGGTTTTTTTGTAGTGGGCCACGAACGCGGCGTTGTAGTCTTTGTAGAACTCACGGGCCACGTCGTACGAGACGTTCAGTAGCTTGTCTTGCGCCAAAGCGGTGCCGCCCAGGGCCAGGGCAGTGGCAACAACAATCGATTTCACAGTGGTGGAGAACATGGCAGGCATCCCTGATGGTGTTATGAAGAATGCCGTGATTGTGCGAATGTGCTCTTAAAACTCAAAACAATATATATTTTTTTGTTTATTTCAAATCGATCTAAAGGATTGGTGAAAAGACAAAAACCATGCACAGCCGTGTCCGCAGCCCATGGCGCATCCCTAGGTAGAATCCCGCGCTTTTGCACACTTTTGGATTGTTATTTATGCCTGCCCACCCTCGTCCCTGCACGCTGTGCCTTGCCACCCACTTTGCCTGCCCTGCGGCCCACCGCCCCGGTGCCAAGCCCCCCTTGTTGTTCTAAGCCAAGAAAGACACCATCGTGAGCAAACAGCCCCCCTCCTCGACCGCCGCTGCGGCCACCCACCCCGCCCATGGCATCGCCCGCCTGCAAAAAACACTGGTGATGTGGCAGGTCATCATGATTGGCCTGGCCTATATCCAGCCCATGACGCTGCTGGACACCTTTGGCATGGTCTCGCGCGACAGCATCCAGCACGTGCCAACGGCGTATATGTTTGCGCTGGCGGCCGTGCTGCTGACCTCAATCAGCTACGGGCACATGATTCGCAAGTACCCCTCCTCCGGTTCGGCCTACACCTATGTGCAAAAGTCGATTCACCCCAATGCCGGGTTCATGGTGGGCTGGTCATCGCTGCTGGATTATTTGCTCTCGCCCATGGTGAATATTTTGCTGGCCCGCATTTATTTGACCGATATGTTCCCCGAAGTGAACCACTGGGTATGGATCATCGGGCTGACCATGCTCATGGTGGCCATCAACCTGCGCGGTATTCGCTTTGTGGCCAACTTCAATAGCCTGATTGTGTTTTTGCAGATTTTGATCATCGGCATCTTCACATTCTTGATTTACGAAAAACTGGCCGCCGGTCAAAACGCGTTGGGAGGCATTGACGGCCAAACCGCCGATGGCCTGTGGAGTTTCAGCCCTTTTTGGAGCGAAAAAACCGAAGTCGGGGCCCTGATCACCGGGGCGACGATTTTGTGCTTTTCTTTTACCGGCTTTGATTCACTCAGCTCTTTGGCCGAAGAAACCAAGGACACGAAAAAAACGCTGCCCCGCGCCATGTTTTTAACGGCCTTGATCTCGGGCCTGCTGTTTATTTTTTGCACCTACTTTTTGCAGCTGTTTTTTCCGGGTGACCCCAGCCAATATTTCAAACTGGTGGATGAAACCCAACCGGAAATTTTGCTGCTGGTCGGCGGTGCGCTGTTCCAGTCGGTGGTGCTCAGTTTTGCGATTGTCACCGTCCTGGCCTCGGGCATTGCCGCCCATGCTGGCGTGTCGCGCTTGATGTATGTGATGGGGCGCGATGGCGTGCTGCCCAAACGCTTTTTCGGCCATATCTCGCCCAAGGGCTACACCCCCTCGTACAACATTTGGCTGGCTGGGGTGGTTTGCCTGTCTGCCGGTTTTTTAAGCTTGGAATTTGTGGTCGCCCTGATCAGCTTTGGCGCACTCACCGCCTTTAGCTTTGTCAATTTATCGGTCATCAGCAGTTACGGTTTTCGCGATGGCCGCTTGAAACACCCCAAGGATGTTTGGCAGTTTTTTGTGCTGCCGCTGTTGGGCTTTGCCTCGATTGGTGCGCTGTGGCTGGAGGTGGAGGATACCTCGCTCAAAGCCGGCATCTCCTGGGCCGCGGTGGGCTTGATTTACCTGGGCTGGCTGACCAAAGGCTTTCGCCGCGCGGCCCCCCAGCTGCACGAAGAGGATTTTGATCGGTAAAAGTTGCCACGGTCATCCGGCAATCCCGTCATCCCCCCAAAAAAAGGCCGGCGTCAAGCCTTTCGTGCAAATCACGTGGGGCTTGAAAGCATATACGGGGCAATAGGTTAGCTCTGTTCCGTGCCGCTTGCAGGAGATGCGGCGTTGTGGGCTGGGAGCCACATGAGAGTCTTGGGGAAGTAAGCCACATCGTACTGTGACGGTGAAAACTATCCAGACAGCGGGCTTGACTTGTTCGTCATAGTAGCCCATTCCTTCGCGCACCACCCAAACCCGAACGGACGCTAAACCAGCTCCGAAGACAGGATGTCTGACCTTGAACCGTGGATGCCAGAGGCATTTCGGTTGATAGTTTTCGTCAGCAGAGCGAATAGGCACAACTAGATCATGTTCGGGAAGTGCACGGAGGCGATCGCTGCGGTTGACGACTTGCCAGGCACAGCGCGCTAGAGTCCAGGAAAGCTACACGCTGAAAAAAGCTGGGCTACTAACGCCGTTTAAACTTGCTTCCGCAATAATTCCTTGCATACTTGGCGGGCAGCTATTTTAAACGATAAAATCCGCCATTTCCCATCAATCAAAATATGGAAGCTAAAAATGATAAAAGAAAATGAAATCAATATTGATTCTTATATAAAAGCAATATCCGATAGGAAAATAATCTACGAAGAAAACGTGGCTTACATCATGCCGGAAGGCAGCGCCGATGGCATTGATATCCTGAATGAGTATTCGCCAGACTTAAGGAAAGATTTAGAAGAATTTGGCGTAAATTCGGTGGTTGTCAAAGGAGATGAGCATACTTACAAAGCATTAAGAAGTGCAGACATAATTTTGCCTTTAATTCTTGGAATCCCATTTGCTGTACTTGCTAATTTTCTAACAGATTGGTTGCGATCCAATATAGAAAAAGGCAAGACGGTTTCTGTAAAATTCATAAAGAAGGATGGGGAAAAATATAAAGAAATAACCATAGAAGGATTGGGTGAGGATGTTGAAAAAATCATCGAAAGCCTGAAGGATCACTAATGGGAAGAGATGAGGACGACGAGCCAGCCTACGAGGCTATACTGATGACATCGGGAAGAGTCAATCTCTCCGAAATGGAAAAGAACAGCTTTAACGAAGCGCAAAATATTATTCAAGCTTATAACGCAGGGGAACTAGAGAATCCAGAACCCGCGCTCAGAAGCGCATTGGATATGCTGCTGAATGTTTTCTGGATCAACAAAGATTTACGTATTCCAGTTTCAAGGCAAATGCACTCTATAGGAAAGGTGCTGCATGAAACATATGGGTGTGCATTCGGATTTGAAAATGGGCTTTATTACACAAAGTGCCCAAACATGCTTTTACATCGTGATTTTGGATTTAGCATGCGAGGGTTTGAAAAATACAAATGCTCCATATGCAACATAGATCCTGTAGACTGCCTTCATAGGACTGGGCGAAAGTACAATAATGTTGAGTGCAATAGGTTTGGCGGGCGTTGCAATATATGCTGTGAAGAAAATTCCTCATGTAGTCATAATTTGGGCGAAGCATATGATAACGTCGAGGCCATAAAAATCGTCTACGACATGCAGATAACTACATTTGATGTGGTTAGGGAGCCTGATTTTGCACTTGCAAGAGTGACTAAAATACCTTTCTCAAAGCAATTCATAACAAAAGGTATCGGTGAAGATCCGCACTCTTCTGAGTTTATATACGGCAGTACAGTACTTAACTGCGATCATTGTATTGGTTGCACGGAATACAGCCCAAATGCGAATGGTGGACTTTGGGTGAAACCATAACGGCAGCCATATTATTGGCAAGAATTGAGACGCCTAAACTCTTTCCTGAACCCCCGATCCCCCGCCATGAACGCTTCCAGCATGTGCGGGATCAGCGTCGTGGCATCGACCGCCTCGCCATACGCCTGCGCGTGCAGCGCGGCGTAGCGGTCGAGGTCGGCTTTCAGGCTGGCCGGGCAAGCGAAGGTCAGCTTGACGCTTTCGGTCTTGGGTAACGGCCCCAGCCGCAGTTTCCTGGTCGTGCTCATCGTGAAGTCCCCTTGTTGAAGAACAACGGCTGATAGGGCCGCAGCACCAGATCACGGTTGACGATGATGCGCACCGGCAAGCCAGGGCGGCTGGTCAGCGTGGGCTGGATGTTGAGGTTGCGCCGGGTCACTTCCTGGCCGACCTGGTTCACGGTGTCCTGCAGGCTGTCGCGCCCAGCGATGATGACGCGATCACCGTCCTGGCGGTTCTCGGGTGCAGCCAGTTCGGCACCGACGCCCAGCAGTGTGGTCAGCACGGCACCTGCAAAGATCCGATCCCAGTGCCAGTCCACGTCGTCTTCCAGACCGGCATAGCCCGCCGGGTCGGTGCCGATCAGGTCGTCGAGCGTGAGCGATGACGTATCCGGCAGGATGATGCGGTTCCACATCACCTGCACGCGGCTCTGGCCGTAGCTGACTTGGCTGTTGTACTTGCCCAGGATGCGCGAACCCTGCGGGATCAGTAGGAATTTGCCAGTGGCCGTGTCATAGATCGGCTCCGTCACCGTGGCGATCACGTCGCCCGGCAGGTCGGACTTGATGCCCGTGACCAGTGCCCCGGCAATGACCGTTCCGGCCATCACCTGATACGGCGAGGTGGGCATTTGCAGGTTGCCGGAGTTACGGGTTTCCGTAGAACCACCTATCAGGAACGCCTCTTTCTGGTCTTGCCGGTTCTGCACGGCAGTCGGATCGGCGGGCTGGGCCGCCGTCGAGGCCGGGCCGGCGGCCATCGGGTCGAAGGCCGCATTGGCGGCAAAGCCCGGTGCGGCAGTGACCTGCGACTGCGCCACGGGCGTTGCCTGCGGGGAGCCGGTGCGGAAGAATACCGAAGAAGCTGCCGCAGCTTCTGCTTCCTTGCGCAGCGCATCGTTAGGATCGTAGCCGGGCGCGGCATAGGAGGCGGCAACTGGCTGCTGCGAATTGACGATGGCTGGCCCCAGATCCCCCGGCAGCGGTGGCCCCAGCCCCGGCACATCGGGCGGCAGCGCTGGCAACTTGGAATAGTCGGTAGGAAGTTGGTCGAGGCCTTCCGAGCGCGACACACGATCCACGTTGTACAGCTCCGTGGATTCGCCCGCACCGCGTTGCTGCGGTTGCAGCGACCAGATCAGTGCGCCCATCACGCCAACCGACAGGCCGCCGGCGAGGATGGCCAGCGTGCGCCGGTTCAGGCGCGTGACCGGGCGCGGTTGGGCGCGCAGCGCCACCGCCTCGGGTGCCACCTTGTCCACCTTCGGCGTGGCAAGGTCGGGGGTATCGTCCTGGCTCATGCTCAGTTCCTCCCGGCAATGCCATCGGTGCGCTCGATGCGCACTACATCGCCCTTGTCAGCGCCCAGGCGCAGTTCGGCCGCACCGAACAGGCGATCCACGATGTAGTACGGCGAACGGAAGCGGTAGTTCACCAATTGTCCGTCGCCCTGTGCACCGATGACGAACAGCGGCGGCAGCTCGCCCTGGGCGATGCCTGCCGGGAACTGGATATAAACCTTCTCGCCATCATCGAACGCCCGCAGCGGCTTCCACGGCGGATTGCTGCCGCTGATTGCATAGCGAAAGCGGATGTTCTCCAACGACAGACCCGCATCGACCGGAGCGACAGCGTTGGCAGCCTGTGCCTGGCGCTGCAAGGCCAGCATTCGATCCTTGGGGTAGTCCCAGGACACCGACGCCATCCATGTCTTGTCGGTCGAAGTCAGTTCCAGCAGGTACGTCCTGCGGCTGGTGGTGATGACCAGATTGGTCTTCAACCCGGAACGGATTGGTTTGACCAGCACATTGACGCGCAGATCGGCCCCGCTGCCGCTGGAGGTGTCGCCCACGATCCAGCGCACCGTGTCGCCAGCAGCGACCGTCACCAGTTCCTCGCCGGGCTGGAGCGCGATCACCGTCACGCGGCCCACGGACGCATAGACCTGGTACAACGCACCATCGGTAAAAGGCCAGACCTGGATCGCATTGACGTAGCCCTCGCGGGTCGGCGCGATCCGCGCTTCGGCATTGGCGCGGGAGACGCGCACCTTCTCGTCGGCAGGCTCCGGCGTGGTCGGGGCCGCAACAACGTCCGGCAGCGGCTTCAACTGTGCGGGCAATGCCAACGGCTCGGGCACAGCCACGACTTCGATGGGTTTGGGCGGCTCGGGCAATGGCTGCGCCTGCACCGGCTCATCGAGCGAAATGACCGGCGGCGGTTTGCCCTGCGTGGCGCAGCCCGCAAACAGAACAGTCGATGCCAGCAGGATCACCGGCAATGCGGTTTTACGGAAATGTGCATTCATGGTTTGGCTCCTTCAGAAGAATCCAGTTCACGGCTCCACGACAAGCCATTGACGTAGATGCCCAGCGGGTTACGGCGCAGGCGTTCTTCGGTGCGCGGGGTCTGCTGCACGATGGACACCACCGCCGTCCATCGCTCCAGCCCGGCCGCCGCGCCATTGACGTAGCGGCGTTCTGTCCAGCGCACGTTGAACGACGCATCGCTGGCGCGAACCACACTGGTGATCTGCACCGTCACCGACTCCTTGCCGATGCGGGCGAACGGGTCATTCACCCGCGCGTAGTCGTTGAGCACCGCCGCGCCCCGGTCGGTGGTGTAGTCGTAGGCGTCGAGCCAGTTCTGGCGCACAACGATGGGGTCGATGGACAGCGAGCGCACCAGCGTCACGAAGCGCGCGATGTGGTGTGCCGTCTGGGCATCAGTGGGCCGGTACGGCGTGGCCGCTTCGCCCACGGTGCGCACCTGGCCGGACTGATCGACCTCGATGACGTAGGGCGTGACGATGGACTGTGCTGAGCGCCACACCAGGCCACCGGCCATCAGCAGCGCGAGCACCAGGCAGCCAAAGGCCATCAGCCGCCAGTTTTTCGCCTGCACGCGGGCCGAGCCGATGCGCTCGTCCCACACTTGGGCAGCGGCTTGATACGGAGTGGCAGGCTGTGGCGTATCGGCATAGCGCACCTGCGGTCGTTTGAATCGCATGGAGTTCTCCTTGAAAGTCAGCTATCGGAATCCCGCAGGCTCGGGCCTTGGCCCGAACCGCCGCCGTCGCCACCGCGCAGCGTGTGCGCGGCCGTGGTGGTGGCCTGGGTGAGTTGTTGGCGGCGTTGCAGGCGCTTGGCCCAGCCGGGTTGTTCCTGCTTCTGCGCGTTGGCATCGCCAGCGGCGGCTTGCCCGGAAGCGGCAGTGCCACCGCCTGAGCCGCCATCGGCGCCAGAGCCTTGCCAGCCTGCTTTGAATGGCGCGGCCGCCTTGGCCGCCGCTGTCTTGATGCCCGCACCGGCGCGTTGGCCTGCCGCCTGTGCGCCGCCCTTGGCGACATTGCCCAGCCCCGCCATCGCGCCCTTGGCTCCGCCGCCCGCAGCGGCAGAACCGGCCTGGAATGCCGACTTCGCGCTGCCCGCCGCCGATGTCGCAGCCCGCGCACCAGACCCGGCGAGCTTGGCGGCAGCCGGTGCCATGCGCGCTCCAGCCATCACGGCACCGCCCACGCCGGTGGCCGCAGCACCTACGGCCACCGCCGCGCCTGCGGCACCAATCGCAGCACCAGCCATTGCCCCGGCACCCAACTGCGGTGCGCCGGAGACCAGCCCGGTGGCGATGCCTGGGCCGAAGATCCCCAGCGCCAGCAGCGTGAGCGAGGCCAGCATGATGACCACCGCATGGTCGATGGACGGCTCGGCTGGATGCACCTGGAACTCTGCAAATAGGCCCGAGCCGATGCCGACGATGACGGCCAGCACCAGCACCTTGATGCCCGAAGACACCACGTTGCCCAGCACTTTCTCGGCGAGGAAGCTGGTCTTGTTCCACAGCGCAAACGGCACCAGCACGAAGCCCGCGAGCGTGGTCAGCTTGAACTCGATCAGCGTGATGAAAAGCTGGATCGCCAGCACGAAGAAACACAGGATCACCACCGCCCAAGCCAGGAACATGACCACGATGGGCGTCATGTTCACGAACACTTCGGGGAAGCCCGCCATGTCGCTGATCTGCTCAAGGATGGGGGCCGCCGCGTCAATGCCGGTCTTGGCCAGGCGGCCTGGTTGCAGGAACTCGCCCATGCTCATCGTCGAGCCGCTGGCCGTCAGGCCCAGGCCCGCGAATGAGCGGAAGACGATGCTGGCCAGCCAGTTGAAGTTGTTGATGATGTAGGCGAAGGCGCCGACGTACAGCACCTTGCGCAGCAGCTTGGCGATCACGTCCTCGCCCTGGCCGGTGGCATGGCTCATCGCCCAGTACAGCCCGGCAATCGTCATGTCGATGACGATCAGCGTGGCGGTGAGGAACGCGACTTCGCCCTGCAGCAGCCCAAAGCCCGAGTCGATGTAGCGCGAGAAGGTAGCGAGGAAGCGGTCGATGACCGTCACGTCATTCATGGCGGCGCTCCGTCAGTTGCCGTAGAAATCCACGCGCTGCGGCGTGTAGGGCGTGCCATCACCCAGGAAGCGGCGCGTCACTTCACGGCCACGTTCGACAGCCGCCGCTTGGCGTGCCAGTTCCAGCACGGCGGCGCGTTCCTGCGTGATCTGGAGTTGCTGCGCCTGGATGGACTGCTTGGCCTGCAAGGCCAGAAGCTGGTTGGTCGCCTGCATGGCTTGCAGCGCGCCGGTGGCGGACTGGCTCTGGCTGACCAGATCGGACAGCGCGCTTTCGTCTTGCGCCAGGTTCTGCGACACCTGCGCCTGCATCCGCATCGCGGTATGCAGGCCGTTCAAGGTGTTCTTCCAGCGTTCCTGCGCGTCGCGCAGCATCTGGTCGCCGCTGACGGTCGCGGCGTACTGCTCCGGGTACAGCCGGGCGAAGGTGGCATCCATGCTCTGCACGTCGTAGGCCAGGCCGCGAGCCTCGGCGATCAGCCGCTCGGTGGTCGCCAGTGTCGAACGCAAGCGATTGACGACGTTGAAGTCCAGATTCGCCAGATTACGCGCCTGGTTCATCAGCATCTGGGCTTCGTTCTGGAGTTGGTTGATCTGGTTGTTGATCTGCTCCAGCGTGCGCACGGCGGTCAGCGTGTTCTGCACGAAGTTGGACGGGTCGAACACCGTCAGCGCGGATGCAGGCTGTGAGGCCAGCAGCGATACCGACAGCACGGCGGCGAGCGAGACGGACAGCAAACGGGGTTGGGTCTTCATGGTGAAACCTCCGGTCGTTGAGAAGCGAGGAAGGACGCTGCTGCCGGTGAGGACGGCAACAGGTCGGCAGCCCAATCGAGGCCGCGATGGCGCAACCAGGCACCGGCGAAGCCCGGTGTGCCGGCATCCAGCAGCACGCGATCCATGTCGCGTTGGTCTTGCGGGGTGGATGCACTCGCGAAGGCCAGCGTGGCTGGCCCCAGGTCGAGGTCGAACAGGCGATTGCCCAGGCGCGATTGGTAGTAGTAATCGCGCTTGGGCTGCGCGGTCGCCACAATCTCGATCTGGCGCGAGTTCAGCCCAAAGCCTTCGTAGATCGTGCGAATCTGCGGCTCGGTCGCCTGTGGGTTAGGGAGAAAAATCCGACTGGCGCAGCTTTCGATCACCGCCGGGGCAATGCTCGAATCCTTGATGTCGGCCAGCGACTGCGTGGCGAAGATGACGCTGACATTCTTCTTGCGCAGCGTCTTGAGCCACTGGCGGATGCGGGCGGCAAACACCGGGTCATCGAGGAACAACCAGGCTTCATCGAGGATCAGCAGCGTGGGCGCACCGTCGAAGCGTTCATCGAAGCGGGCGAACAGGTAGCCCAGCACGGCCAGCACCGCCGCCTTGCTGTGCATCAGTTCTTCCATCTCGAAGCCCTGCACGCTGCCGGAACCCAGGCGGTCGGCATCGGCATCGAGCAGCTTGCCGTGGGCACCACCTAACACATAGGGCGCGAGCGCCTGGCGCAGCGCGTTCGATTGCAGCAGCACCGACAGGCCGGTCAGCGTGCGCTGCTCCACCGGTGCGCCGGCGAGGCTGCCGAGTGCCGACCAGATCGCAGCCTTCTCGTCCGGGCCGATGGCGACACCTTCGTGCAGCAGGCGGCCTTCCACCCATTCGGCGGCCCAGGTGCGATAGCCTTCCTGGTCAATGCGGGCCAGTGGCTGGAAGGCAATCGCCCCGTCGTTGCCGAGGTCGTAGTGCTCGCCGCCCAGCCCCAGGATGGTGGCGCGCATGGAGCGGCCCATATCGAAGGCGAAGATGCGCGAGCCGGGATAGCGGCGAAACTGCATCGCCAGCGTGGCCAGTAGCACCGACTTGCCCATGCCGGTCGGCCCGGCGACCAGCGTGTGGCCCACGTCGCCAATGTGCGTCACCAGCCGAAACGGCGTTGCGCCATCGGTGCGGGTGACGATCAGCGATGGGCCGTCAAGGTGGTGGTTCTTCTCCGGGCCAGCCCACACGGCGGACAGCGGCATCATGTGCGCCAGGTTCAGCGTCGAGACGATGGGCTGGCGCACGTTGGCGTAGGCATTGCCGGGAATGGACGATAGCCAGGCATCCACCGCATTCAAGGTTTCGGGGATAGTGACGAAGCCCCGGCCCTGAATGACGCGCTCCACCATGCGCAGCTTTTCGTCGGCAGCGGCGGCATCCGTGTCCATGACGGTGACGATGGCCGTCAGGTATCCGAAGGACACCTGATCGCTGCCCAGCTCCTGCAAGGCGGCATCGGCGTCGGCGGCCTTGTTGTTGGCGTCGGTATCGACCAGCGGGCTTTCCTGCTGGAAGATCGTTTCGCGCAGCAGCGCGACGACGTTCTTCCGTTTGGCGAACCACTGGCGACGCAGGCGACCGAGTTCTTTTTCCGCCTCGGCTTTGTCCAAGCACAGAAAGCGCGTGCTCCAGCGGTAGCCAAAGCCCAGGCGGTTGAGGTCGTCCAGAACCCCCGGCCAAGTCGAGGTCGGAAAGCCGCGCACCGACACCACGCGCAGGTGCTGGTCGCCCAGCATGGGTGCCAGGCCGCCAATCAGGGCGGAGTCGGCCAACAGTGCGTCGATATGGAACGGCACGTCGGGCACACCGACGCGATAGCGCCGCGTGGACACCGTGGTGTGCAGGTAGGTCAGTGTCTGGCTGTCATCCAGCCAGGCAATTTCCGGCATCACGCCGTCGAGCAGGTCGAAGACGCGATCCGTTTCAGCCACGAAGGCTTCAAGCCGACCCTGCCAGTCCACACCTTCGCCCGGCGCGTTCTCATAGAGCATCTTGGCGGCGCGGGCGCGGGATTCTTCTGGTGGCAAGTAAGCCAGCGTGAGGTGATAGGCGCTCTCGTAGTGATGGCCGGATTCCTCGAAAGCCGCGCGGCGTTCTTCCTCCACCAGCCAGGATAACGGCTCGGGGAAGTCGGAACGCGGATAGCCCGCCGCTGCGCGGCGCTCGGCTTCGATGAACAAGGCCCAGCCCGATCCCAAGCGGCGCAGTGCGTTGTTGAGCCGCGCCGACGTGGCGATCAGCTCGCCTTGCGTGGCGCTGTCCAGATCCGGCCCACGAAAGCGTGCCGTGCGCTGGAACGAGCCATCCTTGTTCAGCACCACGCCCGGTGCGATCAGCCCGGCCCAGGGCAGCCAGTCGGCCAGCAGCGCGGGCCGCTGGCGGTATTCGGCAAGGTTCAGCATGTCGGCATCCCCCTATGCGTCCAGCAACGGCTTGTGCTTGATGTGCCGGGCGAAGACCTGCATGAACTGCGGATCGACACGCGCACCCCAGACCGCCAGCGAATGGCCGACGATCCACAGCACCACGCCGGGAATCCACAGTTGCAGGCCCAGCCCGACGGCGGCGGCCAGCGTGCCGTTGGCAATCGCCACGGTGCGCGGCGCACCGCCCAGCAGGATCGGCTCGGTCAGCGAGCGATGCAGCGGCACTTCAAAGCCGGCCGCGAAGCTGTCCGGCCCGCTCATACGACGGCCCCGCCTGAGAAGCTGAAGAACGACAGGAAGAAGCTCGAAGCCGCGAAGGCGATGGACAGGCCGAAGACGATCTGGATCAGCTTGCGGAAGCCGCCGCTGGTATCGCCGAAGGCCAGCGCCAGGCCGGTGGCGATGATGATGATCACCGCGACGATGCGAGCCACCGGCCCCTGGATGGATTCGAGGATGGATTGCAGCGGGCCTTCCCACGGCATCGAGGAACCGGCGGCCTGCGCGGTTCCGGCCAGGAACAGCAGCAGCGCGGCCAGCAGCAGCCCTTGCCCTGCGGGGCGGGCCAGGCTACGCAGTCCTGCCAGGCTGGACAGGTGGGAAAGCGGATTTACGGAAAAGCGGAAAGCAGGAACGTGCATCTGCGTCATGGCAGTTCTCCAGGTTGGTCAGGGATCGAGAAAGGCGCAGCGGCAGCGGCTGCAAGAGGAACCGGCGTCAGCTCGGGAAACGGCGTTTCCAGTGCGTCCGCCAGGCGGTAGCCCGCGCCGTCGAAACCGACGACGCGGGAAATGGTTTCGACGTGGCGCTTGCGGCCACGTCCGGCGATGTGGATGACGACGTTGACCGCCTCGGCGATCAGCGCACGCGGCGGATTCACTGCCACTTCGAGGATCAGTTGCTCCAGGCGCAGCAGTGCGCCCAAGGCGGATCCGGCATGGATGGTGGCGATGCCACCGGGGTGGCCGGTGCCCCAGACCTTCACCAGATCCAGCGCTTCGCCGCCGCGCACTTCGCCGACGATCACGCGATCCGGGCGCAGCCGCATCGTGGCGCGCACCAACTCCTGCATCGACACCACGCCCGCACGGGTGCGCAGCGGCACATGGTCACGGGCCGCGCATTGCAGTTCGATGGTGTCTTCGAGCACCAGCACGCGGTCGCCGGTGGCGGCGATCTCGGCCAGCAAGGCATTGGCCAGCGTGGTCTTGCCGGTGCTGGTGCCTCCGGCGATCAGGATGTTCTGCCGCTCGCGCACGGCATGACACAGGAACTCGGCCTGCCCAGCGGTCAGGATGCCGTCGGCCACATAGCGATCCAGACCGATGATGCTCACGGCACGCTTGCGCAGCGCGAAGGCTGGGCCGGGTGCGGCGGGCGGCAAGATGCCCTCAAAGCGCTCGCCGGTATCAGGCAGTTCGGCAGTCAAGAGCGGCTGGCCGCGATGCACCTCCGCTCCAACATGGGCGGCGACCAGTCGGATGATGCGTTCGCCATCGGCTTCGGGCAGTTCGACTCCAAGCGGCGCACGGCCAGAGGACAGCCGATCCACCCACAATGTCCGGTCGGGGTTGAGCATCACTTCCACCACGTCCGGGTCTTCCAGCGCAGCAGCGATCACCGGCCCCATCGCCGTGCGCAGCATCTGGATGCGGCGATCCTGGGACGCCGCAGCGGATGAGCGTGGATCGGGCGGGATCTGTGGAACGGCACTCATGACGCACGCTCCGCAGTGCGTTCATGGGCGGCGGCCATCGCGGCCGCGTCATCCATGCGCATCTCGAACTCACGATCCTGGGGATGCAGTTCTTCCACCACGTCCCGTACCAGGCTGCGGCCACGCAGCAGGTGGCGGCCTAACTGTTCGACGAACTGCTCGAAGCGCGCCTTGCCCTGCGCGCGAGCCGCATCCTGATGGGCCTCCGGCACCGGCGTGCTGACGGTCAGGTAGTAGCGGACGAACAGCGCCAGCGTTTCGATCTGGATGTTCTGGTCGCGCTCCAGCCGCTCGGCTTGCCGCGACAGGCGATCCAGCCGCTTGGCAATGGCGGCCTCGCGCTGGTCGCCGGCATCGGGCGACAGCCAGGATGCCAAGGCAGCGGCGACGATGCTGGACTTCGAGACGCCTTTCTTGGCGGCCAACTCGTCCAGGCGCTTGGCGTGCTCGTGCTGGATGAACAAGTTCAATCGGTATTGGCTCATAGGTCGATTCCGTCGTTGGGGTTCAGCGATGCCAGCCGCGCCGTGCGTTGCAAGGCGGGGTCGAGCTGGCCAGGAAGCACCGAGGGCATGTCGTCGTCATCGAGCAGCCACAAGTCGCTGCTCGGGGCATCCATCTCGGGGGCATAGACGATGGCTTCGGACAGTTCGGGCTGGCGGCGTGGGCCGCCGTCGTCGGTCGAGCTCAAGGTCTCCTGGTCATCGCTGGATGCCGTGGCCGGTGCCGCAGGAATCACCGGTATTGCGAGGCCGCTCCAGTCGTCAGGTCGTGCTGGCGGCACATCGGCATAGCGGCCTGCTGTCACCGCAGGCGGCGGCAATACCCTGTGCATGAAATTGGTGTCGGCGAAATAGCGCAGCTTCTTCGCCTTGATCGGCGCGACGCTGGACACCATCACCACGGACTCATCAGGTGGGAGCTGCATCACTTCGCCCGGCGTCAGCAGTGGCCGTGCGGTTTCTTGGCGCGACACCATCAGGTGCCCGAGCCAGGGCGCGAGCCGGTGGCCTGCGTAGTTGCGCTGGGCGCGCAACTCAGTGGCCGTGCCCAAAGTTTCGGAAATGCGTTTGGCTGTGCGTTCGTCGTTGATGGCGAAGGTCACGCGCACATGGCAGTTGTCCAGAATCGAATGGTTCTGGCCGTAGGCTTTGTCGATCTGGTTGAGCGACTGGGCGATCAGGAAGCTGCGGATGCCATAGCCCGCCATGAAGGCCAAGGCCGTCTCGAAGAAGTCCAGACGTCCCAGCGCCGGGAACTCATCGAGCATCAACAACAGTTTGTGGCGGCGTTGGATGCCGTCACTGCCATCCAGCGATTCGGTGAGCCGGCGCCCGATCTGGTTGAGGATCAACCGGATCAGCGGTTTGGTGCGCGAGATGTCCGAAGGCGGCACCACTAGGTACAGCGAGACGGGATGCTCTGCCGCGATCAGGTCAGCGATGCGCCAGTCGCAGCACGAAGTGACTTCGGCCACGGTCGGATCACGGTACAGACCGAGGAAAGACATGGCGGTGGAGAGCACGCCCGAGCGCTCGTTGTCGCTTTTGTTGAGCACTTCGCGAGCAGCGGATGCAACGACGGGGTGCTGGGCATCGCCCAGGTGCTTGGTCGTCATCATCCGGTGCAAGGTCAGTTCGAACGGACTGGCCGGATCACTGAGGAAGTTGGCGACGCCGCGCAGCGTCTTGTCCTCGCCGGCGTAGAGCACATGCAGGATGGCACCGACCAGCAGCGCGTGACTGGTCTTCTCCCAGTGGTTGCGTTTCTCCAGTGCGCCTTCGGGGTCAACTAGAATGTCCGCGATGTTCTGCACGTCGCGCACCTCATGCGCGCCGCGCCGCACTTCCAGCAGCGGGTTGTAGGCCGCCGAACTGGCATCGGTCGGGTTGAACAGCAGGCAGTGCGAGAAGCGCGAGCGCCAGCCGGCTGTGATCTGCCAGTTCTCACCTTTGATATCGTGGATGACGGCGGACGCGGGCCAACTCAACAATGTCGGCACCACCAGGCCCACGCCCTTGCCGGAGCGCGTCGGCGCAAAGGTCAGGACGTGTTCCGGCCCTTCGTGCCGCAGATAGTGGCCGTCATGCTGACCGAGAAAGACACCAGCAGGCTGCGTCAGCCCGGCCTTGCGAATGTCGGCGGCATCGGCCCAACGGGCCGAGCCATAGGTCGTCACCTTGCGCGCCTGACGCGAGCGCCACACCGACATGGCGATGGCGACCGCCACGGCCAGCAGGCCGCCGCTTGCCGCGATCATGCCGCCGGTGTCGAACACCTGCGGCGCGTAGGCGTCGAAGAAGAACCACCACTCGAACAGCTTCCACGGGTAATAGACCGGTGTACCGTGGAAGTCGAACCAGGGCGAGCCCAGGCGTAGCTGGTAGCCCAAGGCGGCGGCTGTCCATTGCGTGGCGCCCCACACACTGGCGATCACGATGCCGAACACGGCGGCGATCTGCCCGAACAACACCCCCTGAGCCTGCATACCCTGACCTCCGATCTCTCCTGCGCTGATTCCCCGTGGAAAACGCGGCACAAAGGCGTGCCGCAGAGGTCAGGATCGGTGCCGGTTCAGTGCCGGTCAAAGACTGTTATCGGCAGCAAGGTGATGCAAAAAGCATGGTTTCAT
>JAANMY010001559.1_pt1 | contig 25221 bp, 19 predicted proteins | sample 7279691 | NCBI WGS metagenome assembly JAANMY01 (sample SAMN14094543, study PRJNA606508) | bioreactor metagenome | isolation source: A lab-scale SPAN reactor treating ammonium-rich wastewater day 388 | place: Ireland: Galway | collected 2018-02-07
CCGGTGGACCGACGCCCGCGTCAATCGTTCGGCGCGGACGGCCCGCTCGGGTCGCCGCCCGACAGAACCTCCGGCTTGTACCCGCCCTTGCCGCGGTAGTGGAAGTAGATCGCGCCGAACGCGACGACCAGCACGAGCGGCACGACGGCCACGGCCCCCAGTGTCGCCGCGCCGCCCACCGCCTGCGCCTCCGCCCACATCGCGCCCTCCGCGCTCTCCGGTGCGGCCGCGAGCAACGCCTCACGCGTGAAGCCCTCGGGGATCGCCGTGTCCGTGTTCCGGTCGTAGATGCGCCCCATGATCGGCAGCACGAACGCGACCGCCAGCATCCCCGCCCCGCCCATGAGCGAGAGGCCCAGCGCACCCGTCTTCGGCAGCCGCTCGGCGACGAACCCCAGCATCGTCGGCCAGAAGTAGCACACCCCCAGCGCGAACACCGTCGCCGCCGCGAACGCCGTCATCCCCGAGTTCGCCCGGCTCAGCAGGAACAGCCCGATCGCCGCCAGCACCGCCGATGCCAGCAGCACCCCCGGCGGCGAGAGGCGGTGCACCACCGGCCCCGCGAACTGCCGACCGACGGCCATCAGCCCGTTGATCCACGCCAGCACGAGGATGCCCGACACGCCCGCCGTGAACGTCAGGATGTTCGGGATCCACTGCCCCGGCCCGAGTTCCGTCGAGGCCGTCAGGAACATGCACGCGATCATCAGGATGAAGAGCGGGCGCAGGCACTCCTTGAACATCGCGCCCGTCGAGACCCCGCTCGCCACGCGCTCCGTCACCGGGAACCGCTGGCCGAGGAAGAGCGTGCCGTAGGCGGCCAGCGGCACGAGCATCAGCCCCATCTTCCACTGCCACAGCGCCCCGACGCCGGCGATCCCCGCGCCGTTCGTTCCCAGTTTCGAGAGCGCGAACGCCCCGAGCGCGCCGATGACGATGCCCCCCGGGAACCACACGTGGAACTGGTTGAGTTTCCGCGTCTTCTCCGCCGGGTAGACGGTGGCGATGAGCGGGTTGCACGCCGCCTCGACGAACCCGTTGGCGATGCCGATCGCCAGTGTCCCCGCGTAGAGCGTCCAGAACCCGCCCGCGAAGATCGTGACGAGGATGCCCGCGAGGTGCCCGACGAAAGCGATGACCACCAGCCGCCTCATGCCCAGCACGTCGCACAGCGGCCCGCCGATCACCATGGCGAGCGTGAACCCCCAGAACGCCGTGCCCGCGATCATGCCCAGTTGGGTCTTGGAGAGTGTGAACGCGCCCTCGAGATCGCCCATGATGTCGCCGCGGATGGCGAAACTCATCGCCGTCACGACCAAGGCCACGCAACTGGCAAGGAAGAGCCGCCCACGATGGATGTCGTTCATGGGGGGGAGAATAGCCGAAATCGCCGGGGCCTCGTCAGGCCCACCTCAGGACTGTGGATTGCGGCCCGCGCGGGCGGGTCAGCGCACCGGCCACTCCCACGGCTTACCCGGCTCGTAGCCGATCAGCCCGTACAACTCCTGCCGCGTCTGCATCTCCCCCAGCAGCGATTCCGCCGAGCCTTCTCGCCCGAGCGTTTCGAGCGCCTTCGTCACCGCCCCCATCGCCACGCGCAGCAGCGTCACCGGGAAGATCACGAGGTGATACCCCATCTCTCCGAACCGCGCGAGCGGGATCATCGGCGTCTTCCCGAACTCCGTCATGTTCGCCAGCAGGAAGGGCTTCGATCCGCCCGGCCGAACTTCTCGCGCGAAGGCCGCGAACTCATCTTCGCCTGTCAGGCCTTCGGGGAAGATCATCTCCGCGCCGGCCTGCACGTAGGCCTTCGCCCGTGCCACGGCCGCGTCAAACCCATCCACGCCGCGTGCGTCGGTCCGCGCGCACACGATGAACGCCCCCCCCGAGGAGTCGCGCGACGCCTTCGCGGCCCACTCGACCTTCTCGCACATGTGGTCCGTCGGCACGAGCGCCTTGCCGTCGAGGTGCCCGCACCGCTTGGGGAAGACCTGGTCCTCCAGGTGCAGGCCCGCCGCGCCTGCCCGCTCGTACTCGAACACCGTCCGGCGGACCATCTCCGCCTCGCCGAAGCCCGTGTCGGCGTCCGCGAGCACGGGCAGCCCGCTCCCGTCCGCCACCTCGCGCACCACGCTCGCGAAATGTTCGAGCGTCAGCAGCCCGACGTCCGGCACGCCCGCGCACACGCTCGTCGCCGCGCCCGACACATAGCACGCCTCGAACCCCGCCCGTGCCACCGCGCGCGCGCACAGCCCGTTGAAGGCCCCCGGCGCCGCCACCACGCCGCGCCCCATCGCCTCACGCAGACGCACCCCGGGATGCACACGCTCGCTCATGCCGTCAGCCTATCACGCTCCGCGGCGGGAAGAACGCAGAGGTCACGGAGACGGAACGCAGAGAACGCAGAGAAGAAGAAAAGAGCAGATCGATCAGAATCGCAGGGACATCGAGCGGATCGCATTTCCATCCCATCCTCCACTCCGCGCACTCTGCGTTCCTCCTCTGCGCCCTCTGCGTTCCGCCTTCAGGCTTCATCGGCCACCAGGTAGAACCTCGCCACGCGGACCTCGAACGGCTCGGTCTCGCCCTCGAAGAAGTAGGTTCCCTGCATCGTGCCCCACGGCGTCTCCAGCGGGCAGAAGCTCTCGTACTCGAAGTGCCCGCCCGGTTCGAGTTCGGGGCGGCGCCCGACGACGCCGTCGCCCTCGACGATCCGCTCGCCGCCGTCGGCGTCGATGATGATCCACCTGCGAGAGACGAGCCGCACGGTCTGGTCGCTCTGGTTGGTGATGCGCACGCGGTACGCGAAGACGAACTTGCCCGAGGCGGGGTGGGACTGGTCCGGGGCGTAGGACGGCCGGACCTCGACGCGGATGCCGCGCGTCACCGCCTCCGACCCGCGGCAGCGGTTCGTGCCCCCTCCCCTGGTCTGGCTCTGGCGCGTGCTCACTCGTGCCGTTCCTTCGGGCCGCAAGCCCCTCGGACACCATCTTACGCCCCGCGCAGCGCGGCCCCGACCACGGGGGGACGGCACTCGGTAGACTCGCGGGGATGGAACGCACCGATCGGTCCCCTTCGCCGCGTCGGCGAGCCGCGTTCGTGCTCGCGTGCGCCGCCGCCTGGAGCACACCCGTGCACGCACAGCCCGGGGCGCCGCCCGCCGAGACCGTCGCCGCGGCCCTCGAGGCCGTCTCCGCCGAGCGGCTGCGACGCGACGTGGACACGCTCGCCGCCTTCGGCACACGCCACACGCTCAGCGACACCGAGAGCGAGACCCGCGGCATCGGCGCGGCACGCCGATGGCTGCACGCCGAGTTCGAGCGCGCCGTCGCCGGCTCGGGGCGTGAGGGCGACCTCGCCCCGCGCGTCTGGTTCGACGTTCACCCCGTCGAGCCGGGCGGGCGCATCGCGCGTGCGGTCGAGGTCGTGAACGTCGTATGCGAAATCCCCGGCTCGTCGCCCGAGGCACGGTTCCGGCACTACTACGTGCTCGGGCACTACGACTCGCGCGCCAGCGACGGCAGCAACGCCGAGGGCGATGCGCCGGGCGCGAACGACGACGCCTCGGGCGTGGCCGCGTGCCTCGAACTCGCGCGCGTCCTCGCGCACATGCGGCTCGAATCGACGGTCGTGCTGATGGCGACCGCCGGCGAGGAGCAGGGCCTGTTCGGCGCGCGCCTGCACGCCCTGAACGCCCGCCGCCAGGGCCGCACCATCGGCGCGGTCCTCAACAACGACACCGTCGGCGACCCCTCCGCGCCCGGCGGTCGCTCCGCCCGTGACCGGGTGCGCGTTTTCAGCGAGGGCGTGCCCGTTTCGATGCTGATGGAACAGCCGCGCACCGCCGTCGTCCGCGACGAGGAGCCTGAAACGCCCGAGTCCCGCCTGCGCGAGGCGCGGAACCGCCTCTTCCAGGTCTCCATGCTCCGGCGCGACGGCGGCGAGAACGACTCGCCCAGCCGCCAACTGGCCCGCTACATCGCCGAGGTCGCGCGACAGCACGCGACGCCCGTGCAGCCCATGCTCATCAACCGCCCCGATCGCTACCTCCGCGGCGGGGACCACACCCCGTTCAACGAACTCGGCTGGCCCGCCGTCCGATTCGTCGAGGTCTACGAGAACTACGACCGCCAGCACCAGGACCCGCGCGTCGAGGACGGCGTGCAGTACGGCGACCTGCCGGAGTACGTCGACGCCGAGTATCTCGCCGACGTGACGCGGCTGAACGCGGCCGTGCTGGTGCACCTGGCGAACGCGCCCTCGCCGCCCGCGCGCCCGCGCCTCATCGTCGCGGGGCTGTCGTACGACACGACGCTGCGCTGGGACGCCAGCCCCGAGCCGGACGTCGCCGGGTACGAGGTCGTGTGGCGCGAGACGACGGCCCACGAGTGGCAGCACGTGCGCGACGTGGGCGACGCGACCGAGGCCACCATCAACCGCAGCAAGGACAACTGGTTCTTCGGCGTCCGCGCCTACGACCGCGACGGCTACCGCAGCCCGGTCGTCACGCCCACGGCGGCGACGCAGTGAGTCGTCCTCCCTGACCGGAGCATCCCCATGCAGTCTCGCAGAGCGTTTCTCGGCGCGTTGAGCGTTCCCGCGGCCGCGCTGGCGGCGGCGTCCGGCCGGCTGCCGATGCCCCGCGCGTCGGCCGCGGAGATCGTCGCCGAACTCGCGGCCACGCCCGGCGACCCGGAGGCCATCGCCCGCGACGAGACCTACTGGCGCCACGCGCAGGAGGCGTTCACGGTCGATCGCAGCCTCATCAACTTCAACAACGGCGGGGTCAGCCCCTCGCCGCGCTGGGTGCAGGAGGCCATGCGCCAGCACCAGGAACTCTCGAACAAGGCGCCGGCGTACTACATGTGGCAGGTCCTCGAACCGCGGCGCGAGGTCGTGCGCACGCGCCTGGCCCGGCAGTGGGGCGTGGACGCGGAGGAGATCGCTATCACGCGCAACTCCTCCGAGGCGCTGCAGATCTGCCAGCTGGGCCTGGACCTCGGGCCGGGCGACGAGATCCTCACGACCACGCAGGACTACCCGCGCATGCTCACGACCTTCCGCCAGCGCGAGCGGCGTGAGGGCGTCGTGCTCCGGCAGTTCAGGATTCCCGTCCCGGCGGAGAACCCGTCCGAGGTCGTGCGGCTGTTCGAGGAGCACATCACCCCGCGGACGCGCGTCATCCTCGCCTGCCACATGATCAACCTCACCGGCCAGATCCTGCCGATCCGGGAGATCGCGGCCATGGCCCGGCGGCGGGGCATCCCGGTCATCGTGGACGGGGCGCACGCGCTCGCCCACTTCGACTTCCTGCTCTCCGACCTCGAGTGCGACTACTACGGCGTGAGCCTGCACAAGTGGCTCTTCGCCCCGCACGGGACGGGGCTGCTCTACGTCCGCCGCGACAGGATCCCCGGCCTGTGGCCGATGATGGCCGCGCCGCCCGAGATGGAGGGGGACATCCGCAAGTTCGAGGAGATCGGCACGCACCCGGCGGCGAACTTCCTCGCCATCGCCGAGGCGCTCACCTTCCACCAGGGCCTCGGCCCGAAGCGCAAGGAGGCCCGCATGGTCTTCCTGCGCGAGCGGTGGATGGAGCGGCTCGCCGGGCTGGACCGGGTGCGCTTCCACACCAGCCGCAGGCCGGGCCTGGCGTGCGGGATCGGCACGGTGCAGGTCGAGGGCATCGCCACCGGCGAGCTGAACCAGTGGCTCTGGGACCGCCACCGCATCTTCACCACGGGGATCGTCCACGACGAGTTCGAGGGGCTGCGCGTCTCGCCGAGCGTCTACAGCACGCTGGAAGAGGTGGACCGCTTCTGCGAGGCGATGGAAGAGGCGGTGAAGAAGGGGATCGCCTGAGACCCGGCCCGGGCGGGTTCGCGCGGGGCAAGTTCAAGGGTTCCGAGCCTCTCCTTCCCTTCCTGCTGCCTTCTCGCTCCGTGCTCTCCGGGCGCCTCTCCGCGGCCTCCGCGTTCGGGTCGGGGGCGTGCCGTTCCTGCGCCGATGGTCCGAGATGCGTTCCGCGCGCGCCGCGCGCGACGCGCAGGCCGTGCGCCGGCCTCCACGCCCTTCTTCTTTCGGCCCGTTGCTCGCTTGACCATCTGCTGCCGGCACGTCCGCCCGCGTTCTCGGGGGCGGGAAGCGTGCCGGACCTTCGAGAACCGCCGTCAACGGTCGCTGTTGATCCATCCACGGTCGCTGTTGATCCATCCACGGTCGTTGTTGATCCATCCACGCTCGCCGTTGATCCATCCACGGTCGCCGTTGATCCATCCACGCTCGCCGTTGATCCATCCACGCTCGCTGTTGATCCATCTACGGTCGTTGTTGATCCATCTACGGTCGTTGTTGATCCATCTACGGTCGTTGTTGATCCATCTACGGTCGTTGTTGATCCATCCACGCTCGTTGTTGATCCATCCACGCTCGCTGTTGATCCATCCACGGTCGCTGTTGATCCATCCACGCTCGCCGTTGATCCATCCACGCTCGCCGCTGATGGAGGCACCACCGGCCGCGCCCCGCCAACCCCCGCCGGCCGCACCGCGATCCCCGGCGGCACGCGCCGCCCGTCCGGCCCGCGCGGCGGGATGCCGTCCACGATCCGCTGGATCGCCATCTCGCCCCCCCGCCCGGCCGGTCCTATCCTTCCGCCCCCCGCCCCGGGGGCAGCGCGGCCCGGCCCGCCGGCACGCCTGGATCGCACGCAAAGCCAACGCACGGCACACGAGGAACCGTCCCCATGGCCACCACCGGCAGCATCACCCAGGTCATCGGCTCCACCTTCGACGCCCAGTTCCCCGAGGACCAGCTCCCCGACATCTACAACGCCCTCCGCGTCGAGGCCGAGACCCCCGCCGGCCCCCTCCGCCTCACCGGCGAGGTCCAGCAGCACCTCGGGGGCGGGCGCGTCCGGGCGGTGGCCCTCGGCTCGACGGACGGCCTGCGCCGCGGCCTGCCGTGCGTGGACACCGGCCAGCCCGTCGCCGTCCCGGTCGGCGAGATGGTGCTCGGCCGCGTCTTCAACCTGCTCGGCGACGCCATCGACAAGAAGCCCGACCTCGTGGACGCCCCGCGGCGGCCGATCCACCGCGAGCCGCCCGAGTTCAGCCAGCTCAACCCCAACACCGAGATCCTGGTCACGGGCATCAAGGTCATCGACCTGCTCTGCCCGTTCGTCCGCGGCGGCAAGATCGGCCTCTTCGGCGGCGCGGGCGTCGGCAAGACCGTCATCATCCAGGAGATGATCGCACGCGTCGCCCGCGAGTTCGGCGGCTACTCCGTCTTCTGCGGCGTGGGCGAGCGCACCCGCGAGGGCAACGACCTCTGGCTCGAAATGCAGCACGCCGAATACACCGACGAGCACGGCAGGACCGCCCACGTCATCGACAAGGTCGCCATGGTCTTCGGCCAGATGAACGAGCCGCCCGGGGCGCGCCTCCGCGTCGCCCTCTCGGGCCTCACCATGGCCGAGGAGTTCCGCGACGCCTCCGGCAAGGAGACCATGATCTTCGTGGACAACATCTTCCGCTTCACGCAGGCGGGGTCCGAGGTGTCCGCGCTGCTGGGCCGCATGCCCAGCGCGGTGGGCTACCAGCCCACGCTCAGCACGGAGATGGGCGAGCTGCAGGAACGCATCACGTCGACGAGCAAGGGCGCGATCACGTCGGTGCAGGCGATCTACGTGCCCGCCGACGACCTGACCGACCCGGCCCCGGCCACGGCGTTCGCGCACCTCGACGCCTTCGTCGTGCTCGCCCGCGGCATCGCGGAGAAGGGCATCTACCCGGCCGTCGACCCGCTGGCCTCGACGTCGCGGATCCTCGACCCCGGCATCATCGGCCAGCGCCACTACGCGGTCAGCCGCCGCGTGCAGCAGATCCTCCAGCGCTACAAGGACCTCCAGGACATCATCGCCATCCTGGGCGTGGACGAACTGAGCGAGGAGGACAAGCTGACCGTGAGCCGGGCGCGCAAGATCGAGCGCTTCCTCAGCCAGCCGTTCTTCGTGGCCGAGCAGTTCACCGGCTTCTCCGGCATCTACACCCCGCTGGAGCAGACGATCGACTCGTTCGAGCGGCTGTGCAACGGCGAGGGCGACGACCTGCCGGAGAGCGCGTTCATGTACGTCGGCAACCTCGACGACGCCCGCGCCAAGGCGGAGAAGATGGCCGCGGGGGTGTGAACGAACGAGCCATCCTGCCGCCAGTCCGGGCCCCGACGCCGCTCGGGGCTTTCTTGTCTTTGCTGCGGCCAGGCCCGTCCGCCGGCCTGCCACGCGACCGCCGCGATGGAGTCCGCGAGATGCCGCACTTCTCAACCCCCTCTTCTCCCCTCGACGACCAGCTCCGCGTCCTGCCGATCATCGTCGGCGGCTTGATCGCCGGGCTGATCACCTTCGCCGTGATCGTGCTCCTGGTCGCGCCCGGCGGCCCGTTCACGGGCACGCCGGCCCCGGCCGCGCCCCCGATCAATACACCGCTGCTCGTCGCCGTCGCCGGGCTGATGTTCGTCGGGGTGGTCGGCTTCATCGCGGTCGGCGCATCCGCACGAGCCCGCGCCCGCAGCGCGTGGCAGGAGCGGGCGGACGATGAGCAGGGCGCGCACGCCGTCGGCGCGGTCCTGCTGAACACGACCATCGTGCGCGCAGCGCTCGTCGAGGGGCCGGGCCTGTTCGGCTGCGTCTCCACGCTCATCACGGGCCATCTCGCGGGCCTCGCCGCCGCGGCGGTCAGTGTCGTGTTCCTCGTGTCGCTCGTGCCCGTCCGTTCGCGCTCGCGCGCGCTGTTGGAGCACGCGACAGCCGGCGCGCCATCGCTGTAAGCTACCACGCCCTCGACGGAGCCGCACCGTGACCGCACCAGCCATCGACACCCGCGCCGTCACCGACCGCCGCACGCTCCGGTTCGCGACGACGGACGAACTCCGGCGCGAGATCGAACGGCTCGCCGAGGCCGCCCGGGCGGGCACGCTGCGCGCCACCGGGAACTGGTCGCTCGGCCAGGCGTTCGGCCACCTCGCCGCGTGGACCGACTACGCCTACGACGGGTACCCGCCCGAGGCCCGCCCGCCGTGGTTCGTCAAGGTGGTGTGCCGCATGATGAAGAAGAAGTTCTTCACCCGCGGCCTGCCCGCGGGCGTGCGCCTCCCCCGCGTGAAGGGCGGCACCTTCGGGATCGACCCGCTGCCGCTGGAGGAGGGACGCGCCCGGCTCCTCCGCGCGCTCGGCCGTCTCGACAGCACGCCCCCGCCGCGGCCCAGCCCCGTCTTCGGCCCGCTGTCGCACGACGAGTGGCGCCGCATGAACCTCGCCCACGCCGAACTGCACCTCTCCTTCTTCCATCCCGGCTGACCGGCCCGCTCGCGGGCGTGTACTCCGCCATGCTGCGGCGTGCGTTGCTATGGTCTGCGATGCCTCCGACCGATTCGCTCGCCGCACCCGCAACACAACCCGACATCGACGCCGTGGTCCGCGCGACCTCGCTCGCCTTCGCCGGTGCGCCGGACGCGACCGAGGCGTGGCTGCGCGCGGCCGGCCTCGACAACGTGCGCGTGCTGCGCGATGCCGGCAGGCCTGCCGCAAGCCTGGTGCGTGTGCCGATGGGGCAGTTCTTCGGCGGGCGGTCGGTCCCGATGCTCGGCATCGCCGCGGTCGCCGTGCCGCCGGAGCGACGAGGGGGGGGGCTTGCCCGCCGCCTGATGATCGCCGCGTTGCGCGAGGCCCACGCCGACGGTTTCGCGCTCTCGACTCTCTACGCCTCCACGCAGGCGTTCTACCGCCAGGTCGGCTACGAGCAGGCGGGACTGCTCTTCCGCACGACGCTTCCGCTGCGCACCATCGGCGTGCGCGACCGGTCGCTGCCCGTCCGCCCGCTCGACGCCGGCGACGAGCGGGCGGTCCGCGAGTGCTACAACTCGTTCGCGTCGCGCTTCAACGGTACGTTGGACCGCGGGCCGTACTGCTGGACGCGGACGCGCGAACTGCGCGGCGATCGCTACGCAGGGTTCGGCGTGGTCGCGCCGGATGCGCCGGGCCGACTCGATGGGTACGTCTTCTTCGCGCAGCGGCGCAAGCCCGATTCGGGACGGCACGACGTCGCGGTCTCCGACATCGCCTTCACGAACGCCCGCGCGGGCAAACGCCTGCTCGGCTTGCTCGCCGACCTCGCCACCGTCGGCGACGACGCGGCCTTCCACGGCCCGCCGCTGCACCCGCTGCTCACGCTCATGGATCAGCAGTTCCACACCTCCGCCTTTGTTGACGTGTGGATGCTGCGCATCGTGCGTGTGCGCGAAGCCCTCGAAGCCCGCGGCTACCCCGCGCACGCCGACGCAACGCTCACGCTCGACGTTTCCGACGACCTCACCCCCGACAACGCGGGGCCGTGGACGCTCCGCGTGCGAGACGGACGCGCGAGCGTCGAACGCGCGACAGGCATGCGCACGCTCCGCCTGAGCATCCGCGGCATGGCCGCGATGTACGCCGGTCTCTACTCCGCGTCGCAGGCGGTTGCGCTCGGGCTGGCGGAGGGCGACGCCGGTGCGCTTGCCGCCGCCGACGCGATCTTCGCCACGAACACCCCCTGGATGGCCGACCGCTTCTGACGCGTACGCTCCGACCATCACAACGAGCACACCCATGGCCAAACGACCCGACCTCAGCGGCCATCAACGCCGCATCGTGCAGCGCTACTACGACAACCTCGGCACGATCTCCGTCCAGAAACTCCAGGAGATCGTCTCCGATCTCGCCCTCGCGGACGACCCGAAGCAGGCCGAGCGTCTGTGGAAACGGGCCGAGACCGCGCTGGCGAAGACGGCCGCGAACGACGCCGAGGCCCGGACCGCGCTCGCGGAGCGCAATCTCCAGAAGTTGGCCCAGGTCGTTGCCCGACTGGCGTAGTGCCCTTCGGACCCGGGCACTCGCTCTCGCTTCGTGCCCGGTTCAGCACGCCTCACTTCACGGCCCGTCGCGGCCCCTTGAGCAACTCGCCCAGCACGCCCAGGAGCAGCAGCCCTGTCAGTCCGCTGTACGCGCTCCCCGCAATGACGATCATGGGCACGAAGGCGGGTGACAGGCGCGCCAGCCACCAGCCGCCCATGTCCGCCAGCAGGGCGAGGCCCATCAGCCCCACGCCCCACGACGTCAGCCCCCGCGGCCAGGTCGTCATCAGCGCGAGCGCCCCGACCACGAACGCCATCGTCCCCAATGCCAGCGCGTGCGCGTGCGTGGACGCGACGAGCACGCCCGCGGGTGTCCGCTGGATCTGCCGTGAGAACGCGACGCGCTGGACGTCGCTCCAGAACTCGAGCGGGATCGTCTTGCCGATGCCGTCGCCCTCGGTCGCCTGCCGCGCGTGGCAGCGCAGGCAGTGGGCGGCGATGATCTCCGCGGGCGCATCGTCGCCGAGGTCGAGGCTGTCGAAGTCCTCGCTCACCCGGTCGCCGCGCAGCCACGCGAGCAGCGTCTCGCGGTCGGCCTGGGGCAGTTCGGGCGGGTGGCCGCGCTCCAGCGCGACGATCAGCGGCGCGCGCCGCTCCACCCCGCTATATGCCCCCGTGAAGTCGTCGAGTGTGAGTCCGGGCCGCTCGTCGCGGTTCTCGTAGTGCCACAGCACGTGCGTGCCGGAGGCGACCAGCCCGCCGAGCAGCACGAACACCAGGCACGCCACGCCGAACTTCGCGCCGAGCGGCAGGTCGCGCAGCGCGGGCCACGATCCGGCCATGCCTCATCCCCCCCTCAGCAGCGCGGGGTCGATCTCGACCGTCCCGCCGGAGACCACCGCCCGGTTCGCCAGGATGCCGACGATGCTCGCCCGCGCCCCCTCGTCCGCACCGCAGACGACCGGCGCGCCCTCGCTCACGCTGCGCAGGAAGTCGCCCAGCGCGTAATACAGCGGCGCGTTCGGCAGCCCGATCCCCTCCTGCAGCTTGCCCTGCGCGGCGAGCTTGGTGGCCTCGGCGATGAGCGTGATGCCCTGGTCATTGTGGAAGCGCTGCCGGTTCGCGTAGACCTCCCATCCCTGTGTCGGAGCGTCGGACTCCTTGAACATCCACCCGTGCGTCCACGCCAGCCACATCGAGGCGTTCGTGCCGTGGAGCACCTCGTACTCGCCGCCATAGGTGCTGGCCAGCGTCGCCTCGTAGTGCAGGTGGACGCCGCTCTCGAAATCCAGGCCGCAGTGGATGGTGTCGTAGACCTCGCGCCCGTCGGCGTGCAGGCGGATGGACCCGCCCCCGCGCGCCCGCACCGGGTACGCCCCGAGGTACCAGTGGAAGACGTCGAACTGCTGCGTTCCCTGCTCGCCCGCCAGCCCGAGCGAGACCGCCGGGTCCAGCCGCCAGTTGAACTCGCGGTCGCGGGCCGGGTCCGGCGCGGGCGTCCGCCACGAGTTCTTGCGGTTGCTCTGCGCCCGCATCGCCACCGGATCGCGCACGGCCTCGGAGCGGAAGAACGTCCAGGCCAGCTTGTAGACCGGGTTCGACCTGCCCTGCAGCCCGGAGTAGAACACGCCCGACGAGCCGCGGGCCGCGCGAGCGATCGCCTGGCAGTCCTCCACCGTGTGCGCCAGCGGCGTTTCGCAGTAGACATGCCGCCCCGCCGCCAGCGCGGCCAGCGCGATGTCACGGTGCAGGTGCGTCGGCGTCGCGATTACGACTGCCTTCACGTCCGCCCGCCTGTCCAGCATGGCGCGGTAGTCGGCGAAGCCCTCGGCCCCCTGCGAACGGCGCACGCCTGCGTCCAGCCTGCGCTCGTCGAGGTCGCAGATCGCGCCGATGCTCACGCCCTCCATCTTCTGGAGTTCGCCGAGGATGGCGCGCCCCTGCCGGCCCGCGCCGATCACGCCGACCGTCATCGGCTCGAGCAGCCGCACCGAGCGGGCCAGCCCCAGTTCCGGCAGCAGCGCGACCGCCGCCATCGCCCCCGCGCTCTGCTTGATGAAAGTCCGACGATCCGTTTCGTTCATGGTCACTCCTGCTCCGCACGCTCGGCCTTTTCTGACCGCCAGAATAGCCGCTCATCCGGCCCCTCGACGGCCCAGGCCCCCCCTTGTTGCGGCAGGAGCGTCGTGAGTTGCCGCGGCATCCCCGAGGGCCTCGCGCCAAGCACGAGCAGCGCGGTGGACCAGGCGTCCGTCTCCATCGCGCTCTGCCCCACCACGCACGCCAGCCGAGCGCCATCCACCGGCGTGCCGTTCCGAGGATCCAGGACGTGTCCCAGCCGTCTCCCGTCACGAACCACGACCCGCCCCGACGGCTCAGACACGGACATCGCCCGATCGTTCAGTACAACCCTGTACGGGCTGCCGCGCACTTCGACGACCCAGCCCGCCTCGCCGGGAGGCGATCCGATCGCGACGACCGTGCTCGTTCCGCCGTGCAGCAGGCCGCACGAGACTCCCGCCTCGCGCACGATTGCAGCGGCCTCGTCGAGCGCCTGTCCCTTGGCGATGCCGCCGAGGTCCAGCGACATGCCCGGGCGCGTGAACCGAACGGTTCTCGCGGCATCATGCAGCCGCACGCCGTCCATCCCCACGCACGCCGCCGCGGCCTGCACGTCGCCCGGCTCGCCGTGGAAGCCCCATGCGCGCATGAGCGGGCCGATGGTCGGGTCGAACGCGCCGCCCGAGTCAAGCCACGCGCGGGCGCACGCCGCGAGCAGCTCGAACGTGTCCGCGTCGATGCCGACCGGCCGGTCGCCCGCGTGCGCGTTCACGAACGAGAGCACGCTGTCCGGCCGGAACCGGCTGTAGCGCCGCTCCAGTTCCGCGATGCGTTCCAGCGCGGCCTCGGCGCACGCCCGCAGGCGCGGCGCTTCATCGCCCCACAGGACGACCTCGAACCGCGTGCCCATGGCGGGTGCGGCCGCGCGGACCAGCTCGCCGGACGACCCGCTAGAGACGCTTGACCCTCCGCGTCTGAGGGTCGTACTCGTACGCTGCGCCGTCCCACAGCGAGCGCGTCGCCAAGTCCACGATGACCATCATCTTCGTGGCGAGGTCGACCTGGCTGCGGTTGGGCTTGCGGGTGCGGATGCTGTTGAGCCAGTCCAGCCGCAGCGCGTTCTGCGGGTCGCCGATGTCCTCGCTCTTGATCTCGAAGGGGTCGATCTCGGAGGCGAACTTGGACTCGGGGCGCACGGTGCAGTGCGGGCCGTTGAGGAAGATGTTGGCCTTCTGGCAGCGGATCATCGAGGGCAGTCCGGTCTCGTTGTTCGTGGAGCCGGCGATGATCATGGTGTGCCCGCCCTCGAACTCCACGTTCAGGTTGACCTGGTCGTGGTTCTCCATGTCCTTGTCGATGTAGTGCCCGCCGGTGGCCACAACGCGCGTCGGCCAGCCGGCGCCCAGCGACATGAGCAGCGGCGTCGCCTCGTGCACCAGCAGGTCGCCGATGATCCCCGTCGAGTACGCCCGGTACCGGCGCCACCTCGCGTAGATCTTCGGGTCCCACGGCACCGCGCCGAGGTGCCCGCACCACCGCTCCCAGTCCAGGTTCTCGCCCGGCTTCCAGCGGTTGTCCAGCGAGTAGTAGTTCCACTCGCCCGTCGGCGTGTTGCGGCAGTACGACGTCTGGCTCCAGAGCGCCTTGCCCAGCGTTCCCTCCGCGATGACCTTCTGTGCCGCAACATACTTCGGGTACATGATGTGCTGGGTGCCGACCTGGAAGATGATCTCCGGGTTCGCCTTCACCACGTCGTGCAGCCGCAGGGCCTCGTCGAGCCGGAGCGTCATCGGCTTCTCGCAGTAGACGTCCTTGCCGGACTTGATCGCGTCCTCCGCGATCGGGCCGTGCCAGTGCTCGGTCGTCGCCACGAGGACCGCGTGGATGTCGTCGCGGGCCATGATCTCCTTGTGGTCGCGGCAGATCGTATCGACCTTCATCCCGTAGCGCTCGTCGAGCATCTTGGCCGCGTCCTGCGCCCGCACGTCGCACACGTCGCAGAGCGCGGCGATCTTCAGGCTCTCCATCCCCTCCTTGTTGAAGAACGCGAGCCGGTCGGCGTGCCCGGTGCCCATGCCGCCCGGGCCGACGATGGCGATGCGGATCGGCTCGCCATCACCGACGGGTGTCCGGCGCGCCGCGCGAGGGATCGGCCGCCCCGCGTACGCCGGCCCCACGCTCCCCAGTGCCGTCGCGGCCCCGGCCAGCGCGGCCGTCTTGGTCAGGAACGAGCGACGAGACTCAGGAACGAACGATGCAAACCCGCTTCGATCGGTCGCCATGGCGATATCCCCTGTGCTCCGGAGGCCCGCACACGCGGGCCGAGACGCCGCGGCCAGACCCGCCGACGCCTGAACCCACAGCCTACCACACCCGACCCCACAAAAGCCACCCCGACGCCAAACAGCCCGGGCCCCCCGGCTTTCTCCCGGAAGGGGTGCTTCGCCCCCGAACGGGGACATCAGAGCCGTGGGCGCGAACACTCCCCCTCACGACTCCGCGGGCACGAACCATCGCAGCCGCCAGTTGCTCTGCCTGAAGACGGGCCTGCCCTGCTCGTCCGGACGCTCGCCGTCCCACCCCCCCCCTTCGAGGATCATGTCGAAGCCCCGCCAGCGCAGGCCCCGGGCCGCGAGGCCCGTCAGCAGCACGCGGTAGACACGATCGTCGAGTTTCTGCACAACGACATACGGCGATCGTTCCCCCGCCTGCATCCGGGCCAACGTCTTGAGCACCTCGTCCCGGTGCTGGCGCAGGTACCGGAACGCTTCGGCCGGCTCGACGCCGTTCTCGCGGCACTCCCGCACCGTCAACTCGCTGAGCACCTGCGAAAGGAACAACTCCTCCTCGTCCTCGACGAGAGCCCGCTGGATGTGGGCGACGAGGTGCGCTGCCGAGCGGGAGACCAGAGTCTTCGATCCGTCGCTGTGCTCGACCACGATGGAGCCGCCCTCGACGTGGGTCGGATCGTGGTACCCCTTCGGCGTCGCACCCACGATCGGCTGGTTTGACTGCACGCCGGGCAGCCCGGCGAACATCGGCCGGTTGTAGACCACCCGACGCTCGACGCACGCGCCCAGGACGAGCGTGCCGACGGCCAGGACGACTCCCGCGGTGCGCCACCGCCCGCTCATCGCGCTGCTCCCGCCCCGACGGCCACCGGCTCGCGCTCCGGCTCGCCCATGCCGCGATGCCAGCAGTCGTGGACGGCGTACTCCTCGCTCGCGGTGCGGCGATCGGTCCGCGTATGGCAGCCGCGTGATTCCTCGCGCCATTCCGCCGATCTCGCCACGAGCGCGCCGACGAGCAGCATGTTCTGCGTCTCCCACCCCTCGGGATCGTCGAAGACCTTGTCGAGCGTGTAGCGTGCCCAGAAGTCGAACATCTCCACGGCGTCGCGGAGTCGCTCGCCGCTGCGCTCGATGCCGACGTTTCGCCACATCGCCGAGCGCAGGCTCGATCGCACGTCTTCGAGGTCGAGTTCCCCTTGGCGCGAGGGAGGGATGTCGCTCACGATCCTGGCGTGGCGCGGCCCGTTCTCGCCCGCGTGCGCCGCGGAGGCCGCCTCCTCGCCGGCAATGCGTCCGAACACCAGGCCCTCGAGCAGCGAGTTGCTCGCCAGCCGGTTCGCGCCGTGGATGCCCGTGCAGGACGCCTCCCCCACCGCCAGGAGCCCCGGTACGCTCGTCCGGCATCGCAGGTCCGTCCGCACGCCGCCGATGGTGTAATGGGCCGCCGGATGCACCGGCACCAGATCCTTCGCGGGGTCAATGTCGAACCGGGCCAGGAGCGCGGCGATGCCGGGAAACCGCTCCACGAACCCGTGCAGGTGGCGGCAGTCCAGCCACACGTGCTGCCCACCCTGGCGCGCGATCTGCCGGACGATCGCCCGCGTGACGACGTCGCGCGGCGCAAGCTCGGCCAGCTCGTGCACCTCCGGCATGAAACGCCGACCGGCGGCGTCGAGCAGGTGCGCCCCTTCCCCGCGTACGGCCTCGGTGATGAGCGAGCGCGCCGCGCCCGGCAGGTAGAGCACCGTCGGGTGGAACTGCACGAACGCCATGTCCGCCAGCCGAGCGCCGGCCCGGTACGCCGCCGCGAGTCCGTCCGCCGTTGCCGAGGGCGGGTTGGTGGTCTCGCGGTAGAGCACGCCCGCACCGCCCGACGCGAGGATCGCCGTTCGCGCCCAGATCATCTGCAGCCCGTATCGTGAGTGGTGCGTGATCGCGCCCAGCACGGGCGACCCCGGCTCGTCGGACGGCGTCACAAGGTCGAGCAGGAAACACCGCTCGAACACGCGGACGTTCGCCAGCGAGCGCACGCGCTCCGCCATGCACCGCGAGAGTTCAGCCCCTGTCGCGTCTCCCCCCGCGTGGAAGACGCGGCTCGCGGAGTGCCCGCCCTCTCTGCCCGCGTCGAGTTCGCCCGCGGTGTCGCGGTCCAGTCGCAGGCCCCACGAGAGGATCTCGCGCAGCCGTTCCGGACCCTGCTCGCACAGCAGCCGCACGGCCGGCTCGTCGCACAGCCCGGCCCCTGCCGTCAGCGTGTCGCCGATGTGCGACTCCACGCTGTCGCCCGGCGCGAGCGCCGCCGCGACCCCCCCCTGTGCCCAGGCTGTGTTGGTCTGGCGGAGGTCCGACTTGGAGAGGATGATGACCTCGCCCCCGCGCGCCGCCGCCTCCGCCGCCCGCAGGCCCGCCACGCCCGCGCCGACCACGAGCGTATCGGTGAAGATCTGCGGGAGGAGGGTCGATCGGAACGGGATCAGGTACCGCCGCTGGTCGAAGACACCTTCCATCCGGGGCGAGTGTAGGGCCGCCGGCGCCTGCGCCGATTCAGGCCGCGGCTCGCGTCTCGGACGCCGCCACCGCCGCGTCGAGCGCAGCCGTCAGCCTTGGCATCGGTGTCGGGGTCGGGAGCATCAGCACGCGCCGTCCCTCCGCCAGCGACTCCTCGGGCGCTACCGCGCCTTCCGGCGAGAGCACGATCAGCGGCAGGCGGCCTCTCCCCGCGTCCGCCTCGGCCGACTGGTACGCCTGCGAGACCGGCAGCCGATCGGAGGGCGACGGGAAGTGCACCACGCCCACGTTCGCGGGCTGGTCGCCCGCTGTGCGCAGGCGGTCGAGCGCGATGCGGTAGACATCGCACGCCGGCGACGCGCTGACGAACAGTGGGCGCACCGGCGCCGACAACGCCTTCGCGTGATGGTCCACGCGACGCTTCCACTCCATCGTCCGTCCGGGCGCGGCGAGCATCGCCAGTTTGATCGTCTCCGTCTCAGCCTCGATCGTCCGCTCGATCTCCGCGATCACCTCGTCCGCCAGTCCCAGCCCCCGGCACAGTTCGTCCGTCGGATACAACGCGTCGTTCCCGCTCGAGCCGAGCATGAAGGCGTGCGCGAGCCGGTCCGCGAGCGCCAGGGTCGCGACATCGCCGTAGCGCTTCGGACAGTTCCGCCGAATGTCCGGCGCGGAGAGGTGGTGGAACACGATCGGGTCCACGAGGTCACGAGGGAAGTGCCAGGCGTGCAGGATGCGGTCCATCCCCTCGGCGTGGTTCATCAGGAGCATGCGCGACTCGACGCGCTCCAACTCGACGCCCAGTTCGTCCGCCTTGGCGAGAACCTCGGCGTACTTGTCCCGCAGAAGCTCCGCGTAGACCACGCGCCCGACGTCGTGGAGCAGTCCCATGGTGAACGCGGCGTCCGGCTCGCCCTCGCCGCGCGCCCGAGTCACCGCCGCCGCGATCAGACCCACGGCGATCGAGTGCTCCCAGAACAGGATCGGGTCCATGAACCCCTCGACCGCGACGCTGCTGAAGCGATCGACGACACCGATGTTCATCACCGCCTGCCGGATCGCCCCCACCCCGATCCGCAGCACGGCCTTCTCGACCGTGTCCGCGGGCGTGCCGCTCGCGAACGCGCTCGAGTTCGCCAGGCGCAGAATCTTGAGCGCGATCGCCGGGTCGCGCTTGATGACCGAGGCCACCTGCTCGCTGTTCGCCTGCGGGCTGTTCACAACCTTCAGCACCTCGGCGACGCTCGGCGGCAACGCCTTCAGTTCCGCGCAACGCTCCAGCATCTCCACCAGTTCGGATCGCACGACGCGAGGCTTCAGGTTTCGCAGCGCGGTTGTCACGTCCGCGGGCGGCAGCGCTCCGGGCGTGGACGGGGCTGCAATCCCTCCGGGCGCGCCCGTTCCCGACACCGCCCGCCGGACCTTTCCCGCTGCGGCTGAAACTGGTTCGCTCGGCGCACCGACGGCCTCCCCCGCCCCTGCCGACGCCTCGTCACGTCGATCCGACGTCAGTTCGCGCACGCGCGCCACCATGTCCGCCAGCGAGAACTGCGCCTTGAGCAGGTAGTGCCGCACGCCCAACTGCCGCGACTTCAGGACCGAGTCTTTGTCACCCGCCGCCGTCAGCACGACCACCGGGGGCGACGGGAGCGTCGCGTCGGCCTTCATCCTCCGCAGCAGTTCCAACCCGTCCATCTCGGGCATGCCCAGGTCGAGCAGGATCAGGTCCGGCGGCTGCGTGCGCATCAGCCCGATCGCCTCGCGTCCGTTGGCGGCGCACACGGCGTCGAAGCCCTCGCGCCGCAGCGCGGCGGCGATCGGCTCGCGGATGATCGCCATGTCATCGACCACCAGAACCCGTTTCATGCCGCTTCTCGGATGATCTGCACGCCCTCGGCGACCGCCGCCGGCGCTTCGAGGTCAGCCCGCATCTCGACGACGAATCTTGACCCCTCGCCCTCGCGCGAGAGTACGCGCATCGTCCCGCCGTGCGCCGCCGCAATCCCCTTGCAGATGGCCAGCCCCAGCCCCGTTCCGTGCGAAGCCGCCGAGCCGACCATCCCCGAGTTCAGCGCGAACGCCGTCCCGAGTTGCCGCACGACGTGCTCGGGCATCCCGCTGCCGGTATCGAGCACCTCGATGAGGACTCGACGCTCGGCGGCGTCGGTCGTCTCCGTCGCTCTCACTTCGATCCTGCCCTCGCGCGTGTGCTTCGCCGAGTTGCTCGCCAGATTCATCACCAGCCGACGGATGGCGTCGGCATCGCCCTGCATCCGCAGGTCGGACGGCCGGACCGATGACACCACCTCCACCGACCCGTGGTTCACCTGCGGCCGCACCGTCTCCAGCGCCTGCTCCACCGCGTCCGCGACCCGCACGGTTCCCCAGTGCCACCGTGCCAGTCCGCTGTCGAACCGTGCGGCCTCCAGCACGTTGTTGACCGTCTCCGTCATCCGCACCGTCTCGCCGTGGATCGACGAGAGGAAGTGCTCCATCTCCGCCTCATCGCGTGCGTTGGGGGTGAGCAGGTACTCCGACATCAGCCGCATCGAGGTCAGCGGCGTGCGGAGTTCGTGGGCGACGACGGCGAGCACGCGTTCCATCGCCCTTGCCGCCTCCTGCAGCGAGCGCCGCTCGCGCTCCAGGCGCTGGGCGCACTTCTGGGCCATCGCGTAGCGGATCGCCCGTTCGAGCGTGACCGCGCTGGCCGCGTCCTTCTGGACGTACTCGGTGGCGCCGGCCTCCAGTGCCTCGCGGTCCACGCTCCGCCCGCCCTGGCCGGTCATCAGGATCGCCGGTCGGTCCGGCAGCGCGGCGGCGATCTCGCGCAGCAGGTCGATGCCGGTCTCAGCCCCCAGACGGTAGTCGATCAGGTACGCGTCGTACCGGTCCTCGCCGATGACGCGCCGGGCCTCGTCCGCGGACGTTGCCCACTCGACCAAGTACCGCCCCGGCTCGACGTCGTCCAGCCACGCGCGCACGAGGACGAGCATGTCCTCGTCGTCGTCAACGAGAAGAACGCTTATCGGACTCTGAGCCTGCGCCTCCATCACAGCCGTCTATCGGCAGTTCCGCGTGCTCAAGCCAGTAGCGGCCGATGGCTTTCACCGTCTCTGAAAGCCCGGAATACGTCGAAGGTTTTCGCATGTACGAGTTCGCGCCGGTGTCGTACGCCCACGCCACGTCCTCGGCCGCGCCGGAGGTCGTCAGCACCACCACGGGAACGCAACGGAGCGTCTCGTGCTCTCGGATCTCGCGCAGAGCATCGCGGCCGTCCACCTTCGGCATGTTCAGGTCGAGCAGGATCAGTCCGGGCCGAGGAGCCGCATTCACCGCGGCGTAGCGCCCGCGGCGAAACAGGTAGTCCAGCAGTTCCTCCCCGTCCTCGACGAACCGAAGGTCGTTATCCAGGTCCGCCTCGTCCCACGCTTCGCGCGTGATCAGGCGGTCGTCGGCGTCGTCCTCGGCGACGAGGACCGTGATCGATCGGTCTGTGCTTCGCGACATGGATCTTCCCCGGATGCCTGCTGCCTCGTCGGCAGTTCTATCACGAATGTCGCCCCCTCGCCAGCCGTTCCCTCCGCGACGATCCTGCCCCCGTGCCGTTCAACTATCTTTCGGCAGATCGCCAGCCCCATCCCTGAACCTTCGTACTCCGACCGGCCGTGCAGCCGGTGGAACGGCTCAAAGATCACGCTCGAGTACTTCGCGTCGAACCCGATCCCGTTGTCACGAACCACGAGTCGGCACCGGGAATCACCCCCACTCCCCGCCTGAACAGGGGATTCGGCCGAGATCGTCACGAGCGGCCGGCGGACGTCGCTGCGGAACTTCAAAGCATTCGAGAGCAGGTTTTGGAACAACTGGCGCATCTGCGTCGAGTCCGCGTCGATCGAGGGCAGGTCTCCCACTTCAACGACCCCGCCGGACTCCTGCAGCGCGACTTCCAGGTCCGTCAGCACCTCGCGCACGACCGCGCCGAGGTCAACCCGCTCGAACGGCCGACCCTTCGATGTCACCCGGGACAGTTCGAGCAGGTCGTTCAGCAGCGACGACATGCGGTCCGCGGCGTTCAGCATCCGGGCCAGATAGTCCTTGCCCTTGTCGCCCAGCGTGCCCTCGTACTGCTGGCGCAGACGGTCGCCGAAGACCAGCACCTTCCGCAGCGGCTCCTGGAGGTCGTGCGACGCGATCGACGCGAACTGGGCCAACTCGTCCACCATCCGCTGCAGCTCTTCCGTGCGCCGCTGCACCCGTTCCTCGAGTTCCGCGTTCATGCTCTGGATCGCGTCCTCGGCACGCTTGCGCTCGGTCACGTCGCGGATGATCCCGGTGAACTGCCGCCGATCGCCCAGCCGAACCTCGCCGACCGACAACTCGATCGGGAACTCCAGCCCGTCCTTCCGCAGGCCGTAGGTACGAAGGACTCCCCCCCCGACCGTCCGTCCCGACCCGTTCTGCTGGTAGCGCCGCATCCCGGCACGGTGCAGTTCCCGCAGGCGCTCGGGCATCAGCACCGTCAGTTCTCGCCCGATGAGTTCCTCGGCGCAATACCCGAACATCCGCTCGGTCGCCGGGTTGACGGTCTCGATGACGCCGCGCCCGTCCGCGACGATCACGGCGTCCGGCGCTGTGTGGAGGATCGCCCTGAGGCGCTCGCCGCGCTCGCGCAGTTCGCGCGTCCGCTGCACGACCAGTGACTCTGCCCTGGCGTTCGCCACCCGCAGCGACTGCACGTACACGAGCGCGAGCGTGGTCAGCACGAAGCCGCACCCCAGCGCCCACGATGATGCGCGACCCTGCGAGTAATACGGCTTGATCGAGCGCGCGACGAACACCGCGGCCCAATCGCGGCCGAGCGTCGAGTAGTGGACGACCTGCCGCATTCCCTCCGTGAGACCCGGATCCGGCGAGTCCACCCGCGTGACCGCAGCCGGATTCGTCGAATACAGCAGCTCCTGACTGCCCCCGGGAAGCCTGTCGAACAGGTGAACCTCGATCTGTCCCGTGGGCACGTCCCGCAGCGACGCCGAGAGCAGGTCGCTCAAACGCACCGTCGCGGCCAGGAACCCGGCGACAGCCCCGAGCCGTTGATGCTCGTCCGACGGGATCGCATCGCTGTCATAGACCGGAAGGAAGACCGTCACGCCGCCGCGGTCGCCGATGCCCTGCGCCAGGCGGACAACGTCCCGCCTCGCGCTCGCAACCGGCGCATCGCGCCACGCCGACATTTCCATCGCCGACAGGAGCGCTGCTTCCGAAGCGTGGTCGAACCCGATCAACGCACGCGCTGGCGGCACCGACACGGTGTACAGGATCGGGGCGTAAACGGGCCTGCTCTCGGCACGCACCATGGCGCCCGTGCCGTCGTTCTGCACGATCGCGTACTCTTCCCCGGCGGCCTTGCGGGCCGAAGCGACGAACTCTTCGGCTCGATCCCCCGGCACGCGCGGCGCCCAATCCAGCGCGAGCACCGTCGAGCGCCTGCTCAGAATCTCTCCGGCAAATCGCGCGAACTCATCGGGTTCGACAAACTCGGATGCCTCGTAGAACGCGCGGACGGCGTACAGGGCCTCCACGGCGTCGGACAACTCCGCGTCGATCGCGGCTGCGCGTCGCGTAGCGTCGGTCTGGAACTGCGAGATCGCAATCCCGCGTTCACGCGACACCAGCACACCGTGCACGACCAGCGTTGCGCCGAGACCGATCGCCGCAATGAGGGAAGGTACGAGCCACGAACGCCGCAGCCGACTCCCAGCCGATGGCCTCGCCTCGCCCGTTCCAAGTCCTGCCTGCATCACGTCTACTCCCCGTCGGGCGATAACCCGGGCGCTCCGCCCCGGTCTGAGTCGTATAACCGGTGATCGACCATCCCCGCCCCGGGGTTGAACCGGGATCGCGGATATGCCCTCGAATCTGAGGCTCCATCCCCGTTCCGGGGCTTGCCTATGGGCACCCGGCCACGAAGGCGTTGAGGAACGCGACGAAGTCCAGCGTGTTCACAACCGTGTCGCCGTTGAAGTCGGCCTTCGGATCGCTCCCCACGAAGGCGTTGAGGAACGCGACGAAGTCCAGCGTGTTCACGACCGTGTCGCCGTTGAAGTCCGCCGGGCAACCAGGCCCCTTTTTGAACACGATGCCGTCCGCGTCCGGCCCGCCGAGCGCGGCGATCTCAGCGTCGCTCAGCACGTCGTCGGCGAAGTACATGCTCGCCACGTAGACCACCTCGCTCCTGCCGCCGGGTCCGAACTCCGCGCTCCCGAGGTCGGCGAACAGGCAGAACGTCGAGGCGAGCGGGGTGGGTCCGACCGATCCCGGCTCGGTCCCGCTGCTGAGCGCCCACGGGCTGGGGAACCCGCCCCACGCCTGCCAGTCGCCCGGATCGACCGCCTCGCCGTCTCCATAGCGGGGATCGCCCGGATCGACGCTGTCGTAGAGCCAGTCGCTGCCCGTGCTGCCCACGAGTTGGCCGTTGACGTAGACACGACCCACGCCGCCCTGCATGTGGTCGCACACGAAGGCGAGGCGGAACCACTCGCCCGGCTTGATGAGCGGGGTGTTGAGGTACTGCCCGGGCTGGCGGTCGAAGCCGATCACCCCGCCGCCGCCGAACGCGGGATTGCGGATGAACATGTCCGCCCCCCCCTCGTTGTTGTGGTTCCCGTGGACGAGTGCGGCGATCCACTCGTGGCTGTTCCACGTCTCGTGCGGGATGTACATGTCCCACACCATGGTCCACTGGCCGAACCAGGTTCCGGGGAATGCGGGCTGCGTGCGCGGATAGAGCGCAAGCCCGATTCCGCGGTAGTTCTTCGGGTCGGGGTCGGAGAGGTTGCGCGCGGGACTGGTCACGTAGACCGTGTCCTCCTTCCCGCCCGGCCCGGCGATCCCAAGCTGCGCCGTCGTTGCGAAGAACGACTGCTGCTCTGTCACGCCGGTGGGGATCGTGGGGTCGGGGTTGTTCTCGTTCCCGATCCCGCCGAGGATCGTTCCGAACGCGGGATCGTCGAGGTATCGCAGCATCGAAGGCCCCGAGCCGGCGACGGAGCCGAGGCCGCCCTCGAAGTGCCACTCCGTTTCTTGCCGGGGCGAGGCGTTCCAGACCTCGACGGCGGTGGTTCCGCTCTTCACCTTGACGGTGCCGAAGAGGATGCCGAGGGGGATGTCGATGTCGCGGATTTCGAAGAACGCCGCGCCGTCGTTGCGTATCCAGGTGTCGATGGTGATGGAGAGTTCGATCCCCGCCGCCTCGCCGACGAAGGTCTGCGCGAACACGCCGTTCTTCGAGAGGGGCAGCCCGCCGAGGAGGTTGCGCGAGTAGCCGCGCAGCAGCCTGGATGCGCCCGGCTCGATGATCTCCATCATGTCCGCGATGGTCGAGTTGTTCGGGATGACAAGCCCGACGAGGCCGGTCGTCTCGACGATGCCGTCGATCGCGAACGAGTAGCCGGAGGCCGGCACGATGAACTGGGGC